>Ga0070665_100002365_pt1 | contig 20837 bp, 18 predicted proteins | sample KBSS13metaG_FD_65862 | JGI IMG/M metagenome (GOLD analysis project Ga0070665, IMG submission 65862) | Switchgrass rhizosphere microbial communities from Kellogg Biological Station, Michigan, USA - KBS S1-3 metaG | ecosystem: Host-associated > Plants > Roots > Rhizosphere > Soil ...
CCCGCCTTCATCATCTCGATCGCCGCGTACATGGTCTCGTAGCACTCCTTGTAGAGATCCTTTTCCTTCTCCGTCCACTTGCCGCCGCCGCACTTGAAGGTGCGGACGAAGTCGACGAAGTAGCCACCCGGGCCGACCGCGTTCTGGTCGACGATCACGAGGTCGCCTTCGCGGATCACCTTGTCGGTGTGCCAGCGCCGGTAGGGGCTGGTGTTGCCGCCGGAGGCGACGATGATGTCGTAGACGAAGTCGAAGCCCTGCTCGTACAGGTACTCGTTGACTTTCGCCGTGATGAACGACTCCTTCACCCCCGGTTTCAGCCATTCGTTTTCGATTTTCCAGAACGAGGTGTCGCCGATCGCCGACGAGATCTTCAGGCACTCGAGCTCGTCCGGGGTCTTGACGACGCGGGCTTTCGACATCACCGGCCAGGCGCTGGTGGTCTGGAGGCCGGCTTTCTCAAACGCCACCGCCGCGCTCGGGTCGTAGATGTCGATACCGATTTTCTCGTTCTCGACGCCGTTCTCGACCAGCACGTCCTTGACCGACTGGACCATCTTGTCGGCCATCATCACTTCGGCGGTCTCCGACCACTTCCAGGTGATCGCCGGGCGGATGTTGCCCTTCAGCCAGGGGGCATCGATCTTCGCGCACTCGAGGTCGGAGCCGGCCGTCTCGAACAACACCGGCTCGCCGCCGCGGGGAAGCACGCAGTAGCGGATGAAGATGTTGTTCTTCCAGTTGCCCTGGAAGACGCCGGTGATGTATCGGACGTTCTCGCCGACGAAGCAGACGACGGCGCCGAGGTCGTTTTCCTCCATCTTCAGCCGGGCGCGAGCGAGTCGGTCCTGTCGCATCCGTTCGAAATCGACCCGAGCCTGCCAGTCGGTCCCGGTCGTGCTGTAGATGCGTCGGGGTTCGTGCTCATGCGGCGTTTCCAGGAAAGAAAGGTCCAGGTTCTTCCCCGTAGGCGTGAGCTGATGCTCGTTCGGACTCAAAGTGCTGCTCCTCCGCTCGATTGCAGTTTGTAGTCAGAGTGTAAGCATAGATCTAAATTTGAAGCAAGGCTTGCACTTCTACTTCACGTCTGATAGCCGTTTTAAATAGCGCTGGAGAGAGAGCGGCCCCCTGGCGGGACTATCCGCCCCTCTTCGGAAGCCTGGGTAACAGAACATTGGAGGAGAGAGATGAGCAGCAGCAGCCCACGCCAGAAGACGTGGCTTCGCGTACTCACGTTGGGTCTTGGAGTTCTTGTCCTCGCCGTCTTGGTCGCCGCGTGCGGCGGTGGATCGTCGAGCTCGTCGGGCGGCAGCAGCGCGCCGGCGGAAGAAAGCAGCACCGGCGGTGCCGAAGGGGGCAGCGAAGAAACCGCCGCTGACGAAGAAGGCGCCACCAACGGCGGCGAAGAAGGCGAATCGGTGGAAGGCAAGACGGTCTCGCTGGTCACCTGCGAGCCGAACGTCTACTGCCACGCCTACAACGAAAACCTGAAGCACCTGCTCGGCGAACAAGGAGTCAAGGTCACGCAGCTGTCCGACAACTTCGAACCCGAACTTCAGAACCAGCACATGGACCAGGCGATCGCCTCGAAACCCGACCTGATCGCGGTCTTCGCCTCCAACGCCGACGCGATCGTGCCGGCCCTGGTGCGAGCCAAAGCGGCCGGCATCGCGACCGCGAACCTCGACGCCCGGCTCGGCGAAGAAGGCGAGGAATACGTCGACTTCGAGATCGTCGCCGACAACCATGAACTCGGCAAATTCGCCGCCGAAAACCTGATCGAAGGCATGGAAAAAGCCGGTTACAAAAAAGGCAAGGTCATCGTGATCACCGGCACCATGGGCACGCTGATCGTCGAAGACCGGATGGAAGCCTTCGAAGAAGTGATGGCCGAACACCCGGAATTCGAAGTCGAGACGCCTCAGGACGGTAACTGGGACCCGGTCGAATCGAGCAAAATCGCCCTGCAGCTGTTCACCAAGTACAAAAGCCAGGGCGGCGTCCAGGGTGCCTACGGCATGGCCGACTACATGGCGGGCGGCATCATCCAGGCGGCCGGCCAGATCGGCGTGAAGGTGGGCGACAAGCCCGGCGACACCATCGTCACCGCGTCGAACTGCACCCCCACCGGCATCCCGCTGATGGAAAAGGGCGAGCTCTGGGGCAACGCCACGCAGTCACCGATCGTCGAATCGGAACTCGCCGCGGAAAAGATCCTGGAATTCCTCGAAGGCAAAGAAGTTCCTCACAACACCACCGTGGAAGAGGAACGCTTCACGATGGAAAATTACAAAAAATTCATTCCGCAATGCGCCGAATGGCCTAGCTGAGCCAGGCATCCAAGCGGATTGAAGCGGCCGCGGGGCCCTTGCCCCCAGGGGCCCCGCGGCACCCCCTCTTCGCCTTCACGGCGCACACCTTTCGATCCGACGGATGAGGAGATCCCGTTGACCGAGAAAGAGATCAAGAAACCGGAGACCGATGCACCGCCGATGCTGTCGGTGCGCCACGTCTCGAAGACTTACGGCGCCGTGCGTGCGCTCGATGACGCCTCGCTCGAGCTGGGCGCCGGGGAGATCCTCGGGCTCTGCGGCCACAACGGCGCGGGCAAGTCGACGCTGGTCAAGGTCCTCACCGGCCAGGTTCACCCCGACGCCGGGGAGATCGTGATGCTGGGCGAGTCGGTCGAGTTCCGCAACCCGCTCGACTCCCAGGCCAAGGGCCTCGCGATCGTCGACCAGGAGCTGGCGCTCGCTCCCGACCTCTCGGTCGAGGAGAACCTCTTCCTCGGCAACTTCGACCTTTCGCCGCTGCGCCGCCCCGCTGCCGTGCGCCGCCGTGCCCGGGACCTGCTGCGCCGCATCGGCCTCGACGTCGACCCGCGCAGCCCGGTCGCCGGACTCTCGATCGGCGAGCGCCAGCTGATCGAGATCGCCCGCCTGGTCGGTCGCGACGCCCGCGTGCTGATCCTCGACGAGCCGACCGCGACGCTGTCGGAGAACGAGATCGAACGCGTCTTCGCCGTGGTCCGCGAGCTGGTCCGCGAAGGCCGCTCGACGATCTTCGTCTCCCACCGCCTCGACGAGGTGCTCGACCTCTGCGATCGGGTGACCGTGCTCCGCGACGGCCGCGTCGTCTCCTCGCGCAGCACCGCCGACATCGGCCACCGGCAGGAGCTGATCAGGATGATGATCGGCAAAGAGCTGCCGCCGCCGGAGCGCTCCGACGCCGCCCGCGTCACCGCCGGCGCAGGGGCCGAGATTTCCGGCTTGCGCGTGCCGCCAGCGGTCCTCGACTTCTCGCAGGACATAAAGGGCGGCCAGATCGTCGGCCTCACCGGGCAGATCGGCTCCGGCACCAGCCAGGTGCTGCGCGCCCTCGCGGGCCTCGAGCCCGATGCCCGCGGCGAGTTCACCCTCGACGGCCGACAGGTGAGGCTCGGCTCCCCCGCCGCTGCCCTCCGCGCCGGCGTCGCCTTCGCCTCCAACGACCGCAAGGGTGAGGGCCTCTTCCTCGAAAAGACGGTCGAGGAGAACCTCGTCGCCACCCGTCTCCACGCTCTCTCGCGCGCCGGCTTCATCCGTGGCCGCGAGTTGAAGGCGACCGCCCGGCGCCTGGTCGAGTTCGTCAAAGTCGACTCCGCTCGGATCGACGACACGGTCGAACACTTCTCCGGCGGCAACCAGCAGAAGGTCTTCCTGGGCCGCGCGCTCGACCGCCCCGATGTGAAGCTGCTCCTGCTCGACGAGCCGACCCGCGGCGTCGACGTCGCCGGCCGCGCCGAGATCCACGTGCTGATCCGGCAGGCGGCGCTGGCCGGGGTCGCGGTCCTCTTCGCTTCGACCGAGCTCGACGAGATCCTCGACCTCTCCGACCACGTGGTGACGATGTTCGGCGGCCAGATCGTCGCCTCGCTCGCCCGCGAAGACACCAACGCGGAGTTGATCTCCGCCGACATGACGATGAGCCACGAGCGAAAGGAGGTGGCCTCGTGAGCACCGACGTCGCCACCGCGTCGAGCGGCCCCGGGCCACTCGGCACGCCTACCCGCAACACCCGCGAAACCGCGATCCTCGCCGCCTTCTACGGCGCCATCGCCCTCTTCGCGGCGCTGATCATCTTCGGCGCCATCGACACCGACGGCTTCCTGACGATGACCAACGTGCGGGCGATCCTCTCGTCCGTCGCCTTCGTCGGCATGGTCGCCGTCGGCACCGCGCTGATCATGATCAGCGGCAACCTCTTCTCGCTCGCGGTCGGCTCGACCGCGGCGGCCGCGGCGATGATCTTCCTGGCGCTGTTGCCTCACGGGATCGTCCTCGCCTTCGCCGTCACCCTGCTGATGGGCATCGTCGTCGGCGCGGTCCAGGGCTTCCTCGTCGGCGGCATCGGCGCCAACACGATCATCGTCACGATCGGCGCCGCCAGCCTGATCCAGGGCGTCGCGCTCTGGGCCTCGAAGGGGGCGACGATCCTGCCGCCCAAAGGCGACACCAGCTTCGACTGGCTGAGCGGCCACATCTTCACCTTCGCCGTGCCGATCTACATCCTCTTCGCCACCGTCGTCGTCCTCGACCAGTTCCTACGCCGCAGCCGCTTCGGCCGTCAGTTGAAGCTCGTCGGCGAGAGCATCGAGGCGGCCCGGGCTGCCGGGATCCGCACCGCCTGGGTGGTGATCGGCGCCTTCTGCATCGCCAGCTTCCTCTTCGCCTTCGCCGGGCTGGAGCTCGGCGCCTTCAACGAATCGGGGTCGCTGCTGATCGAAGGGACGCAGACCTACGACGCGATCGCCGCCGCGGTGGTCGGGGGCATCGCGATCACCGGCGGGCGCGGTTCCGTGTGGCAGGCGCTCGGAGGAGCCATCCTGATCGCGATGATCTCGGACATCTTGCTCTTGCGGGGTTACAGCGAGGGCATCCAGATACTCGTGAAAGGAGTCGTCGTGTTCGCCGTAGTCGTCCTGGCACGCCTCAACCGGATGAGGGCAGAGTCATGAGCTCTCGCCTACCGGACGCCCTGCGTTTCCGCGGGCCTGCCCTCCGCCCGTTCCTGACCCTGGCGGTCTTCGCGATCGCCTTCGCCCTGCTGCCGCATTACGCGAGCGGCGAAGTCGGCACCGCCAACATCGCCGACATCCTCACCTCGTTCGCCGGGATCGGCCTCGTCGCCCTGGCGCTCGGGCTGACGATGATCATCGGCGAGTACGACCTCTCGGTCTCCTCGACCTACCTGCTCGGAGGCATGCTGGCGGTGAAGACCGGCGGCAGCTCGCCGGCGCTCGGCGCCGCGATCGCGGTCGCCGCCGGGCTGCTCGTCGGCTTCATCCAGGGCTTCGTGATCGCGAAGCTGAAGATGAGCTCGATCCCGGTGACCCTGGGCGGCTTCATCACGCTGCTCGGGCTGGTCTACGTGATCAGCCACTCGAAAAGCATCAACTACAGCGACATCAAAGAGACGATCAAGCTGAACGAACCCGTCCTCACGGTGTTCACCCAGCGCAGCTTGGTCGCGATCGGAATCTTCCTCGTCCTCGCCGCCGTCTTCGCCTTCACCTGGCTCGGCCGCGACGTCCGCGCGGTCGGCTCCGACCGCAAGGCGGCGCGTGCCTCGGGAGTCCGCGTCGATCGCATCGTGATCGGCACCTTCATGGCCTCGGCCTCGATCTCCGCCTTCTCTGGCGCCCTGCTCGCCTACTCGCTCGCCTACGCGACCCCGAACCGCACCGTCGCACCGCTCGTCTTCGCCACCACGGCGGCGTTGCTCGGCGGCGTCTCCCTGTCCGGTGGCCGCGGCAACCCGCTCGGGATCGGCTGCGGGGTCCTCTGCCTGGCGACGTTGCAGGAGGCGCTCGCGGTGACCGGCTCGGCCCCCTACGTCACGTACCTGGTAACCGGCGGCCTGCTGCTGATCGTCACCGTCGTCGACGCCCCCCACCTGCTGCGCTGGTGGCGGACGACGAAGGCGGCGGAGAACCTGCGGCTCGGGTTCTCCAGTCGACCGGCGACCGCGGGCGCGGGAGGCGACCGATGACCGCCGAGTCCGACAACATCAACGCGCTCGCCGAGCGCCAGATCGAGGCGATCCGACACGCGCTGACCGAGCGCCGACAGGCGAGCTCGATGTCGATGTCGGAGCTGGGGCGCAAAGTCGGCGTCTCGCCGAGCATGATCAGCCAGATCGAGCGTGGCCAGACGCTGCCCTCGGTCGGCACCCTCTTCGCGCTCGCGGCGGCGCTCGGCGTCACCGTCGATGCCTTCCTCACCCCGCCGGAGCCGAAGGAGGCCGACGAGGCCGACGCTCCTCGCTCGGTGGTCGAGGCGCACGAAGCAGCCGTGCAGGCGGCCAGCGGCCCGGTGCGGGAGCCGATCGAGGCGATGCCCGGGCCGGCCCGCGAGGGAATGTACGTGGTCCGCCACGACCAGCGCGCAAGCGTGCCTATCCGCGGCGGGGTGACCTGGGAACGGCTGACCCCGCGCTCGCTCGAGGATGTCGAGTTCCTCGAGCTCGACTACGCCCCTTACGCCGAGTCCGACGACGAGCTCTACCGCCACCCGGGGATCGAGATGGTGCTGATCCTCGAGGGTCGCTTCGAGATCCACGTCGGCTTCGAGACCTACGCCCTGGAGGTGGGAGACAGCATGCTCTTCCCCTCCTCCCTGCCCCATCGCTACGTCAATCCGACCGGCGAGCGATCGCGCGCGGTCACGGTGATCCTCCGGGACGCCGTCGGCTCCGCGGGTGGTGCGTCCCCATCGGAACCCCCCGAAGTGGCCCCGGCCGAGGCCGAGCCGCCCTCACCCGACAAGGAGGAGTAGATGTCAACGATCCCCAAAGACGAGCTCGATGCCCGCCTGGCCAAGCTGCGCAAGGCGGCGAAGGACGCCGGCTTCGACGCGATCCTGGCGTTCTCGACCTGCAAGACGCAGGCGAACGTCCGCTGGCTGACCGGCTACTACACGCGCTTCGCGGGCTGGCAGCACGTCAGCGGGGACGAGTACTCGATGTTCGGCTCCTGCGCGGCGTTGATCCCGGTCGACGGCGAGCCGCTGCTGCGCTCCGACCAGAGCTGGGACGCGCCGCGGGTCGAGGAAATCTCGCCCTGGGAGGACGCCGGCTCGACCTTCGCGCTCGGCGCCGACATCGGCAGGACGATCGCGCGGCGCGGTTACGAACGGATCGGGATCGACAACTGGCACCTGTTCCCGGTCGTCCACTATCTGGCGATGAAGGAGGCCGCGCCGGCCGCCGAACTGGTCGAAACGCGCCTGATCTCCGAGGTGCGACGGGTCAAGTCGCCGTACGAGATCGAGCGGCTGCGCAAAGCCGAGGAGGTCGCCGACGCGGCGGCGATCGCCGGGATGGAAGCGGTGCGGCCGGGAGCGACCGAGCACGAGTGCGCGCTCGCCGCCGAAATCGTCGCGCTCGAACTGGGCGACATGGAATCGGGAGGCAACCCGATCATCGGCTCGACCAAGAGCTTCGGCACCGGCGTCTGCCTGCCCTCGCGGGAGAAAGTCCTGGAGCGCGGTGACTGGATGATCTTCGACGTGTTGCCGCGCTTCGACGGCTACTGCGGCGACATCGCGCGGATGCGGCTGGCGGGCGACGAGTCCGACCTGACCCCGGAGATGAAGCACTACTACGACGCCACGCTCTTGATGAACCGCGAGACGATCAAGAACATCAAGCCGGGGATCTCGACGGGCGAGTTGAACGACATCTGCAAGGCGGTCGCCGCGCAGGAGGGCGTCGCCGACATCCTCTCCCCGCTGCTCGGCCACGCCACCGGGCTGGACATCCACGACATCCCCGACTTCTGGGACGACCGCAGTCCGCTGCAGGCCGGCGAGGTGATCACGATCGAGCCGTGCCTCGGCATCCCGGGCAAAGTCGGGACGCGGATCGAGGACGTGCTGCTGGTCACCGAGGACGGCCACGAGTCGCTGACGAACGCCCCGCGGGAGCTGGTCGCATGAGGCTCGAGGGACGAGTCGCCCTGATCGCCGGCGCCAGCCGCGGGATCGGCGAGGCGATGGTGAAGCTCTTCTCCGACGAAGGGGCGCGGGTGGTGTTCTGTGCCCGCCGCGAGGAGCTGGGCCGGATGATCGAGCGCGAACTGCGCGACAAGGGCCGCGAGGTGCGCTTCGTCCGCGCCGACGTCACCGAGGAGGATGCGGTGCGGCGTCTGATGATCACGGCGAAGGAGCTCTACGGCGGCCTCGACATCCTCGTCACCTGTGCCGGGGTCGCCCCGGCGGCGCCGATCGAGGAGATGGCGCTGAGCGACTGGGAGGACCTGATGCGCGTCAACGTCAACAGCATGTTCCTGTTGACCAAGCACGCCATCCCCCTTCTGCGCCAGTCCGATCACGGGGCGATCGTCACCCTCGGGTCGACCTTCGGCCACGTCGGCGCGGGCGGCTCCGCGGGCTACGCGGTCACCAAAGCGGCAGCGGTCAACTTCGCCAAGTCGGCGGCGTTGGAGCTGGCCGGCGACGGGATCCGGGTCAACTCGCTCTGCCCCGGGGGCACCGCGACCGAGTTCCTGCGGGAATGGTTCGAGTCGACCGGCGACGCCGCCGGGACCGAGGAGTGGCTGATCGGGGCGCACCCGCTCGGCCGCCTCGCCACTCCCGAGGACCAGGCCAAGGCGGCCCTCTTCCTCGTCTCCGACGACTCCTCCTTCGTCACCGGCCACGGGCTGCTGGTCGACGGCGGCTACACGGCGCAGTGATGAGCGCGAACACGGGCGGGAGCCCGACGGTCGCCTTCCTCGGCACCGGGATCATGGGCGCCGCGATGGCGCGGAACGCGGCCAAGGCGGGTCTCACGGTGCGTGGTTGGAGCGTGCCGCTGTCGGATGCCGAACGGCTCGCCGACGACGGCGTCGAGGCCTTTCCGACCGCCGCGGCGGCGACGGCGGGGGCCGATCTCGTCGTCACCGTCGTCCCGGACGTGAAGGCGATCGAATCGTTCGCCACCGGCGCCGACGGCTTCCTGCCGGCGCTGGGCGGGGACGCGATCTGGATCCAGTGCGCGACCGTCGGGGTCGCCGGCGCCGACCGCTGCGTCGAACTCGCCGCCGAACACGGCGTGACCTTGGTCGACGCCGCCCTGCTGGGCTCCAAGGTGCCGGCCGAAGAAGCGCAGCTGATCATGCTCGCCTCCGGTGAAGAAGCGGCGATCGACCGCTGCGAACCGCTGTTCGCGGCGATCTCGCGCCGCGTCGTGCGGCTCGGCAAAGCCGGCAACGGCAGCCGCATGAAGATGGTCACGAACGGCTGGATCATGACCACGGTCGCCGCCACCGCCGAGGCGATGGCGCTGGCGAAGACGTTCGGCCTCGACGGCATGGGGTTCCTCGAAGGCATCGAGGGCACCGCCCTCGACAACGGTTACGCCCAGATCAAGGGCCGCATGATCCTCGAGGAGGACTACCCGGCGGCGATGCGGCTGGCGAACGGCGCCAAGGACGCCCGCCTGGTCACCGAAGCGTCGCGCGAAGCGGGGCTGCGGGGACTGGTGATCGGTGCCTCGGCCGAGCTGATGGCGCGGGCGCTGGAGCTCGGCCACGACGACGAGGACATGGCGGCCACCTACTTCGCGGCGATCGAGCCGGCGGGCGAGTGAGGGCGTGGCTCCCCAGCTAGCGCGGCCCGGCGACCGGGTTGCGCAGTACGCCGATCCCCTCGACCTCCGCCTCGACGACATCGCCCCCGGCGAGGAACTCGGGCGGGTCGGCAAAGCCGCCGCAGCCCCAGGGAGTGCCGGTGAGGATGACGTCACCGGGCTCCAGGGTGAAGTTGTGGGAGAGGAAGCTGATGATCTCGGCGGTGCCGAAGATCATCTCCTTCGTGTTGGAGATCTGCTTGTCGGCGCCGTTGACGCGGAGGAAGAGGTCCTTGTCCTGCGGGTCGCCGAACTCGTCGGCGGTGACCACGCTCGGGCCCAGGGGACAGAAAGAATCGAGGCTCTTGCCGCGGACCCACTGTTCGTCGGAGAACTGGAGATCGCGGGCGCTGATGTCGTTGCCGGCCGTGTATCCGAAGACGCCGTCGAGGGCGTCCTCGACGGCGACGTCGCGGAGGCGACGGCCGATGATCGCGGTCAGCTCGACCTCCCAGTCGACTTTCTCGGTGAGGCCGTCGGGCCACCAGATCTCGTCCTCGGGGCCGGCCAGCGAGTTGAGGAACTTGGCGAAGACGAGCGGGCGCTGCGGCTCCTTCAGGCCGGTCTCACGGATGTGGTCCATGTAGTTGAGCCCGATCGCGACGATCTTCGAGGGGGCGGCGATCGGCGCCGCGAGCCTCGTCCCCTCGAGGGGAAGCGCCTGCGCCGAATCGAGCGCCTGCGCGGCAGCCTCCGCGGCGAGCGCCCAGCCCTCGGGACCGGCGACGATCAGGGCGTCCAGGGTCGCGTGTCCGGTCGCCTCGGCGAGCGGCGCGATGGTGTCGCCCGCGATCACGGCGAGCGGGGTCTCGGATTCGGCGATGTGGGCGTAGCGCATGGCCGGAGTATCCAGGGGCCGCCCCGGCTTTGTCCAAGACGTTGTCCCAGGGTGTGCGATAGGCCGCGCCTATCCCGAGCAGGCCGCTGAGCCCGCGCCGAATGCCGACGCTCCGCCAGATCGAATATTGGCTCGCCGCCGTGGAGGAGGGCTCCTTCGGGCGTGCCGCCCGGCGCATGCACGTCTCCCAACCCTCGCTCTCGCAGCAAGTGAAGGTGCTCGAGGCCGAGCTCGGCGGCGAGCTTCTCGAACGGCTTCCCGAGGGGATCCGGCTGACGCCTGCCGGCAAGGAGTTCCTGCCCCACGCCCGCGACACGGTGGCCGCCGCCGGTCAGGCGGTGCGAGCGGCGCGCGCGGCGCTGGAGATGCGAGGCGGCGAGCTCGAGATCGCCACGGTCCGTTCGATCGCGGTGGGGATCCTCCCTGACCTGATCGACACCTGGCGCGAGCGCTTCCCGGGTAGCTCCGTACGCCCGCGCGAGTTCTCCAACCGCAACCTGGCCGAGGACGCCGTCGCCGCGGGCGAAGTCGACATCGGCATCGGGCCGCCGCCCCCGGACTGGGTCGGGTCACTGCGCCGGATCGGCTGGGAGGAACTGGTCGTGTTGCCGCGGCCGGTCAGCCGGCCTTCGTCGGTGGATACGGCGGCACGCGGGGCCACCGCGGGTACGGGGCCGACGCTCGTCCCGACCAGCGCGGTCCCGCGGGAGCTACGCGAGCGGGCGCTGCGATGCGTCCCCGCGGTCGGACGTGAGCTCACCGTCTACGCGCGGGCCAAGTTCTCCCCGCAGGCGGCGGCCTTCATCGACCTCATGGACGAGGCGGAGTGGGCCCAGCCGCCCGCCGACGCCCTTGTGATCGCATGAGCACTTCGGGACCCGGGGCCTCCGGCGGTCGCGGGGTCGCGGTCCTGATCGAGCCGCCCGACGACCTGGCCGCACTCAAGTACGCCACCGCCCTCTCGCCGGCGGAGTCGCTGCTCATCACCTTGGTACCACGGCCGCGACTGCTCCGCGGTCCGATCCACCTCGCCGGCTTCGACCCGGACGAGCTGGCGGACCAGGCCTCGGCGGCGATGGAGAGCCAGGTTCACCGGCTGATCGAAGCGCTGACCCCAGGGTTGCCCCACCTGGTCGTCAAGGTCGGCAGCCGGCACTTGGCCCACTCGGTGCGCTTGAGCAAGTCCTACGGCTGCTCCACCCTCGTGCTGCCGCGACGGGTCCGTGTCCGGGCCCGGCTCACCCGCCGGAAAGCTCGCCGGGCCGGCGTCACCATCGTCGTCGCTCCATGACCGCGACAGATGGCGATGCGTCAGGCCGCCGGGCCGGTGGAGCGACGCACGACGAGACTGGCCGGGAGCTGCACCCGGCGGCCTCGAACCGCGGGGTCCGCGATCGCGGAGAGCGCCATCCGGGCCGCTTCCTCCCCCAGGTCCTCTGACGGCAGCTCGACCGTCGTCAGCGGCGGCGAGACGTGACGGCTCATCGGGATGTCGTTGTAGCCGACCACCGAGATGTCCTCGGGGCAGCGCAGGCCGCGACCGGCGATCGCGTCCAGCGCCCCGACCGCCATCACGTCGGTCGGGGCGAAGACCGCGGTCGGACGCTCGGGTAGGTCGAGCAGGCTCTCCATCAGCCGCCGGCCTTCCTCGAAGTCCGGCGCCGCGCTCCCCCGTCCCGGCAACGAGACCTCCTCACGCGCCGCGGCGGCGACGGCGCGGCTGAATCCCTGGGCACGGCGGACGAAGGTGTCGATGTCGGCCGGCCCGGCGAGCTGGGCGAGGTGCCGGTGCCCGAGCGAGACCAGATGCTGCGCGGCCAACGAGCCGCCGGTCGCGTCGTCGTGGACGACCGCGTCGTATTCGGTGTCGGGCAGGCTGCGGATCGCCAGCACGACCGGCGTGTCGGCGGGCACAAGCCGCGCGAGGATCTCGGCCGCGTCGAGGTGAGCGGCCGAGGTGATGACCGCGTCGATCCGCCGCTGGGTGAGGTGGGTGAGCACCCGTTCGAAGCGCTCGCGACTCTCCGCGGTCTCGGCGACCAGCGGCACGAAGTCGGCCGCCTCCAGCCGTCCGGCGATGCCGCGGATGACCGGTGCGTTGTGCGGGTTGTCGAGGTCGGCGACGACGACGCCGATCGTCTTCGTCTCCCCGCGCTTCAGGCCGGAGGCGAGCAGGTCGCGGGAGTAGCCGAGCTCGGCGGCCGCGTCGCGCACCCGCTCGACCGTCGCCGGGCCGATCCGCGCCGCCTGGCCCTCGTCGAGGGCGCGCGAGGCGGTCGAGACGTGGACGCCGGCGAGCCGCGCCACGTCGCGCAGGGTCACCTTGGGCCGCGTGATCGGGGCGCCCGCGTCGGTCTGCTCGGCCTTCGGCATACCGGATGCTTACCTGGCTTTGCCCTCGGGCGTCAATCCGAGAGCACCTCCCCGCCGATCACTCGTCGAGAAGGAGGGTCCGGTCGAAGGAGGTCCGGGTCATCGAGATGCCGCCGCCCTCGGCGACGCAGACGGTGTCCTCGAGGCGTACCCCGGCCCCGCCACGCTCGCCCGGCACCCAGATCAAAGGCTCGATCGCCATCGTCATCCCCGCCTCCAGCTCGACCGTCTCCGCCCCCGGCAGCGACTCGCCGATGTAGGGCGGCTCGTTGGCGCCGATCCCGACGCCGTGGCCGATGAACAGGGAGAGGAAGTGGTCGTCGAGGCCGTACCGGGCGCCCGCGCCGCGCACCGAGGCGGCGACATCGTCGTTGGTGTTGCCCGGGCGCATGGCCTCGGTCGCCGCGGCCAGCGAGGCGTGGACCGCGGTGAAGACCTCCTGTTGGCGCCGGCTCGGCTCGCCGCAGATGACGGTCCGGCCCATGTCGGAGAAGTAGCCGTTCCATTGCGCGCCGATGTCGATGAAGACGAGGTCGCCCTCGCGGATCAGCTTGTCGGAGGAGAAGCGGTTCGGCGGCGACATATGCTCGCCGGAGGCGACGAACGGGGTCGCCAGGTGGGCCATCTCGCCGCCCAGACGGTAAAGGGTGTGCATCGCGTCGGCGACCACGTCGTACTCGCGGACCCCGGGGCCGATCGCGGCGATCGCCGATGCGGTAACCGCCTCGGCGATCGCGCTCGCCTCCTGCATCACCGCCAGCTCGGCCTCGGACTTGACCGCGCGGACGCCCTGCATGAGCGTGTCGCCGTCACCCAGCCGCAGATCGGGCAGGGCGCGTCGCAACTCCAGGACCTGACGATAGGAGAGCTCGTCCAGGCCGAGGTCGGCGCCCGCCAACCCGAGCCGCTTGACCGCCGGCGCGATGATCCCGTCGACCGCGCCGGCGACCAGGCCGCGCGCCTCCATGATCGGCACCGCGTGGACCTCCTCGATCCACGGCATCACCAGCCGCACCCGGTCGATCTCGCCGCCGGAGACGAACAGCACCAGGTGATCCTGAGTCAGCAGGCAACCGTTCAGAAGGGCGGTCTTGCCCTGGATCAGCTGCGCTCGCAGCCCGGTCAGGAAGCGGACGTTCTCGTCCTTCCAGGTGAGCAGCGCGTCGAACTCGGAGGCGGCCAGGGCGGCGCGGGCGCGGGCCAGTCGTTCGGTCCGCAGCGCTTCCATGTCGATGCGCGCCTCGTAATCGGCCGCGAAGGCGCCGTGGCCGTAGGCGGACAGGTCCGCCCGGGCCGGCACCGCCCCGTCGCCGGCGCCGGCCCCGTTCGTCGCCGTCAGGCCCAGCACGTTCTCATCCCCCATCGATTCCATCCTTCGTGGTTGCTTTCAAGATCCGGTTGCCGCGCGGCGGCTGTAGGCGGCGACCCCCAGCACGATCACGGCGCCCCTGACGATCTGCTGCAGCTGACTCGGCAGGCCGAGCAGATTGACCAGATTGAAGAGGACGACCAAGATGAGGACGCCGGCGATCGTCCCCGAGATGCGACCGCGTCCGCCGCCGAAAGCGGTGCCGCCGATCAGCGCCGCGGCGATCGATTCGAGTTCGAAGCCGGAGCCGGCCGAGACCGCACCGGTACCGATCCGGGCGGCGAGCAGCAGGCCGGCGACGACCGCGAAGAGGCTCGAGGCGAGGTAGGCGGTTGCCTGCACCAACCCGGTGCGCCGTCCCGACAGGTAGGTCGCCCGCATGTTTCCGCCGATCGCGTAGATCGAGCGTCCCCAGACCGTGCGCCGAAGCAGGAACCAGGCGAGCGCAAAGGCGCCTGCGGCGAAGAAGATCGACGCCGGGATGCCGAGGAGCTCACCTTCGGAGATCTGGCGGAAGCCGGTGGTCAGGCCATTGGTCGGCGAGCCCTGCGTGTAGACCAGGGCGGCGCCGGAGATGATCAGCATCGCCGCCAGCGTCGTCACGAACGGATCGGTGCCGACCTTGGCGATGAAGAACCCGTTGGCGAGCCCGATCGCCGCCCCCAGCACCAGCACCAGCAGCACCGCCGGGATCACCATCGACGGGTCGCTGTTCATCTCGGTGCTGACCACGACCGTGGTCAGCGACATCACCGCGCCCACCGAGACGTCGATGCCGCCGCAGAGGATGACGATCGTCTGGCCCAGCGCGACCACGGCGAGCGGTGCGGCCTGGCGACCGATGTTCAGCAGGTTCTGCTTGTCGAGGAAGTCGGAAGAGAGGATCGAGGCGACGATCGCCAGGGTCAGGAGCGCGAGCCAGGAGGCGGCGGCGCCGGTCAGGTCCGGTTTCTCGATCCGCGTGAAGCGGGCGGCGCGGGCGCTCATGCGGGCGCACCTCCGCGGCCCGGCGCGGCGGGGGGAGGTCCGGCGCGGCGCGGCCGGAAGGCGTCCATCGGCCGCCACTGAAGCAGGCGCCGCAGCGTGTCTTTGGCGGTCATCGCGGCGATCACCACGGCGATCAGGACGATCACGCCTTTCACGGTCGACTGCCAGAACGGCGAGACGTCCTTCAGCGTCATCGCGTTTTCGATCAGCGCGATGATCAGGACGCCCGCCATCGTGCCCCCGATCGAGCCGCGGCCCCCGACCAGGATCGCGCCGCCGATGACGACCGCGGCGATGGAGTCCCAGTCGAAGCCGGTGCCCGCGAGCGGTTCGCCCGACCCGGTCCGGGTGGCGACCGCGATGCCGGCGAGCGCCGCGAAGAAGCCCGAGAGCGCGAAGGTCGCGACTTTGACCCGGGTGACGTTGACCCCCGACCGCGCCGCCACCTGGTCGTCGTCGCCGACCGCGTAGGCATGGCGCCCGGCCCGCGTCCGGTTCTGCACCAGCAGCGACACGACCAGGATCGGGATGAACAGGACGACCAACGCGGGGAGCGGTCCGTATTCCTTGAAGCCGAGCTGGCCGAAGGAGAGCGACGGCGCGCCGTAGGGAGCCGAGTGCGTGTACCAGAAGACGGCGCCCTGGACGATCGAGGCGGCGCCGAGGGTGACGATGAACGCGGGCGCTGCCGTCTTCGAGACGACCAGCCCGTTGGCGGCGCCGATCAGCACCCCGATGCCGAGCGGCGCGACGATCGCGAAGAGGATCGAGCCGGAGCCGCCGTTCATGATCCCCATCGTCAGCGTGTCGCCCATCGACATCACGGCCGCGACCGAGAGGTCGATGCCGCCCTGGATGATCACCGCGGTCTGGCCGATCGACACGATCGCGAGCGGCACGGCCTGCTTGAGGATGTTCTTGAAGTTGTCGAAGGTGGCGAACTCGGGCACCGTGTAGACCGCGAGGATGTAGAGAGCGATCAGCACCCCCCAGACCCAGAGCGGCCCGATCCAGCGGTTGGCTGCTCGGTGGGCGCGCACCCTGCCCCCCACCGACCGCACCCGCCGCGTCAGCGTCCGCTCGGCGCTCATGCGACCGCCCCCACGCCACCGGCGCTCTCCATCCCATCGAAAGCTGCTCGCATCACACCCTCCTCGGTAGCGGCATCGGCCTCGAGCTCGGCCACGATGTGGCCGTGGGTCATGACCAGGACCCGGTCGCTGAGGCCGAGCAACTCGGGCAGGTCGGAAGAGATCAACAGCACGGCGGTCCCGGCCTCGGACAACTTGCGGATCAGCGTGTAGATCTCGGCCTTGGCGCCGATGTCCACGCCCGGGGTCGGCTCGTCGAGGATCAGGACCCGGCAGCCGCGCGCCAGCCACTTCGCCAGCACCACCTTCTGCTGGTTGCCGCCGCTCAGGTTCTGCACCTCGGCGTCGACGCTCGGGGTCTTGATCCGCAGCGCCTCGACCTGCTCCTCGGCGACGGCGCGCTCGGCGCCGCGCTTCAGCACGCCGCCACGGGCCAGCCGTTCGAGCTGGGTCAGGGAGATATTGTCGGCGACCGAGGAGCTGAGGACGAGGCCCGCGGCCTTGCGATCCTCGGGGACGAAGCCGATGCCGCGCTGCACCGCGGAGCGCGGGCCGCGCGGGTTGAAGCTCTTGCCGTCGACCAGGATCTCGCCGCGCAGCGAGCCCATGCTGCGTTCCGGCGCGTCGCCGAAGATCGCCCGGGCGACGCGCGAGCGACCCGAGCCGACGAGGCCCCCGAGGCCGAGCACCTCACCAGGCGCCAGCCGCAGGGAGATCGACTCGAAGTAGCCCGGCAGGGTGAGGTCGCGCAGCTCGAGGGCGGGCGTCGCCCCACCGGCCAGCGGCGTCTCGCGCGCCGGGAAGAGCTCGGTCACCGAGCGGCCCACCATCGCCCGGATCAGCCCTTCGCGGCTGACCTCGCCGATCGGTGCCGAGAGCGCGTTCTTGCCGTCTTTGAGGACGGTGACGCGGTCGGCGAGCTCGAACACGTGGGCGAGCTCATGGGTGATGTAGATGACCGAGAGCCCGGCGGCCGTCAGTTCACGAAGCACCGCGAAGACGCGCGCGGCGGCGGTCGGAGCCAGCGAGGCGGTCGGCTCGTCCATGATCAGCAGCCTCGGCTCATGGCTGAGGCCGCGGGCGATCTCGGCCAGCTGGCGGTCCGAGGGGCTGAGGTCGGCGACCATCTCGTCAGGCGGGAACTCGGCGCCGAGCCGGTCCAGCCAGACCGCGGCCGCGCGGTTCATGGCCTTGTCGTCGACACCCCCCCGCAGGACCCGCCGCGGCTCACGACCGAGGTACAGATTGCCTGCCACCGTGAGCTCATCGCTGAGGTTCAGATGCTGGTAGACGATGCTGACCCCGGCGGCGAGAGCCGCGGCGGGTGAGGAGAGTGCCTGCGGGGAGTCTTCGAAGCTGATGTCGCCGGCGTCGGCCCGTTCTGCCCCGCCGATGATCCGGGTGAGGGTCGACTTGCCCGCCCCGTTCTCGCCGACGAGCCCGTGGATCTCCCCGCGCCCGACGTCGAGCGAAACCCCGTCGAGGGCTCGCACGACGCCGAATCGCTTGGAGATGCCCGCGACCCGCAGCCGCGGCACACCGGACTTCATGGTGGTCTCGTCCGTCACGTCAGGTTCGGATCAAGCGCCTGACGGAAGCCACTTTTTGGGCAGGTCCCACCAGTCCCACCATTCTTCGGAGCCGGGTTCGTTGGGGGCGATGTATTTGGCGATTTCAGCGGGCTGGATCACCATGTTCGGAGTCGCCCATTTCTTCGGGACCGGTTTGCCTTCGAGGATCGCGACGCACGTCGCGACCGCCTCGGCGCCGACGAGCGTCGGCCGGTCGACGACCACACCCGGCAGGTCTTCGGCGTGCACGATGCGGAGCCAGCCCTGCACCGTGTCGCCGGTCCAGGCTTTGACTTCGTCGAGGCGCCCGGCCTGTTTGACGGCCTCGAAGATGCCAACGTCCTGCAGGCCGCTGTCGCTGAGGACGGCGTCGATCTCAGGGTTTGCCTGCAACAGGTTTTCCATCTGCTGCTTGCCTTTGTCACGCGACCATTCGGTGTATTCGGTCGCCAGGACTTCGATCCCCGGATTCTTGTCGAGGACGTTTTCCATCCCTTCGAGGGTTTCGATCACCGGACCGGTTCCCTCAACCCCCTCCATGATCACGATCTTGCCCTTGCCGCCCAGTGCTTTGACCACGGCTTCGGCCTGGATTTCGCCCATTTCGACGGCTTCGAGGCTGGCGAAGGTGGTGTATTCGCCACCATCGACGGCGCGCTCATTGATCACCACCGGGACCTGCTCGGCGGCTGCCGTGATCGCCGGTGCCAAGGCCGTCGCCGAAGTCGGCGCGACGATCATGCAGTCGACGTTGCGCGAGAGCAGGTTTTCGATGTCGGAGACCTGCTTCGGAGTGCTGTCGTTCGCGTTCGCGTGGATGACTTCGGCGATCTCCGGATGGGCGGCCGCTTCCGCCTGCATGTACTGCCAGGCGAAGACGCGCCAGGAGTTGCTCATCGAGGAGTCGGCGTAGCCGATCGTCCACGGCGGTTCAGTCTTGTAATTGCCGGTTTCGACCATGTCGCCTTCGGTCGGCACCGTGGTCAGCGGTTTCGTGGCGCTCGCCGTGGTCGTGCCCTTGACGACTTCTTCTCCCCCTTCGGCACTCGAAGATCCGCCACTGCTCGACGAGCTGCTGTTGTCGCCGGTCGCCCCACAGGCGGTGATGACGAGCGCCAGAGCCGCGGCGGCGAGCAACGTCAAGAGCACGCGCCTCGCCTCAAATCCCTTTCGCTTCACTATCCGACCTCTCTCTCGTTTTCCCCGTGTTTCCCGCGGCGACCATACAAGAGTGCAAACGTTCGCGCAACCGACATTGGCAATGCAGTGCCCTCTGTTTGGATTAAGGACGCCGTGCCGGGGTGTTTTGTGCAACTGTTTGCACATATTCCGGTGGGCGTCTTCCGGTCTCAACCTCGAGCGCGGTGCGACACTTCACACGCGAGAGGTCGCTGGTTCGAAACCAGCCGTGCCCATGTCCCGGAATCCCTGCAAAGCGGGAGTTCGGCATCCCCCGGGGGAACCTCAAACCACCCCCGCATATCCCCCCACTTATTGGCACCAGTGCCAATAAGTCCCTCGATGCGGGGCGAAGGGCCGCCTAGGCTTTCTGGGCACTCGCGGCGCCGGCCGCTTGGCGCGGCCGGCGCAGGCGGTTGCTCAGCAGGGAGCGGTCGGCACGAACTCGTAGGCGCCGATGTCGGTGACCGCCGGGCCACCGACGCAGGAGCCGAGTTCACGGGCTTCACCCGCCAGCGCGAGCGTGCCATTCGCCGTTTCGTTCGCCCCGGCGTCGATCGTCGGCGAGCCCGGGAGCTCGGTAAAGACACCGCCGGCCGCTTCGGTGAAGAGCGGTTCGGCGGTCTGGTTCGTGCCCGTGCCGGGTGCCGTAACCGTCGCCCCCCCTTTCACGCTGGCGGTCGCGTAGTTGGAGTGGGTGAGCGTGACCGTCGCGACCGAGCCGGTTCCGGTCGCCACTGCTTCGACATCAGTTCCGGGGCTGCGGGCGATCGAGTTGAAGACTTCGACTTCGACGGGGATTTCGCTCCACGCCTTGGCCAATTCGACCCGCAAACCGCTAGCTCCGGCGGCGCCGACGAGGGTGTTGTTGCGGAGGATCGCCTTGCCGCCGTTGTTGCCGTTGATAAACACCGCGTTGGCGGCGGCTTCGCCGTGCGCCCAGCAGACGCTGTCGCGCAACATCGGCGTCCGCACCGGCGACGGGCTGATCCAGCAGGCAGGGTTGACGCTCCCGCCGGTATATGAGACAAAGACCCGTTCGGCACTGGCCGTACCGAGCAGGAAGGGCACCGGGCCTTCGATTCGCAGATCATGGAAGATGGCTTTCGGTTCGCCGCCCACCTTCAGCAACGCCGCTTCGCTGGTGAGGACGGTGGTCGAGGCCCCGACCCGCCCGCCGAGGGAGATCGCCCTCGTGACATTCAGGCCTTTTTCCAGCGTGTAGGAGCCCGGTTCGAGTAGGACGCTGTCGCCGGCGACCGTTTTTTCATAGCCTTTCGTCAGCGCGCAGGGCGCAGCTTCGGTGCAGCTGGTGCCGGAGCCGGTCGGCGAGACGAAGTAGGTGGTGGAGGCGAGGGCCGCCTGGGCGAGCAGAGCACAGGCGAGCAGCGAGGCGGCGCAGGCGAGGATGAGCATTGACAGTCGAGAGCTTTTCATTGCTCGACCGTATCAATTCAAGTAAGACAGTCTGATTTATCAGGATGATGACCCGCGCGCCGCCGCGCGCCTCAGGCGGAGTAGCGGGCCAGCATGGTCTCCACGGCCTCGTCGACGGTCTTCCTCAATGCCGGTTTGCTCGGTGACCAGTTCGGAAGCAGGAGGCGCGGCCAGAAGGCGAAGTTCGAAACCATGCCGAGGAACTGGGTGGTGGCCGATTGGGGGTCGGGGATTCGCAGGGTCCCGATCGCGTCCTCCTCGCGCAGGTAGTCGCGAACGCGCTCGAAGTAGGGCGCCTTGCCGAGCGCGAAATGAGCCTTGGC
>Ga0070665_100002366_pt1 | contig 20832 bp, 14 predicted proteins | sample KBSS13metaG_FD_65862 | JGI IMG/M metagenome (GOLD analysis project Ga0070665, IMG submission 65862) | Switchgrass rhizosphere microbial communities from Kellogg Biological Station, Michigan, USA - KBS S1-3 metaG | ecosystem: Host-associated > Plants > Roots > Rhizosphere > Soil ...
GCGGCGGATCTCGACGTCTTCCACCTGCTGGGCGGAGACGACGCCGGTTTTCTGCAGCGTCTGCATGCGCTCGAGCTGGCGCTGCGCCTGGTCATAGGCCTGCGCGGCGGCGCTCATCGACGCCTGGGCCGACATCAGGCTGTCACGGATGGAGGTCTGGTCGAGGCGCACCAGGAGGTCGCCCTTCTTCACCGGGTCACCGTTCTCTTTGAGCACGGCGAGCACCACGGCCGGCACTTCGGCACGCAGGTCGGCACGGCGCTCCGGCTCCACCGAGCCCGTGATCGACGGACCGGAAGTGAGCGCGCTGTTGCGCACCACGAGTACGTCTTCCTGCGAGACCAGCAGCGGCGTATTGGCCGCGGCATCGGGCGTATTGCCCGCACCCTTGTTGCAGCCGGCCACTGCCAGGCTGATGAGCAGACCGGTAACGATCGTCTGAATGATTCTCTTGGACACGCGCGAGCTTCCTTGAAGACCTCGTATAGGACGTCCCAGCAACCCACTGGGTTGCACGCCCTCGTACGAAAAAAATTGTTTCTGTTGGGAATTCGCGCCGCCGCCGGATCAGCGGGCGCACCCCGATTTCGGGAGGGCGGCAGTTTAGTAAGGGTCTGTTTCGATTGAAAGTGAGACCTGTCAGATCAGGTCACGTTTCCGCGCTGCGGCATCCGTGGAAACCCCGGCGGGTCGAAAAACCGCCGAATTCAGGCGCTCGGCTGCGCGATTTCGCGGGTCTAAACCGCCTGCTGCGGCCGAAACACGTCCCGTCTCAGGAAAGCTTCAGTCCGTCGAACCAGCTCGGAGCCCCCGGTCCAACCACCAGGTGAACGGTGTTGGGCGTGGGTCGCGCCAGGGCACGAACCGACTTGGCGAGCGCGGTCTCATCGACCACCGTGGGTTCGCGCACCGAGACGCACAGCCGGCTGGATCGCAGTTCGAGCCCGGCGATATTGCCGCGACCGCCGAGCGCTTCGAGCACGCGCGCCAGCAGGCGGGCGTCCGCGGGCGGCGCGTCGCCGGTGGGCGCCGAAGTGGCGGCAATCACTTGCGGTGCGGCTCCGCCGCCCTTCTTGAGTGCGGCGCGGATTTCGGACGCGAGCTGATCGGCGACCGGACCCACCACCACCTGCACGGCGCCATCGGCGAGCTTGAGCACGCCGCGCGAACCCAGCGCCTTCAACGCGGGTTCATTGAGCTGCCCCGCGTCGGACACCACCAGTCGTAATCGCGTGGTGCAGGCTTCGACCGAACGCAGGTTCTTCGCCGAACCCAACGCCTGGATCCACGCAAAGGCGGGAGCACCGCCGGCGATCTCGGCGGGCGTCGCGACCGTCGCCTCGTCGGTCTCGCGCCCCAGCGTCTTGAGATCGAAGCGCACGATGAAGTAGCGGAACAGGCCGTAGTACAGCCCGAAGTACACCAGGCCCACGGGCAGCAGCAGCCAGGGCCGCGTCGACAGCGAGAAATTGAGCACGTAGTCGAACAGTCCCGCCGAGAAACCGAAGCCGAGATGCACGCCGAGCCAGTGCATCAGGCCCATGGCGATGCCGGTGAGCACCGCATGAATCGCGTACAGCAGCGGCGCCAGGAACATGAAGGAGAACTCGATCGGCTCGGTGACCCCGGTGAGGAACGACGTGAGCGCCATCGAGAACAACATGCCGCCCACGGCCTTGCGCTTCGCCGGCAGCGCGGTGCGGTACATCGCGAGACACGCGCCCGGCAGTCCGAACATCATCACCGGGAAGAAACCCGACATGAACGCGCCGGCGGAGGGATCGCCGGCGAAGAAACGCTTGAGATCGCCGGTGACGCCGTTGTAGTCGCCCAGCAGGAACCAGGCGATGTTGTTGATGATGTGGTGCAGGCCGGTGACGATGAGCACGCGGTTCAACACGCCGTAGGCGAACAGGCCCAGCGACTCGGAACCCAGCACCGCCTGGCTGGTGACGTCCATGCCGTGTTCGACGCCGGGCCACGCCACGCCGAACGCCAGCCCCATGGCCAGCCCCGCGAATCCACAGACGATGGGCACGAAACGGCGGCCGCCGAAGAACGCCAGGTAGCTAGGCAGCCGCATGTCGCTGTAGCGGTTGTAGGCCCAGCCGGCGATCAGTCCCGACAGCAGACCCAGCGGCACGGACAGCTTGGACAGTTCCTTGTCGCGAAACGCCGCGGCGGCCAGGTCGACGGCGCGGCCGGTGAGATCGGCGCTCACGTCCGGCGGAACCTGGATCAGGACCTTGGCGGCGTGCGTGGCCACCAGGTAACCGACCACGGCCGCGAGGCCCGCGGCGCCGTGGTTCTCGCGCGCCAGCCCCACGGCGACGCCGATGGCGAACAGCAATCCGAGGTTCGAGAAGATGGCGTCGCCGGCCGCGGCGACCGCCGCCACGTCGAGCAGGTCCGGCTGGCCGATGCGCAGCAGCAGTGCCGCGACGGGCAGCACCGCGATGGGCAACATGAGCGCGCGGCCCATGGGTTGCAGCTTGGCGATGAATTGCTTCATGGCATCACCTTTTTGACCAGGGCGCGGACTTCGCGCGCGGTACCGAGTTTCAACGCACGCTGCGCGAGCTCGCGGCAGGCCCCGAGCGCCAGCCCGCGGACGCGCGCCTTGAGTCGCGGAATCTGTCCGGGCACCACCGACAGCTCGGTCACGCCCAGGCCTAACAACAACGGCACGGCCTCGGGATCGGAGGCCAACCCGCCGCACACCGCGACGGGTTTGCCGTGCACGGCGGCGCCGCGCGTAGTGGCCTCGATCAGCCGCAACACGCCGGGATGCACGCCGTCGATGCGTGCCGCCAGCTCGGCATGGCCCCGATCCATGGCGAGGCCATACTGCGACAGGTCGTTGGTGCCGATGGACAGGAAATCGACCGCGGCCGCGACCTGGTCCGCGAGCATGGCGGCGGCGGGAGTCTCGATCATCGCGCCCAGTGGCGGCACCGCCACGCCGAGCGTGCGCGCCTGCTCCTCCAGCCGCGCGCGCACGGCGGCGATCTCCGCGACCTCGGTGATCATGGGCAGCAGGATGCGTACCGCCGGGCGCACGGCCAGCAAGGCGCGCAACTGCACGTCGAGCAGGTCGGGGCGCCACAGGCTGGTGCGGATGCCGCGCAACCCGAGCGCCGGGTTCTCCTCCGGCGGCAGCGGTAGATAGGCGATGGGCTTGTCGCCGCCGATATCGAGCGTGCGGATCACCAGCGGCCGGTCGCCGAGCAGGTCGGCCACCTGCTGGTAGCTCGCGCGCTGTTCCGCCTCGTCGGGCGCCGTGGCGCGTTCCAGGAACAGGAACTCGGTGCGCAGCAGGCCGCAGCCTTCGGCGCCCTGCTCCACCGCCAGGCGCGTGTCGGCCGGCGTGCCCGCGAGATTGGCGAACACCTCGATGCGTTCGCCGCTGGCCAGCCGGCAGGCCTCGTGCGTCGCGGCCAGCTCGCGCGCCTTTTGTTCGCTGGCCTTCGCGAGCCGCGCGCGCGCCGCGTCCAGTTCGGCGGCGCCGGGCGCGGCGAGCAACCTGCCCGACTCGGCATCGAGGATGATCACGTCGCCGTTGCGGACGTTGTCGAGCGCGCCCGCGCTCACCAGCATGGGCACGCCCAGCGTCGCGGCGAGAATGGCCACGTGCGAGGTGGCGCCCCCGGACATGAGCGCGATGCCGCCGAGCCTGCGGGTGTCGATGTCGATGAGCTGCGAGGGCGTGAGGTCCTGCGCCACGAGGATCGCGCCAGAGGGAATCTCGATGCGCTGCGCGCCGCCGCCGGCGAGCTCGCGCAACACCTGGCGTTCGAGGTCGGCGAGATCAGCGGCACGTTCCGCCAGGCGCGTATCGCCGGTGGCCGCGAGCGCGGCGGCGGTGGCGCGCAGGCTGCCGCGCCAGGCGAAGCCGGCGCTCTTGCCGGCGCGGATGGCGTCACGCGCGGCCGTCAGCAACTGCGGGTCGTCGAGCAGCTCGAGGTGCGCGGCCATGATGTCGCGCACCGGCGGCTTGCCGTGGCGCGCGCGCTGCTCGATGTGCACGCGCACCGCGGCCAGCGCGCGCTCCAGCGCGGCGCTTTCGGTGGCCGCGCCCGCGCCGGATTCCGCGACCGCGAGTTCTTCCAGGTCGAAACGATGCGCCGGGCCGACCACGAATCCGCGGCTGGCGATCACCGGGCCGTTGTGGAGCGCCGCGACTGGTGCATGCGCAGCCGCGCCCTGTGCCGGCGGCGCGGGGTCCAGGTGACGAATGGCGCGCGCGATCTCCGCGATGCCCGGCGCGGCGTCGGCATGGAATCCCGCGATGACGATCTCGTCGCCGCCGCGCACGCCCAGCGACATCAAGGCCACGGCGCTCTTCGGATTGGCGCTGCGACCGCGCGCGCGGACTTCGAGGTCGTGACGCAGGCCCTTGGCGATGCGCGCGATCACCGCGGCCGGCCGCGCGTGGATGCCATGCGCATGCGTGACCACGACGGCCTCGCTGACCACCGCGGGCGTCGTGGGAGCTACTGCATCGCCGGCGCCCGCGGCCAGGTCCAGCGCTTCGAGCTCGAACAGCACCTCACCCACCGCCACGCGGCGGTCGAGCCGCGCACGCGTGACACGAAACCTTTCGCCGTTGGTCACGATGACGGGCGTGACCAGGCTGCGCGCCTTGTGTCCCAGCAACTCCAGGTCGAAGCTCATCAGCAGGTCGCCGGCGTGCACACGATCGCCCTTGCGCACGCGCGGGTTGAAACCCTCGCCGCCCAGCGCCACGGTGTCCACGCCCACATGCACCAGGATCTCCGCGCCCTCCGGCGTGCGCAACGCGATGGCATGGCGTGCCGCCGCGATCGAAATCACCTCGCCGTCACAGGGCGCGCGCAACTCGTCGCTGGTGGGATCCAGCGCCACGCCCTCGCCCAGCATGGCGCGCGCGAACACTTCGTCCGGAATTTCCGCGAGCGAACTGCTCCAGCCGGCGAACGGCGCGAGGATCTTCCCGCTCAAGCGTCAGTTCCCGGCGAGCTCGAGGCTGCCGATCACCCAGATCGGATCGACCTTGGAGCGCGTGAACTTGAAACACAGGTCGTGCGTGCCTTCCTTCACCGGCAGGTCGATCGCCGGCAACGGCGTCAGGCCGAAGTTGCTCACCGCGGGCGTCAGCGACGCGGTCACCACCGGCGTGCCATCGCAGCCGTCGAGCCGCACTTCCAGCTCGCCGTCCTTGCTGGCGGGCTTGGGCAGCGGGATCTTGGCGGCGTCCTGGCCGATCTGGAAATTGAACGGGATCTGCCCGACCACGGCTTTCAGCGAGCGCTGCTTGGAAAGATCGGCGGCGCGCCAGATCCAGCAGGGATTCGAGATGTTCACCAGGAATACCGCGCGTTCACCCTCGATCGGCGCATCGTCCTCCAGCGAAAGTAGATAGCCGTCGCCGCACTGGTCGAGGTCGTGGCTCAGGCGGCGCGTCGGCAGCGGGTGCAGCTCGACTTCGCGCGCCCAGACGATGCCGGCCGCGTCGTAGCGGCGCAGCTGCGGATCGAGGCGGCGCTGGAAATCTTCCCAGTTGATGCGCTCGGCCGGCGACCAGGTGACTTCCGCCAGCGCCGAGATTCGCGGGAACAGCATGTAGTCGACGCGCGCCTCGGTGCGCATCATCTCGGCCCAGAGATTGGCCTGAACGCCGAGGATGTGTTTGCGCTGTTCCTCCGGGATCGAATCCGGCACGGGCTTGAACCCGTAGACCATCTTCAATGACAGCGTATTGCTGCGGCCCGGCGAGAGATCTCCCGCGCTCTGCCAGTGATCGAAGTACAGGTCCGGCGCGGGCGACAGCACGGTGTCGTGACCCGCTTTGGCCGCGGCCACGGCGCCATCGATACCCCGCCACGACATGATGGTCGCATTCGGCGGAATGCCGCCCTCGAGGATTTCATCCCAGCCGATCACCCGGCGGCCCTTCGATTCGATGAACCTGGCCATGCGCTGGATGAAATAGCCCTGCAGGTGGTGCGCGTCGGCGGCGCCCAGCTCCTTCATGCGCGCCTGCACGCGCGGCGACTTCTCCCACTGCGGCTTCACGGCCTCGTCGCCGCCCACGTGGATGTACTCGCCCGGGAACACGTCGATGACTTCGGCCAGCACGTTCTCGAGGAACTTGAACGTGGGTTCCTCGACGTTGAACAGGTCCTCGTAAACGCCCCAATCCGACGGGACTTCCTTGAGGTTCTTGTTGAAGGGCTCCACGCCCAGCTCCGGGTACGCCACGATGGCCGCGCTCGCGTGCCCGGGCATTTCGATCTCCGGCACCACCTTGATGTGCCGCGAGGCAGCGTAGGCCACGATGTCGCGCGCCTGGTCCTGCGTGTAGAAGCCGCCGTACAGGCGCGGCTTGCCCGTCTTCGCGTCGATGTCGGCGCGCGGTGCCTGGCCTTCCGGCACCCGCCACGCGCCCACCGAGGTCAGCTTGGGATACTTCTTTATCTCCAGGCGCCAGCCCTGGTCATCCGTGAGATGCCAATGCAGCACGTTGAGCTTGTGCTGCGCCATGTTGTCGATGAATTTCTTGATGTACTCGGGCGACTGGTAGTGCCGCACCGAATCCAGCATCAGGCCGCGCCAGGCGAAGCGCGGCGAATCGCGGATTTCCAGCGCCGGGACCTGGCCGATGCCACCCTGCGGCGGCGTCAGCGTCAGCAGCTGCCACAGCGTGACTCCGCCGTAGAAAAGTCCGGCCGGCGTGCGCGCCTTGATGGTGGCCCCGTTCGGATTCACCACCAGCGAATACGCCTCGGGACCGAAAGAGTCGTCGCCGACCAGCTGGAAGGAGATGGCCTTGGATTCCGAATCGTCTTCGCGCGGCCGGCGCACAGTGAGCTTCGGATCCTGCTGGGCCAGACGGTCGAAGTACTGCGCGGCCTCGGCAGCGCCCGCGCCGCCGGAGTAAATCAACGGAGTCGCGGCGTCGACGCGGAACACACCGGTCCCCGCGGTGAATTCGCGCGGCACCGGGATCACCAGCGGACTCGCGGCCGGCTTTGCCGCCACCGCCGTCTTGCGTTCGCCGCCGCCGGACCCGCAGGCCGTGACCAGGGCAAACATCGCGGTGAGCGTGATCTTCGAAAGCAGGTGTTTGTTCATGAAGCTTTGTCCCCTCATCGCATGAGCTCGGCAAACCTGAATCCTGCCTGATTCACGGATTGCAGTAACTCACCCCGCGCAGGAGGGGAGCAAACAAAGAAAGGCCCGCAGCCCCCTGGGAGGAGGGACTGCGGGGACTGCGGGCCATTCGCTCAGAACTTGAAGCGAAGGTTGAGGTAGTACTGACGACCGTTGTTGTAGAACGCCGTGGGCGCCGTGGCACTCTGGAAGTACGTCAGGTCCGGGTTGTTGAGGTTCAACGCATCCAGGCTGACATTGATCCAGTCGGTCGGCTTGTAGTTCAGGGCCAGCGAGACCGTGCCGAAATCGTCCTGGTAGTACGGGTTGGCGCCCGACAGGCCGATCAGGAACGACGTGCGATAGCTGTAGTTCAGCCGTGCCGAGAACATCTGGTTCTCGAAGTAGATACCTGCGTTGTAGGTGTCCTTCGAGGTTCCGACCAGGTTGTTGCTGCCATCAGCCCAGGTGTGCGACGTCTTGCCATCCGAGTAGGTGTAGTTGGCGTTGAAGCCGAACGACTCTCCGATCGGCTGCTCGTACACCAGCTCCAGGCCCGTCACCGAGCCGTTCGAATTGACCGGAACGGAGACGAGGTAGGTCTCGAGCTGATTGGTCAGCTCGCTGAACAGCTGGCGGTTCTCGGTGCCGAAGGCCACGTAGTCCTTCAGGTCCATCGAGAAGGCACCGACGGACAACAGGCCGCGCGGCATGAAATACCACTCGAGGTTGCCGTCGAAGTTGGTGGACTGCACCGGCTTCAGGTTCGGGTTACCGCCGCCGCCGGTCTTGTTCAGATCCGAACCCCAGCTGGAGGCGCCCAACGCCGAGAAGTCCGGCATCGTCATGGTCTGGGACGCGGCGAAGCGGAACACCACGTCGTCGGCCAGGTGGAACTTCAGGTTCGCGCTCGGCAACACCTTGCTGTGCCTGTTATTGGTGTCCTGGTAGATCCAGTTGCCGAACAGGCTGCTGACGTCGGCATTCGCCGCGGACGAAACCGCCTGGTAGGAGTTGATGTCCTGGTCGATGTTGACGTAGCGCAGGCCCACGTTGCCGCTCCAGGAATCATTGCCGAAGTTCGCCTGCACATAGGCGGCGAGATTCTTCTCCTTCACCTTCCACTCACCGCCGTAATTGTGGCGGCCGGTCGGACCGTCGTCGTTCGACAGCCAGGTGGAGTTGGCCAGGATCGCTTCTTTCAGCGCGCCCGTCGTGAAGTACCAGAGATCGCGCGGGAAGGTGCCGTCGATGTTCTTGGCAAAATCACTCGGGTAAGCAGCGGTCGCGCCGTTTTGCAGATCGGACCAGATGTCGCCGGGGCTCGCGCCTTCCGGCGATTGGGTCTCGCGCTCGTGATCGGCATAGCGGGCGCCGAAGTCGAGCGACTTGAAGGCGCCGACGTCCAGATCCTGGGTGAAATCCAGGTTGAGCCAGTCTTCGGAGTCCGTGGCTTTGACCTGCTGATTGCCCCAGGTGCCAAAGCCGGTGACGCCGGCCAGGCTGCTGTCGCCGCCAACGCTCCAGTCGAGTGGCGAACTGGTGCCATGACTCGTCCAGCTGGCGCCGCCGCCGCGGTTGGTGGTCACTTCGGCGATGAACTGACGTGCCGTCTCGCCCTGGCCTTCGGTGGTTCCCAACTCGGATCTGAAGCTCAGCGTGTCGCTGATCTTCCAGTCGGCATCGAACGTGACGTAGCTGCTCTTCGCCGTGGCTTCGCGCGAGATCATGTCGTACACGGCGTAGTCGCGGCCGGCCACGCCGGCATACGTCGCGCTGGTCAGCACGCCGTTCTCGACCGTGTATCCCGGCTGCGGCGCCTGGGCGCGGGCGAAGTTGCCGCCCCAGAGCATGAAGTTGCGGTTGTAGTTGTTGGCGTCCATGTCCGAGTAGAAGCCGCTCAAGCCCAGGGTCAGGTTGTCGGAGGGCTTGAACTGCAGTTCCAGCAAACCGCCCTTGCGATCACGGACCTGTTCGAACAGCGTCGCGCCGATGAGGCCGGGAACCTGCACACCCACGAGGTCCGGGTTGGTGGCAGCCACCGGGTCGGTGGACGCGATGGTGAAGAAGCCGCCCGGAATTTCCTGCGCATCGCGGCGCAGTGAACGCTCCTGCTTGAAGACCTGCAGCAACACGCCGAAGGTTTCGCTGTCGTTCTTGTAGTTGAGCAATCCCGACAGCTGCGGATCGTAGGAGTCCGCCTGGTCGGAGTACACGCTGCCGAGCGAAGCCTCGGCCGTGAACGACTTGTCGAACTGGAACGGCTTGCGCGTGATGATGTTGACGCTGCCGGTGGTACCGCCTTCCTGCAGCTGCGCGCTGGAGGACTTGCTGACCTCCACCGAGTTGACCAATTCCGAGGGCAGCAGCGTGTAGCTGACGCTGCGGCCGACGTTGTTGCCCTGGCTCAGCACGAACCAGTCGGCCGAACCGACACTGTGGCCGTTGATGAGCGTCTGGGTCAGGCTGGGGCTGGTGCCACGCAGGCTGACGCGGTCGGATTCGTCGAAACCACCTTCATCGGCGCTCGACGAGCTGATGTTCACGCCGGGCAGGCCACGCAGGGCGTCGGCCACGTTGTGCGCCGGGAGCTTGCCGACGTCTTCGGCGGTGACGACTTCCATGCGGGAGTCGGCATTGCGCTTGACGTCCAGCGACTGCTGCAAGCTCGCCCGGATACCCGTGACGATGACTTCAGCCATTTCCTCGCCGTCGGAAGCCGAACCAGTTGAAGGAGCCGAGGCCGGGTCGGCCAGTGCGGACTGCTGATACAAGGCGAACGCAATCGCCGTTCCGAGCAAGGTGGATCGTCGGATGTTCATTAGAAACTCCTACCCCTGTTGTTTTGTGTGAGGACCAATTGCGGTCCACTATAGTACCACTCGACCGGAATTGCCAAGCCGACTTGATACCAATGCCCTAACCCTTGCCAGATTCGTTATTTTTCATAGGGTTGATTTAATCAGATCATCGCCGCGTGACTATTTTGGTATTTGATTGGTAATAAGCGACGCGGATTTTTGTATCGCGGAAAACACAACAAGGGCCTTCGCGAGCGTCCCTGGACCCTGGGGCCGGAAACCTTTTGACCGATCCACGGCACATTCAGTCCCGGGAACGGATCGACACGTATCGTCAGCGCTCGAGTGGCGGCTAACATGAGGCGCGTCCCGGCAACGGTCCGCACGCAACAAACAACAACGCAAAAATGTTCAGCGAACTGCGCATATCCATCTCGTCAGGCCGTGAGCGCCGTCCGAACGCTTCAAAAGCAGCCACTTCAACGACGCGTGAATCACGCGGGATTTCCAGCGTTTCTCCCCCACCGGCGCAGACACCGGACCAGAGCCGTGTCGTTCTGGTCGCCCGCGGTTTTCGCGCCCTGCCCGGTGCGGACAGCTGCTGTTTCGCCAACAGCGGTGAGGCGGCAGCGACAACCTGGCGTGGCTCGTCCTTCCCCGCCCACCAGTTCCGCGTGGAGAAAATTCTTGCGGACCGGTATGGGTCCACTTTAGTACCAATAGACCCGCCAATCCGCGGATTTCTCAAATACCAACCAGATTGATGTGTTTATCAAGAAAAATCATTTGCTTATACCAATGCGGGCATGGCGCACGGCGCTAAGTGGTATTGCATTGGTAATATGCAGCTGGCATGGTTCGAACACTTCAGGGGGAAAACGTCTTGCCTACTCTTTCGCAGGTCCTGCCGCCGCTCGATGAATCGAGCGCACAGCCGCTCTATCAGCAACTACAGCGGGCGCTGCGCGGCGCCATCGAAAACGGAATCATCGGGCCCGACGACGCCCTTCCCCCCGAACGCGACCTGGCGGAAATGCTCGGCGTCTCGCGCATCACGGTGCGCAAGGCCATTGACGAGCTGGTGGAAGACGGCCTGCTGATCCGCAAACAGGGATCCGGCACCTTCGTCAGCAATCGCGTCGAAAAGAACTTCGCCAAGCTGACTTCGTTCTCCGAGGACATGCGGGCGCGCGGCCGCGAACCGCGCAGCGTGTGGATGAACCGCGCCGTGGGCACGGTGACACCCGAGGAATCGCTGACCCTGCGCTCCAGCCCCGGCACGCCGGTGTTCCGCTTCCATCGCATTCGCTACGCCGACGACGCGCCCATGGCCATCGAATACGCCACGGTGATCGCGAGCTGCCTGACCTCGCTCGACGAAGTCGAGAACTCGCTGTACGAAGCGCTCGAGCGCACCGGCAATCGCCCGGTGCGCGCGCTGCAGCGCCTGCGCGCGGTGCTGCTCACCGCGGACCAGGCCAAACTACTCAAGTCCCAGGAGGGCGAGGCGGGCCTGCTGGTGGCGCGCGTCGGCTACCTCAAGGACGGACGCGCGGTCGAGTATTCACAATCCTTTTATCGCGGTGATATCTACGACTTCGTCGCGGAGCTGAGCGCCAGCACGTGACCCAGCCGACACGGATGTTCCTGGAAGCGGCCGAGGGTGCCGGCGTGGTCGCCGCGCAGCTCTCGCAGAACGCGGCGCAGCTCGCCAGCCTCGGCGCGAGCCTGCGCACCAGGCCACCGCGTGCCGTCGTGACCTGCGCGCGCGGCAGCTCGGACCACGCCGCCACGTACGCGCGTTATCTCATCGAGGCGCACACGCAGGCACTGACCTCCTCGGCCGCGCCTTCGATGAGCTCGGTCTACGACGCCAGCACCGACATGCGCGACGTGTTGTTCATCGCCATTTCGCAGTCGGGCAAGAGCCCCGACCTGCTCGCCGCCACGGAGAACGCGCGGCGCGGCGGCGCGCACACGATTGCGTTGTGCAATTCGCCGGGCTCGCCGCTCATGCGGGCCGTGGACGTGGCCATCCCGCTGCACGCCGGCGCGGAGACCAGCGTGGCCGCGACCAAGTCGTACATCGCCACGCTCAGCTGCGTGGTGCAGCTGGTCGCGAACTGGGCGCAGGATTTTGGCTTGTCCGCCGAGCTGGCGCGCCTGCCGGGCCAGCTGGCGCGCGCATGGCAATGCGACTGGAGCGCGGCCGTCGATGCGCTCACCCACGCGCACAACCTGTACGTCGTGGGACGCGGCTTCGGCCTCGGCATCGCGCAGGAAGCGGCGCTGAAACTCAAGGAAACCTGCGGATTGCACGCCGAAGCCTTCAGCTCCGCCGAGGTCAAACACGGGCCGATGGCCCTGGTGCGTGAAGGCTTCCCGGTGCTGATGTTCGCGCAGGACGACGAAACGCGGGCCGGCATCGAAGCGCTGGCCACGGAATTCGCCGCGCGCGGCGCCATCGTGCTGCTGGCCGGTGCGCGCGCCCGCGGCGCCATCACGCTGCCCACCATCACGGCGCACCCGGTGCTCGAGCCGGTGCTGGCCATCCAGTCCTTCTACGCCATGGCCAACGACCTGAGCCTGGCGCGTGGGCTCGACCCCGATCGACCGCCGCACCTGCTCAAGGTCACCGAGACGGTCTGATGCTGCTGGCGTTCCGCAACGGCCGGATTCTCACCGAAAAGGGCATCGAGTCCGAACGGACGCTGCTGGTGCGAAACGACCGTATCGAAGCTCTGGTGGGCGCGCGTGAGATCGCGGGCGCGGACCAGGTCATCGACCTGCACGGCGCCCTGCTGGCGCCCGGATTCATCGACTGCCAGGTCAACGGCGGCGGCGGCGAACTGTTCAACGACGATCCCTCGGTGCAAACGGTGGCGACCATCGCGCGCGCGCACCGCCAGTTCGGCACCACCGGTTTCCTGCCGACGCTGATCAGCGACGACCTCGACGTGGTGGCGCGCGGCATCGACGCGGTGCGCGACGCCATCGCGGGGCGCGTGCCCGGCGTGCTCGGCATCCACATCGAGGGCCCGTTCCTCAACGAGGAACGGCGCGGCGTGCACGACGCCAGCAAGCTGCGCGAGCTCGACGCCGACGCGGTCGAACTACTGACGCGGCCGCACGGCGGCGTCACCCTGGTCACGCTGGCGCCGGAGCGCACCACGCCGGCGTTCATCCGCCAGTTGAGCGATGCCGGTGTCATCGTCTCCGCCGGCCACACCAATGCCACCTTCGACCAGCTGCAGCCGGCCTTCGCGGCCGGCTTGCGCGGCTTCACGCATCTGTTCAACGCCATGTCGCCGCTGGGTTCGCGCGAGCCCGGCGCGGTGGGTGCGGCGCTGTCCAACGAGGCGAGCTGGTGCGGGCTCATCGTCGACGGCCACCATGTGCATCCCGAGGTCATGAAGCTCGCACTGCGCGCCAAGCGACACGAGCGGTTCATGCTGGTGTCCGATGCCATGCCCAGCGTCGGGGCGGAGATGAAATCCTTCGTGCTCAATGGCCGGCCCATCACGGTGGCCGATCGCAAGCTGGTCGACGAGGAAGGCCGGCTGGCCGGCGCCGATCTCGACATGGCGAGCGCGGTGCGCAACGCCGTGCGCATGCTGGGTTTGCCGCTGGTGGACGCCGTGCGCATGGCCAGCGCGAACCCCGCCGACTTCCTGGCGTTGCGCGACGTCGGCCGCATCGCCGCCGGCCAGCGCGCCAACCTCGTGCTGCTCGACGACGACCTGCACGTGCACGAGACCTGGATCGATGGCGAGGCTTCTCCGCGACCGCTGCCTGCAATGGCCGGCGCAGCAACCGAAAAGGAACCAGCTAGCTAGATCACTGTCTCGATGCCCTGCGCGCAGAAGCCGCGCGCCATGCCGAACACTTTCATCCTCGATGGTTTCCGCGTGCGAATTCTGACGCGTGCTTCCTCAACGGTTTACTGAATCCGCGCCAGCACCTTGTCGAGGTAAGCCTGCGCGGAGCTCGACTCCGACTGCGACAGCCAGAACACCGCGCGCTTGCGTTGCTCGTGCGACAGCGACTGATCTTCGGCCGCGGCGATCAGCGCGCGCGTCGCGCGCTCATCCGGCAGCCGCGACAGCGCGAAAATGGCCTGTTCGCGCACGTTGTCGTCGGGGTCCTTGCGGAGCGCCGCGCCGATGGCTTGTTCGGATTCGGCGGCGCCGGTCTGCGCGAGCCAGAACCACGCCTTGGCGCGAACTCCGCCATCCTTGTCCGTGTTGCCCAGGCGAACGAGCTCGGAGGCTACGCGCGGCGATTTCGACTGCGAAAGCGCGAAGGCCGCGTGCTCGCGGACCTCGGAATCCTTGTCGTTGAACATCACGCGGCTGGTGAGGTCCGCGCCTTCGGCGCCACGCAGCATCGCCAGCCAGAACACCGACCACTTGCGCGTCTCCGTGCTCGGGTCGCGCGAAAAATTCACCAGCGCATCGCGCGCCGCATCGCCGCGATGCAGGGCGAGCGCGGCCAGCGCGCTTTCGCCCACCGGGCGACCGCTCATCGCATCCGTGCCGGATTGTTTGACCTGCGCCGCCAGCCAGCGCGTGCTGTCGTCGGCCGGGACATCCAGCGACTGGATGGGCGTCGCCGTTTCCACCGGGCAGCTGGCGGACAGGGCCTGCAGCCGGTCGACCTTTCCGTCGGTGGTCCGCGCGTAGATCTTGACCGCGTCGGTGATCTGGTCGCCATTGCCGATGCTGATGCCATGGAAGTCGCCGTCGAGCTTGCAGGCCATGCGGGTGCGGTCGTGCTCTTTCCAGCCGCTGAAGCAGCACCAGGCCGGAGCGCCTTCGACCGCGGGCACCTGCCAACTCACCCAGCCTTCGCGCGACAGTTTCGGCTCGGCGGCATGCGACAAGGACAACAGCGGACCCGCCAGCAGAAGGGCGGCCGTGCGTGCCCTGCGATAGTTAGTGCTCATTTCTTGTCCTCCAGCGCGGCGTCGATGGCCTGCAGCGCGGCGTCGCCGTTCATCATCGACAGCGTGCGCAACAGCGAGCGTTTCTCCTCGCTGGTCTTCGCGGCGCGGTACAGCGTCAGCACGCCCTGCTCGTCGCCCGCGATCAGCATGCCCTGCAGCGCGGCCTCGCGGATTTCCGGATCGGTGCCGCGCGAGTAGATGTCGCGCAGCGCCGCTCGCGATGCTTCGCCCTGCACGATGCCGATCTTGCGCACCGCTTCGACGCGAACTTCATGATCGCCGGTTCCCTCGGCGATCTTGCGCAGGCTGGCGAGATCGCCGCTGATCGCGAACGCATTCACCAGTCCGCGTGCCGCATTGGGGCGGTCGCCGAGCTTGCGCAGCTCGTCGGCGGCGCCCATGACACCGAGGATGTTGATGGCCTCGTTGGCCTCGTCCTCGGTCTTGGCGCTCAGCGCGGCCTGGTAGACGGCTTCCTTGCGGCCGGAGATCAGCCAGGCCTGCAGCACTTCTTTCTTCACGTCGGCGTTCCCGGCGCTGTAGATGGCCTGCAGCGAATCGAGCAGCTGCGCATCGCCGCCGATGCCGATGCTGCGAATGGCCTCGCCGCGCAGCGCAGGATCCTGCGAGCGGCTCGCCTGCCCCAGGATCTGCCTGGCCTCGGGCGAATTGATCTGGCTCAGCACGAACAGCGCGCGCTTCTTCACCAGCGTGGTCTGCGAACCAGCCAGCACCTTCTTGAGGATGGGCAGCGCGCGCTCGCCGGGCTGCGCCATCAGTCCTTCGAGCGCCGCCAGCGCGAGTTCTTCGTCCGCCGTGGGCTCGCGATCGTCGTGGCGTGAGTTCACGTTGGCGTTGGCGTTGGCGTTCGCATTGACCGCGGCCTTCTGCCGGGCCGGCGACACCGGCGCATCGGGCGCCGCCGGCGCCTGCGCGGCTGCAGTGCCGCTCAATGCCAGCGCGGCGATCAGCGTAGTGAATGTGTGGTTCATGGTTTCCTCGGAACTACAGAATGTTGGATGACTTGGCGCCGGCACCGAGCCGCGCCTGCATGACTCTCAACTCGAAGCTCAGCTGCGAGATGTCGGCCGCGGTGGTGTCGCTGCGTCCATCCGCCAGGTCTTCGAGAATCGGATTGAAGGCGCGCAACACGCGCGCCAGTTGCGGCTCGCCGGCACGTTCGGCGGCCAGTGCGTACATCTGGTTCTGCCCGATGATGGTGTCGATCATCCGGGCGCGATCTTCCGGCGAAGCTTCGCCCAGGCTCGCCAAGCGGCGCTCGGTGCTGGCCAGATGGAACTTCAGGCCGTGCGCGTAGGCGGACTCCACGGGTGCGGGTTGCCCGGTGGCAGCCGACGGTTGCTCCGTGCCGGCCGCGCGCTGCGGCTCCGGCTGCATGATCCGCTGGATGCTGAAGATCAGCGCGAACACCGTCACGGCGGCCGCGGCCGCCTGCCACATCACCGGAATGGAAAATCGGCGCGGTACCTGCGACACACGGGTTTCGGTAGCCGCGCGATCCAGTGCCGCGCGCCAGCGATCCAGCGCCTGCGGCGGCACCGGCACCTCAGGCAGCTCCGCGGCCGCATCGAGCCGTGCCACCAGCGCCTGCAGTCGTTGCGCCAGTTCGGGCTGGGCGCTGAGGGCCGCGCCGATGCGCGCGCGGTCGGCCGCGTCGAGCTCGCGATAGTGATAGAGCAACAGGTCTTCGTCGTTAATCATGGTCGCCTCGCCAGACTTGCAGGTCGACGCGCAGTTTGCGGACCGCGCGGAACAGGCTGTTCTTCACGCTGCCGATGGGCATTTGCAGGCTTTCGGAGACTTCTTCGAGCCGCCAGCCTTCGACGTGCTTGAGCAGGAAAATCTGCCGCTCCTTGGTCGACAGGCGCTGCATGGCCGTGGCCAGGTCCTTGCCGAAGGCCTGTTCGACATATTGGCTTTCGGCGGACGACGCGGGCCCGGCTTCGAAGCTCTCCGGGTCGAGCTCGTCCTCGGCGCGGCGTTTGCGCTTGCGCGTGAGGTCGATGGCCGCGTTGAGCGCGATGCGGTGGATCCAGGAGTCGAGCGCCGCCTCGCCGCGGAATTCGTCGCGATGGTTCCAGGCCTTGAGCAGGGCTTCCTGGACCGCGTCGGCGGCCAGGTCCGCGTCGCGCGTGATACGAAGGCAGGCGTTGTACCAGCGCACGCTGCGTTCGTTGAGCACGGCGTGGAAGGCATCCGGCCGGACCCAGGACTTTAAAAGAGTAAGCACGCAACTAGGACGGCCCAGCCGTCAAAAGGTTAGCAAGGCCCGGAAACTACTACTTTTCGATGGCCTCGAGCGCCGAGAAGTCCACCCAGCCGCGCAGGTACCCGGCGATCACGCTGATCTTCTTCTTTTTGGCTTTCCAGGTGTTCGACACCACGAATTCCTTCTCGGTGATGCTGACGACATCCTGCTCGAGCACGAACCCGAAGGCTTCGGGCCCATTCGTCCCCTTCGCCACGACGATTTTCCAGAAGCGCTTCGGCACCTGGATGCGCACGCTGCCGTTGTCGTCCAGGCCGCGGAACCAGCGATCCCTGGGATCGAGCACCGGCCCCGAGAACAGGATCAGCTTTTCCTTTTTCGACTGCTTGCCGACCTCGTTCTCGAAATCGCCCCAGTTGTCCTGGCCGCTGCCCGAACGGTTGAAGGGCTCGACCTGCGGCGTGCAATTGGTCACGTGGTAGGTGTCTCCGTTGGCCTTCTGGATGTCCTCGAACGTCTTGCCCCAGCAGACATCCTCGCGACGCACCAGGTGACCCTTGTCGAAGGCCGAACCGTCGTCGTTGTAGAAGCGGTCAGGAAGCTGGTGCTCGGGCGCGATGCGCTCGTCGAGCACCCATTGCTCGATGGTGAATTCGTCCTCGATGCCGGTGAGCTGGCGGCGCGTGGGCTTCACGCCGTCGATCTCCTTGGCCGCTTCACTCCAGTCGATGTTCGCGGCCGTGAACAGCGCGAGCCGCCGCGTCTTGTGCATGAACACCGAGAACTTGTGGTACTTGAGTTCAAAATTGCTGCTGCCGGTCAGCTTCGCGGCAACCAGTTTGCCCGCCGCGGTGAGCTTGGGCAGCGCGATTTTCTTGTTGCCGCCCAATTGCAGGAACTTGGGATCGTAGCCCTTGCGATGCGGCAGGTCGTCGTAGATGACCGGGATCTGCATCCTGAAGGCTTCGAGCGTGTCGCCCAGCGCGGACCGCAAGCCCGCGACGCCCGCGATTCTCGCCGGCACGGTCGCGCCCGGCGCCTCGAGCGAGACGCGCAGTTGCAACGGAATCGTGAAGTCGCGCGCGGTAGTGAGGCCGGGCACGAGCGGACTGGCCGCGCCCGGACGCGCCTCCCGTTCGCGTGGCGTGTCGACATTGGACGGCATGCGCACCTGCGTGCGTGCGGCTTCGATGGCCGAGGCCAGCACGTCGCCACCGGTCAGCGCCTGCTCCAGCAGCGCTGCGTAGCGCGGGAAACCGTCGGTCACCGCGCGCTCGCGGATCGCGGGCGCCAGGCGGCTCACGCGAATGCCCATGTTGTCTTCCCAGATCACGTCCGAGTCCTTGAGACCCTCGACCGAGGGGACGAACTTGCCGTTGCGCAGCGCGTAGTTGCCATTCGCATCGCGCCGGATGCGACCCGCGGAGTGCAGCGCGACCAGCTGGAAACTGTCGTTGAGCACCGGCGAGCCGGATGAGCCGTGCGCCGTGTCCGCGTGGTACCAGATCACCGGCTTGGCGGGGTCGACTTCCGAAACCTTGTTCTCGCGCAGCGCGATCTGCAATGGCGCGCCATCCGGATGCTGCAGGATGGTGACGAAGTCACCCTCGGTGAGCTTGCCGGTCTCGGCATGCAGGCGCAGGAAGGAAAAGTCGGCGATGTTCGCGCCGGTACGCGAACGCGGTGCCACCGCCACCGCGGCAAAGTCGAGCGGCTCATCGGTGACGAAGAAAGAACCCGGCGCCAGGTCGAAGATCTCCACGCGGCCGATCTCGCCCGCGATGTTGTAGCGGTAGCCGAATTCGATCGTGGCCGAGGCCGCCCACGACGGATCGTTCAGCACGTGGTGATTCGTGAGCAGCACGCCCGGCGCGATCAGGAACCCGGTGGCGCGCAGCGTACCCTCGGGCCGCGGCACGATGATCCGGCAGACCGGCCGCGACACGCACATGCAGCGGTCGAGGAAGTTCCACTCGACCAGGTCATTGGTGCCTAACAACGCCTCTTGTTCGAGCGCGGTCGCGGTCTGGCCATCGGCCGTGAGGAAGGACTCGCGTCGTGCCAGCTTGGCCGGTGAGCGGGCCGCGTCGGTGGCCTTGGCGGCGAAATCGACTTCAGGCGGCGTGGCGGCGGGCTGGTATTTTTCCGAGGTCGATTTCGGGATCTGTTTGAGCAGCATCGCGCCCCCTGCCTCGTTGTTTTGGATTGCGGCGCGGCAAGGGCCCGCCGCCACGCCGTAAAACGTGGCGCGAGCCTAGCAAAATTCTCATTACGGATAGGTCACGGAAAACAGAGTCGGCTCCTGGGCTCCTCAATTGCAGGTTTCCGGTGGCCACGGCGTGCGAAGCCGATGACGATGGGCGTCGACGAATGCTCCGCGCCGACACGCAAGCGCAGTAGCAAGAGGGACCTCCCGGGCGCGCCGCGGGGAAAGCTGGAGAAGAGTTTTTTAGATGGCCGGCAGCGTATATTTCTTGGCCACCGACCCGTGATTCGAAGACTGGGAACCGGGTGATACCCGATTTTGGGTATGCATCGGTGGCGAGCGGGCGGTATACCGGACAGCGATGACCAAAAGATCGAAAAAAGAACCCCGGTGGCACGACGAAGTGGAAGCCGACGACTTCGAAGCCGCGGAGTCCTATCTGCGGCTGATTCATTCGAACAAGCGAAGCGCGCAACTCGTCAAGGCCCTGCGCCGCGCGAAACCGGCGCGCTTCAGGGCGAAGGACATCTTTCGTGCCTCGCAGCTGTCGAAGCTCGGCATCAGCAATCTACGCGTCGCCAGGAATCTCAAGAAGATCAGGGAAGGCATCCCGATGTCGCCGATCCTGCTGGTCAGGGATGAAGCCCACGGCAAAGTCGTGGTTGCCGATGGCTATCACCGGCTTTGCGCGGTCTACAAGGTCAAGGAAGACGAGTGGATTCCCTGCCGGATCGTGTAGGGAGTGGGTCGGTCAGGCGTTGCCATACACGGGGACGACAGCGCCCCGGGTAGCACGGTTCGCCGGTGACGCCAGGTAGAGGATGGTCGCCGCCACCTCCTCGACTTTTGGCCAGGAATCGAAGGGCGCCTTCGGCATCGCCGCGCGATTGCCGGGCGTGTCCATGATGGATGGCGCGATGGCATTCACGAGAATGCCTTCACCGGCGAGCTCGGCACCGAGCGCGGTAGTGAGTGCGCTCACTCCCGACTTGGCGATCGTATATGCAACACTGCCGCCTCCGATACGCGGCTCGAGCGCCTGGCGAGCGGCGACATTCACGATGCGTCCTCCAGCGCCGACTCGACGCATGGCGAGCGCCGCCGCACGACTGCAGACGTAAGCCGAGACGAGGTTCGTTTCGAGCTGGCTCATCAGCAGGGCTTTATCGCTCTCTGCGAGCGGCGCTGGCGCGTAGGCGCCCGCGAGGTGAATCGATGCCCATAGCTGCTGCAAACCCCCGTAGAAGCGCATCACTTCGGCTTCATCCGCGAGTTCGCCGACAGCCACCAACGACACGCGCCGGTGTTCCCGATGCGGGAAGCGGTCGAGCGCCGCAGCACTCCGATACGGCAGGTGGCAGATGGCCCCGGCTTCCAGGAGTGCGGCTGTAACCGCGGTTCCGAGTGCTCCCGTACCACCGGTCACGACAACATGGCGATTTTCATAGTCGACTGAAGTGGCTGTCATACCTGCTCGAAGCCTCAGCGGTTCTGCCATCGGCCAGGGATCATGAATTCA
>Ga0070665_100002369_pt1 | contig 20819 bp, 20 predicted proteins | sample KBSS13metaG_FD_65862 | JGI IMG/M metagenome (GOLD analysis project Ga0070665, IMG submission 65862) | Switchgrass rhizosphere microbial communities from Kellogg Biological Station, Michigan, USA - KBS S1-3 metaG | ecosystem: Host-associated > Plants > Roots > Rhizosphere > Soil ...
CCCCAGTCCCCAGTCCCTATTTCGGCGCGCTCGGATACTTCTCGAACATCGCGGCCACCGCCGCGTTGATCTCGGCTTCGAACTTCGCGGCATCGCTGGTGGTGATCGGCGTGTCCATCCGTACGCGGAAGAGCGACTGCTTGTTCGCCGGGTTCCGCACATCGACCACCAGGGTCCCGACCGCATACTCGGCCAGTTCACCGCCCTTGGCCTTGGACTTCACGTCGACGTCGGTGCGAGTCAGTGACGCGTAGGTAACGGCCAGATCACCACCGGCAGCCGCCTTGGTAAGGCCTCGCGCCTGCAGTTCCTTGTCGACGGCCGCGAGGATCTGGCGATCTGCATCCTTGTTGAACGACGGCTGGCTGACCGTCCACGTGTAGGTCTTGGCCTTCGCCAGCGCGGACGGCTTCGACGCCTTGACGCTGACGCCGTACTTGGGCTGCTGGCCGGCGAATGCGGCATGGTCGGCGCCGGAGAGCGTGCAGGCGACGGCGAATGAGATAAGGGCGATTCGTGTACGCATATGTGATGAGCTCCGGCACATGTCAGCTCCAATCGTTGGCGAAATCTTCCTACGGATCGTACGGTCTACCGTCGGGGTCGGCCTCGAGCACCTTCAGGAACGCGGTGACGCCCAGAATCGCATCAAGGTACGCCCACAACGTTTCGATCAATCCGCGATGGCGGGGACGCGCCGCCGTCGTCAACACGCCGACGGCCGACGCGACGCCGCTCCAATGTCCCAGCATGGGCGCACTCGCCCGCGTGAGATCGATGCCGTGCCGCACGAGCGGCAGCGTTCCTGAGACGACGGCGTGGAGCAGGCTCACGGATGCGGTCACATCGACTTCTCCAGCAGGACCAGCACTCAGCGGCGCCGGCCGCCGCCGCCTCGACTTGCGCCGCCGCTTCGGCTGGCGCCGCCGCTCGAGCGGTAGCTGCTGGCTTTGGCGCCACTGCTTTGCGAACTGCTGTAGTCGCGGGTGCGCTGTGTTCCCTCGGCGCGCGCCGCGGAATCGCGCTGGACCTGGCCGGCGGTTGTCGAGTCCCAGCCCGACGATGCCGCGCGGTTCTGCACTTGATCTCTCTGCGCCTGGGTCGGCTGCTGCACGTTGTTCCAGTTGCCATCGCCGCCGTACTTCTGCCAGCTGTCGCCCGACTTCTTGTAGACGTTGCCGTCGCGCCCGGCGTAGACGTCGCCGTTGTTGCCCTTCGCGACGGCCGCGCTATTGCCGCCGGGGCCGGTGACTCTTGCCGACGAACCATTGCTGGTCTCGGTCCTGCGCGTCGTGACGCCGGTGGCGTTGTTGGTACTGCGCGCCGTCGCCGCCCATTGATCGCCGCGCTGCACACCCGTGGCTCCCCAGCTGCCGTAGACATTGGATCCCTGCCGGGTCGCGGCGGAGGCGCCGGTGCGCGGGTTGTAGGCGGAGGCGGCGCCGCGCGCGCCGTAGGGGCCGTACGCCACCGCGCCGCGCGAGTAGGTGCCCGTTCTCGGGTTGTAGCGCTGGGCCGCGCCCGCGCCGCCGTACGGACCGTACGCCACCACGCCCCGCGTGTAGGCGCCGCTCCACGGATTGTAAGAAGCGCCGTAGCCGTAGGTCGGATAGTGGGGGTAGTAGTACGGGTACATTCCGCCGTACCCGTAGTAAGGCGGATAGTAGTAGCCGCTGCCCCACACCACGCAACCGAAGGCCACCATCATGCCGGTGGCCGCCATCGCCGTCGCGAAGACCACGGCGTCGTCGTTCGATTCCTCCACCGTGACGTAGGTCACGGAGTGGGCCGGCGAACTCACCGGGATCTCGTAAATCGTCTTCGGCACCTCTCCCGTCACCTTCCAGGGTCCGGTCGGCGTCGTCGACATGAACCAGACGCCCTGGAAGCACATGTAGTAGAGGTCGCCGACCTTCAGGATGTCCTTGTCGGTGTTCACCGCGCGCTGCGCGGTGGTCTTCTCGATCGGCTGAAACTCGGGCGTGCCGCCCTGATACGTGACCTCGGGCGCCGCGAGGGTCTTGCTGACGGTCGCGGTCTGCGGGATCTGCGCGAGGAGAATGGCCTCGGCGGCCTGGGTGGTGCCCGGCACCGACGCCAGGACCCGCGACCGCGCGTGCTCGAGAGGAATCTTCTTGAACTCCGCCGGCAGGCTCGGCGTGGCAAACGTCCACGGACCCACGAAATCGGGCGCCGAGAACCAGCGGCCGGCGACCAGGAAGTACACCGAGCCTTTGAGGCCCGCGCGGAACAGGTCGCTCTCGGTATTGCTCACCCACAGCAGCGGCGTCGCGCCCGAAACCGCGAGGTAGTTCGGCTCACCCCGCAGCAGAATCATCTCCGCCGGCTGGGTACTGACGAACACCTTCGGCATCTGGCTGGCAGCGATCTTCTGGCCGGGCAGGCTGTCCTTGACGTCCTTCCAGTTGGCGTCGGCCGGCAGCTTCTGGAAGCTCGCGGGCAGGGTGCCCGCCGGCTCCCATGGCCCCTTCACGTCTGTCGCCTTCAGCCACACCTTCTCGTTGCGCAGGTAGTAGGTTTTGCTCGGCGCGTGCTGAAAGAGATCCCAGTTGGTGTTGACCGCCGACATCAGGTCGTTGTTCTCGATCGGCGACCAGATTGGATCGCTGTCGATGTTGACGAGGATCGCCGGCGTCTTGCTGAAGAAGATCGGCGGCGGATCCGCCTTCACCCCTTCGACGTTCTTCGGGATGATCTGGCTGGTGTCGAGGTTGGCCAGCACGCGGTCGAGCGCGATCACCTGGTCCGCCAGCGGCATCGCCGTGGTGATCTCGGCCACGACCGAACGCAGTTGATCGCGCTCGAGCGTCGGAAAGTTGGACTCGACGATCTTGAGCTTCGCGAAGTTCACCAGGCGCTGCTCCACCGCCACGCTGGTGTCCGCCTCCACTTTGAGCGTGCCGAGGGCCGGCTTGGTCGCGCCCTTGGCTATGTACGAGACCGCCGAGTACGCGACGACGTGCTTCTGATCGACCCAGCTCGCGATTTGCGGCTGAAACAACGTCAGCGCCGCGCCGCTGGAGGTCGCGATGGAACGAGGCCAGCCGCCGTCGACCGGCGCCGCCGTCGCCGGCGTGGTCTTCGCGGCGGTCTTGGTCGCCGCCTTCGGCGCCTGCGCGGCGACGAGCGGCGCGACCGACGAACCCAGCAGGCTCAGGGTCGTGAGCACGGCGATGTGAGCGTGGAAGCGGGATGGTGTGACGCGCATGGCCCGGGTGTGGGCAAAGAGCACGCCACCCGCAAGCACAACGCGGGCGACCGCCTTGAGCGGAAACCGGAAGAAATCGAGGACCGATGTCGCCGGGCTGCTGGAACGGCGCCCGGCGATCACAACCGGCGGTGAGCGTGCTGCCGTCGCGCGGTGAGGACACAGGCCCACGGCGAGCCGCGATTCGACGCGCCGGCGATCTTTCGCCTGTTTACCGCCACATTCCGGGTCGCGTCGAGTGGCCCCGGCCTTGCCCTACACCCCATCGAGTGACAACCACCAGCCTCGCTCCCATCAAGCCATTGGCGGCGATCGCCATCGCCCTGCTCCTGTTCGTGCCGGCTGGCGCCGGGGCCCAGACCGCGAGCATCGCGACGCCGCCGCCCAACGTGCTGCTGCCCAACGCGAACGGCGTCCCTCCTGGTCAGACCGCCAACCTCGAAGGGGGGGCGTACGTGGCGCGCGCCGACGATTCGTCTTCCAACTGGTACAACCCTGCCGGCCTGGCCCGCGCGTCCACGTCGTCTGTGAGCGCCACCGGAGGCGCCTATCAGGGAACGACGGTGAAGATGAGCGCGTTTCCCGAGGCAGGTGGCAGCTTCACGCATCTGCCTGCCGTCGTCGGCGCGGTCTTCAAGCCGCAAAAGGGTACGACCGCCTGGACCTTCGGCTTCTCCGTCATCCAGTCGAATTACTGGGACAACGCGATCGCGACCCAGCTCATAACCACGGTCGCGCCTACGCAGGAGCGCTTCGGCTATACCGCCGAGTCGCAGTTCTCACGTGTCCAGGGCAGCCTCGCCGCCGCGCACGATTCGTCCGGCTGGAGATACGGTTTCGCACTGGCTGCGGAATTCACCAGCCTCGAGAAGGATCAGACGGCGAGCGACACCCTTCAGATCCAGACCGGCCTGTCGTCGTTCGTCGGCAGCTCGCACTTCACCGGCGAGGTGGCCCACCTGCGCCTCTCTGCGGGAGTCCAGCGCGATCTCTCGAAGGAATGGAAGCTCGGGGCGACGCTGCGATTGCCGGGCGTGGCGATCTACTCGTCAGGGGTTGCCACGATCGACGGCGTGGCGGCGGCGCGGTCACAGAACGTGTCCCTCAACCTCTTCGCACCGGAAGCGCAATTTCAATACAAAGTCCCGCTCCAGGCGGCCGTCGGCCTGGCGTACGTGCGCCCGCGATTCGAGGCCGAGGTCTCGGTGCGCGCGACGGCCGGCCAGTCCTCGTACAGCCTGTTTTCCAGCGATGCCTCGGTGACGACCGTGGCCGACGACGGCCGCGGAGGTCCGTCGGTGACGCAGGTGCGCCCATGGACGGGTCTCACCTCCTATCCGCGCGGGTTCGCGGACGCGGCGATCGGCGGCCACGCGGTCATCACCGAGAACGGCATCTGGAAACTGCACTTCGGCTATGCCACGAACCGGGCGCCGATCACCGACCAGGATCAAGTGTTCAATGCGGTCGACCTCCACGCGATCACCGTCGGCATCGGCGGGCAGGTGAAGCACTTTCAGGCCTCGCTGGGGCTCCGTTACGAGTTCGGCACATCGGCAGACACGGTGATTCACGAGCTGCCCACCGGGCAACCGGTGACGACGAACTTCTCGGTCCGCAACGTCGGGGCCATCTACTCGTTTGCGTACCTCTTTTGACAGGACGGTCCATGCTCAACATCGCTCGCGGCGCTCTCTGGGTCGCGCTGGTTGCCGGTGTGGCTGCGAGGGCTTCGGCACAGCCAGCCCCCTGATGAACAAGGCCATGACCTTGGGGTGGCTGGCGATCGCACTGGCCCTCGTGGCGGTACCCGCGTTGGCGCAGGACCCGCTCGAGGGGAAGCGCATCGTCTCGGTCCAGGTCGCTGGACTCGATCACATCAAGGAGTCGGTCGTCCTCGAGCAGATCAAGTCGGTGCCCGGCACGCCGTATCACCGCGCCATCGCCGAGCGCGACGTCTTCCGCCTGGATCGACTCGGCGTGTTCGGCGCGATCAGCGTCGTGCCGGCTGCGGTTGACGATGGCGTGCGCATCGACGTGACGCTCACCGAGACGCCGCGTTTCGTCCCGGCAGTGTCGATCGCCGTCACCGACGAGAACGGCGCATCGGCCGGACCGGCCGTGAAGATGACCAGCGTCAAGGGACACCCGTACGACGTGGGGATCACCACCCGCTTCGGCGGCGAAACGCTGGGGCAGTTCAGCCTGGTCTCCCCGAATCTGACGCGTCAGCGGCGGTGGGAAAGCGTCAAGCTCGCGTTGAGCGATCACTACAACAAGCTGGATGAGTTCACGCAGCGCTCGTTCGATCTCGACGCCCGGATCGGTGGGCGCATGTCCGAGGAGTGGCTGGCGGGCGCGATCTTCAAGTACTACACCACCGGCAGCGAAGCGAGCGGGATCACGCTGGATCCCGACAACCACGACGCGTTCGCGAGCTACGGTGCGGTCACCGAGTACGACAACCGCGACTCCTGGCGGGAGCCGTCGCGCGGCTGGTTCGCGTCGGCCGATGCGCTCTGGACCACGGGCAGCGGAGAGTACGCCACGGTTGACCTCGACGTGCGGCGCTACAACCCGGTGGCGCCGCGCCAGACCATCGTCGCCACCGCGCTGCTCACGATGCAATCAGGCGCCGATGGCGTCGACCTCCCGACCTACAGCGACTTCGCGATCGGTGGCGAGAACACGGTGCGTGGCCATGGCTTCGGCTCGAGCCGCGGCAAGAACCAGTTCATTGCCACCCTCGAATATCGCTACTCGATCCTGCCGACGCGGACCTTCCGCGTGGCCGGACTCAACTTGTACGCGGGCCTGGCCCTGGCGGCCTTCGGCGATGTCGGCAGCGCCTGGAGCGACGCCGACGCCTTCTCGGACAGCGTCCTCGGCGGCTACGGCATCGGACTCCGGCTCTACATCCCGTACGTCAACATGATCCGCCTCGACCTGTCGTTCGGCGACGGCGTGCACGGCGGCCTGGGGATCAACGAAAAAGCGGTCGCGCAGCGCAACCGCGTGCGCTGAAAGTTGGTGGCAGCATGGTCGAGACCTCGTCCAACGTCGAGTTCGCACACCGGATTCACGAGCACGGGCATCAGAAGCAGCCGCCGCAGGACCGCCGCGGGAACTGGATCGAGATCGCGGAGGCGTTCGTGCTGGCGGTGGTCGCGATCGCCACCGCCTGGAGCAGCTACCAGGCCGCGAAGTGGGATGCGCGGTCGGCTGAACACTACAGCATGGCCTCGCGCATTACCGTGAGGTCGCAAGGAAAGGCAACGCTCGCCGGCCAGGACCGCCTCTACGACATCTCCACCTTCAACGGCTGGGTCGCCGCGGAGACCGGAGGACAGCGCCCCCTGGCGAAGTACTACGAGCGCCGCTTCCGGCCGGAATACGCCGTCGCGTTTGCGGCCTGGCAGAAGCTGGATCCGTTCAACAATCCCTCGGCGCCGCCGGGGCCGATCTTCATGCCCGACTACGTGAACGCCAACGCCCGTGAGTCGGCGGAGCTCGCCGAGGAGGCCACCGGCCACTTCGAGCAGGCCGTCAACAACCGGGAGACCGGCGACGACTACGTCAGGCTCACCGTGCTGCTGGCGACCGTCCTGCTGCTGACCGCGCTCAGCCAGCGGTTCCACAGTCTGGGACCGCGCCTCGCGGTGCTGGCGGTCGCCGCCGTCCTGCTCGTGATGAGCATCTACTCCATCGCTGCGCTGGCGCGGGCTTAGCCGGTGACGACGAGGACAGGCCGAATCTGCATAGGCGCGGGCAGCCGCCGCCCGTATCGTGGCTGTCATGAACAGACCCGTCGGCGCGTGGACGCTCGCCGTAGTGGCGGCGTGCGGGGTCGCGCTGGCCGCGGCCTCCGTGACCCTGACCTCGACGTGGAAAGCCCCGGGCGAGGGGCCGCTCGACTTCGTGGGCAAGAAGGTCGTGGCGCTGGTGATCACCGCGGACGACAGTCTCCGGATGTCGGCGGAGGAAGCGCTGGTGCGCGAGATCTCGGCGCGCGGGCCGCAGGGGATCGCCTCCTACCGGCTGATCCCGCGCGAAGAGCTGAAGGACAAGGACAAGGCCAAGGGCTGGTTCGACCGCAGTGGTGCGGCGGGCGTCGTCGCGCTGCGGCTCGTCGGCCAGGACCAGCAGCGGGTCTATTCCGCGGTGGTCTGGAGCGGCGGCTCGTACGGGAACTTCTACGACTACTACAACAGCAGCTGGGCGACGGTCACGCCGATCGGCACCGGCCACATCGAGACGACCCTGACCGTCGAAACGCTGTTCTACCGGGTGTCGGACGCGAAGCTGTTGTGGGCGGGCGTCAGCCAGACGACCAATCCCAAGGATGTCGCGAGCTTCATGAAGGACTTGACCAAGACGGTCGTGAAAGCGCTCGAAAAAGAAGGACTGACCGGCAAGCGCAAGTAGGTATGTGGATCAACCGCAAGGAGGACAGATGAAGAAACTGACATTGACACTAGTCGCGGCGGCGGCCCTCGTGCTGCCATTAGCCGGAACGGCGATGGCGCAAACCAAGACCATCGTGGGTGACACGCAGGTGGTCACCGCGAGCATCGAGTCGATCGAGCGGAGCACCCGCGCGGTGACGCTCAAGAAGGACAACGGCGAATACGTCACCATCACGGTTCCGTCCGACGTCGCGAAGTTCGACGCGATGAAGGTCGGCGACAAGATCACCGTGCGCTACTACGACAACGTCGTGCTGCGCCTGAAGGCACCCGGCGAAAAGGACAAGGACACCGATACCGCCGCCCTGACGGGGACGGCCGGCGCCAAGCCTGGCGGCACGGGAGCCACGCAGCGCACCATCACCGCGACCATCACGCAGCTCGATCCCAAGATTCCCTCGATTACCTTCAGCGGTCCGAATGGCTGGAAGTACAGCTCGAAGGTCGCGGACAAAGAAGCCATCAAGAAGGTCAAGGTCGGCGACAAGGTCGACATCACGTGGACCGAAGCGGTGCTGATCGCGGTCGAGCCGCCGAAGAAATAATCAGAGGAGGCCTGGAGTGAAGAAGTCCCTGCTCGTGCTCTGGTTGTGTTCCGTCGTCGTGCTCCAGGGCGCGAAGGTCAAGACGCGAGCAGAGTCGGATCCGCAGTTCAGCTTCGCCGGCGTCCGGACGTGGGCGTGGACCCCGGCGGGCGCCGGCGACGTCTACGTGGCGCGCACCTCGACGGACGACCCGGCGCCGGTGAAGAAGCGGGTCGATCCACTGATTGTCGCCGCGGTGGGGAAGGAGGCGGCCCTCCGGGGGCTGACCCCCGCCGCCGCCGGCGCGACACCGGACGTCACGTTTCATTACTACGTGCTCGTGACGATCGGCATGAACGCGCAGGTGTTCGGGCAGTTCCTGCCGGCCGTCCCCGAGTGGGGCGTGCCGCCGTTCACTGCCGGCACGCAATCGCTGGACATCGTCACCCGCGGGTCGATCGTACTGGATGCCTTTTCGACCAAGGCGAACCGGGTCGTCTGGCGCGGGGTGGCGCAAACCGATCTGGATTACGCCCCGACGGACGCACAGCGCGAGCAGGTCATCCGCGACGCCGCGCACGAACTCATCAAACGGTTACCGCTAAAAAAGTAGGAGAACAGATATGAGGCTCAAGGCAATCATCGGCGCGGCCGTGGTGGGGCTCGCGCTCGCGGCCACGGCGTCGGCGCAGGACGTGAAGACCGACTACGACAAGGCGGCCGACTTCACCAAGTACAAATCCTTCTCAGCGCAGATCGCCACGTCGTGGAACAATCCGTTCGCGGAGAAGCGCGCGCTCGAGATCATCGAGAACGCGCTGGTGGCCAAAGGCTGGAAGAAAATGGACGCTGCAACCGCGGACACGCACGTCCTGATCCACGGCGCCACGCAGGTCAAGAGGGATCTGAACACGTTCTATAGCGGCGGCTTCGGCGGCTACGGGTATCGCGGCTACGGCGGCATGGGGATGGGCACATCCAGCACGACGGTCAACGAGTACACGGTCGGGACGATGGTGCTCGACATCTTCGACGCCAAGACGAAGCAGCTGCTCTGGCGCGGCACCGGATCCGACGAATTGTCCGACAAAGCCGACAAGAATCAGAAGAAGATCGAGAAAGCGACCGAGAAGATGTTCAAAAACTTTCCTCCGACCCCTGGCAAGAAGTCGTAGCGAGCTCGGCGCCCCGGGCGCCGCGCAGCGTGGCTGACGGCGTTTCGCCGAACACCGCTTTGTAGGTGCCGGCGAAGCGCCCCAGCTCGAGGAACCCGTAGTCGGTGGCGACCGCCGTGACGGTCGTGCGGCCCGTTTCCGGGTGGCTGAGCGCCCGCCGCACCAGGGCGAGCCGGGTGTGCACCGCGCACCGCCGTGGACTCATACCCCGCACTTCGCGGAAGGCGACGCGAAGGCGTCGCGGCTTGACGCCGATCGTCGCCGACAGCTGGGTGATCGGCACCGATTCGCCCACATGGGCGCTCAGGAACGCTTCGGCCCGCCGGACGATCTGCTCCAAGTCGCTGGTGCGTGATGGGAAAGCCATGGCCGACCAGGTCGCAACAGCTGTACCAGCGCCATTTGTCGATTCTCGCGCCTGATCCGGGGCCAAGCGTCTCGCACTGACGATCCACGGTGCCCGTCGTTTGGGGGACTCACCGTACGCCGTGAGGGCGGGTGACGTGAGCACGGGCGTGCCGTCCCGGCACGAACTCGGGGCCGCCGTCGGTCGTGACCCGCCTCGCGAACGCAAGAATCGCCTGCTTGGCCGCGCCGTCGTTCCACCAGGCCAACCGCGTGTTGGCTTGCCCCTGGGCGTGGACGGCGGCATCAGGTTTCATTCGGGACCTCCTATGCGCCGAGCGATGCGTCGAACACGACCTGGTCGTAACGCCAGAGCCGCTCGACGAAGTCGAGCGAGCGGCGCTCGTCGCCGCTGCTCCCCCGCTGCACAATCTCGCCCAGCGTCCTCGTGCCGTCGATGGCGGCGAACAGCCGGTCCTCGAACGCGTCCACGGTGAGCACGAGATCGGTGAAGGTATGTGCACGGTTGATCAACACCGCGACGCTCCCGGGCGGCACGCGTTCGCGGACGCAGACCGTCCACGGCAGCCGGATCGGCACGTAACTGCGCCAGCCTTCGCCGGCAAAGGTGATCGGCTGTTGCTCTCCATGGCGATCGTCGCGGTAGGCGATGAAATTGTGCGAGACCATCGTGCCGCGAAACAGCTCGACCGCGGCGTACTGCTGCGGCGCGGGCAGCGAGGCCAGCCGGGCGGCATGCGGGCTCCTGGCCACGGCACCGCACTGAGGCAGGTACGGCGCCTGCTCGATCCAGCGGCCGAACGCCATGCCGGATCGCTCGAGCCACTTACACAGCTCCGGAACGGTGTAGGCGCGATCGAGCGGGTGCAGCAGCGCATCGGCCATCGCCTCGGGCTTCTGGAAATCCTTCGCTCGTCGCAACACGCCGGCGATCGGATGATCTGCCGCCAGCGCGTCCAGCGTCGCGCGGAGGGCGCGCAGGTCCTGCTCCGAAGTACCGATGCCGAGCAGGCGACAGTACTCCTGCATCATGTAAATGCCGGCGCGGCCATACGGGGCGTAGACCATCAGGTGCATCGCACCCTGCGGACGCAGGACCTCGCGCAGCGCGCGCAGACCGCGGTCGGGATCCGGCAGGTGATGCAGCACACCGGTGCAGACGATCTGGTCGAACCAGCGGCCCAGGTCGCCGACGTCCTCGATCGCGACCTGGCGGACGTCGAGATTCTCGAGCTGGTGCGCCCGCTGCAGATCCTGGGTGTGGCGCAGGCTGGTCTCGCTGATGTCGATGGCGGTGACGCGCGCGTCCGGCTCGCGCAGGGCGTGCCTGGCCGCCTGGGACGTGCCGCAGCCGGCGATCAGGATCTCCTGCCGGGGATTCGGCCGCTCGGTCGGAAACATCCGATGGAAGAGCGCGCGGCGACGGACGGGGTTCTGGTAGAGCGCCCGCTGCTCATCCAGGTTGGCGATCGGAGGCGGATAGGGCATCCGCTCGTAGAAGTCGCGGACCTCGTCGCTCGCGTTCACTTCGATCTCCCCCCACCGGGTCCGACGTAGTGCAGGCCTTCAGGCCTGCCTGACACCGGCGGACCTAGAAGTCCGCACGACCACAAACGTCTTGCGCAAGCTGCGCGCCAGCCGGTTGCCGGCGACGGCCGTATCTTTGCTAAAAACCCGCACGAATCAGTCTGCCTGGCGAGGGCGCCGGGGATGGCGACCTGCGGGTCACGGCGGGCCGTGACCGGCCGCGTCGGCGGGTGGGCAATGTTGCGCAGGGAGAGCGAACTGTGACGACCGCCGGATGGTTTCCCGGACTGGCGGACCTGCGGGAGTATCAGCGCGCGTGGCTGCCGAGCGACCTGCTCGCCGGGTTGTCGGTCGCCGCCATCCAGGTGCCGACGGCGATTGCGTACGCGACGCTGGCCGGCTTCCGCCCCGAAGTCGGCTTGTATGCGAGCGTGCTGCCGCTCGTCGCCTACGCATGTTTTGGATCCTCGCGCCAGTTGATTCTCGGCCCCGACTCGGCGACCTGCGCGATGGTGGCCGCGACCCTGCTGCCGCTCGCGGGGCACGATCCGCACCGCTACGCAGACTATTCGGTGGTCCTCGCGGTGCTGGTCGGCCTGTTCGCGATCGCCGGCGGCGTGGCCCGCCTCGGCTTCATCGCCGACTTCCTGGCGCGGCCGATTCTCACCGGCTTCCTCAACGGGATCGGCTTGAGCATCATCGTCGGGCAGTTTGGCAAGCTGTCCGGCATCCCGCTGGCGTCGCGCGAGTTCTTCCCTCAGCTCTGGGAGGTCGGCTCACGGATCGGCGAGATGCATGCGTCGACCTTCGCTCTGGGCGCCGGCCTGCTCGTGATGCTGATCGTCCTGAAGCGGCTGGCGCCGAAAGTGCCGGGGCCGCTGGCCGGCGTGATCGTGGGAGGGCTGGTCGTCTTCGCGCTCGATCTCAGCGCGCATGGCGTGAGCATCGTCGGGGACGTACCGTCCGGGCTGCCGGCGTTCGGTATCCCATCGGTCGAACCGGACCATTGGCATCCTCTGCTGGTAGGCGCGCTCGGCATCACGCTGGTCAGCTACTGCAGCGCGATGCTCACGGCACGCAGCTTCGCGGCGCGGAACCACTACGAGATCGACGCCAACCAGGATTTCATCGCGCTTGGCATCGCGAACGTGACGGCCGGCCTGTCGCAGGGTTTCGTGATCAGCGGCGCCGACTCGCGGACCGCCGTCAACAACGCCGTCGGCGGAAAGTCGCGGCTGACCGGCGTGTTCGCCGCAGCGGCCACGGCCTTCGTCGTGCTGTTCCTGACCGAGCCGATGCGGTACATCCCCGGTGCTGCGCTCGCGGCTGTGCTGATCATCGCCGGCGTCGGGCTGATCGACACCGCGACGCTCGCACGATTGCGCGCCGTCTCGCGCTTCGAGTACCGGCTGTCGATTGCGACGACGCTGGGCGTGCTGATCGTCGGGGTGTTGCCCGGGATCCTCGTCGCCGTGGCGCTGGCGATCGTCAAACTGCTCGCTGCGGCGTCGCGTCCCACCGACGCGATCCTCGGCACCATCTCCGGCGAGGAGGGGTATCAGGACACCGCGGAGCATGCCAACGCTGCGACGGTGCCGGGGCTGATCATCTACCGCTTCGACGCCGCGCCGCTGTTCTTCAACGCAGGCTACTTCAAGCAGCGGATTCGTGGTGTGGTCGCCTCTGCCGTCGAGAAGCCGTCGTGGTTTCTCTACAGCGCCGAGGCGGGGAACATGCTGGATTTCACCGGCGCGGAGGCGATGGAAGAGATTCGCGGCGAGCTCGCCGCGCAGGGGATTACCTTCGCGATCGCCCGGTCGCGCGGGCTCTTCGACGCGACGCTGCGTCTCACGGGTCTGGCCGATCGCATCGGAGCGGACCACATGTTTCCGTCGGTCCGGAGCGGAGTGCATGCCTTCATCGAGCGGAGCACGTAAAGGTCGCGAGCCTCGAGCGGTGCTGGCGGTCTAGCGGGTTGGCGCGGCGGCATTCACCGATCCGCGGCGCAGGCACACGAGGCACCAGACCGCGAGCGCGGTGTGGAGCGCGAGCACCGGCCACATGAGGACGCCGACCATCGTCTCGCTGATGGCAGCACGTGCGAGAACCGCCACGGCGGCGCAGTTGTACAGCAGCAAGGCGACGACCAGCCCGCCCACGGCGCGGCTCGGTCCCTCATCCCGCGCCAGCCAGCAGGCGCCGCCCAGCGAGAACAACGCGGCCCCCGCCATTCGGCCGACGACCAAGGCGGCGGGCGCGTCGAGCGCTGCGCCGAGCAGTATGCGAGCGACCAGCGGCGGTGATACCAGCAGCACAAGGCCGGTCGGCGCCTCGATCAACGCAGTCACGATCAGCAACAACGCCGTCGAGTCTTTCTGTGTGGCCATGAACCTCTACCGACCAGACGCGTGCCTGAGACGCAGGGTCGGTGCGGAAGGTGGGCAAGAGGAGCGCCACCGGCCTCCAGGACCGAACGACGACCAGGCGGTGTTTTCCGGAACAGACTGAAACAACTCTCTCCGCACCGCCCTGCGAATACTGACAGCGTCACCGCGCGCGGTGATCGTCCTCCCCGCGCGTCGTCAGATAACGCGGCGAGCTGGAGGGCGCCTCAATGAGACCTGCCTCGAGACGACGGCCGAACAATTGCTCGCACGTGTCACGTCGCGATGAACAACTCGCTCCTCCCCGCTCTGGTGCTGTTCGGCCTGATGCTGCTCCAGCCACTGGCAGCACAGTCCCCGAAAGCGGAGCCCGTCGCCGATCCATTGGGACGCGGCACCCCACAAGGGACGGTGATGGGTCTGATCAACGCCGCGAAAGAGGACAACCTCGAGCGCGCCGCCGAGTATCTGGACTCCACCCTCGAACCTCGAAAGCGCCAGGAACTGGCCCGCCAGCTCGGGATCGTCCTCGACCGGAAGCTGATCGCGACGCCCGCCACCCTGCTGGAAAACGCTGACGATCGGGGAGACAGTCGCACCCCCAACCGCGCTCGCGTCGGTTTCGTCGACACCGCCGCGGGGAACATCGACGTGGTGCTGAACCGCGTGCAGCGAGGGCCGGACGCAGCAATCTGGCTGTTCTCCTCGGACATCCTGCAGAAGATTCCTGCCGCGTACGCGGAAGTCGAGCCGCTGCCGATCGAGGCGTATGTGCCGGCGTCGCTGCGCAACGCTCAGTGGTTGTCCATTCCGCTGTATCGCTGGATTGGCATCATCCTCTCCATCCCGCTGATTTTCCTCATCGCCGGACTCTCGAGCCGACTGCTGACCTCGCTGCTCGGTCCATTGCTGCGCCGCATCACGCGAGAGCACGACGACCACAGCCTGAAGACCATCGTGGGCCCGCTGCGGCTGCAGATGCTCGCGCTGTTTTTCTACGGGGTGTCGTTCGTGGCCGTCAGTTTCGGCGCCCGCCGCCTGTGGATTCACATCGCCGGCACGCTGACGGTGATCGCGCTGTGCTGGCTCACGCTCATGTTGATGGACGTGGTCGCGGCCTTGACGCTGAGGCGCTCGCAGCGACTCAACCGGCCGGGCGACACGGCGCTGGTACGACTGCTCAATCGCATGTCGAAGGCGGCGGCGGTCATCATCGCCGGTCTGGTGCTCTTGTACCTGGGCGGCGTCGACCTCACCGCCGTTCTGACCGGGCTGGGGGTCGGCGGCCTGGCGATCGGTTTTGGCGCGCAGAAGACGATCGAGAACCTGTTTGGCGGGATCATGGTGATTTCCGACCAGCCGGTGAACGTCGGGGATCAGTGCCGGATTGGGGAGTTCTCCGGCATCGTCGAAGATATCGGCCTGCGTTCGACGAGGATTCGGACTGTGGATCGTACGGTGGTGTCGATTCCGAACGGACACCTGGCCAACATGAGCCTGGAAAACTTCGCCGTCCGCGATCGCATCCGCTTCCACCAGACGATCGGGTTGCACTGCCAGACGACCGCCGACCAGCTGCGTGCGGTGCTGACCGGGATCCGTCAGCTCCTCGAGGCGCATCCGAGAGTGGAGTCCGAGTCAGCGTCGACGCGGTTCATTCGATTCGGCAGCGCGTCGCTGGACGTCGAGATCTCCGCCTACGTGCTCGAGCGAGGTCACGCCGCGTTTCTGGCGGTTCAGGAAGAGCTCCTCTTGGGCATCCTGGAGATCATCGATGCCAGCGGCACGTCGGTCGCGGTGCCATGGCGGACGCCGTCTCTTGACGACGTGGCGGTCTCGCTGCCGGCCCGGTCGACCCGGTCCGGCCCGTCATGACCACCGCAGGACTCCTCCTTCGTCGGTTCAGAAGGCGCGGATGTACAGAACCGCCACGCTCACCGACGGAAGTTGTCCATCATCGTGGCAGCGCACTCGTCACGCGCGGCGCGTCGGCGCTGCCGAAACGGCGCGGCGAGGAGACGCCGCCGAACGTGCGCACGGGCGAAGCCGCGCGGACGATGCCGTGCTTGGCCATCCGGCTCTCGAGCGTCGTCGGTCTCAGCCCGAGCAGATCGGCGGCGCCGCCCACGCCCCGCACCCGCCACCCCACCTGATCGAGGACCGCGTGGATATGCGCGATCTCGATCTCGTCGAGCCTCAGCGTTTGAGCGCGGACGGCCGACACGGCCCGTGGCGGTTCGATGACGAGGTGCGGTCCGGTCGCGACGATCACGGCCCGCTCGACCACGTTGCGAAGCTCGCGGACGTTGCCCGGCCAGGCGTAGCGCTGCAGCGCCGTCATGCTCTCCCTCGAAATCGACTCGACGCGCTTCCCGCAGGCATTCGCGATCTCGTCGACGAACGTCCACACCAGCGTCGGGATGTCCTCGATCCGCTCCCGTAGCGCCGGCACGTGGATCGGAAAGATGTTCAACCGATAGTAGAGATCCTCGCGGAACTCGCGCGCCTCGATGGCGCGCTCGAGGTCCTTGTTCGTCGCGGCGATGATCCGGATGTCGACGCTGACCGGCTTGCCGCTGCCGAGACGCTCGACCTGCTTGGTTTGCAGCACGCGCAGCAGCTTGACCTGCCCCTCGAGCGACAGCTCGCCGATCTCGTCGAGGAAGATCGACGAGCGGTTCGCCTGCTCGAACCGGCCGATCTGCTGTCCGACCGCACCGGTGTAGGCGCCGCGCTCGTGGCCGAACAGCTCGCTCTCGAGCAGTCCGGCGGGAATCGCCGCGCAATTCACCCGGACCATCTCCTGCCGCTGCCGGGAACTGAGCTCGTGAATCGCTTGCGCGAAGATTTCCTTGCCGCTGCCGGTTTCCCCCGTCAACAGCACGGTGGCGCTGGTCGCCGCCACCTGCCTGATCTGGGTCAGCGCCGCGCGAACCGCGTCGCTCTCGGCGACGATTTGACCGGGTTGCAGACGGCTCTCGGGCCGTCGAACACGGCTGCGCTCATCGACCGACACGACGCGGCGATGCGCGTCGAAGCGCGCCGCGTCGGCTGTCGCCGCTGCCGCGGCGATCGGCTGGCCACCAGCGGTGTCGTCCTCAGCCGCCGGCGTCGCCTGTTCCTGCGGGAGCTCGGCGGCGTGCACCAGCGAGAAGATCGCGAGGCGGCGGCCGTTCCTGGCAATCGCGGTCTGCGCCACTTCAACCGGCACCTCGGACCCGTCGCTGCGAAGGCCGCGCATCACGCGTTCACCATCGGCTAACGGCGCGTTCGGCTCTCCGAATGCGCGAACGTCCGGACTCGAAGCGGCCTTGGAGACGTCCGGCAGCAGGTGCTCGAGCGAACGACCGACCAGCCCACCAGGTGCATAGCCGAAGAGGGTCTCGATTCTTCGGTTGGAGAAGAGGATCGTGAGCGCATCGTCGCAGACCAGCGTGCCCGCCGATGAGGTCTCGATCGCGACCTTGAAGATGCCTGGATCGGTGCCGCCGAACAATGTGAAAGGGTCTCCGGTCCCCGACAGTGGGACCGCGGCGTTTCGTGTGGCTGACAGCATATTCGGGTCTCCTGCCTCGAGGTCGATGCGGCAAGCCTATAGCGGGAGGCTGGCGGGCAGCGTAGTCTAATAGTCGTACGAGGCCTCAGGGCGCTCGTGAGTTACTCTTGCGCCACGTTGGCCTCCTTCCCTGCGCGCCACGCCCATCGGTTGATAACAGCATCTTCGTGTGTCCTCGCCGTAACGCTCCTGTCATTTCTGCCAGCTGTTGCCGCCGCGCAGGAGTCGGCGACGAAGAACGTCCTGCTGGTGTTCTCGCATGAGAGAGAACGGGCCCTCTACGAAGCGCTCGACAACGGCCTGCGATCGGCAATCCAGTCCGGTTCCCCTTCGGCGGTGAACTCGTATACCGAATATCTCGACCTCATGCGGTTCGATTCCCGAGACCAGCAGACGCGGATGACCAGTTATTTTCGGGACAAGTATGCCGGCCTGCCGCTCGACCTGATTGTGACGATCAGTCCCCTCGCGGCCGACTTCGTCCTCGAGCGGCGCGAGGATCTCTTTCCTGGCGTGCCGATCGTGTTCACGTCGGTCAACCTGCCACGAGCCAGGCAGCTCGCTCAGATTCCCAACGTCACCGGCGTCGGCGTCAACCACGATCTGACGGCAACGCTGGACCTGGCGCTGCGGCTGCATCCCGATACCGTCAACGTGGTCATCCCGGTAGGGACTTCGCCGACGGAGCACAGCTGGGCGAAGACCACGCGCCAGTCGCTCGAGCCATACGCGGGCCGGCTCAAGATCATCTTTCTCTCCGACCTGACGATCGCCGACCTCGAAGAGCGTTTGAGGCGCTTGCCCCCGCACAGCATCGTGCTTGCCGCCGGCCTGTTCTTTCACGACGCCATCGGCCAGTACTTCATGCCGGAGGAATCGCTTCGGCGCATCTGCGAGGCGGCCAACGCACCGGTCTACGGGCTCAACGAGCCCGAGCTCGGCATCGGCATCGTCGGCGGATCTCTCTACAATCTCACCGCCGCGGGCGCGGCGGCCGGCGCCATGGGGCGGCGCGTCCTTGCCGGGGAACTCCCCGCGAACATCCCCCTGGAAGCGTTGGACGTGGACCGCGATATCTTCGACGGACGACAGCTGCAGCGCTGGCGGATCGACGAGCGGCGGCTGCCGCCCGGCAGCATCGTCCGATTCCGCCCGCCGAGTCTCTGGCGCGACTACCGGCGGCAGGTGTTGCTGGCGGCGACGATCGCCGTGGCGCAGACACTGCTCATCGCCGTGCTGCTCGTCGAGCACCGGCGGCGGCGCGCCGCGGAGCTGCGATCTCGACGCGATCTGGCGAACATCGCGCTGCTCGAACGACGGGGCGCGATGGGACAGCTCACCGGGTCGATCGCTCACCAGTTGTACCAGCCGCTCGGCGCGATCCTGAGGAACGCCGAGGCCGGCATGATGATGGCCGAGTCCAGTTCGCCTCCGCCTCTGGAACAGATTCGGGAGATCTTCGACGACATCCGCAAGGACGACAAGCGCGCCGGCGCGGTGATCCAGCGGATCCGTACGCTCCTGCAGAAGCACGAGCTCGAGGAACAGCCGGTTGACCTCAACGAGGTGGCGCGCGAGGCCGTCGCCCTGCTCGGACCGGACGCCGCCTCTCGTGGCGTTCGTGTGGACATGGACCTTGCCGCGCACCCCAGCGTGGTCATGGGCGACCGCGTGCACCTGCAGCAGGTCATCCTGAACCTGATCCTCAACGGCATCGACGCGACGGCGGAGGTGCCTCAGGAGCGACGCCGCCTGTTGGTGTACACGCGAACAATCGGTGGCCAGGTCGAGGTGTCGATCGAAGACACCGGACCGGGGATCGCGGTGGAGCCGGCGGCGATCTTCGAACCGTTTTTCACGACCAAGGCCAACGGCATGGGGATGGGCCTGTCGGTCGCTCGCAGCATCGTGGAAGCGCATGCCGGACACCTCAGTGCTCAAAACAATCCGGGAGCAGGCGCGACCCTCCGCTTCACGGTGCCGCTGACTCGCCCCGAGCGAGTCGAGCGCGACGCTCGTACGACCAATGGATGACGGCGGGAGATGTGACGGTCACGTAAAATTGTCGAGTGCCGGATCGCCAGAAGATCGTCGTCGTCGAGGACGATCCCGCCATGCGGACGGCGCTCGGCCGACTGTTGACGGCGGGCGGCTACGCGCCCGTCAGCTTCGGATCGGCAGAGGAGTTTTTGGCAGCCTCCCCTCGCGATCGACCGGTCTGCTTCGTGCTCGACATCCACCTGGGAGCGATGTCGGGCCTCGATCTGCAGCGATTGCTCAAGGTTGGAGGCTGTACGGTGCCGGTGATTCTGATGACCGCCTTCGACGAGCCCCATCTCAGGGACGAAGCGATGCGGAACGGCTGCCTGGCTTACCTGCTCAAGGGATCGGACGCCGACGAGCTGCTCGGCGTGCTCCGATCGCTCCCGTCCTAGACGGCACAGCCCCTGTCAGTACTGCCAGCTTCTTTATGGCCCGGCCGACACTAGACTGGGCGGGAAAATGCTTCGAGTCCTGCCACATACCGGATCGGCGGGAGCTGCCGCTCAGATCGTGCATGTCGTCGAGGACGATCCGTCGGCGCGCGCCGCGACCACCCGATTTCTCCGGGTCGCCGGGCACGTCGTACGGGCCTACGGCACCGCAGCGGAGTTCGTCGAGAGCTTCTCGCCGCACACGCGGGGCTGCCTGGTGCTCGACCTGAACCTGCCCGGCCAGAACGGGCTCGACCTGCAGGAGACGCTGGCGGCCAGCCCGGATCCGCTGCCGATCGTGTTCCTCACGGGTGCCGCGGAGATACAAGATTCAGTTCGGGCGATGAAATCGGGCGCGGTCGATTTCCTGACCAAGTCTGCCGACGGCAACCAGCTGCTCGACGCCGTCGAGCGGGCGCTGGCCCGCGACAGCGAGGATCGCGCCCGCCGCGAGCGGCGCCGGAGTCTTCAGGAGCGGTACGAGCGCCTGACCGCACGCGAACGGGAAGTGTTCCCGCACTTGATCAGCGGACGGTTGAACAAGCAGATCTGCGCCGATCTCGGAGCCGCCGAGGCCACCATCAAGATCCATCGACATCGCGTGCTCACCAAGATGGGCGCCGACTCGATCGCGGATCTGGTCCGGATGGCCGCCGACCTGGAGATCCAGACCGCCGCCAGCGCGGGCTAAGACGTTTATCCGCGGATTTCGCGGATTTACGCGGATTAATGCGCGCGCGGTTCCGAAACTCTTACATCCACCGCCAGGCAGGCCTGAAGGCCGGCACTACGGACGCGAAGACGCTCGAGATCGCATCGCGGACGTCCGGCGGCGCGGCAAAGCCGCGCTTGAGTGAAGAACGGGCGGCGTGAACACGAGCCACGGACACACACGGCTCGTGTTCACACCGCCCGTTCTTCACTCAGAACCGGCCGCTTCGCGGCCGGCGCCGGACGTCACGTCAGAATTCAATCCGCGTAATCCGCGTAATCCGCGGATGATCTCGTCTTCGCGGACTCCCGAAGACATTTTCTGTCTCGCGTTCGGAGGCGCGCTCAGGCTGGCGCCCCGCTCGACGTCGGATGGGACTGTCTCCCCCGCCCCTCGGGACAAACGA
>Ga0070665_100002371_pt1 | contig 20814 bp, 20 predicted proteins | sample KBSS13metaG_FD_65862 | JGI IMG/M metagenome (GOLD analysis project Ga0070665, IMG submission 65862) | Switchgrass rhizosphere microbial communities from Kellogg Biological Station, Michigan, USA - KBS S1-3 metaG | ecosystem: Host-associated > Plants > Roots > Rhizosphere > Soil ...
AATCCGTACGCAATATTTATCCGCCAACAACCGCCGCGCAGCGCGGCGGTTGGCCCGCCCGGTATCGGCGGTGGCGGCGACACTGATCTGCCTGTCCGGCGCGTTCGCCGCCGACGAGCCAACGCCGAAGCCGAATCTGTTCGCGGACGAGGGACAGAACCAGCCGGCGCCACCGCCTGCCCCCAGGCATTCGAGCGACGAGATCACCGTCACCGCGGCTCGGCGGTCGGCTCTGCCGAAGCTGACCGAACCCCTGCTGCTCACGCCGCAGGTGGTCGTCCCCATTCCGCTGGGCTTGCTGGGCGAGGAAGGGATCACCAGTCTGCAGGATGGGCTGCGCAACAGCTCCGATGTCAGCGCACACGGCAACCCGAGCACGCGGCCGGGGACCGGCGTCACCATCCGCGGATTCGATACCGAATTCTCGACCTATCTCGACGGGCTGCTGGACCAGGGCCCCTATCCACGCGACGTGTTCTATCTCGACAATATCGAGCTGTTCACCGGCCCGAGTTCGGTCCTGTTCGGGCGCGGCGCGACCGGCGGGGCGATCAACCAGGAATCGAAGAAGCCGCACCGCGGCGACAGCTATAGTTTTGCGTCTCAGTTCGGCACGGACGATACGCGCCGGCTGGCGACCGACGACAATTTCGATCTCGGCAACCGCTGGGCCTTCCGCTTCAACGGCGTGCTGAACGAGAACGGCGTCGCCCGCCGCGACAAGGTGTTCGACCAGCGTGCCGGCCTGTTCCCGGCGATCGCCTATGACGGCACCCCGTTCCGGATGAACCTGTCCTGGCTGCATCAGAGCGACTGGGGCCTGCCCGACCTGGGCACGCCCTGGATGGATTATCAGGGCCGCGGCCGGCCCGCCCCGGCGCCGTGGAGGGCGAATTACGGCTTCGCCGGCGATTACAGCCGCACGACCGCCGATGTCGCGACGCTGCTGCTGGAATACGACCTCAGCGAGGGCGTCACTCTGCGCAACCAGCTGCGCTATGCCAATTACGACCTCGCCTACCGCTTCGTGGACAGCAACGTGCCGGGCATCCTGCCTGCGAATGTCGACTTCGCGACCGTGCTGGTGAACCGCACCGTGCGCAGCGGCTTCCAGCGCCAGGATCTGCTGGCCGATGCGCTCGACCTCACCGCGCATTTCGAGACGTTCGGGCTGACGCACAGGCTGGTCGCCGGCGTCGAGTTCGACCGCCAGGCGGATTCGCCGACGGTCTACGGCTTTAGCGGGGTTCCGCAGGCGCCGCTCCTGGCCCCGGACCCGGATGCGCCCTTCGTCGGCGTGCGGAGCTTGCAACGGAAGAGCGTCGCCCGGATCTATACCGACGCCGCCTATGTGATCGATTCGATCACATTCGGCGACTGGGAACTGCTGGCCTCCGCGCGTGGCGACCGGTTCGACGCCAGCTGGCAGACGGACACGGTGGCTGGGCACAGCCAGTTCAGGCAGATCGACGTGGAGCCGTCGTTTCGGACTGCGCTGACCTATAACGCAACCAGCGCCGTCAGTCTCTACGCCGCCTATGGCACATCGTTCGACCCGGCCCTCGAGGGTTTCCTGCTGCCCGCCGCCAATGCTTAGCAGGCGCCGGCGGAGAGCGACACGGTCGAAGTCGGCGTCAAATGGCAGCCGCATGACAAGATGCTGGCGACACTGGCCCTGTTCCGGACCGAAGAGAGCAATATACGCGAGAGCGACCCGCTGGACCCGACGGTGTCGCGGCTGGCCGGCGACGGGATGGATGAGGGCGTCGACCTCCAGATCGGCCGCAAGCTATCCGAGGCCTGGGACCTGACGCTGGGCTATACCTACCTGCACAGCGCGATCACCAAATCGGCGCCCGGTGACCTGGCCAGCAATCTGGGCGCCCGGCTGAAGGACGCGCCGATGCACCGCGTGGCGATGTGGCTGTCGTACGAGACAGGCCCATGGGAACTCAGCGCCGGGATGCAATATGCCTCGGACCGTGCCGGCTCAGCCCTGCTCGACGCCGCCGGCTTCCAGCAATACGCCCCGTCCTACGCCACGGCCTCGGCCCAGATCGGCTATGCTTTCAGCAAGGCGGTGAAGCTGCAGGCGAACATCTACAACATCAGCGACGCGCATTATTACGACGGCGTCGACGCCGCGCATGTCCTGCCCGGCGCAGGGCGGTCGGTTTCGTTCACCACCCGGGTGAAGTTCTGAGGCGGCGCCTCAGGCGGGCGGCGTCTCGCGGCTAAACTCCTCCACCTCGCGCAGCAGGCTGGCGACGGCGGTGCGGACCAGGGCCTCGCCGCGTTCCGGCGTGGCGAGCGCGGGGTCGGAGCCCATGCGGCCGTCGGGATGGCGGGCACGGAAATCCAGCGCCTCGCGGATCGGGCCGGACGAGGCGATGCGGGGGGCGTAGTTGGCGCTCTTGATCGCCTGCGGATAGGCCCACTGGGTGACCGCGATCTCGGACGGGGTGGCGTGGCTGCCGTGGCCGGTCGGGAACTCCTTGTTGACCAGCGCCATCACCCCGGGCAGGTCCCACCAGTTGGTGAGCCTCAGCGCGAAGCCGGCCCGCCGCCTGGCGAAGCTGGCCTCAGCATAAAGCTCGGAGAAGGCAGCCTGGATCGAGGCGATGTTGCCGCCATGACCGTTCAGGAAATAGATCCGCTCGAACCCGTGCACCGCAAGCGACCGCACCCAGTCGCCGATGGCGGCGATAAAGGTGGAGGGGCGCAGGCTGATCGTGCCGGGAAAGCCCAGATGGTGCTGCGCCATGCCGATATTGAAGGTGGGCGCCACTAGGATATCGGCGCCGCCCTTATGCGCCTCATGGGCGATGATCTCGGGACAGAGCCAGTCGGTACCCAGCAGGCCGGTCGGCCCATGCTGCTCGTTCGAGCCGATCGGCACGATGACAGTCTTCGAGCGTTCAAGATAGGCCTCGATCTCGGCCCAGGTGGAGAGGTGCAGCAGCATCGGTTGTGTCTCGGTATGCAGGTGGAGACACAGTAGAGCGCGTGGCGCGGTTGAGGTCAAAAGCATGTGCCGTTTAATTCCGCTCCGGTCGCGCCTCGCGGCATGGATTTCGCCGGTTCGGCCACCAACATAATCCTTGTTGGTCGACTGTCGTTCATAGACACCAGGGAGGAAACGATGACCCAGGAAATCGGTTGCCCGGAAGCGGTGGCGTATGCGCTGTTCGAGCGAATTTGCTACGCCGAAGGCAAGGATATCGGGCTGACGCCGAACGATCGGAAAACCGGCGAGCGGCCGAGCCGCAGCTGGATTTTTTCGACCTATGGCGAATGCCTGCAGGCCGTGAAATCGCCGCGCGATTCCAAACACTTTCTCGACCTCGAGGCGCGGACGGATGCCTCCGGCCACCGCTATGTGTCACGGGAGGCAATCCTGGCGTCGAGCCCGGTTTAGCGGGGCCGGACACGCGGTCGCGCCTGCACAATAGAGTTGCTCCCTCGAACTAGACGCCGCACTCTCCTCTGCAAAAGTCAGGGAGGGGAATATGAAGGCGTTGCGCGCAGGCGCGCTTCTGATCGCCATCGGCGTGGCTCAAGGCGCGGTCGCCGGGCCGGCAACCTTGCCGGGTGACAATCTGGCAACGCCGGAGCAGAAGGCGTTGGATGCGCGCACGATCCGTATCTTCAACGACCCGTCGTTCCAGAAGCGGCTGAAGGAGGCCGAGGCGCAATTCGCGGCCGATCCGCTGGCGGCGAGCCCCGAGGCGAAGGCGGATATAGCCGCCGATGCCGCCGCCATTGCCTTCAACGAACTGCAGATCGCGGCGGACGAGGACCCAGGCCGGCCGGCACTGATCTGGAGTGGGGATGCACCGCATGACTGGTTCGGCATGAAAGTGCCGTTCGCCTCGTACGGGTTGAACAACCCCGACAACATCTATCGCATCGTCCCCATCGACGGCGCCGCCAAGTATGAAATCTCCGGCCATATGTCCGGCGCGGCGCCGGCGCAGACAACGTATTTCCTCTATAATTCGGTGCCCGGCGACGGCAGCGGCCCGATCGATGAGCCGATCGGTGGCATCTTGGGCAAGGACCTGAAGGTGGGCGCCGACGGCAGCTTCACCATCACCATCGACGCCGACACGCCGGACGGACAGGCGGGCAACCACATACGGTCCCGCCCCGACGCGAAGTTGCTGGTGGTGCGGGAATCGCTTGCCGACTGGGCGCGTGAGACGCCCGCGAGGCTCACCATCCGCCGGGTCTCAGGCCCAACGCCGAAGCCCGGGCCAGACGATGCGGCCGTAGCCGACCGGGCACTGGACTTGCAGAAGCGTCTGATCGCCTTCTGGCTGAAATATGCCAGCCCCATGATGTTCGGGCAGCCGGCGAACACAGCGAGTAAACCCAACGCACGCGGTGGCAAATGGGGCTATACGGCCAACGGCCATTTCGAGATCGCACCCGACGAGGCGGTGGTGGTGACCCTGGACCCAGCCAGCGCCGCTTATGTCGGCTTCCAGCTCGCCGATATCTGGGCCATCCCGTTCGAGTTCGTCCACCACACGGCGAGCCTCACCAACGGCCAGGCAAAGCCCAACCCGGACGGCACCCTCACCTACGTCATCGCCGCCCGCGACCCCGGCGTCTGGAACTGGCTGGACACGACCGGCCACCTTGCCGGGGTGTTCGGCATACGCTGGCAGAACCTTGCCAACGACGTAAGCATCGCCGGCGCCGTGCGAGAGATAAAGCGGGTAAAGCTGGCCGACCTGCCGAGGATCCTGCCGGCCGGGACCGCGCAGGTGGGCGGCGCGCAACGGACAGAACAGCTTAACGCGCGGGTAGCCAGCTGGGAAAGACGGCTACGGTAGCGGACAGCGCAACTGTCGCCCGCTAGTGCCGCGTCGGCGACAGGAAGCGCGCGGGGCCTTCGGTGGGGGTGGCGGGTTCGGCCTGGCAGTGGCTGCAGCCCTGCGGGTTGTCCTGGGGATGCGCGGCCGAGAACATGCCGGTTTCGAGCGCCCGGGCGATCTCCTCGAACCCGGCCGCGAGCGTCTCGAGCGTTTCCCTGATACTCTGCCGGTCGACACCCTCGTTCAGCCGGCGGGCGCGCTCGGCATATTCGCGGTAGTAACGGACGGTCTGCATGCTGGCCTCCGACACTATTAACAATTCATCAACAATTTGCGTTAGCTCAGGTTCCTGGACTCAGCCACCTTTATTTACTTCCCCTTTGGGCATTCCGCAGGCCGGTGCCGCATGACGGGAACAGGCCCTTAAGCCGCCCGTTTACCTGATGGCGGGCCCGGTCTATCTGTCGACCGTCCAACAATATCTGAGTCCCGCGATTTCTGCATGACCAGTTTTGGAAGAATGGCATGATCCGCCTGTCGCTCTGTTTTGCTTTGCTCTCATTGAACGTGCCAAGCGCCGCAAGTCCAGCGCCAACCGCGCCCTATCCGACGGAATTTTGGGTTAGCCAAAAGGATGGATGGACGGTGAAAACAGCGCCGTGCGACGATGCGCTTTGCGCGTGGCTGGTCGATTTCAAGCTGAAGCCCAACGACCCGCCCGGATACCAGCCGGTGGACGCGCACAATCCCGATCACAAGAAGCGCGCCGACCGGCTGTGCAACCACATCATGATGGGCGGCTTCCGCCCCGCGAAAGACCCGGACCTCACCTGGGACGGCGGCTGGATCTACGATCCCGACCACGGCTCGACCTATTCCGGCAAGATCACGCTGGTCGACAAGGATACGGTGAAACTGCGTGGCTTCCTCGGCATATCGCTGCTGGGCCGGACCCTGGTGCTGCACCGGCAGGCGACGCCGCCACAGTTGTGCGACGACCCGAACTGGAAGCCGCTGCGGGCTGAAGAATGATTTATCAGCCGAAACGGCAGGCCAGATAGTCCCACGCCTCCGCCACCAGATTGACGCGCCGCCCTCCCATCTGCCCTGGATTTGTTCAACCGCCGCCGTAATCGACAAGCCGGAACATCGCCGGGCGGCATAGCGTTGGCGTCTCGGAACGGCAGCCCGGCGGTCATGCATCCCGCATTTGGCCGATGGTGCTCGCGGGCACGGCAACCCTGTGCCCCGGCCGTTCCTCCAACAGGAGATCTGCAGATGCTGAGACAGAATTTGCCCGGAAGACTTTCGGTTATGAGCGCGGCGGTCCTGGCCATGGGGGCCTTTGCCCTCGGGGCGCCGGCGAAGGCCGATACCAATGTGAAGGCCGGCGTACTGACCTGCAACGTGGACAGCGGCTGGGGGTTCGTCTTCGGGTCCTCGCGCGACCTGAAGTGCAATTACTCCGGGTCCGGTGGGCACCATGAGCATTATGCCGGACACATCGCCAAATACGGCGTCGATATCGGTTATCTCCAAGGCGGCGTGATCGTGTGGGCCGTCGTCGCACCGACGGCCGATCTGAAGGCCGGCGCGCTGGCCGGGGATTACGGCGGCGCCACGGGCGGCGCATCGGTCGGGGTCGGGGCCGCGGCGAATGTCCTGGTGGGCGGCTTCAACCGGTCGATCGCGCTGCAGCCGCTCAGCGTCGAGGGCGACAAGGGCCTCAACGTCGCCGCCGGCATCGCAGCGGTGACCCTTCATGCAGCACCCTGAGCCGAGGGAAAACTGACAACGGCTCGCCTCTTCGCAGCCCCACTTCGGCGGGGCTGCGTTTAGGCGTGCGGGAGACCCGGGATGGACGACCAAACCCTACGGACGACGCTGGAACGCCATTGGGCCGCCTCGGACGCGAACGATTTCGAGGCCGAGCACGACATCTATCATGAGGACGCCGTGCTCGATTACCCGCAATCGGGCGAGCGGATCCGCGGCCGACGCAACATCCAGGAGAGCCGCACCGTCCAGCCGAACGCAAAGCGTTTCACCGTCCGCCGCATCATCGGCAGCGGCGACCTGTGGGTGACGGAATTCGTGCTGACCTATGACGGCATACCGTCCTACACGGTGAGCATCATGGAATTCCGCGACGGGCTGGTGGCCCACGAAACGCAGTATTTCGCGGATCGGTTCGAGCCTGCGCCATCGCGGGCGCATCTGGTCGAGCGGGTGCGGTCAGGGGCGGAGTAATCTCCTAGTTCCTCATGCGAAAGCCGACCGGATGTCGGGAAGGTTGGTCGATGTGGTGATGCCGCCATCGACAAGGATCGTCGTGCCGGTCATGTAGGCGGAATCGTCCGACGCCAGGAAAGCAACCACCTTGGCGATGTCTTCGGCCGCGCCCAACCGGCCGAGCGGAATGCGCCCCACAAGCTCATCCACGATCGGCTTGTACTTGGGCTCCAGCAGAATCTGGGTGTTATGGGCCAGGATAAATCCGGGGCACACGGCGTTGGCGCGGATATTGTCCTTGCCGTGATCGAGCGCGAGAGCCTTGGTGAAGTTGATGACGGCCCCCTTGGCCGCGTTGTATGCGGGCAGGGCATGGTCCGCGTACATGCCGGACATGGAGGCGTTATTGACGATCACGCCGCCCCCGACCTTCCGCATCAATGGGATAGCGACCTTGCAGCAATAGAACGTGCCGTGGACGTCGACGTCGAACATCCGTTTCCATTCGGCGATATCGGCATCAGGCGTCTCGCCGAAGCTGCCGATGCCGGCGTTGTTGAACAGGATATCGACTTTGCCGAACCTCTCCACGGCTCTGTCGAACACGTGCTGGACCTGGTCGAACTCCGCCACGTCGGCCTGAACGAACAAGGCCGGTTCGGCTCCTTTGCCGAAGCCGCGATTAAGGTCCCCTTCGATCTCCCGTCCGCCTTCGACGCCCCGGCCGCAGATGACGACGCGGCCCCCCTCCGCAACCATCTGCGCCGCCGTGGCCTGACCGATCCCGGGACGGGTCACGCCCGTGATCACGGCCACCTTGCCTTCGAATCTGCCCATTGCAAGTTCCTCCCCTTCCGCGTGATCGGATTAGGGTGCAGCAAACGAACAGACTTGGCGAAGATTTTAACGCGGAGAACGCCGAGGACCACGGAAGGCGCCAGCGATAAAGCCTTTCCAAGCTCCGCGACCTCTCCAATTTTTTTTCAACCGTAGCCGCCCTTCTCGTTTTCGACATCGATTTGTAACTCGGCGCTGGCACGAAGTGCTCACGGTGTTCGCGGCTGATGAAGGGTTCGAAGACGATGCCACCGCTTTTACTACGCGCAGCCGCACGCACGGTGCGGTCCCGCATTGTCGACAGCACGCGGTGGAACGGCTATCGGCCGCGTGGCGACGACGTCATCATCGCCACCTATCCGAAATGCGGCACGACGTGGATGCAGCATATCGTCGGCATGCTGATCTTCGGATCGACGGCGCCGCGCGACATCATGCAAACCTCGCCCTGGCTCGACATGTCGGCGCGGGACTCGCTCGAGGAGATGCTGGCGAAGATCGAGGCGCAGACACATCGCAGGTTTTTAAAGACCCATCTGCCGCTCGACGCCCTGCCCATATACCAGGGCGTGAAATTCATCCATGTGGCCCGCGACGGCCGGGATGCCGCGCTGTCGCTGCACAATCACCAGAGTCATTATACGCCTGCGTTCCGCGCACGCCTGAATGCCGCCGATCCCAAGTCCAGCAACCTGCCCGCCCCCAAAAGCGCGGCCGAGTTCTTCAGCGATTGGGTCAGGGCCGGCGGTTCCCGGGGCAACCCGGATGAGTCGTTCGTCCATGTCGAGAACAGCTATTGGGCGGCATGCAACGAGCCCTACATGCTTCTGGTCCATTACAACGACCTGAAGGCGGATCTCGACGGAGAGATGCGCCGCATCGCCCGATATCTCGGGATCGGGATTTTCGAAAGCCTATGGCCGCAGCTGATCGAGGCTGCGGGATTCGAGGCCATGAAGGCCCAGGGCGACCTGCTGATGCCGATCGCGCAGGAGGTTTGGGATCGCGGGGCACAGCGGTTCTTCAACCAGGGCACGAACGGGCAGTGGCGCGGCATCTATGCGCCGGATGACCTGGCCCGCTATGACGAGCTGGTCAGCACGCGTTTCACGCCCGACCTTGCGCATTGGCTGAAACACGGCCGGCATGGGGGATGCCCCGAGACAAGCCCGGGATAACGCAGCGCAATCAAGCCCATGGCGCATCGCCGGCGACCGTAGTTCCATTTGGTCGCACATCAAATTCATCGCTGCGCCGGAGTGATCCAAAGCCTCACCTGAACCCGTAAGCGTCGGCAGGTGTGCCCGGCCCTCCCGGCCGGTCGCGCCTTCACGGGTCCGACGACCGGACCGAACACAATCAGGAGAGCTTGAATGAAGGTTGCACACACTCTGTCGCTGGCCGCCCTGGCGCTTGGCATGGCCTCGAGCGCACATGCGGCGGTGCCCGCCGGCACCACCGGAAAGGTCGTCGTTCCGCTGACGCTGAACTTCGTGACCGATCCGATCACGACGTTCTCAGGTTCTCTCAGCTCGATCAGATGCACCTTGACCCTGACGTCCGATGACGCTCTGGGCAAATCGGACACCCTGACGGTTGCCGCCAAGGTTTCGGGCAAATCGGCGACATGCGACATCACGATGGCCTATCTTTGGCATGTGCTGAACAAGAATTCCCACATGACCATCGGCTACACGGTCGCCGCGACCGGCGTGACCAATACGGGCGTACTGACGGCGACACGTGTCGCCTCCGGAACCCTTGACAAGATCGTGCTGCCGGCCAACGGCGCGACCACGACCTATAAGGCCATCGGGTTGACGCTGTAGGCTTTTCGGATAGCGGTGACGGTTGCGCGCGGCAGTGCGCCGACCGTCACCGCAATCGAGGCCGCCGACAGGCTGAGGAGGAAATACCAAATGGCCGGAACGATGCTCAAGTTCGCCCTCTGCGTGATGGCGGCCCTCCCGGCGCAGGCGATGGCGCAAGGCGCCTTCAAGGGGAGCTGGACGGTGACAGGCGCCCAGGACGCGCCATGGGTCGGCCCGAAAAGCGACCTGAAGCCTTCTTACGAAGCCGCCCTGCGCAACGCCGTCATCACCTTTGGCCCAAAGCGTGTCGACGCCCCCGGCTGGTTCGCTTGCCCCAAGCCGCATTACCGGGTCACGGAGCTGGAGCCGGACAGCCTGTTCGAAGGCGGCCTCGCCGATCCCGACCGGGGCATGACGACACCGAAGGAAACGGCGGCGAAGCTTGGCTTTGTCGGGGAGAAGTTCCCCACATTGGAGACCGGCTGCGCCGAGCTGTCATTTCATCTGGCGGCGCCGGATACGGTCATGTTCGGGTTGAACAATGTGATTTATACGCTGAAGCGGACCGGCCCTTAGAGGCTTGCTTGCAATAACTATATCAAAACCGATATAAGACATGAACCCTCTTGCCTGGGTCGGGGATGCGAAGCGGGAGGTCCGGAGCTTTCCGGACGATGCGCGGAACGAGGCCGGGCATCAGCTCTGGCGCGTTCAGATGGGACGCGACCCCGACGACTGGAAGCCAATGCCGAGCATCGGCGCGGGCGTCCGGGAAATCCGCATCCGCGAGGCATCCGGCGCATTCCGCGTCGTCTACATCGCGACCTTGCCGGAGGCGGTCTATGTTCTGCACGCCTTCCAGAAGAAGACGCAGAAGACCGGGAAGCACGAGATCGACTTGGCCGCGGCGCGGCTCAAGGCCGTATTGAAGGAGCGGTGACGATGGAGATCGAGCAAGTCGCGAATGTCTGGGACTCGCTGACCGACAGCCCCGAGGAAGCGGCGAACATGACGATGCGCTCGCAGCTTCTGCTCGCCGTATCGGACGCGGTGAAGGGCTGGGACCTGCCTCAGGCCCAAGCCGCCGCACGGTTGGGCATCACCCAGCCCCGGCTCAATGACCTGCTGCGCGGCCGGATTTCGAAGTTCAGCCTGGACGCGCTGGTAAATCTCACTGCGCGGGCTGGGCTCGTTGTGCGCCTGGACGTCCAAGAGGCGGGACAAGTGGCAGCTTGATAAACCGGATCGCCTACAAGAAGCCGCCCACGAGCAACAGGCCCCCGCCGAGCAGGACAAGGACAAGACCGGGCCAAATCCTTTTCAGCCCTAAACCGGCAGTTGGGTTGGCAGGCTCCAAAGTGTTGCCGGGCATTTCCGAAGAGATGCGTCTCGGGACACTGAGCCGCCCTCGCCAGAGAGGCTGAGCCAGCATGAACAGCAGCCCGGCCACAAAGTATAGTGCTCCAAGATAGATAACCAGCATCGTCGCTTGTCCAGCCGACTCAGCCGAACGGCTTAACGGTATTAGCCGGAGGGCTGTGTAGTTTCGAACGGGAATCGACGACATCTGGTTCCCGCGCCCTTGAACCCGCATTAAATCGGGGCGAGTAAATTGGAAATAATTCTACTCCCACCCCGATTTCACGCGGTCGATCTAACCTCGCCGTTGTCCGCAGGTTGCTATTGTGATATTATAACAGACTTAGGTTTTAACGGCGCCTGCTCGCAAATACGGGCGCATCGACTTGGCCGCGCGCCGACCGCTCCTCTGCTCGCATCCTGAATCGCAGCAATTTCGTCCGCTGCGATTTGCGAAGGCGCCGTGATGAATGCCGAATTTCATCAAGGCGCCTCACGAACCGGGAGAGGATCAAATGCGGATTTTTTGGCTGCCCTTGATGATCGGTTTATCAGCGGTCAGCGCGCAAGCGGCGACGCCCATCACACAAGACAGGGATGAGCCCGTCAGAAACCCCTATCAGCAGATGGCAAGCGCTAACTGTGGCAATACACTTAATTGCAACCTGACTTTCCCGGCTATTCCGAAAGGTCGAAGGGCTGTCGTCACAAACATATCCTGTGATGCATTCACGACTTCCGGAAATAGTGGCCTAAAAGTAAAGCTGGGATCGAGCGCCAATACCACGGTCTATACCAGTTTCTTTGCGACACCGTATGGCAGCAATACTTTCGGGCAATTCCCAGCAAATTGGTCCACACTTTTCTTTATCGCCAGCGGTGCGGCACCGACGCTCCAACTTTTGTCCGGCTTCAGGTTCAGCGGGACGCAAGCTTGTTTCCTGTCGGGCTACACCGTGGCGATACCGTAAGTTAACAATTCTCTACGGATCGATCTCAACGATCAGCGCCTGCCCGGCCAAGGCCACGTCTATCGTCGCGGTCTTGGTGGCAACCGAGCGCGCGGTGCTCGCGACCAACGGTGCGAAAACACGGACTTTTTTGGCGGCGTTGGGAAGGCGCAGAGTCACGGTGTGGGGGGAGTCGATTTCGTTCCACAGAACGAGCTGGAAGGCCCCTGTCGATTTCCGCATCAGCAGCGTCCTGTCATGCGACGCCAGGCCCGACAGGCTGTATCTGAGCGAACCGCCGCGGGGTACGCCCGTGTCATGCAAAATGGTCGTCAGGTTATGAAGAGCCCTGGCGGCCGGCCTCGGCGTGCCGTTCGAATTCATCAGGCCGTGCTTCCCCCCGTTATCGTCGTACAGGGCGTGAAAATACATTTTGACGTCGCCATCCTTGATGCCGTCGAACACGGCATCGAGCACGAAGCGGGCGATGCTCCGCCTGTCGAACTTATCGGTATCCCAGCCGATCTCCGTCGTGATCACCGGCCTGCGGCGCGCAGCAAGCCGCGCATCGGCATTGAGCATTGTGATCGCCAGGTTCGGCCATTGGCCCTCGGCCGGATAGGTATGTGCATTCCCGTAATCGGCATAGGCCGAGAGATCGCCGACCTTGTCGTAATTGCCGTGCCAGTCGTTCGCTTCTGTCCAGCCTGCCCCGAAGCTCATATTGATGACCGGCAGGCCCAACGCATGGCCGGTCGAATAGACCTGCTTTTGGAATGACGCCGTCCAGGCGATGGAGTTGCCCGCATCCAACGCGACCTTAGTGTCGCTGTCCTCGCCGCCCTCGACGAAATTCAGGATGCCTTTGTCGTTCAACGCTTTGACATAGCTGAGATCGGCCCGGTCCTGCGCGGGGCTGCCCCGGCCCATATAGTCATCAAATCGGGCCCCGGTGGCGGCGGCCACCTTTTCCCAGATGGGTAAGCTCCAGGAATGCTGCGCGGAATCGCGGAGGTTCTTGACGCCGAGATAGTTGATCGCCGCCTCGGTGACCGGAAGGTTCTGATAGCCATGTTGATAGGAATCGAGGTGCGTATTCACCCCGATCGAGTTCAAGACTACGCTGACGCTGACAGCCGCGGCAGTTGTAAAAGGCAATGTTATTCTCCTGATCAACCAATATCCGAGAGACCGCTAGTAGACTAAGCGATCCCCGGCTTTGTTAGTTTTTCCGTACCAGCGACAACATCCGAGCATAGCTCCAGAACAATTCCCGTCGCATTTTTATAAAAAAATGGATATTGTCACGAGCATTGGCATGGTACGGAGATCGACATTATTTTCCGGTGTTAATTCTGTGGCCTTTATCCGCATGGACTGGGATCGGCCTGTCCGGCCTGCCAGTTGGACTGGCCATCTGTGGCAAACCGTTTCGGCTCGGTGGCGATGGACGAGGCGCTCATTACCCAAACGGCGCCCGCTGCACTCGGCCCTTCTCAGCCGCATGAGTGCGTCGGCGGCGTCCTCGGTCGCGATGAAGGCGGCAAAGTCGGGAAAGCGCTCGAGAACAGGCGCGAGAGGTAACTCGATCGCACGAAAAACGCGGTCGTCTCGGCAATTCCGCGCGACGAATTTCCGGTATTTCCCACTGACGGGACCGCTCTGTTGGATTAGGCTGCCGCCTTCACGGAGGAGCGTTCAGATGAGAATTCTTCCCTTTATCTTCGCCGTTTTCCTGTCCGGCACCGCCGCCGCGGCGGCGCCGATCTATCAGAACCGGGATGAGCCTGGCCGAAATCCATATCAGGTCCAGGCTAGCGCGAATTGCAACGCCAAGACTGCCTGCACGCTGAAATTCCCGACGATATCGGGAAAACGCATCGTCATCGAAACCGTCAATTGCGACCTGTTCCTGAACCGCTATGACGGCGACGTGACCGTGACCCTGCAAACCGCGAAGAAAGCGCTGCACCAGATATTCGACGCGCCGACCTATTTCCTGAGCGCGCAAACCCGGTTCTATGTCGAACCCGCCGACGCGCCGCTGATCCAGCTGCAAAGCATCTATAATTTCAAGGGAACGCAGAGCTGCACCTTGACCGGCTACACCATCGCCCAGCCGTGATTGTCGCGCACATCGCGCTGTAGACAGCCGTGATCGGGAGGCAATTCCGGTGCGGGGCCATAGCTACGCTCCTGCCCGAAGAACACGCAGCGATCCGTTGGGAATTTCCTCGCATCACGAGCGTCTGGGGATGGAAGCCGGTAAGCTCGGTGCCGAGGGGCTGCTCTATCCGTATTGGTGAGCCGGCAGGGCGATCGTCTGACCGGCGCCCTGCGGAGCAGAAAGATGCGTGCGAGTACCGGGGATGCGGCAAGCGTCCATTTTGACACCCCGACCGAGGAAATACGTTACCGGGCGTTGCAGGAATACGGAAACTTCGCGCTGGCATACTCGGCGACGTTTCAGCCGAATATGGATTATTTTGGAAGCGAGAAGAGCTTCCTTGCTTACAAGCAGGTGGGCAGCACCGCTTTCGTTCTTTCCAATCCCCTTGCGCCGATCTCTGGCTGTGAGGACCTGATCCGTGATTTTGTGAGCAGGAAAAACGACGTCTGCTTCTGGCAGGCTTCGCGGCCTGTGGCCGAAATCCTCGAGAAGATGGGCTTTTGCGTGAATGAGATGGGGGCGGAAACGCGAATAGAGCTCAACAGCTATGATTTCTCCGGGCCGAAGAAGCGGAACTTCCGCAGTGCGCTCAATCGCGCGGCGGGTTGTGGCTACACAATCGCAGAGCGATCGGTCGCTTCGCTCGATCGCAAAGAATTGCAGGCGGTTTCAGAGCGATGGCGGCAAACGCGCGTGGTGAAGAACCGTGAGATGACATTCCTGACTAGGCCCGCCATCCTCGACGATGAAGTCGATGTGCGTAAGTTCTTCACCTTCGACCGCGAGGGCCATCTGCAGGCTTTTGCGTTTTTCGATCCGATCTACCAAGACGGTCGGATCGTGGGCTATCTCTGCTCGGCCAAGCGTCGACTTCCGGAAGCAGACAAGCTCGTCGGATATGCAATGCTTCATAGCGCCATTCAGACTTTCCAAGACGAGGGAAAAGAAATCCTCTCGCTTGGACTTGCACCACTCTGCGGCGTCGGGGATAGAAAATTGTCCGGCAGCAGGTTGATGAACTTCGCCTTCCGCGCAGTCTACGGCAGCCGTCTGTTAAACCAGTTTATCTACTCGTTTCAGGAGTTTGCCGCGCATAAGGGCGGCTTCTGCGGGTCAGCCGAGCAGACTTATTGCGCGTTCAAAAGAGGAATGATCCTGTCTCAGTTCGCCAAGATGCCAAAAGCGAGTAACCTGGCTTGAGCGATAGAGACTCTGACCCCGATTTCCCACGCTTCGGAGCACGCTTTCTAGGCCTGATGGGGCGGCCGGTTTCGCCTTCGAGCGCCCCACTCACTCGCGTAGTTTGTGTAACTTTTCCTGGATTTCCCACAGGGACGAGCAAAGCGGCTCTCTGGCACCGCCAGCGAGGAACGCGTCCACCACCTGGGCGCATTCGGCGAGGAGTTTCTCTCCCTGATCGAGGATCTGAAGACCGCGTTCGGTCACACCCGGCTTCCCCTTCACATGCTGTGCAACCAGATACAGACGCGCATCGGAATTTAGTCAAATAGCCTCGGACTAGCCTGATCGATCGGCGGGAGCGAACCTTGAGCACTCACTCCGCCGCCACAACCTCTGGCCGCGCCACGTCGAACGCGGCCAGCAGCTCAGCCTGCTTCGGCTCGACCTCGGCCAGATGCCGGCGCTTGATGTAGCCGTAGCCGCGAATCCGCTCCGGCACCGAGGCGATCTCCACCGCCACGTCGTAATTGGCCGGGGTCAGCCTCCCGATCAGGCCGCGCATCCGCGTGGCGTAGTCCACGATCAGGCGGCGTTCCAACCGCCGTTCCTCGGAATAGCCGAAGATGTCGAGCTTGGTGCCGCGCAGGCGCTTCGCCGCCGCCAGGACGCGGAACAGCCGCAGGATCCAGGGGCCGAATTTGCGCTTGGTCGGTTCGCCGCTGACCGGGTCGGGTTTGGCGATCATGGGTGGGGCGAGGTTGAAGGATAGGGTGAAGTCGCCTTCGAATTCGGCCTGGATCTTTTCCAGGAAGGCCGGGTCGGTGTGCAGGCGGGCGACTTCGTATTCGTCCTTGTAGGCCATCAGCTTGAAGTAATAGCGGGCGACCGCCTTCGACAGGCTGGTGGCGCCGGGGACGGCGGTCTGCTCGGCCTTTTGCACCTCGTCGACCAGGGACTTGTACTGGGCGGCGTAGGCGGCGTCCTGGTAATCGGTGAGGAACGCGACGCGGCGGGCGACCATGGCCTCGACCGTCTCGGCGGGCGGGGCCTTGCGGTCTTCGCGCAGGCCCGCGATGCGCTCGACCAATGCCAGGTCATGGGCGGCGAGGCGGCCCCAGGCGAAGGCTTCGCGGTTCATGCGGATGCTGACGCCGTTCATCTCGATCGCCTGCTCCAGCGCCTCCAGCCCCACCGGCAGCAAGCCCTTCTGATAGGCGGCGCCCATCAGCATGATGTTCTGGCCGATGGCGTCGCCCAGCAGGCGGGATGACAGCTCCTGCGCGTCGATGAAGTCGATGGCGTCCTTGCCCAAGGTCCAGTTCAGGCGGTTCACGATCTCGTCGGTGCTGGTGTCGACGTCGGGGTTCAGCACGAAGGCGGCGGTGGGGGTGACGTTGCCGTTGACCACGCCCTTGGTGCGGCCCTTGGCGACGGCGACCAGCGCCTCCTGCCCGGCGGCCACCACCATGTCGCAGGCGATCAGGCAGTCGGTGCTGCCCACCGGGATGCGGGCTGTGGTGAGGTCCTCCGGCGTCTTGGCGACGCGGACATAGGACAGCACCGAGCCGTTCTTCTGCGCCAGGCCGATGGAATCGAGCACGGAGGAGCCCTTGCCCTCGATATGCGCGGCCATGCCGAGCAGCGCGCCGACGGTGATGACGCCGGTGCCGCCGATGCCGGTGACGACAAGGTTGAACGGCTTGTCGAGGTTCGGCACCGGGGGCTGGGGCAGCGCCGCCACCAGATCGGCCACGTTCTCCTGCGCCTTATGCTTGCGCAGCTTCCCACCCTCGACCGTCACGAAGCTGGGGCAGAAGCCGGCGACGCAGGAATAATCCTTGTTGCAGCTGGACTGGTTGATGTGGCGCTTGCGGCCGAATTCGGTCTCCACCGGCTCGACCGAGATGCAGTTCGACTGCACGCTGCAATCGCCGCAGCCCTCGCACACCAGGTCGTTGATGAACAGGCGCTGCTGCGGGTCGGGGAAGGTGCCGCGCTTGCGCCTGCGGCGCTTCTCGGCGGCGCAGGTCTGGTCATAGACGATGACGGAGACGCCCTTGACGTCGCGCAGCTCGAGCTGCAGCGCCTCCATCTCGTCGCGATGGTGGACGCTAGTGCCGGGAGCGAAGCCGATGCTGGTCGGGTACTTCTCCGGCTCATCCGACACCACAGCGATGCGGCGCACGCCCTCGCCATGCAGCTGGTTGGTGATCATCGCCACCGTCGGGTGGCCCTCAACCGGCTGGCCGCCGGTCATCGCCGAGGCGTCGTTGTAGAGGATCTTGTAGGTGATGTTGGTACCGGTGGAGATCGCCCAGCGGATCGCCAGATAGCCGGAATGGTAATAGGTGCCGTCGCCCAGGTTCTGGAAGACGTGGTTGGTCTCGGTGAAGTGGGACTGGCCGACCCAGTTCGCCCCCTCGCCGCCCATCTGGGTCGAGGGTTCGAGGTCGAATTCCGGGTGCCACACCGCCATCCAGTGGCAGCCGATGCCGCCCATCTCCCTTGAGTCCTTCGGCCGCGGGATCGAGGAGGAGTGCGGGCAGCCGGAGCAGAAATAGGGCACGCGCTGCAGCTTGGTCTTGGAGAACTTGGGCTGGTGTAGAGTGGCCTCTACTTGCGCTAATCGGTTCTCCAGCTCGGTGTCCGGCGCCAGGGCGAGCAGGCGCTTGGCGATGGCCTGGGCCACCTCTAGCGGGTCGAGGTCCATCTTGGGGCTGAGGACCGGGCGCCCCTCCTGGTCGGTCTGGCCGACGACGCGGGGGCGGCGGCTCTCCGACAGGTGATAGAGGATCGTGCGCAGCTGATCCTGAATAATCGGCTGCTTTTCCTCGACCACCAGGATCTCCTCCCGGCCCTCGGCGAATTCCTTGGCGCCGACCGGGTCGATCGGCCAGGTGAGGCCGAGCTTCAGCACGCTGATGCCGAGCTGGTTGGCCCGGCGCTCATCGATGCCCAGCTCCTCCAGCGCCTGCAGGACGTCGAGGAAGGACTTGCCGGCGGTGACGATGCCGAAGCGCTGCCCTTGGCCCAATGCCACGCGGTTCACCTTGTTGGCGCGGGCGAAGGCCTGGGCGGCGGGCAGCTTGAAGTCGAGCAGCCGCGCCTCGGGGGTGAAGCGGTCATCCGGCCAGCGGATGCTGACCCCGTCGGGCGGGAAGTCGAATTCGGGGAGCACGATGTCGATGCGCGACGGATCGACCGAGACCGAGGCCGAGGCGTCCATCAGCTGCGGCAGCACCTTGAAGCCGAGCCAGCAGCCGGAGAAGCGCGACATCGCCCAGCCGTAGAGGCCGAAATCGATTACCTCTTGTACATTAGAGGGATAGAGCACAGGCATGAGAAACGACATGAAGGCGAAATCGCCCTGGTTCGGCATCGTCGCCGACTTGGCGGCATGGTCGTCGCCGACGACGCAGAGCACGCCGCCATGCTTTGCCGAGCCGTTGAAATTGCCGTGCTTCAGCGCGTCGCCGGCGCGGTCGAGGCCGGGATTCTTGGCGTACCAGATGGCGTGGACGCCATCGAACTTGGGCTTGCCGAAAATGCCCGCCTGCTGCGAGCCCCACACGGCGGTGGCCCCCAGCTCCTCATTCAGGCCGGGGTCGAAGAAAATGTTGTTGGGCTCGAGGATCTTGCGGGCCTTGATGATCTCCGTGTCGTAGCCCGACAGCGGCGAGCCGCGATAGCCGGAGATATAGCCGGCCGTGTTCAGCCCCGCCTGTTGGTCCCGCAGATGCTGGCTGATCGGCAGCCGCACCAGCGCCTGGATGCCGGTCAAGTACACCCGGCCGGTGAGCGCGGTGTATTTGTCGTCCAGCGAGATCGTCGAATTCACGGCCATTTCACTCCCGTTCGGCAACCGTCGTTGCGCGCCCTCGATTGCGGCTGGCCCGCAATATTCTTGTGCATGAGGCTTTATACGCCCCCTTTCCCGCTTTGGCGAGATAGGTCAGCAAAGCTGCCTATATTTTATTTATGCCATAGAATAATGGCTGCGCTCATACGCCGATATCGCTTGGCAGCGCCGCCACCGGCGTGGTGCTGACCATGCGGTCGAGCAGGTCGGTCAGCGCCTTGGACACCGCGTCGGCCGACCAGGCGCCGCCCTGGTTGAACCATTTCGACACCCAATGGACCGCGCCCAGGATGGTGAAGACCGTCAGCTTGGGATCGCAGGGCACGATACTGCCGTCGGCGATGCCGGCCCGGATCAGGTCGCGCAGCGCGATCTCGAAGCTATCACGCTGCTTGAGGAGTTCGGCATAATCCTCTGGTAGAAGGGCATTTTCTTCTGTCAGAACGACGCAGCAGCTAAGTTCGTCGATCATCTCCTTAAGGTAGAAGCGCAGTGCATTGTTGAGCTTTACCCGGGCGGTCCCGCCCTCCGCCTCCGCCTTCGCCAGCCCCTCGAACCCGACCTCCAGCGCCCGGGCGAAGCATTCGCGCAGCAGGGCGTGCTTGGACGGGAAATAGTGATAGAGCGCCGCCTTGGTGACGCCGAGCTTCTGCGCGATGTCGTCCAGCGAGGCGGCGTGGAAGCCCTTGCGGGTGAAAGCCGACGCGGCCTCGCGCAGCAGGGCACCGCGCTTGGCTTCGTGGAGTTCATCACGGGAGGGGACGACTGTGGACCAGGCGGCGGTCATGGACGGGCCGCTTCATAAATGACCTCGCCCCTCGGGGGAGAGGTCGACGGCGCAGCCGTCGGGTGAGGGGGGCTGTGGCCACCTGCGCGATGAAACCGATAGAGCGAGATGGCGGCGAGAGCCCCCCTCACCCGGAGCGCTGACGCGCTCCGACCTCTCCCCCGTGGGGAGAGGTGATGTGCGCTAGAATTTGGGATTTCGCTTCTCCATGAACGCGCCCATCCCCTCCACCCAATCCGGCGAGTTGATGAGCAGCGCCAGAGCCTCCAGCCCCGTCCGGCGGGCGGTGGCGAGGTCGACGTCCTCGGCGGTGTAGACGGCGGACTTGCCTTGGGCGATCGCCAGCGGGCTCAGCGTCTTCAGCTTTTCGGCCAAGACCAAGGCTGACGGCAGCAGATCGTTCGGCTCGGTCACCTCGTAGATCAGGCCGGCGTCAGCCGCCTCGGCGGCGGTGTAATGCTTGCCTAGCAGCACCCATTCGATGGCGCGGCTGCGGCCGATATGGCGGCCGAGCTTCTGGACGCCGCCGGCGCCGGGGATGGCGCCGAGCTTGACTTCGGGGACGCCAATCTTCGCGGCCTTCGACATCAGGCGGAAATCGGCGGAGATCGCCATCTCGCAGCCGCCGCCCAGGGCGAAGCCGTTGATCGCGGCGATGACCGGGAAGGCCATGGCCTCGAACCGGTCGTAGAGGGCGTGGATCTTGGCCAGGTAGTTGTCGCGGATGTCGAACTGGCTGGTGCCGATCGGGCTGTTCGGCTCGGTGAAATAGTCCAGATGCGCGCCGCAGCAGAAGGCGCGGCC
>Ga0070665_100002372_pt1 | contig 20812 bp, 16 predicted proteins | sample KBSS13metaG_FD_65862 | JGI IMG/M metagenome (GOLD analysis project Ga0070665, IMG submission 65862) | Switchgrass rhizosphere microbial communities from Kellogg Biological Station, Michigan, USA - KBS S1-3 metaG | ecosystem: Host-associated > Plants > Roots > Rhizosphere > Soil ...
GGAGGGGCAGGACAGGCAGGAGAGGCGGGACGAGCGGGAGGGGCAGGACGGGCGGGAGGGGCAGGACAGGACGGGTTCGTGTTCCTGGAAACGTCGGCTCGCGTGGGCGGCGCTTTCATCGTGGATACGATCGAGGCGGCGACCGGGATCAACCTGTGGCGGGAATGGGCGAAGATCGAGATTGCCGGAGAGCATGGGACTTATGCCGTGCCGCCGCACCGCGACGACTATGCCGGCGTCGTGCTCACATTGGCGCGCCAGGAGACGCCGGACATGTCCTCGTACACCGATCCGGAGATTGAGACGACGATCCGGAAGGACTTTCACGCGGGTTTGATCGTGCGCTCGCCGGATCCGCAGCGCGTCGAGACGCTGATCGCCGAGTACACGGATCGTTTCTATCGCGACTTCTTCGCTACGGTGCCGCCGCCAGACCGCCCGCTCGAATGATGAAGCGTACGCTCAAGAATGTCTGGTCGCCGCAACTGCGGAACCGGCGTGACGTCGATGTGTATCTCCCCGCCTCCTATGCCAGCGGTGTGCAGTATCCGGTCGTCTACATGATGGACGGCCAGAACCTGTCCGATCCCGCGACCGCCTTTGCCGAAACGTGGGATCTCGAGGCGACGATTGCGCGGCTCGCGTCGCGCGGCATCGAGGCAATTTTCGTCGGCGTTCACCACGCGGGACGGAACCGGCTCGACGAGTACAGCCCGTTCCCCGATCCGCGCCATGGCGGCGGCGGGGCCGACGAGTTCCTGGCGTTTCTCGTCCAGACCCTGAAGCCGCGGCTCGATCGCACGCTCAACACCCGCCGCGATCGCGACGCAACCACCATTCTCGGCTCGTCGATGGGCGGCCTCGTCAGCCTCTACGCGTTTTTCCGTCACCCATCGATCTTCGGGCGCGCGGGGGTGATGAGCCCCTCGCTCTGGTTCGGACAAGGCGCCGTCATCGATTTCATTCGAGAGGCGAGGACGCCGCCGGGGCGCATGTATCTGGACGTCGGGACGGCCGAGGGTGCCGGCACGCTCCGGGACGTGCGGCGGCTCGGCCGGCTGCTCGTCAGGAAAGGCTTTCGCCGGCAGCGGTCGCGCGCCGGAGAGGAGCGTCGGGCGCGGACGCAGTCCGCGCTGCGTTACCTCGAAGACGCCGGCGGGCGCCACAGCGAGGCGGCATGGGCCGCGCGGCTCGAAGCGGCGCTGGCGTTCCTGTTGTTCACTCCTTCTTGAGGCGCGCGATCGCCGCGTCGATCTCCGCTTTCATTCGCGCATCGGTGACGGACGGCGCCCGCTTTTCGAGCGCCATCAGATGAGCCGTGGCGAGAGCCCGCTCGGCAGGCACTTTCACATCCGGTTCGACGCCGACGCCCTCCCAATCCGTATTCGTGACCACGCTGATGGAGCGGCCCGACGGCACGCCGACGAAGAAGTGATCGTTGATGCGTCGAGGGCCACCCGGATGCGCACCGCCGCCGGTCACCTCGCCCACGATGGTGACGCGCTTGAGGTTCTTGAGTCCGTACGTGAAATCTTCAGCGGCGGAGAACGTCCGGTTGCTCGTCAACAGGTACACGTCCTTGTCCGCGAGCCGCTTGCCAGGCACGTAGGGCAATGTCCAGTACTGGTGCGTCTGATTCGACGGCCGATCGTAGATGTCGTTCAGGCGCGCAGGCTGCGGTCCCATCAGGTAGCTCGCCATGAGGGCGACGGCGTCGGGACTGCCGCCGCCGTTCTGCCGGAGATCGATGATGAGCGCCTCCATGTTGGCGAGGAAGGTCATCGCGGCCGCGGCCGTGTCGCCCATCATCTGTGGAGGGGGGAAGCCGCGCAGGTCGAGATAGCCGATGTTGCCGGCGAGCCGTTCCAGCTTTTCGAATCCGAAATTGGTTTGTGCCATCGTGCGGCGCATGCGCTCGACGGCTTCGGGCGTGGGCGCCGGCGGGGGAGACGCGGGCAGCGGGTTCGAGCTGTAGCCGACGGCCAGGTGCTTGTCCTGACTCACCGACCGCAGGTGTGTCGTGAGCGTCTCGGCGAACGTCCGTGCGCTGGTGATCGCGTCGTACTCGTGTCGCTCCTGCCTCTCGCGAACGGCCGTCGCCATTCTGGCGGCCAGGTCGGGGAAGACGTAGTTCTCGTTCAGGATGGTGAGCGCGCCGTCGATGACGGCGCTTCGTGTGGCCGCGTCGATCGTCATATCCGGCCCCGGTGGAGGTGCCTGTGCCCGGAGATGGCTGGATCCCTGGACGAGCGCGCCCACGACGATCGCCAGTCGCAACGTTCTCTTCATACGGCCTCCAGAGTCCGAAAGCGCTCGAAGAAAAGAGCGAGACCGAATTATAGGCAGATATATGCCCATCAGTCCAGTCTGGGCCTGACGCCGTTTCAAAAAGTCCCGCGCCATAGTTTTGTCACTTTTATCGCGTCCAATGGGCATGATGACAATCGGACGGGCGGCGCGCGTGATCAGCGCCGTGTGCGCGCTCGGCCTCAATCTTCACGCGCAGCCCGCGAGCGCGCAGGATGCGCCCAGCCGCCTCGACGCCCTCCAGCAGTTGAACAGCTCGATCGCGTCGCTGACCAAGCGGGTATCCCAGAGCGTCGTGCAGGTGATCGTCACGAGCTACGGCCCGATGGACCAGAACAACGGGACCAACACGGATCTCGTGATCGGCCATCAGCGCAGTATGGGCTCGGGGGTCGTGATCGCGTCAGGCGGCTACATCGTGACCAACGCGCACGTGGTGAGCAACGCGCGGCGCGTGTCGGTCGTGCTGCCCGGCCCTCCGGCGGCGAGTGAGGGTGGCGTCCGATCGCTCGTGAAGGGGAGAGGACACACCGTCGACGCCCAGATCGTCGGCGTCGCGCACGAAGTGGATCTCGCGCTCCTGAAGGTGGACGACGACACGCTGACGCCGCTTCCGATGGCCGACTACGACGCGCTGCGGCAGGGCGAGGTCGTTTTCGCGTTCGGCAGCCCCGAGGGCCTTCGCAATACGGTGACGATGGGCATCGTGAGCGCGGTCGCAAGACAGCCGGACCCCGACAACCCGCTCGTCTACGTACAGACCGATGCGCCGATCAATCACGGCAGCAGCGGCGGCCCGCTCGTGAACGTCAACGGCGAGCTGGTCGGCATCAACACCTTCATCCTGTCGGACTCCGGCGGAAGTCAGGGGCTCGGCTTCGCGATTCCCGCGCCGCTCGTCCAGATGGCGTATCCGAAGCTGCGGCGCTACGGTCACCTGCACCGCGGCGAAATCGGCATCCAGCTGCAGACGATCACGCCGACGCTCGCCAGCGGCCTCGGCCTCGCGCAGGACTGGGGCGCGATGATCTCGGACGTGGCGCCGGACAGCCCGGCCGATCAGGCCGGCCTCAAGCCTCAAGACATCGTCGTCAGCGTGGATGGCGAGCCGCTCGACGGCCTGCCGCGGCTGGCGTTCATGCTGTTCACGCGGAGCGCCGGCGACCGGATGACATTCGGCATCCGGCGAGGCACCGACGAGCTCACGTTCGCGCTCACAGTCAGCGAGCGGCCGCACGATTTCGATCGCCTCACCGATCTGGTGGATCCGGAGAAGAGCCTCGTGTCGAAGCTCGGCATCCTCGCGGTCGACATCACCGAAGCGACGGCGAGCCTCGCGGCGAGCGTCCGCGTACCGAGCGGCGTCATCGTGGTCGGTCACACGACGAACGAAACGGAATCTGCGAACGCGGGGCTGATGACGGCCGACACCATCCACGCGATCAACGGCCGCAGCGTGACGTCGGTCGACGGTCTGCGCGAGGCGATTGACGCAATGAAGCCGCGGTCGCCGGTCGTCCTGCAGATCGAGCGCGGCGGCCTGTTCATGTACCTGGCGTTCGAACTCGACTGACACATGATGCGATACGGATTCCTGATTGCGGCCTGCCTGGCCGTCCTCGCCGCCACGATCAACGCGCAACAACCGGATGTCGCGACGGCCAACAGCAAGCTCACCACGGTCCTGGCGGATCTCGTGGCCGCGCAAGGCAATTCCACGACGCAGCTGGCCGAGAGCTCGCGTCCGAGCTCGGTTCAGAATGCGATGCGGAGCCGGCGCCTCCGGATCGATGCGAACAACGAGGTGCAGGTCTACATCCTGATGAGCGCGGTCACCGACGACAGCGTGAATCAGCTGACGGCCGCGGGCGCCACCATCGAGATTCGTGACGCCGCGCGCCGGCGGGTACAGGCGCATCTGCCCGTGTCGCGTCTCACCGCCGTCGCGCAACTGGCGGTCGTCGATGCGATTCGACTGCCGACCTACACGCGCGCTCGTACGGGCAACACGCTGACCGAAGGGGACGCCATCCTGCATGCCGACGCGGCGCGCGCGCAGCTCGGCCTCGATGGCACCGGCGTGCGGGTGGGCGTCATCTCGGACGGCCTCAAAGGGGTCTTCGCCACCGGTTGCACGACGAGCTGCGCCGGCGTCGACGGAGGGCCGATAGCCACGGGCGATCTCCCCACGTCGACTGGGACGCGAACTGCGGCTGGCGTGCTCAAGACTTCGACCGGCGGCATCATCGGCCGCTCGTTCAGCGCGAGTGGCGATCTGGAAGGTCTCCCACCCGCGTCGCCCAAATGCTCCTTCGCCGGAGCCGGGGCTGAAGGCACCGCACTGCTCGAGATCGTGCACGACCTGGCGCCGGGTGCGAAGTTGTCGTTCGCCAACGGCGATACCGATCTCGCCTTCGCGCAGGCGGTCAATTTCCTCGCCGCGTCGAACGACGTGGTGCTCGACGATATCGGTTTCTACGGTGAGCCGTACGACGGGACGAGCGGCGTGTCGCAGAATACGGCGGCGGCGCTCAACAACCAGGGCTGGCCGATCAGGGCGTACGTGACGGCCGTGGGCAACGACGCCGACGAGCACTACATCGGCACCTACGCCGACTCCGGCGTGGACGGCACGTCGATCTCGGGCATCAGCACGCCGGGGCACCTGCACCTGTTCCAGCGCACGGCAGACACGACCGACGTCCTCGGCCTCGGCGCACAGCCCTTCAACGTGATCTCGCTGCCGCAGAACGGCGAGGTCGCCATCTTCCTGACTTGGGACGATCCGTTCGGCGGCTCGGCGAACAACTACGATCTCTACCTCGTGCAGCAAAGCACGGGGCGCGTCGTCGCGAGCAGCACCGACGTGCAGAGCGGCAGGCAGGACCCGTCGGAGACGATCGACTACGTGAACGCCGGCGCGGCCGATCGGTTCTACATCGTCGTGCAGAACGTGCGCGGCGCGGCGCAGCCGAAGACGCTGAACATCTTTTCGTTTCAACCGGAGTGCGCCGCGGCCGGACCGGCGCTGCTCGCGCCGCCGCGGCACGAGCGTCACAACTACAACACCGCGTCGCGCAGCGTCTCGGCGCAGGGTGACGCCGGCGGATCGCCCGTCAGCGTGATCGCGGCCGGCGCGATTTGCTCGGCGTCGGCAGCCGCGGCCGGCGCGTTCTCGGGAGCCCCCGACGAATCGTGCCTGGACACGTCGAACACGACGCCGGAGTTCTTCAGCAGCCGGGGCCCGACGCTTGACGGGCGGCTGAAGCCCGATCTGGTCGCGATCGACGGAGTGTCGGTGAGCGGCGCCGGCTCGTTTCCCGTGCCGTTCTTCGGTACGTCCGCCGCGGCGCCGCATGTCGGCGCGATCGCCGCGCTGGTCTTGCAGAGCGCTCCGTGCCTGCTGAACCGCAGCACGTCGACCGCGACAGCCGACACCGCGCGAACGACCATTCGCAACCTCCTTGTCGGGAAAACGGTGCCGATCGCGCCCGCCCCCGACGACAACGTTGGAGGCGGCCGGGTCGATGCATTGAGCGCTGCGCAGGCGACGCTGCCAGGCTGGAAGGGTAGTCACACGCTCACCGTCGATGCGAACTCGACGTTCGGGGCGACCCTCACCGGCGAACAACTCGGCTTCGTCGATCCCAACGGCTGCGGGCTCAAGAGCCTGAACTGGACCGGCGGCTGCGGCACCGCCCCCGGCGCGAACATGACGTGTCCTGCCGGAGCGAACGCCGTGTCTGTGGCGGCCAGCAACAATGGGGTCACGTACTCGGGATCGGTGGACTTCACGATCAACGTCACCGACTTCGCCATGAGTACCGCGCCCGACAACGCGACGGTATCCGCCGGCCAGTCCAGTCGCCACGTGGTCACGGTCACGTCGCAGGGGGGCACCTACAACTCCCCGATCACGTTGAGTTGCAACAGCGGCACCCTTCCGCCGCAGACGACCTGCACGTTTGACCCGGCAGTGGTCACGCCGGGCGCGGCCGGTGCGCAGTCATCGCTGACGATCTCGACCGCGTCCGCCGCGTCGACACAGTCCGCGTCGACCCAGCGAACGAAGACGGGTCCGATCACCATCCAGTCCTCTGGCATCGCCGTCCTTCCATCGGCGCTGACATTCGGCGCGCAGACGCTGAACACGACCTCGCCGGCGCAGCTGGTGTCGGTCACCAATACCGGCGTCGACGTGCTCAATATCACCAGCATCACGCCGTCGGGCGACTTCGCCGTCGTCAGCAACTGCGGATCCACGGTCGCGTCTGGCGCGAGCTGCGCGGTCTCGGTCAGCTTTACGCCGACGGCAGCAGGCACGCGCACGGGCTCGCTCTCTTTCGTCGACGATGCGTCGGGGAGCCCGCATACGGTGACGCTCACCGGCACCGGCCAGACGGCGCCTTCGTCGACGGGCGGCACGCCGTCAGGGAGCTACACCGTGACGGTTACGGGGACGGCAGGCTCTTCGCTGGCGCACGTCGGTACCGTCACGCTGACGGTGAAGTGAGATGCGACTGACCCCGCGAATCGAATTCGTCCTGCTCGGCTTGTTAGTTGTTGCCGCGTGCAAGAACGACACGGCGACGCCGGCATCGACCACGCCGACGGTGACGCGCACGACCGACACGTTCACTGGAACCGTAGCGGTTCGCGGCGCGGATTTTCACACCTTCACGATCGCCGTAGCCGGGAACGTCGATGTCACGCTGACAGCCGCGACCCCGCCGGACTCCGTGGTGATGGGTCTCAGCATCGGCATGCCCGGCGACCGATGCGTTCCCGTCGCGGGTGGATCGACGCAGACCGCGGCTGGCTCGTCGGTACAGCTGTCGGGGATTGCGAGTCCCGGCACGATGTGCGTCGACGTTCATGACGTTGGCGGACAATCCGCGCCGGTCACTTACACCGTCACCGTCACGCACCCGTAAAAAGCCCCTCACAAAAACTACGCGAATTGACAACGGTGTTCGCGTGAAATTCCTTACGCGTGCGGATCGTAGTACTGAATATGACTCGCACGCTTTGGTTTCGCCTGTCGATGATCGTCCTGGCGATCGGTGCTGGTGCGATCGCGGCTCGCTTCCTCTGGCGCCAGCCTGAAGTGGAAGTCTTGACGGCCGACGTCACCGACGGCCCCATGACGCGCCGCATCGTCGCGACCGGTTCGCTGCAGGCCGTCACGACGGTCGAGATCGGATCGCAGGAATCGGGGATCGTCCAGTCGCTGCTGGTCGACTACAACTCCTTCGTGCACGCCGGCGATGTCGTCGCCCGCCTCGATCCCGCGCTCTACAACGCGCAGTACGAATCCACGCAGGCCGCGCTGAACCAGGCGGAGGCGGCGGCAGCGCAGGCGCGCGCCATGGTCGCCGGATATCGGACCGCCGTCGAGGATGCGCAGACGAAGCTGGCGCGCGCGATCTCGCTCGCGGCGCGAGACCTGATTCCGAGGTCCGATCTGGACGCCGCGCGAATCGCCGCGGACGAAGCCGACGCCGATTTGAACTCCGGCATTGCCAACATCAATCAGGCGGATGCCGCGGTGGTCCAGGCCAGGGCCGCTCTCCAGCAGGCGCAGGTGAACGTCGATCACACCATCATCCGATCGCCGATCGATGGCATCGTGGTGGATCGAGACGTGGACGTCGGGCAAACGCTCGCGGCGTCCATCCAGTCGCCGGTGCTCTTTCGCATCGCCGCCGATCTCACGCGCATGCAGGTGCAGGTGAACGTCGACGAATCGGATGTCGGCGGCCTTGCGGAAGGCGAGTCGGCGGCGTTCAGCGTCGAGACGTTCCCGGGCGAGACGTTTCACGGCGTGGTGTCGCAGGTCCGGCTGCAGCCGGTCACCGAGCAGTCGGCGACCGCCACGGCAGTCACCGGCACCACCGCCACGCAGCCGGCAACGACGACGTCGGTCGCCACGGTCGTCAGCTACACGGCGATCGTCGACGTCGCAAACCCCGACCAGCGTCTGCGTCCGGGGATGACGGCGGAAGTCGTGCTGTCGGGCACGCCGCGTGAACACGTCACCCGCATTCCCAATCCGGCGCTGTCGTTCCGGCCGCCGCCGGAGGTGTTGAAAGCGATCGGCGAGCGCGAGCCGGTCTTCGCGGATGGAAAGGCCACCGGCACGCGCGAAGTGTGGGAGTACGACGGCAAGCTGTTCAAGCCGATCGCCGTTCACGCCGGCCTGGCCGACGATGGGTGGACCGAGCTGGTGAGCGGCGACCTTCACGCCGGTGACGCGCTGGTCACGAGCGCCACCGTCACAAAGTAGTGCAGGCCTTCAGGCCTGCGCAAAGTGGTGCAGGCCTTCAGGCCTGCTTAGCGTCTCGCTTTCTTCTTCTGCGTTCGGCGGGCCGGCGCGGTCTTTCGTGTGCGCCGGACCGCGGTCTTTTTCGCCTTCGTCACTTTCCTGGTTTTTCGCGCGCGCTTCGCAGGAGCGGCCTTGCGCTTCCGCGGCCGGCGCGCCACCCGGATCGCCTCGTAGCCTCGCTCGAATGCCGGTTCGGCGGCTCTTTGCGCGGGGGCTCGCTGGACGTCCTGCGCGACCGGCGCGGTCGCCACGCCAAGCGCCGCCTTTGCCGCGGCGTAGAACTGCTGCCGGTCCGCCAGGCCGTTGAAGCCGCCGTTGATGCGCCTCGTAATCTCCCGAAACGCATCGTCCGTCCCCTGATCGGCGAGCTCGTTCAAGCCTTTCTTCGACCAGTACAGCCCGGCGATCCGGAACGCGAGATCCGGAAGCGCAGCCTGTTCGGGTGTCGTCAGCAGATCGACCCCCAGCAGACCGCCGAAACGTTGATAGTTGGCCCGCCCCGTAATCTGGATGGGGCCGCGGCCCTTGAAGCGCTTTCCGTCGCCCGCCTGCGTGTTGCCCAGTGCGGTTGCGAGGCTGCTGGCCGGCTCGTATCGCAGCTGCTGCGACGTCGGACCCCAGATCTCCTCCATGAAGCGGAGCTGACCCGATTCGTGCGCGAGCTGGGCGAGAAACGCCGCCGCGCGCGCCGGCGCGTCGATCGCGAACTCGGTCATCGCCGCGTCGAGCGGCGGCAGGTACGCCGCGCTTTTGGCACCGGGAAGCCCCGGCATGATCGCGTGCAGTTCGTCGCTGGTTAACATCGACTCCTCATACGTTGAACGGCGGCTGGGTGACGAAGGTGGTGACGCGGCCTAGCGTAAAGAGATTCGGCACCTGAGTCGGCGGCATCAGCGCCTTGATGCTCGCGTGGAATTTCGCGTAGTTGCCCTGATACTTGCCGTGATCCCAGACGCGCAGCAGCTGCTCGGTGAAGGCGCCGTTGTGATCGCCGTCCATCGACGTCTGGTTGTCCTGGCAGCCTGAAATCAGGATGACGGCCGCCTTGCTCTTGTTGGCGATGGCGATCCGCCGCTTGCTCACCGCGACCAGCGCCAGAGCGCTGTCGGGATCGGGCGTCGACGCCTTGCCTGACGCCTTGACGACATCGCGCTGCAGCTTATCGTAAAACGCCTGATGATCGCGGTAGGTCCGGATGCCAACCGACGGCGGCATCATCTTCGAACGCCCGGCGGGGTGGCTGCCCGGTTGCGGCGGTGCGGCGCGGACCACGGTTCCGCTATGGCAGCTGTCGGACAGCACCAGGACGCGGACGCCCGCCGCAAAGCGGCTCAGCTCCAGATACATTTCGTCGTCGATCAGCTGACCGTCGTACAGGCACCAGGTCTCGTCCAGCTTGTCGGCTTCTTCACCGGTGACGTCGGGAATCTGGCCGCCGTGTCCCGAGTAGGTGAGGAACAGGATGTCGCCAGAGACGAGCGTCTTGCACGCCGCTCGAATGGCGCCGAGGGCGGCCTTCCGCGTGGCCCTTTTGGTCAGCAGCACGGTCGGCTTCATGCCGGCCGCCTTGGCGATCGCCGCCATATCGCGGGCATCGAACTCGCAGGCGGTGAGCTCACCGCTCCAACCCTCGTAGTGCTTGGCGCTGACGGCGTTCAAGCCGATGTGCACCGATAAGCCCTTCGGCTTGCGTGCCGTTCGTACAGTCTTCTTGGCCATGTGCGCTCCTGTCGACAGTGCTGATGTAGTGACGGACGGACCATTGTGATTTCCTTATGCGGCCCGCGCAAGCCGAAATCCGGCAAGATCAGGCGCGTTTTCGGCCGTCCATCGGTCTATTCGTAGCGGATTTCCTCGAGCGCCCATATGATCGGCGCATCCTTTCGACCCGTTTCTTGTGAGGAAGACATGGCGAAGACCAGAGCGACGAAGCCTTCTCGAACCCGGACCCGGAAGACGACACCTGGTGACGGGGCGCAACCGCGGCGATCGTCACGCGGGCACAAGCTGAACGCTTTTCCGGACACGCTCGATTTCCGCGATCGGATGTACGTGCCGACGCTGGTCGAAGTGCCGACCATGATCGATCTCAAGCAGTACCGCAAGCTCAGGGTCCCCATCCTGAATCAGGGAAGAGAAGGCGCATGCACCGGCTTCGGGTTGGCGACGGTGGCGAATTACCTCCTGCGCCGGCGGAAGGTGGTGCCCGACACGACCTGCGTGAGCCCGCGGATGTTCTACGAGATGGCGAAGCGCTACGACGACTGGCCCGGCGAGGACTACGACGGTTCGAGCGCACGGGGAGCGATGAAAGGGTGGAACAAGCACGGCGTCTGTGCGGAACATTTCTGGGAATACGACCACGCCAAGCAGAAATCGGCGGCGTTCGCCGAGCGTTGGACCGACGCCGTCCGCCGGCCGATGGGCGCGTACTTTCGCGTGAATCACACCGACCTGGTCGCCATGCACAGCGCCATTGCCGAAGTTGGGGTGCTGTACGCCACGTCGACCGTCCACGCCGGCTGGGACCGCGTCGGCAAGGACGGGGTGATTCCGCAGTCGCAGTCAATCACCGGCGGCCACGCATTCGCGATCGTCGCGTACGACGAGCATGGCTTCTGGATTCAGAATTCGTGGGGCGACAAGTGGGGGCTCGAAGGTTTTGGCCGGATCAGCTACGACGACTGGCTGGCCAACGCCACCGACACCTGGGTAGCGCGGCTCGGCGCGCCGGTTGTACTCCTCGATCCGCACACCACCGCGGCCGCCGTTCGCGGGACCGCTCGCGGATCGCAGAGCTACGTCTTCAGCGATCTGCGTCCGCACATCGTCTCGCTCGGCAACGACGGCCAGCCTCGCTCGGACGGCACCTACGGCACGACCGCGAAGGACATCGAGACGATTTTCGACACCGACTTTTCGACGATCACGTCGGGTTGGCCGAAAAAGTTCGGGAAGCGCCGCCTGCTGCTGTACGCGCACGGCGGGCTCGTGAGCGAGGACTCGGCGATTCAGATGGTGGCCGACGACCGCGAGACGCTGGTCGGCACCGGCATCTATCCCGTGAGCTTTCTGTGGAAGACGGACTATCTCGACACGCTCAAGGACATCCTGGAGGATGCGCTCCATCGCCGGCGGCCGGAGGGCGCGCTCGATGCGACGAAGGACTTCATGCTGGAACGTCTGGACGATGCGCTCGAGCCGCTGGCACGGATTGCGAGCGGGCTGCTGGAATGGTCGCAGATGAAGCAGAACGCCATTGCCGCGACCGCATCAGCGACCGGCGGAGCCCGCGTCGCGGCCGGATGCATTGATTCGCTGATGAAGGCGGATTCGTCCCTGGAACTGCACCTGGTGGGACACAGCGCGGGATCGATCTTTCTCGCACCGCTCGTACAGCTGTTGACCGAAAAGGGCAGCATCACGCAGGGGCCGCTCGCGGGCAGCACCGGCTTCGGCCGGACCATCGCCAGCTGCACGCTCTGGGCGCCGGCGTGCACGATGGATCTCTTCCATCAGCTGTACGCGCCCGCCATCGAGGCGGGGCAGCTTCGCCGCTTCTCGCTGTTCACGCTGACCGATCAGGCGGAGCGCGACGACAACTGTGCGAACATCTACCACAAGTCGCTCTTGTATCTGGTCAGCAACGCGTTCGAGAACCGGCCGCGGATTCCACTCGTGCGGGATGGCGTGCCGATTCTCGGGATGGAGAAATTCGCGAAGGCCGACGCAGAGCTCGTGAAACTGGTCGGCGGCAGCTGGGTGCACGCGCCCAATACGGCGGCGATGGGCTCACCAGACGCGAGCGGTGCGAGGCATCACGGCGACTTCCATACCGATCCGGCGACGCTGCGCGCAACGCTTGCGCGGATTCTTGCGGGCGATCCGAGCGGAGCGGCGCGCGCCCGTTCGACGACCATCCGCAGGCACGCCTCGGCGAGCGCAGTGCAGTCGAGACGCCAGGCCGTCGACACGGCGAGCCGCGCGTAAATCGCGGCACGAAGTCGACGAATGCCGAGCGTGCGTTTCTCCAGTAGAATCCGGCCCATGCCGCATGGATACAGACTCGCCGCCGCACTGACACTCGTCGTCGCCGCGGTGATCGCTCTGAGGCCTGCGCTCGCTGCTGGCCAGGCCGGCGTGCAACCGGTGCAATACCGGTCACCCGAAGGCGTGGAGTATCGCTCGCTTCCCGATACCGACGCCGTGAAAACCGCGCGTGCCGCGCTCGAGGCCGACCCGAAGAACATCGCGCGCATGATCGATCTCGGCGTGGCTCAGTCTGGCGCGCGGCAGTTTCGCGAAGCCATCGCGACATTCACACGGGGGCTCGAGATCGAGCCGAACAACGCGCTGCTTCTCCGATGGCGCGGGCATCGCTATCTGTCGGTACGTGAATTCGATCGCGCGTACGCGGATCTCACGCGCGGCGGCGCCATCGACAGCACGATCTACGGAATCTGGTACCACCTTGGCGTCGTTCAGTTTCTGCGCGGAGACTTTGCCGGGGCGGCTGCATCGTTCGCCAAGGCACAGCCGATCGCCCCTGACGCCGGCGAGCTGGCCGGTTCCACGGACTGGTTGTGGATGTCGCTGAGCCGCGCCGGACGCGGCGCCGAAGCGAAGGCGATGCTTGATCGCCGGCCGGATTCCAAGCCAGTGACCAATGCGTACACGCGGCGCCTTCAGCTCTATCGCGGCGAAATTCGTCCGGACGCCGTGCTCACACCCACCGACACGGAAGACGTGCAGGTGGCGACGCTCGCCTACGGCCTTGGCAATTGGTACCTCGTACAGGGTGACAAGGCGGAGGCCCGCAAGTGGTTCGAGCGATCGGTCCAGTCGGGCGGCTGGCCGGGGTTCGGATTCATCGTCTCAGAGGTGGAGCTTCGACGGCTCCGCTGAGCGATCCTAGTTCGGTGTGGGCCGTTCGATGTGATCGACCACGAACACAGCCACCTGCGTCTTTTCTGGTTGAAGCTTCAAGCCAAGCTGTTCCTGCAGCGCTGTCACGAACTGCGGCGCATCGTCGGTCACTGACGGGTCGACGGCCAGACGCGGCGGAACGAACCGAAGCGAAACGGCATACCAACCCTCGAGGCCGGTGCGATTGTTCACGAGCCCGCCAGCGAAACCACTGAGCGAGCGGACGAGGGTGTCCATGGTGACGCCGCCAGATTCGATCGTCCCGCGTCCCATGAACATGCCGCAACGCCCTCGTGCGTCGCCGGGGGCCGGCGGCGCCGCTGGAGGGCCAGACGGCGCACGAGGAGAGCAGTCGAGCGTCGACGGCGTGAGTTGCGGGCCGAGACGGCCATCGCTGCGCGCGAGCACGAGGGCGAACGTGTTCCGCTCCTGCTGCTCGACGTGGCCAATCAGCTTCATTCGTTCGACGAACATGTTCCGCATCATCTCGCCTTGCTGCTCGCGAGAGGCTCCAGCCGGAGCCTTCGCGGTGACGTCATAGCGGTCCGTGTTCACCCAGTCAGGGAAGCCGGCGACATCGCGGACAGGGACAGGAGATGCGGCCTGAATGATCGAACGGATTGGCTGATTCGTCATCACGAAGGAGCCGTCGGGAAGCGTCCGCATGCCGCCACCGTTTCCACCGGCGGCGCTCGGTTTGATCGACACCACATCGAACTGGGCGCCGCCCGGCGATTGTGTTGGAACAGCCGCACTCCCGAGCGAAGACGCGCCGATCAACGTCACGAGGAACGCGAGCCTGGACATCGCTGTCTCCTGTTTCCGACGAACTCAGACGAGTCCGGAACTACATGGGACTCGTCTCGACTCACCGATGTAAGACGCCGTCGTGGCTTGTGCAGTCTGGATGTGCGTTCACGCTTCCAATGAACCTGGCTGGGCTGGCGATCGTTTTCAGATGCGGCAACGCTGACATTCGACTTTGAACGCAAGAACCGGAAGCGACCCGTGAAGAAAGTCAATTCGTCGTGCAGACGTTGCACCAACTTGGTCACAGGCAGCACCTCCTGTGACGACTCTACGGCGTTTGTCGAAGGTGTGTGGTCCGGGGGGATGCGCGTGCCTAGGCGTCGCCGAGGCGGTCTGCGACGGTCTTCAGCAGCGCGTACACGCGTTGTCCCTCCTGATCTTCTCGGTCTTCAGCCTGATGAACGGCGGTGAGTTGCATCCAGCCAGGAATCCGTGGATCGGCGCCGGCATCGACAAGGAATGTGGCGACCGCCAGCGAACACTCGCCGGCGACATCGCGAAGAGGCGTGTTGCCGATGCGCGCCTCCTCGTGCGCGTTCACGTCGGCGCCCGCTTCCAACAGCACTCGCATGATGTCGATGTGCCCATTCTCGGCGGCATAGTGCAACGGCGTCTTGGAGATCTCATCGAACGCATTCGGCGATCGGCCGTCCGCGAGTAACTGTCGAACGCGAGTCATGTCACCGTCCTGAGCGGCCAAATGCAAGTCCGACTCGTCGAACTCATCTTCCAACTCGTCGGGCAGTTCATCATCGGGCATAAGAACGAAAGGTACACTCCCGCGAGACGGCCATGCAACAAACAGGGGCCTGCCCGAGCAGCGGAACGAGTGAAGGCTATCGGTACTCCGCTGCCATGAATCACCGGCAGCCCGTCGGCCGCCAGCGGCTTCGAGCTAGTCGCGCAGCGACGACCAGTCCCAAACGGGGACGGCTAATGGCCACTACGGCGTTTATCGAGATTCAATCTCTAGCTTGCCGCGATTCAGCCGAACAATGTGGCGTTCGAACGCCTCATCAACGAGCTGGAGTGTATCGACGATGTCGAAGCCGGCCTTTCTGAATGCACTGATTGAGCGCCTATTTCGCGCGGACGGATCAGCGACAATCGCATCCACGTCGGAGTTCGTGAAAATGTAGTGCGTCCCGAAGTCTCGAATGATCGCGGGTCCGAGCCCGCGACCCGTCATCTCGATTTCTCCGATCGCGAGATCGATTCCTGCCGACAGGGGTTCAGCGCCCACTTGCATGGCGTGCGCTGGAAAGTGACGCCAGCGATACCATTGAATCCAGCCAATCGGAGCGCCTTCGGCCAGTATGAGGTACACGTGAATCGGCTCGTTCCCGTCGATGGCAGGACCATACTTCGCTTCGAGGCTCCGCAGGTCGAAACGCTCATTCCACCAGACCGCCACGTGAGGAGCGGCGAGCCATTTCTGCAACAGAGGGAAGTGTGAACGGTCAAACTTGCAGAACGTGATTATCGGTTGCTCCCCGGTAGGGTTCTCCACGGGTCGATCTTCCACCGTTCCAATTGCCGGCTCAAGTCCTGACCAGCCCCGCAAGCGCCCAGGAATCCGACGCAGCCCAAGCTGGATCGACACTGCCACTAACGCACGGAGATGTTCATCGTGGGCTCTTCGACGATCTGGGTCTCCGCACGAACGGGTCAGCGGACAGATTGCCGAATGCCGCGATCATGTTCGCCCGCGACGATGAACGGGAATCGCACGGGCGTTATGGCTGACGAGACGTTGTGAAGGGGCGATCAATCCGGCAGCCGGAGAGTCGATCGACAGCACCGTGTTACTCGCGCGCAACGGAGTTTGCGGGGTCCTCCGGTATTACGGAGCCGCGGCGAGCGGAGTGTCCGCGGAAGCGAGGTAAACACCTGCAATTGTGCCGTTCGACGGCAGCACAGCTGGCATGGCGTCTGCTTGATGGCTGGCCACCCGCTGATGTCGAAATCTTTAGGCTCGTCTCGAAGGCTATGTCTGGCTGCGCTCGTGGCCGTCGCGATCCCGCAGGGCGGCGCCGCGCAGGACGTCACGCCGATCATCTCTCCGCCCCCGAACATCATCGTGCCGAACTACAACGGCGTGCCGACGGGCCCGCTGGGCGGGCTCGAGGGGAGCGCGTATGTCGCGCGCGCGGCGGACACGTCGGCGCCTTGGCTCAATCCGGCCGGACTCTCGCAAGCCGGCACGCAGCTCTCGGGCAGTGTCTCCACCTACATGCTGACGACGATCACGCCGCGGCTGTTACCGAGCTCCGGCGGATCGACGCAGAACCTGCCGAATCTGGTCGGCGCGACGGGGAAGTTCAAGGGGTTCGCCGTCGGGTTTTCGATCGTCACGGTCGCGTCCTGGAGTGAGGGTTTCGCCACCGAGTACCTCACGACCGCGGGCGCCAGCCCGGAGCGCTTCGCATACAGCTCGAATGCGAACTTCACCCAGCGCGTGACCGTCGGCGGCGTGGGCCGAACCATCGGGAAAAAATGGCGGGTTGGCGGCGCGCTGGCACTCGAAGGGACGAGTATTCACAGCACGCAGATCATCAGCGATCGTATCAACGACGCGAACGGTCTGCGGACGCTCCTGTTCACGTCGGACGCCGGCGGTTCGATCGATCACGCGCGCCTGATCTTCGGCACGCAGTACCAGCCGACTCCTGCGATTCGCCTCGGTTACACCGTGCGGACGTCGGGGCTCGCATACGGCCGCGGCGGAGGTGCGAAGCTGGATGCGACGATGACCGGCGACAACTACACGCTTGGCGCGACGGCGTTCGACACCGCGGCGAACTTCGACTACAAGCTGCCGGTCGAGATGGTCGGCGCCGCCGCCTTCGTTTCCAAACGCGCGGAAATCGAGGTGGATGTGAAGTCGTATTCGTCCATCGATCGGTACACGGTGCTTTCCAGCGGGCAGCCGCTGACCATCTACACCGATCGTGCTGACGGCAGCGCGGGCACGATCGAGAATCGTACGCTGCCGACGCTCACAAGCTCGTCGAACTCGGTCACGAATTTCACGGTGGGCGGACATGTATTGATCGTGCCGTCATGGGCGTTGCAGCTGCACGCCGGCCTCGGGACCGATTTCTCTCCGGTGCCCGCCGAGGATCACGTGGCCTTCGACAGGGTGGACTTCAGGGTGCTTACCGCGGGCATCAGCGGCGCGATCGGCAAACTGACGTTCGCGCTCGGCCTCAACTATCGAAGGGGCGACTCGGACAATCTCATTTTGCGCAACCTGCTCGTCCAGCCGGTTCAGACGCATCTGGACATCAAGACGGTCGGCCTGACCTACGCCATCAACTATCGATTCTAATCGTCAGCCCACCGGCCTGAATGGAGACGTGGCCCAACTCCCAAGAGAGAAGCCTTGCGACACGACGCTGAGTCGGCTACCGTGACACAAGCCATCGACACAGTGATCTGAGGAGGATTCGCTATGCGTGTTTCCTGTCTCGTCGCTCTGGCCAGCGCCTTGGCCGCGAGCGTCGTGGTCCCCTCCGCGTCAGGGCAGCCAGCCAAGTGGACGCCTGCGCGCACGGCCGACGGCAAGCCCGACCTCCAGGGCACGTTTACGTTCGCCACGATCACGCCGCTGCAGCGGCCCACGGCGCTGAGCGGCAAGGATGTCTTGTCGCCGTCGGAGGCAGCCGAGTTCGAGGCCAGCGAGAATGACCGCCTGAACCGCGATCTGTTCGACCCGGAGAAGGGGCAGCCGAGCGCCGGATACCCCGGAAGGGCCGACGGCGGTGTGCTCTCATACAACGACTTCTGGTACGAGCGCGGCAGCCAGCTGACGGCAGACCGGCGCACGTCGCTCATCGTCGATCCCCCCGACGGTCGGATTCCGTTCTCGGCGGCTACGCGCGCAAGAATGGCGGAGCGGGCGGCCCGGACGAACGCGGGAGTGTTCGACGACCCTGAAGATCTCAGCCTGGTTGATCGATGCATCCTCGGCTTCAACTCGGGTCCGCCGATGATCTCGGGCACGTACAACAACAACCTGCAAATCGTTCAGACGCCCGGTTACGTGATGATCTTCAACGAGATGGTTCACAACGCGCGGATCATCCCGACTGACGGTCGTCCACACGGCACGCTCCCGCAATGGACGGGCGACTCGCGCGGCCGGTGGGAGGGCGACACGCTCGTGGTCGAGACGCTCAACTTCAGGCGCGAGACCAGCCTGCAGGGATCGACGGCCAGGACCACGGTCGTGGAGCGCCTCACGCGGGTTGACGCTCAGACGATTGACTACCGGTTCACCATCTCGGACCCCGACGCGTACACGAAACCCTGGACGGCGGTGATGCCGCTGCGAGCCATCGACGGTCTCCTGTACGAGTACGCGTGCCACGAGGCCAACTACGGCATGGAGGACGTCCTCCGCGGTGCTCGCTTCAGGGAGAGGGAGGCCGCAAAGAAATGAGTCGGCAACTCTAGTCAGCTTTGAGCACCGCGTTCGGGTCCAGTCGCGACGCCCGCCACCCGGGCAGCCAGCACGCGACCGCGGCGACTATCGAAATCGTTGCGATGACTCCTGCCATCGTTACGACGTCGCTCGGCTGAACGCCGAACAAGAGCGAGGCAATCATCCGGTTCGCGGCAAAGGCGCCCCCAACTCCGACGATGACGCCGATGGCGGTGGCCTGGAGGCCCTGCCTCATCACCAATCCGATTACGCTGGAACGAGACGCGCCAAGCGCCATGCGAACACCGATCTCACGGCGACGCTCTGTCACCATATAGGAAAGCACACCGTACGTGCCAACCGCAGCGAGCAGGAGTGCAAGCCCGGCAAAGGCACCAAGCAGCTGCGCCAGAAGCCGCGGCCGACGAATCGATTCCGCGAAAACCGCGTCCATCTCCCGCAGGCGAACGATCGGGACCGCGGGGTCCACGTCCCGTACGAGTCGCTCGAGCGTCCGTGACAAGGCGGCCGGCGGCAAGGTCGTCCGCAGTACCACGTTCATCGTCGGCGCAGCCATTCCGAGCTGATCGAGGGATACGTAGAGTTCGGTTCCCGTCGCCTTCTCGACGCCGCCTTGCTTGACGTCCTTGGCCACTCCGATCACCGTGTGCCAGGAGTTATCGCCAACACCAATCGCCGCACTGAGGTTGGGCCGCACACGCTGCCCAATCGGGTTACGCCCTTTCCAGATCCTGTTTGCCAGCGTTTCGTTGACGATGACACCTCTGCCTGATGACATCGCATCCGCCGGTTCGAAGCTGCGGCCGGCGACAATCGGCACGGCCATCGTCCCGAAATAGTCGCCCATGACGAATTGGTAGTAGTCGATGATCTCAATCGGGCTGCCGTCAGACGCGGTGTGATTGTCGATGTGGGTGGGTATGGCTTCCGGAGATCGATTCGGCGGGAGCCCCGACATGATGGCGGCTCTCTCCACGCCTGGTGTCACCCGCAGCTTGTCGAGAAGGCGTTGGTACGCCGGAGCGCGCGTGTCGGGGTCGTATGGCTCTGGCAGCGTCAACGAGAACGTGACCAGGCGCGACCGATCGAATCCTGCATCGACGCTCGTGAGGTTGTAGACAGTGCGGATCAGTAAACCCGCGCCAATGACCAGCATCACCGCCAGCGCGATTTCGGCCGCAACGAGCGTGCGGCGGAGGTGATGGCGTCCAGCGCTGCTGGCACCTCGATCCCCGCCCCCTTTGAAAGCAGTCACCAGATCATTCATCCGTCGCTGCGCGACGGACGCGACGCCAAAGAGCACGCCCGTCGCCATTGACACACCGAGCGCAAAGAGGAGGACGGGAAGGTCGACGGCGATTTCACTCATCCGGGGCACGCTCGTTGGGTACGCGCGGATCAGCGCCTGCACGGCCACACGGGCGAGCCACAGGCCGAGCGTGCCGCCGGCAGCGCACAGCATCACGCCTTCGGTCATCGTCTGCCGGAGCAGCCGGCTTCGGCTGGCGCCAAGAGCCGCGCGTACCGCAAATTCACGACGACGTGACTCGGCGCGCGCCATCAGCAGGTTCGCGAGATTCGCGCACGCGATCAGCAGGACGAAGCCGACAGCGACTTGCAATATCCAGATCGAACGGCGGGCATCACCAATCATCGCCTCTTGCAACGGCTGCATCTGAAGAGTGTGGTCTGCCGCGCGCGACGGATGGTTCGTGGGCACATGACCAGACGAGCCGGTACGCTCGCCCCAGTTCGCGAGGAATGCGTTCAACTCCGTCTGCGCGGCTTGCGCGGTTACGCCATCCTTCAGGCGCCCAATGACATGGAGGATGTGAAAGCTGCGATTCTGACGAATAGCCGCAGGGAGCCCGAGGGGCAACCAGATTGCGGTGCGGTTATCCACGACATCGATGCCGGGTGGCATGATGCCGATGATTTCATGCGGCCGGCCGTCGACATTCAGAGTGTGTCCAATGAGTGGTTGTCCCGCAAAGGCC
>Ga0070665_100002373_pt1 | contig 20811 bp, 14 predicted proteins | sample KBSS13metaG_FD_65862 | JGI IMG/M metagenome (GOLD analysis project Ga0070665, IMG submission 65862) | Switchgrass rhizosphere microbial communities from Kellogg Biological Station, Michigan, USA - KBS S1-3 metaG | ecosystem: Host-associated > Plants > Roots > Rhizosphere > Soil ...
GACAGCTTCAGCTACGAGAACGGCAATTCCGTGAACACGCCGGAGTGGTCGCCGGTGAAGTTCTATCAGCGCCTGTTCGTCACCGACTTCCAGAATCCGAACGCGGCGGACTTCAAGCCGGATCCGAAGGTGATGGTGCGCAAGAGCGTGCTGTCGGGGGTGATGGAGGAGAGCAAGTCGCTCAACAAGCAGCTCGGTGCCGAAGATCGCGCGCGTCTGGATCAGTACTTCACCGGTCTGCGCGATCTGGAGCGTCGCTTCGACCTGCAACTCACCAAGCCAGAGCCGATCGCCGCGTGCCATCCGCCGAGCAAGCCGCCGGAGGATCTGCCGGCTGGCCTCGACGCGGATCTCGTCGCCAAGCGCCACCGCATGATGACCGATCTCGTGCTGATGGCTGTCGCGTGCGATCAGACCCGCGTCTTCAACATGTTCTACGCGGCCGCCTTCTCGGCGACGACGAAGCCGGGATACGACAAGCCGCATCACACCGCCACTCACGAAGAAGCGGTGGTCGAGACAGAGCACTGCCAGCCGAACGTGTCCTGGTATACGAAGCGCGCGATGGAAGAGTGGGCGTACTACGTTCAGGCGCTCGCCAACATGAAGGAAGGCGCCGGCTCGATGCTCGACAACGTGTTCATCTACGCCACGACCGACCAGTCGTTCGCGAAGATCCACGCGATCGAAGGCATCCCGATGTTTACGGCCGGCCGCGCACAGGGCCGCGTGAAGACCGGCCTGCACATCGACGGTGGCGGCTCGCAGGGCACGCGTCTTGGCTACACGGCATTGCGCCTGATGGGCGTCGACGTGCCGGCCTGGGGCGACCAGAGCAATCACACGTCGAAGGAAATCGGGGAAATCCTGGCATGAGACGAGCGATGACAGCGCGCAAGCTGCAGATGGCGGGCGGCGTGCTTACGGTGGCGATGCTGCTCGCATCGGGTAGCAGCAGTGCGTCCGGCGATATGGCGGCAAAAGCCGGCAGTGCCGGCGCGCGGGAGATCTATGTGCACGTTCCGACGCCGGAAGGGATCCGCGTTCAGTCGACCGAGCTCGAGGGACCAGTGTTCGCTACTGCCGATGGCCACACACTATACGTCTGGCCGTTCAAGCGGATGCGTGTCGGCTACAGCGGCGAACAGAAGGGCAAACCCGCTTGTTACGACGAGGTTCTCAAGACGACGGCGGGCCTGATGAGCCCGTACCCCGCTGGTGCGGAATTGCCCGAGCTCGACACGCGGCCGAGCTGCGCAAAGCTCTGGCCGCCCGTGCTCGCCAAGGCGGACGACAAGCTGGTGGGGAAGTGGACGGTCGTCGATCGCAAGGACGGCACCAAGCAGTGGGCTTACGACGAGCAGCCGGTCTATACCTCGATTCTCGACAAACAGCCGGGTGATGTTTACGGCGGATTCTCCCGCCGCAGCGGTGGTGATTCGCCGGCGGGGCGTCAGCCGATCGGTCCGCCCTCGAAGGTGCCACCCGGCTTCGACGTGAAGACGACCACCCTGGGTCGGCTCCTGACGACGAAGAAGAACTATTCCGTGTATTCCTACGATAAGGACACGCCGGAGAAGTCGAACTGCGTCGGTGAATGCGCGCAAGTGTGGACGCCGTTGATCGCTCCCGAAACTGCGCAGCCTCAGGGCGACTGGTCGCTCGTCGTGCGCTCCGCTGGCGTGAAGCAGTGGGCTTATCGCAAGAAGCCGCTGTACACCTACACGCTGGATCAGCGTCCTTCGAGCCTCGAAGGCAGCGATGTCCCGGGCTGGCACAACGTCTACACGCAGTTCGCGCCGTCGTTCCCCAAAGGTTTCACGCTGCAGGACTCGATTGCGGGACAGGTGCTTGCCGACGCGAAGGGCAAGACGATCTATCAGTACAACTGCGGCGATGACTCGCAGGACCAGCTGAGCTGCGAGACGCCGGACGATACGCAGGTTTATCGCCTCGCGATGTGCGGCGCCGGCGATCCGGTGCGGTGTCAAAAGAACTGGCCTTACGTGCTTGCGGATAAAGGCACGACGAGCATCAGCCGCACGTGGACTGTCATGAGCATCGATCCGAAGACCGGCCATCGTGCTACTGCGGGTCAGACGGATGCGTTGAGCGTGTGGGCGTATCGAGATCGACCCGTCTACACCTATGCGGAAGACAAGGCACCCGGCGACGTCTACGGCGATGCCACCGGCGAGTGGCGCGGAGGCCGCAACGGCCTCAAGGCGATCTGGGTGCGTGACGACTTTTTCGGTGGTGGCCAGTGATCAGTTTCAGACGAGTTCTCTTTGCAGTGGGCCTCAGCCTCGCGACAGCAGGCGCCGGCGCGGCCGACTTCGTGCCGAAGGACGGCAAGATCGGCTACGCGATGACCGATCTCTACTGGGCGATCTATCAGACGCCCGATGCCAAACAAGAATGTCCGAAGGGCTTCAACGACGGGCCGCGTGAGCAGTTCGACAAGCTGTTCCCCGCCGGCAAGAAGCGCACGGTCGCCGATACACAGCTGCTGCTCGAGACGAAGACGTGGCTCACGTCGCCTGAGCCGGATGGCTTCGTGTTCAAGGAGATCGTGGGCCCGACCTCGTACGGCCTGAATCTCGATGGCAAGGTGGACGCAAACGACTTCACGTCACCGACGGGCGAGAAAGGCATCGACAACCAGCTCTATCGCGCGCTCGGTTGCGTCATCGGTTTCCGCGGCCCCGACGGTGTCGAGTACATCTTCGAGAACAAGGCGATCTCCCAGAGCCGCTACAACCGCACGATGATCGAGATCACCGGCGTCGACAGCCTCGTGAACGACGACGACGTGAAGGTGACGATTTATCGCGGCCTCGATCGTCTCCTCACGGATGCCACGGGTAACAAAGTGATGCCGGGCGGCTCGCAGCGGGTCGACGACCGCTGGGGCAAGAAGCTGATCCAGACGATTCCCGGCAGGATCAAGGACGGCGTGCTCACGACGCAGCCAGCGAAGCAGATGATCATTCCCTGGATGAACCTGGGCGTGCCGACGTTCCAGCTCATCCGCGACATGCGCTTCCAGCTCAAGCTCACTCCCACCGGTGCGGAAGGGTTGATCGCGGGCTATGCGGACGTCGACATCTGGTACAAGCAGCTCATCCGCAACGACTCCACACATCACCTCAGCAACGGGCAGATCTCCGGCATCTCGCTCTACAAGGCGCTGCGACGCCTCGCCGATGCGTATCCGGATTCACAAACCGGCGCTAATACCGCGATCTCGAGCGCGCTCGACGTGAAGATGGTGCAGGTCTACATCAACGCGCCTCCTTCGAACACGATCACGGCGGCGCGCTGACTCGAAAGCGCTGGAGTACGGTAATGTCTTTGAAGATCTTCGGCACCGCGCTCGCGTGTCTGCTGGTTGCGGCGTGCAGTGGCAAATCCGGCGGCGGTGAAACCGCGGTTGTCGCGGGGAATGCGACCCATGGCAAAGAGCTCTACGCGCAGTGCCAGGCTTGTCACAAGCTCACGGAGAATTTCGTGGGGCCGCATCACTGCGGGCTCATCGGCCGCGCCGCGGGGAGCGTGCCGGACTTCGAATATTCCGAGGCGATGAAGGCGTCCGGCATCACCTGGACGCCGAAGACGCTCGATGAATTCCTCACTTCGCCGATTGCCTACGTCAGCGGCACCAAAATGGGCTTCGCGGGTTTCGACGCCGCGAGCGATCGCGCGGACGTGATCGCGTGGCTCGTGCAGGTGAACGCCGATCCGGCCGCGTGCCCGAAATCCTGAAGGTGCTTTCATGAACCGACTCATTCCTACGTTGCTGGCCGTGGCGGGCTGCCTGGCGTTGTTCACGGCGACGCCGGCTGCCGAGCGGCCCAATCCCTGCGCGCGGAACGCGCTCAATTGCGCCGACGCGCCGAATCCGCTGCCGCCGCCGAGCACCGTCTGGCTGGAAGAAATGACCTGGATGGATGTGCGTGACACGCTCGCTGCCGGCAAGAAAACCATCGTGATCCCGACGGGCGGCGTCGAGCCGAATGGTCCGTGGGTCGCGCTGGGCAAGCATGACTACGTGCTTCGCGCGACGTGCGAGGCGATCGTTCACAAGCTCGGCGATGCGTTGTGCGCGCCTGTGATTCCCTTCGTGCCGGAAGGCGATCTGGAGCAGAAGACCGGGCACATGTCTTCGGTCGGCACGATCAGCGTACGACAGGAGGTCTACGAAGGCCTGGTAGCCGACATCGCACGCAGCATGAAGGCACACGGCTTCGAGAACATCATCCTCATCAGCGACAACGGCGGCAGCAACCAGGACGGTTTGAAGAAGGTTGCGGAGGAGCTGAACGCGCAGTGGGGCAAGACGATGGCCTACTACATCCCGGAGTACTACAAGAGCTGGGAAGCCGCGGACGGGCTGCTCTGGAGCAAGGGCATCTGGAAGAAGGGCACGCTGGACGGCATTCACGATGACCCGTCCGTCACCACCCTCATCATGGTCAACTACCCTGAAATGGTGCGCTGGTCGGCACGCGTGAAGGCCGGCAAGGCGACCATCGATGGTGTGTCGATCAAGGACAAGGCGCAGGCGGCGAAGTGGGGCCGGGAGCTGGCGGACGTGCGCGCCTCCATCACCGTCGACGCGATCCACGCCGCACTTGCAGCGTCGCATGCCCACTGAGCGGTTTGCGCTATCATGCCCGCGAACCACTCGAATTTAGCCGTCCGCGGAGCCGGGGTGCCGGACGAGCGGGGCGGGCCGCGTTTCATGGATCAGCTGACCAAGAAGATCATCACCATCCTTCGCCGGGACGGGCGCGCGTCGTACTCTGACATTGCGCGCGAGCTCGACACCACGCGCGACAACGTCGCGAGCCGGGTGAATCCGCTGTTCCAGTCGGGCGAGCTGCGCGTCATCGCCGCGCTTCATCCGCGCGTTCTCGGGCTCAATGTGTCGGCCCACATTTCGGTAAAGGTCACTGGCGATCCGCACGTGATCGTGCGCTCTCTCGAGCGGCTGGATTCGCTCGCTTTCATCTCGATAACCGCCGGTGCGTACCAGATCGTCGCCGAGACGGAGCTCACCAGCATGACGGACCTGCGGCAACAGGTCGCCATGATTCGCGCGTGGGAAGGCGTGCTCGATGTTCAGGTGCTGCTGTATGAGCGCGTGTTGAGCAGCTTCTTCCTCGGGCCCGAGCCCGAGTCGCCGAGCTTCAACTTCGATGAGTACGACATCAGCATCATCAAGCGGCTTCAGCAGGATGGCCGCGCGGCTTACGCGGACCTCGCGGAGCACACCGGACTGTCGCTGAGTGGCTGCCGTATCCGCGTGCAGCGGCTGCTGGACTCGGGCGTGATGCAGATCGGAGCGATCCAGCAGCGCTCCGACATGACGGACGACCTGGTGTTCGGTGTCGGCATCAACGCGCCGGCCGATCTGCGGGATGTGACGAAGCTGCTGCGTGGCGCGCCGGGCCTCGAATTCCTGGCCCGAACGGTGGGACGCTACGATCTGATCGCGACGCTCAGCTTCAATTCGCTTCGCGACTTCAACGATCTCGTGTCGCGCCTGCGTGCCTTGGCCTCAGTTTCGTACTGCGAGCAGTGGCTGCACGTGCAGCTCGTTCGCGAGCGGTATGAGCACACGCTCGATCAGTTGAAAGCCGCAGTGCCGGCGTAGGGTCAGGTACCGTACTCGTATCGCTGGGCTTCAGTGCCGGGGGCCGTAACTTCTCGCGGTAGCGCGTGCGCCAACGCTGCGAACGTCGTGAGCCCCACAATCGTCGTTGCGAAGTAGCCCCAGCGCAGCGCCTCGGCTGGCGAGTACGCGGCGAGAATTGCGCTCAGCACGCCAGCGAAGGCCAGCATGATGGCACCGGTTCGGTAGTCATGTCCCCGCGCACGCAGCGACTCCGCGGCACCCGCGCAGCACAGCGCCAGCAAGATCAGTCGGGCATTCAGCACGAGCCCGAACGCTTCGAACGAGCGGGTGAACGGAAACACGTTGCTGTCGCCGGTCGGATCGATCTGCACGCACAGCATGGACGCAAGGCAAAGCCAGAAAATTCCTGCGGTGGGGAAAGTGCGTGCCTCGTGCGAGGACTGCGCCCAGTGATTCAGCACCAATCCGGCGGACAGGAAGAACAGGGCGCAGGACATCCAGTCCGACAGATGCCCGTCGACGAGCTGCTGATCCAGCGACGCGCTGAGCATCGCAATCGGCCAGGCGAGGAGGGCGGCGGTCACGACGATGAACCAGCGCAGCCCCGGGACAATGGAGAACGCTGGCGCGTGCGGCCTGCGCGCGTGGCTGAACAACCCCGTTGAGTTCGGCAGCATCGTATAAATCAGGATCATCATGCCGACGAGCTCCGAGCCTTCCTCGAAGGCGGAGCGGAAAGGGCCCAGATACCACGGCCACTTGATCGCGCGCTCGAGGAACTCCTGCCCGCCCACGCTCACCAGGATGGCGAATCCGAGGATGAGTCCCGGCACGCGTGAGCGCTCGGACGGCGTGATCCACAGTTGAATGAACGACCACGCGCAGCAGCCGAGCAGCACGATGAGGAAGGGAAGGTACGACAGCCAAGGCCCCATCTTGAGCAGGTCCTTGATCCGTTCGTGTATCGAGCCGATCTCGTCTGCGGAAAGAAAAAGCAGCATGGCGGAGACGACGCACCACGCGAGCGCCGTTCTCAAGTGCGTCTTTCTCAGCCTGAAGTAACCGTCGGCCGCATGCAGGCTGGCCAGAAACAGCAGGATTCCGGAAAACCACGCGGCGGCGACATTCTCGTTGCTGAGATTGAGCGGCGCGAGGAACAGGCCCTTGCCGAACCGAAGCACCAGGGTCGCGAGAACCAGCACTGCACTGACGATGATGAGCGTGCGCAGATAGGCAGCAGCGCGAGTGTTGACTGGTACGTTCATGTGGAGCTGACCCCCGTCAGAGCCTGAGCATGCATTCGGGTTATTGGCGCGGATAAAGCAAGATGCTTGCCTGCGAAGCTGAGGATTTCGCGGGATGCAGACAGGGCGGTCATGCTGTCCCAGCGCATGGGGATCAACATCGAGGCAGCGGTCGGAATAATTGTTGGCGGCCGCGCGGAATACTGAACAAGGAGTGTTCGTGTATCGGGAATGGTTCTTGCGCGCGCGATTTTTTTACAACTGCCGCGCCAAGCTTGCCTGGTTATTCGCGGGGTCGGGGTGGGTGGTTGCGGTGGTTTTGCGCGCGGGGAGCGGGAGCGTGTTGCGCTCACCGCGCTCGCGGGCCCGGGCGAGCAGCACTTGCGCGACCTGGTCGCGCGCTTCCACGTAGCTCGTGCCCGCCGGGAATTCGAACACTTCGCCAGCGTCGAACGGATTCGCGAAGCGGACCGGGGGTGGGTCGGTGTTCGCGACCTCGGTCGTGGGCGGTTCGGCCGCGCGCTGGGGGACGGGTTCGGTCACCGGCGCCGTGATAGAGGACGGCGTTCCGGGAGTTGGGGTGGCGGCAGGGTCAGGCCCGCGGCTGGACGGCCAATAAAGGAGGGCTACGAGCGCGGCGACGGCGACAGCAGCCACCGCAGCCACTCGCAAGCCAAACGCCGACATCGGGCGGGGTCGCGGTGCCGCCGCCATCGGTCGTGCGGAAGTCGGCGAATCGGTCGGGGCCACGGCCACCGGCTTCGGCGACACGAGCTGAATGCCTGGCGGCGCGAGCTCGACAACAATGGGCGATATCGCCTTCGGCGCAGGCGGTGGGGCGATAGCGGCTGGCCAGGCCGATGCTGGCCGTGCGGGTGCAGCTGGCGCCGCCGGCGCGGTGGCAGTCACGGTTGCCCGAGGGGGCGTGCGCGCGGGCGCGGTGACCGCAAAAACGGGCGCCGCGTGGACGGGCGGTGGGGCAACGATCGATACAGCGGCGGCACTTACGGCCTGCATGCGCGCAGCGGCTTCCGCGGCTTCGGCCTCTTCGGCTGCCTCGGCAGCTCGAGTCAGTGTTTCAAGATCAGCAGCGCTCAGCTGCATCTCGATGGTGTCTTCGTCGTGAATGTTCCGGGCGAGCATCGAAGTCTCGATTGGGGTAACCCCTTTTCGCGAGCCTGATGCATCAAGCGTGCCCGGCTTTTTAACACTTGTTTATCCCGGTGGCGGAGGTGGCAAATCCGGCGGCGGAGTGGTGTCGAAACGTTCTGCCTTGCTCGCCTCATCGAACGACCGGTCCCCCCGCACGCAGACCTCGAACTCCGTGTACACGCGGTCCCGTGCCCGCTTGTAACGGTTCACGCTCTTGAGCGGTCCGGTCAGAACCTCCGGTGCGGTCAGCGTCGATTCGATCTCCAGCGTGTCCGGGTCCTTGAGCGAGATGCGCTCCGTCGCCCGCGCCCCGGCGCCCACGCCGATACGCCCGACCAGCGGGGCGGTGCGACTCATCCCGGTCGTCGACACCACCAGCGTCTTGCCTTCCCAATGCGCGATGGACGTTCCGGCGCGCGATTCTTCCAGCGCGCCCGGCAATGGCGTGTCCCGCAGGTAAATCCTGCGCACCAGCCCCAATTCCGTCGAAATCGTTACGCGACCCGGATTGAACAGAATCTCCAGGCTGCCGCCGGCATTCATGGGCAGCCGCCCGCCGAAAGACTGAGGCTCGCAGTAGCCGCGATCCACGCGCGCGCCGGCCAGCAACTGCTGCCGGGCGGAGGCAACTCGTGCGGCGACCTCGGGTTTGAGCTCACGCGGGAGCGGAGGCGCTCGAGGGGGCGCCGGTTGGAATGGGCTCGCCGGGCGCGTGGGAGGTATCGAACAAGCCTGTGACCGGCGTCCAGTTGCCGCTGAACTCGGGCAGATCCTTCAACGACTCGTAAGTCATGCCGGGTTGCGTGGCCTTGCCGGCCGCGGACGAGGCCCCACCGGCAAGCGCACTCAGCAGCGCGCCCGCGATGCCTGCCGCGAGCGCCGTCCGAGACCGAAACCTGCCGCCACGAATCAAGGGTGCCATGGCGTCAGAACCTCCCCGGTCCGCCGGCGCCGCGCAGCTTGTGGCCGTCCGCGAACGTCGCTTGCTCGAAATGCCCGCCGTTGCGCCCGTCTTTCAGCGGCCAGTATTCGATGGTGATCTGGTCGCCGGCCTTGATGATCGTGGGCGTCCAGCCGCGAGCGGAGAGCACGCTCGGCGACCCGTTCTCGAATGCGTACAGGTCGTATTTGCCCTGTTCGGCCGTGCTGGGCACGTACATCCAGATGTAGACGTGCGGGTTTTTCCATTCGAGCTTCGCGATGGTGCCGGTGACGGATCGCGTCCCCGAGTTGTCGAACATCGCGTAGGTATGGTGTGCGAGTGCGCTCTGCATGAATGCGCCCAGGAGGGCGATTGCGGGCGCTAAAAGTCTTCGGTGCGTCGACTTCATCGCGTGCTCCTTGGATCGCGCAGAGCAGACGGCAGTTTATCTGCCCCGCAACTACATGTCTTCGGAATCGCCGCTATCGCAGGATGTTAGGATGCGGCAAAGGAAAAAAGGAGCGAAGTCACGCAATGCGTGTCGCACTCACGTTAAGTCTCGCCGCCGCACTTCTCTGCCACACCGTCGACACTTCTGCCGCCGCCGCGCTTCCCGCCGAAAGCTTTGGCGCCGTTCCGCAGGTTACCGACGTCAACCTCAGTCCCAACGGCAATCTGATTGCCTGGTGCAACACGCCTCCGGGCGGCACGGCGGCGATCGTGATCTTCGACGTCGCCACGCAGAAGTATCGGCGCTCGATTCCGCTCGAGCCGGGCCTCAACTTCCGCTCGATCTCCTGGGCGGATGACGAGACGGTGCTGATCACCGTGAGCACGCTCGCGACGTTCAACAGCTCCAAGGCATCGGACCACTACGAGATGTTCCGCACGTTCGCCGCGGACGTCGGCGGCGGCAAGAGCCGCATGCTGCTCATGAAGGACGGCGCGCTGGGGTTCGTCACGGGTGCCGATCTGCTGGCCGCTCGAACCGCCAAACCCAAAACGGTGATGATGGCGACCCTGGACATCTCCGGATCCGGTCCGCGCGATTCGACGGGCTCGCGCCTCAGCGGCGGGCGCAAGAGTTACGGCTCGGCCTATTCGCTCTATGAGGTCGACACGCGCACCGGAACCGGGCATCAGGTCGAGAGCGGCAACGGGCTCACGAACGGCTGGGTGATCGACGCCAACGGTGCCGCCGTCGCGCGCACGGACTGGAACCCGAAGAACGAAGTGTTCAGCATTCTGGCCAAGGAGGGCGGCGGCTGGCGCGAGATCCTGCACGAAGAGCATCGCGGCGAGCGCGATGTGCATGGACTGACGGCAGACGGAAAAGCGCTCCTGATCGGCGGAGCGAACGAGCAGGGCGCGGAGTTTCTCGAAGCGCTGCCGCTCGACGGCTCCGCGCGCAAACTGCTGCTCGAGGAATCGACCACGAGCATCGCGCGCGTGTTCCGGGATCGATTCACCGGCGCGCCCGTGGGCGTGACGCTCGGCGGCCCGGAAGAGAAGATTCGTTGGCTCGATGCCGATGCGGAAAAACGCTCGGGCATGGTGTCGGCAGCGTTCCCCGGCAAACGGGTGATGGTGTACTCGCGTTCCGAGAACAATCAGCGAGTGATTGCGGAGGTCGAGAATCCGTCGAGCCCGCCGGTGTATTACCTCGTGGACCTCGCTGCGAAGAAGGCCGACATCGTCGGCGAAGCCTATCCCGCGTTGGCGGATGCCAAGCTCGGCGAAGTTCGCATGCTCTCGTACAAGGCGCGCGATGGAGTCGAGGTACCCGCTTATCTCACGCTGCCGCCGGCGAGCTCCGGCAAGAACCTGCCGCTCATCCTTCTGCCTCATGGCGGTCCGGAATCACGCGACAGCTACGCGTTCGACTGGCTCGCGCAGTTTCTCGCCACGCGTGGATACGCGGTGCTGCAGCCGCAGTTCCGCGGCTCGACTGGCTTTGGCGAAGCGTGGCGCAAAGCCGGCTATCGGCAGTGGGGCCTGCTGATGCAGGACGACGTCACGGACGGCGTGAAGGCGATGATCGATCAGGGCGTCGCGGATGCGAAGCGCGTGTGCATCGTCGGCGCGAGCTACGGTGGCTACGCCGCGCTCGCGGGCGCGGCCTTCACGCCTGATCTGTATCGTTGCGTCGTGAGCATCAACGGCATTTCAGATCTTCCGCAGATGCTGAGTTATGAGTTCGCACGCTCGTCCACTGGCGAAGAATCGGACAGCGCCATGTACTGGAAAAGTCACATCGGGCCGGTCACGGATCGCGCGGTGATCGACAAATCGCCCGCGCGTGCCGCGACCCAAGTGAAAGCGCCCGTGCTGCTGCTCACGTCCACAAACGACACGGTCGTGCCGTCGTTGCAGTCGGAGATGATGGCGCGCGCATTGAAGACATTGGATAAGCCCGTCACGCTCGTGCAGATCACGGGCGACGATCACTGGCTCTCGCAGACTGCAACGCGCTTGCAGGTGCTGACGGAAACCGAGAAGTTCCTGCACGCCCATCTGCAGTAGCAGAAAGCTTTCAGAAAGCTGGTTGCCATAACAACAGCACTGGGAAACTTCCTTGTGCGTCTCGTTTCGCTGCTTGTAGGATCGCCGCGCCTTCCGCTGTCGATCGAAACGAGACGCTTTGTTGGACTGTCTGCCGTCCTGCCTCGCCGATCAGCGCCGCCTCCATCCCGCGCATAACAAGAACTCGAACCAGATTGCGATCAATTGTTTCGGGGAACGGGAGGTGTGCCGCCGCCTACCGTGATCCGCATTTCATTTTTGATCCAGTCGCTATCAACGTAGAGGGGGGATACATGACTCGATCCATTAGTGCTATTTCCGCTGCGGTGGCACTCGCACTGGCAGCGTCCAGCGCGAGAGCGCAGTCCGCCGATGACCAGGCTCTCCAGGAAGTTCGCGTCACCGGTTCGCGCATCACGCTGTCGCCGGGGATGTATACGCCGACACCTGTCACGGCCGTGACACAGGAAGAGCTGGTGAAGATGGCGCCGACGAACGTCATCGACAGTCTCACCGCGCTTCCGCAATTCTTCGGCAACAACACGTTCCAGCAAGCGCTCGGCGGGCAGAGCCCGAGCGGCTCGCAGGTCAACCTGCGCGGCGCGAACACGAGCCTCGGCATCTCACGCACGCTCGTGCTGCTCGACGGTCGGCGCTCCGTGCCGAACAGTCGATTCGGTTCGGTGGACGTCGCGACGTTCCCGGATGAGCTGATGAAAGGCGTCGAAGTCGTGACGGGCGGTGCCTCCGCCACGTACGGCACGGACGCGGTCGCGGGCGTCGTGAACTTCCTGCTCGATACCAAGTTCGAGGGCTTCAAGGCCAACGCGCAGGGAGGCGAGAGCGCGCGGCATGACGGCGGCAGCACCAAGTTCTCGCTGACCGGCGGCCATCAGTTCGGCGACAAGTTCCATGTCATCGGCTCGGTCGCGTTGTACGACGCAGATCCGATCAGTGACTTCGATTCCCTCACGTCACGACCCTGGTACAACCAGGCGTCGCGAGTTTCGGGCCCGGCCGGCGGCCCAACGTGGGTGGTCAAGAACAATGTCGTGCCAACGAACTTCAGCTACAACGGCACGATCGTCGGTGTGAATGGGCTCAACGGCATGCAGTTCAGTCCTGACGGCAAGTCACTGCTCCCCGCGCCAACGGGTGTGCTGGGCTCCGTGGGGGACTCCTGCAACTGTCTCGCGACGGCGAAAGAAACGTACGGTGTGAACTCAATGGATGAGGTCGCTGCCGGTTATCGCCGCAAGAACGCGTTCCTTCACATGACGTACGACGTCAACGACAAGGTGCAGCTCTTTGCGCAGGGCCTGTACGCCGACAATGCGGCGAATGTTCGCTGGCAGTCGGCAGCGTTGCTTGCGTCATGGGCAGTGCCGGTTGGCCTCGACAATCCCTATCTTGCGCCGGGCGTGCGCACGCAAATCCAGGGCGCGCTCGCAACGCAGTTCCCGAATGCGACGGGCGCGTTGTCAGCCGCCAATGGTTATGGTCCGGGGTATCGCTTCGTGTATCCGGGGCGTGATGCACTGGCGTCACAGTACTTCACGTACGGTGTGTACCTGCAGAACACGCCGGGCAATCCGCTTGGCGAGACGCGCCAGATCACTCAGAACATCACGGACGAGGGAACACTGGGGATCAAGGCCGATCTCGGCGGAAGCTGGAAGCTCGACGGCTACGTGCAGAAGGGCGACACCGTCCAGAAGTACATCGACAACAACGGCACACGCGTCGACCGGCTATTCCTGTCGATGGACGCGGTCGCCGATGCGAACGGCAATCCGATTTGCCGCGTATCGTCGCCCACCTACAACCCGACCTACTACAAGAGCTTCGCGGATTGCGCGCCGATCAACCTGTTCGGCGGCTGGAACAACATCTCGCCGCAGGCGGCGGCGTACGTCAGTGGTCCGCAGAAGATCGCCACTCAGCATTACGACCTCACCAACGGTGAGCTCACTGCGAGCGGCGAGCTGTTCCAGGGTTGGGGTGCGGGGCCGATCAGCGCAGCCTTCGGTGGCGCGTGGCGCAAGGAGGAGATTCTGCAGAGAACGCCGAATCCATCGGACGAGTATCCGGCCTTCCTCGACGGTTCGCTCATCGGGAACACGATCCCGACGCAGCCGACGATCTTTCGCGGCGTGATTCCGCAGGGCTTCCTGATCAACCAGTCCGGCTTCACGCAGCCGTGGCCGACCTCGTCCCCGACGGTGCCGGTGAACGGCGCGCAGACCGGCGGTATCCCGGGCCTGTACTACGTGCCGACCGGGTTCCTGGGCGATGCCAACTCGAGCACGATCCTGTTCAGCTCGGAACGCACCTTCAGCGGTGACACGACGGTGAAGGAGCTGTTCTCCGAGTTCAATGTTCCGCTGCTCAAGGACCTCCCCGCGATCAAGAGTCTCTCGACGAACCTCGCGGCACGCTGGGCGAACTACTCCGGTTCCGGCAACGTGTGGGCCTGGAAGGCGGGCTTCGACTGGGCGCTCATCGATAGCCTGCGCCTGCGCGTGACTCGTTCGCGAGACGTGCGGGCCGCTTCGCTCGAAGAGCGGTTCGATACGACTCGCGGCGGTGTCACGGTCAACAACCCTTACGTGCTCACCAACGGCCAGCCGACCACGCAGTCGGGCGCGAGCTTCTCCGGCGGCAATCCGGATCTCGCTCCCGAAAAGGCAGACACCTGGACTGCCGGCTTCGTGTTCACACCGACGTTCTTCGAAGGCTTCTCGGCCTCGGTCGACTGGTACAAGATCAACATCAGCGATGCGATCGATCAGCCGACGGCCCAGCAGGTCGTCGACGCCGCGTTCCGCGGCGATCCGCAGTATCAGCAGCTCGTGAAGCTCGACGCCGGCAACAACATCGTCGAGGTCGACCGGTTCTTCATCAACTTCGCGAAGCAGTTCATCGAAGGCGTGGACTTCGAGGCGAGCTATCGCAAGAGCGTCGAGCTCTTCGGCGGCGGTCCGGAAGAAGTGGTGCTGCGCCTGTACGCGACGGATCTGCTCAAGAACGCGACGCTCACCCAGTTCGGCTCATACGACGAATGGGCAGGGCAGGTCGGCACGGCCCGCAGCCTGGCTAAACATAAGTACACCGCCAACTTCAACTACAACAACGGGCCGTTCTCGGCGTTCTTCCAGGGCCGGTACATCTCGAGCGGCATTCTCGATCACACCTTGACCGAGAGTGCGGTGACGATCCCGGGTGTCCAGACGATCAACGACAACACCATCGGCAGCGTGTTCTATCTCGACATGAACCTCGGATACACCTTGCCGCTCAATGGGGATCTGCGCATCTACGGGCAGGTGGTGAATCTGCTGGACCGTGCGCCGCCGACGGTCGCCGCGGCCTACGGACGCACGGGTTCGAATGCGTTGAACGTCCAGCTCTACGACACCATCGGGCGTCGGTACTTCCTGGGCTTCAGCTACAAGCTCTAAGTCCGGAACGTGAGAGTCAGGGCCGGCGGCGGTGGCACGCCGCCGGCCTCATAGTCGTGGCGTGAACCCAACACGCCGGCGTTTCAGCGCTGGACCCAGTCTGAAACTAGTGTTGCCAACAATAGCTGACCCAACAACAGCACTCGGAGCCTTCCTTGTGCCGGTCATTCCGCTGCTTGTAGGATCGGCGAAAGTTTCGCGACCGTTCGTTACGGGATCTATTTTTGCACCGCTCGCCGTCCACCAGTCCGCGTCGTCTCAATCTCGAGCCTAAAAACAACTCGAACGAGATTGAGATCCATGGCGGCGCCCAAGGCGAGGTGCGCTAACACACCGGGTTTCGTCGATATCACCGTATAGAGGGGGGATACCATGATTCGCTCAAGTTTGGGTGATGATACGCCGAGTGTCACGAAGATGACACAGCGAGAGTACAAGTGCAGTGAGGGGGGACGATGAAGAGTCTGAAGATGAGACAGCAAATGACCGTGGCCGCCGCGGTTGCGCTCGCAATCGCCGCCGGGTCGGCGGTTGCCCAGGATGCCGAACAGCCGAGCGAGCTCGCCGAGGTGCGAGTCACCGGATCCCGCATCGTGCAGGCGCCGGGTATGTTCACACCGACGCCCGTGACGGCGGTCGTCGCGGATGAGCTGAAGAACCTTTCGCCCGCTAACCTGATCGAGAGCCTGAACACACTGCCCGTGTTCTCCGGCAACTCGACCCAGCAGGTCGCGCTGGGCGGACAGAACTCCGGCGGTTCCAACGTCAACCTGCACGGTGTCGGCCAGAGCCGCACACTGGTGCTGCTCGACGGCCGTCGAGTTGTAGCCAGCAACCGCTTCAGCAGCGTCGACGTCAACACGCTACCTGACCTGCTCCTGCAGAGCGTGGAGACCGTCACCGGCGGTGCTTCCGCGAGCTACGGCACGGATGCGGTGGCGGGCGTCGTCAACTTCAAGCTCGACACCAAATTCGAGGGCGTGAAGCTGCGCGCGCAGGGTGGCACCACCAGCCGCCATGACGGCGACAACGAGGAATATGGATTCGCATTCGGTCATGGCATGTTCAATGACCGGCTGCATTTCATCGGCTCGTTGCAGTACTCGAACTACGACCCGATCAGCGACGTGCACGGGATCAAGTCGCGGCCGTGGTTCCAGCAGGAAGGCCGGGTGACCAACCCGAATCCGGCTGGCCCGAGCTTCCTGCGCCTGTCGCACGTGCAGCCGACGAACTTCCAGACGCGCGGCATGATCAACGACATCGGCGTTCCGACGCTCAACAAGATGCTGTTCAACAGCACCGGGACGTCCATTTCGCCGTTGCCGTTCTTTGGCCAGGGTGCGCTCAACACCGGTTGCCAGTGTCAATCGCTGCCGACCGACGATCTGGGCGTCAATGTCGACGACGAAGTCGCCGTAGGCTATCGCCGTACAACCGGGTTCGCCCGGCTCGGCTTCAACCTCACGGACAACACCGAAATCTTCGCGCAGGGCATCTGGGCCAAGAACTCGGCGGATCAGCGTCGCGAGAGCGTCGCGCTGTTGTCGGCCAACGTGTGGCAGGGGCGCGTGTTCTCGAACAACGCGTTCCTGACTCCGGATCTGCAGACCCGCATCTTCAATGCGGCCGCGAATCCGGTGACGGCGACCGGGGCCGCCGCGCCCAATCGCACGACGACGGACAACACGACGGGCACGCCACAGCAGGTGCGCTGGGTGGACTTCTCCGTGTTCCTGCCCGACAACCCGGCGAACCCGATCGGCGACACGCGTCAGGACACTGCGAACCACATGCGCAGCGTCACGTTGGGCTTCACGACGAAGTTCAACAACAACTGGACCATGGACGGATACGTCCAGCGCGGTGACAACCGGCAGGACTTCAACACCCAGAACGGTATCCGCGTCGACCGGTTGTTCCTGGCACTGGATGCGGTCCGTGACCCGAGCGGCAACATCGTCTGCCGCGCCTCGTTGCCTCAGTACGATCCGAACGGTTACTTCAGGGATTGCGTGCCGATCAATCTGTTCGGTGGCACGTCCACGGTGACGCCGGAAGCGGCGAACTACATTCGCGACGAGTACAAGATCGCCTCTCAGTGGATCCAGCAGACCGTCGGCGAGTTGAGCTTGAGCGGCGATCTCGGCTTCGGCCTGCCCGCTGGCGATATCTCCACCGCGTTCGGTGTTTCGTATCGCAAGGACGAGCTGAATCAGCGCACGGTGGTTCCGGGCGACGAATATCCGGCGCTGCCCGACGGTCGCTTGCTGAGCGACCTGGGGCTGATGACCCCGGGTCTGCGCGGCATCGTGCCGGAGTCGGGCGCCTGCAGCCCGGTGACGGGTCTCAAGGGCGTGCCTGGCTTGCGCTTCGTGCCGACCAGCTATTGCGGTGACAACAACTCGAGCTCGGTCCAGTTCAGCAGCCTGCGCACGATCTCGGGCGACACGAACGTGAAGGAAGGGTTCACCGAGTTCCAGATCCCGTTGTTGAAGGACATCCCGGTCGTGCAGCGACTGGATACGAACCTCGCCGCTCGTTGGGCCGACTACTCCGGGTCGGGCAATGTGTGGGCGTGGAAGGGCGGCCTGTCGTGGGAGCTGGACGATCAGTTCCGCGTGCGTGCGACCCGTTCGCGCGACGTTCGTGCGGCCAACCTGCGTGACCGGTTCGACCAGACTCGCGGCGGCTTCACGGTGACGGACCGCGCGAAGAACCCGCCGACGACGGTGTCGGGCACCAGCTTCTCGGGCGGCAACCCGGACGTGAAGCCGGAAAAGGCCGACACCACGACGGCGGGCTTCGTGTTCCAGCCGGCGTTCCTCGAGGGCTTCCAGGCCTCGGTGGACTGGTACGACATCAAGATCAACGACGCCATCTCGCAGCTCAGCTCACAGAACCTGGTGGACGGTTGCGTGCGTGGCGATTCGTTCCTCTGTCAGTTCGTGATCCGTGCGAGCGACGGAAACATCGTCGAAATCGATTCGCTGTTCATCAACCTGAACGAGCAGCACATCGAAGGTGTGGACATCGAGTTCGACTACCGCAAGCGGATGGAGCTGCTCGGTGGTGGACCGGAGCAGATCAGTGCGCGCCTGTTCGGCACGTACCTGATGCACAACTCGATCCAGTCGCCCAACGGCCCGGTGGACGAGGTGGCGGGGCAGGTGAACGGTGCGGCGGTCGGTGGCAACACCATCGGCGGTCCGAAGTGGAAGATCAGCGCAATTCTCGGGTACAGCAACGGGCCGTACTCGGCGACGCTGATCGGCCGCTACATCGGCGACGGCATCCTCGATCGCACGCTCACCGAGAGTGACGTGGCGATTCCGGGGGTGACGACGATCGATGACAACCACGTGGGTTCGGCGGTTTACACCGACCTGTCGCTGGGCTTCACGCCGGAGCAGCTGCAGGGGCTCCGGATATACGGCACGGTCACGAACCTGTTCGACCACGCTCCGCCGCAAACGCCGGGCGCCATCGGTCGCACGGGTATCGCCGATCTGCCGGGCGGCCTGCACGATGTGCTGGGTCGTCGCTACGTGGTGGGTGCGGAGTACCGGTTCTGACGTTCTGACGAGATGATGGAAAGCCGGCGGTCCCGTTCGGGGCCGCCGGCGCTTCTGGCGCCACCGCGCTAGAACCAGGGCGCGCGGCTCGCGCGCGCATTCCAGACAGTTCCTTCGCGATCCACGGCGATCAGCCATTCCGAGGTGGCGCGCTCGTGATGCACCTCGAACTTGTTCCATTGCACTTCGACGGTTTCGCGGCCGAGGTTGTGAGTGATCCATCGCGGTCCGCCGGCGGTGCCGGTGAAGCGGATCGATTTCACTTCACCCCACTCCTGTAACGCGGCGCGCATCCTGGCGACTTCCCCGTCGCTCGTGTCGTCCGAGACGTTGCCAGCGGCGACGTCCGCGATAAAACGTGCGAGCGCTTCCTGACTGCCGGGCGTCTGCTCATCCTTCGCGCCGCTTTTGACCTCCTCGTCGTAGACGGCGTCAGTCGCGTCGTCACCGAGGCGCGAGTACGCGAATCGATACAGGACGAAGCGCACTTCTGTCGCGACCCATGCCCCATCGGGGGCGCTGCCGGCTGGAAGCTGCGCGAACCTCCATTTACGAACGGCCGCGATCGCTGCGCCGTCGAGGCGCTTGTGACCGCTGCTGTTGATGACTTCGGCGTCGACGACTCGGCCGCTTTCGTCGACACGGAGGTGCACGCGGGTGGCGCCTTCTTCGCGCCGCGCCGCTGAACGAGGCGGATACTTCGGCACGACCCGCTGCACGAGCGTCAGCGTAGGAGCCGGGGCCGGCTGCGGCAGGGCTTCCGCTATCGGTGCCGGCTGCGGCTCATCAACGGGGATCTCCGGGATTGTCGGTGCAAGGTACTGCGGCCGGACGACCTCTTGCGTCTTGACGTAGACAGGCACGGGACCCAGGACCCGATCGCGCGGCCGCTGCGGGATCAACGTGGCGATCACCGGCTCGGGAGCCGCGAGCAGGTTCGGTTCGTTGTGATAAGCGTGAACCTGAATGGCAATCCAGATCAGCCCGGCATGCGCGAGCAGCACGGCACCCGCCGTGACGGCGTGGTCGATGTGATCCACCGTCGCCCGCTGCATCTGGACTCCCCCGAATCCGCGCGCCGCGATCTCTTGCGAACGGAGCATACGCCGGCGAAATCACAAATCCATCGTAAGATGCCGGCCAGCGCCTGCCCGCAACGGAGACACGGTCCCATGTGCCGGAACATCAAGACCCTATTCAACTTCGAGCCGCCGGCGACGGAGGACGAGATTCGAGCGGCTTCGCTTCAGTTCGTGCGCAAGCTGAGCGGGTTCAACACGCCGTCGAAGGCAAACAAGGCCGCGTTCGATCAGGCGGTGGAGGAGGTGTCGGCGGTGGCGAGCACGCTGCTTGCGTCGCTGATCACGCTGGCGGATCCGCGGAATCGGGACGTGGAGGCGGCGCGGGCGAAGGAGCGGTCGGCGGCACGATTCGGCACCAAATAAGCGCGAGGGCTCATGCTCACGGTCGCTGCGGTGGTTCTCGTGGCGCTTTTCAGGTCTGCGTGGCTGGAGCCGGCGGAGCAGGGCACGCCACGCCAGACGGCGGATCGAAGGGGTCTTCTTCGGCAGCTGATCGGCGGCCTTTGGCTCGGCCTCGCCGGGTGGATTGCCGGTGCGGTCCTGCAGGCTTGGGTGCCGATGTGGCAGATGCTGGTGCTCGGCACGACGCTGAGCGTTCTGAGCGTCCTAGTTGTGCCGCGACTTCAGCGCTACGCCCGGCTTGCCGCGGACTTTCTGATCATTGCGGTGCTGGGTGTCCTGTCAGCCATCCCCGTGCAGCCCGAGCTCGTGATCGCGGCGTCTTTCGCGTTTGCCGCAGCAAGTTTCGTCCTCGACCGGATAAGAGCCTGGCTCATCAGCTCCAGGCTTTCGCCTCTGCTGCTCGCAGCACCGACAGTAATAGTGTTGGCGCTCGGCGTGCAGGTCAGGCAGCCCGGTGACTTCGGTTCGCGCCTGCTCGACGAAGACCTGTTGTTTCCGTTCCGTCTCGCGTTGGTGATTCCTTCCGCGGGCGAGCGTTTGCCACTCGAGGACGGCACGGCGGCGTGGCTGCTCGAAACGCCGCTCGACAAGTCGCGCGGCACGGCCATCGTTCTACACGGCAATCACCGACTCGGTTCGCGCCAGCCTTCCGGGCTCGTATTGCAAGGCGCGCTCCTCAGCGCGGGCTACGACGTGCTGTTGGTGGATCATCCCGGTTTTGGTGCGAGCGCCGCACCGCCCGTGAGCGCTGACTGGCATGCGTGGGACCCGACACGCGGAGTGGTCGAGGCGCTCCGTTACCTGGACGA
>Ga0070665_100002375_pt1 | contig 20798 bp, 17 predicted proteins | sample KBSS13metaG_FD_65862 | JGI IMG/M metagenome (GOLD analysis project Ga0070665, IMG submission 65862) | Switchgrass rhizosphere microbial communities from Kellogg Biological Station, Michigan, USA - KBS S1-3 metaG | ecosystem: Host-associated > Plants > Roots > Rhizosphere > Soil ...
GGATGGTCACCAAAGCATTATCGTGAAAGTTTTGTCTTTAATCCCCTTCCTGCATTCATAACCATACCTTGGATCTTACATTATATAAAACAAATACAAGACGAGATCGTAACTCCATACCCAGTCATTGTAGACATACGTCCAGAATTTGAAACAATGCTTATAAAACAAAGAAAATGCAATAACATAACACACATCTTTCCTTTTCTTTCTTTTGAGCAAGTAGAAGAACTGACCACTATTGCAAATAAAGCGGTCCTGGATAGTTCATTTGAAGATGAATACCCAAGCCATGTACAGGATGCATTTATTAAAGCAAAAACATATTATAAAACATATGACGAGCGTAAATCACGCAGCGGCTCTTACAAGCGCAATCGCCGCATGCGTAAGCGTAATTTGACGGTAAAGGAAGAAAAGAACAACCTAAATTAATTATCTCACCAGTTCCCAAATTTCTAATAAATCTTTCATAGATAATTCTTGTGCACGCAACAATAATGTAGCTTCAGGAATATTATTTATATCATAATGAGTATGTGCCAAGTTATTTTTTAAAGTTCGTCGTGGTTGCTTAAAACAATGCTCAATAAATTTCCAAAATTTTTCCTCTTCAGGAATAGGTACCACCTGAACATGTGGTTTAAAATAAATAAGACGAGAAAAAACTTTTGGTGCGGGATGAAACGCTGTGGGAGGTACTTTATCTAATAATTTTAACTCAAAATAATGTTGAAAAAAGAGTGACTGATACCCATATCCTTTTCCTTTTTTCTTTACTATTTTTTGAGCAACCTCTTCCTGTATCATCACCACACCTTCTTTGAGCAAATGGCGGTGTTCTTGAAAGCGATGAAATATAGGAAACGTGACCTGATAAGGCAAATTAGCTAATACTGTCCATGGCTTATGATTTTCCAGCTGAGTAAAATCTATATCAAGAAAATTTTCTAATGAAACAGTCAGCCGCTCATCACCACCAAATGTTTCTCTGACATAATTAGCCCAATCAGGATCAATTTCAAACACCTGTAAGCGTGCTACCGGTGTTGCTAAAATATTTTTAGTTAAAAAACCATCACCACAACCAATTTCAAAAATTGATGTAGTTGGTGTTATTTCAACAGCAAAAATCATTGAATGTACAAAACGTACATCACGTAAAAAATGTTGCCCAAATTGTTTTTTTAAAGGAATGCCCTGAGAATATGCCACCGTTTTTATTACTCCATCAATGCGTCTTGGAAAAAATCTAAATCTTCTATAACTTTACCTGCGCCTTTAACTACGCAAAATAAAGGATCTTCTGCTACAACTACCGGCAATCCTGTTTCCATTGAAATTAACTTATCAAGACCTCGCAGTAATGAACCACCCCCTGCCATAGTAATACCACTCATCACTAAATCTGATGAAAGTTCTGGAGGTGTATTTTCTAGTACTACACGCACTGCATCTACAATGCTTGCTATAGTTTCAAGTAACGCTTCATTAACTTCTGGAGCTGATAATACTACTGTTTTAGGAACACCAGTCACTAAGTCTCTTCCTTTAACCGCCATATTCTTGTTATGAAATTCACCTTCTAGCAAAGCGGAACCGATTTCCATTTTCACTTGTTCTGCTGTACGTTCACCAATTAATAAATTATATTTGCGTTTTACATACTGTACAATTGCAACGTCCATTTCATCTCCGCCCACACGAACGGATCGGCAAAAAACAATTGATTTAAGAGAAATTATTGCAACTTCCGTTGTGCCTCCCCCAATATCAACAATCATGTTTCCTGATGGCTCTTGCACCGGAAGACCTGCGCCAATTGCGGCAGCCATTGGTTCCATAATAGTACGTACCATACGCGCTCCTGCCTCTTTGGCAGATTCTTCTATCGCTCTACGTTCAACTTGTGTTATGCCCGAAGGAACACCAATAATCATTCGCGGTCGAGGCTTAAAGAACAAACTACTTCGTCCCTCATGAATAGCGCTAATAAAATAGCGAAGCATACTCTCTGTTAATTCATAATCTGCAATAACCCCATCACGCATTGGACGGCTTGCAATAATATTTTCTGGTGTCTTACCAAGCATTTCTTTTGCACGTTTGCCTGCAGCAAGAACATTTTTAGTGTGTACGCGTACCGCTACAACTGAAGGCTCATTTAAAACAATTCCCTTACCACGCACATAAATCACCGTGTTTGCCGTACCAAGATCAATTGCTACATCATTAGAAAAAAAATTAAATAATTTACGTGCAGGCGTAAATCTCATAGAAATTCCTTTACATTTACCAATTCTTCATCAAAATTTTATTTTTCTCTCTCTTGCTCAATTTTCAATATTTTAATTGAGCTAAAATTCACCATACTATAAATTTAATAAAACTAGTATGCCAACTCAATTCCTAATGAAATTTTATGAGTTTTTGGAACATTATGTGCAACAAACAACATTGATGGAACATCCCATCTAAAAAAAAGAATTGGATCTATTATATGCTTTGTGTTTTGTTTGCCAAAATCATAAAAAACATTAATAGTAAAATAATCGGATCCCCATTTAGATGTCTTTATTACTTGAGATAAATCAACAGGAAATTGAGGATTACAACGTCGATCACACCAAGAATCTTTCCAATGAGATGTTAAGGTGTAATGGACGCCAATACCAAGCCCCGCACGTAAATTTTCCAAAATGAAATAGGATGAAAACCCTAATGTTGGCCCAGGATTAATCCGGGCTTTTCCAATAATTGGTCCAAAGATATATGGTTCACTTTCTACCATAGGCATGCGTGCCAGGGTTGTTCGAGCGAGCCGTTTACTTATTTCTAATAAAAAACCAACTTTAATGTCTTCTTTTAACTCAAACAATGAATCGCCTTTAATATAAAAACCACCAAACCCATTTCCTCCATAAGGAATTGATGCAGCACTATATAATTTTGTCTTTACACCGGTAGGTATAAACCCACCAACAGATAATCCTGCGTAAATCCTACGGCACTTTAACGTATATATCCATTCTTTACCACCGCGAAAATATATATCAATATCTCCAATGCCATGCTGAGCGGCATTATTTTCAATTAACCCAATTTCTTCAAATGCTAAACGTCGGGACTGTTCAATTTCTGCAATATCACCCGGTTTTAAATTTTTCACTTTTTCCTGATCAAGACGAAATGCTTGGCGAGAATTTGTTTTTAAAAAAAGCAACTCGCAACCAAAACTGAAGTAATCAGAAATACTTTGATAATATCTCATAAAAAAACCTTGCCCTTGAATGCGGCCATCAACAAAAAAAGGTAATTCTCGTCCTAATAAATCTGATCTTAAAGGACTTTTACCCGTCATTTGCAACAATGATGTCGATAAAGTGTTTAAATCAAAAGTTCCAAACAATTCTGGAATACCCACCGTTTTTTCATCACGAGCAAACGCTTCACTTGCCGTTATGGCCACGAATTGGAGTTCATATGAGGAAGGCAAATCCTCAATAAAAAATTGCTGCGGGGCAAATAAAGGAATAAATCTATTATCATATATAGTTGCATAACCATTATGAACTGCGAATAAAAACATAAATAAAAGAAAAACTTTTTTCGACATTGAACTACCCTGCTATACTGTTTGTCGAATCTTAATGTATTGTTAAATCAACCTCTTGTATTATAATATCTCATTTTCCTTTTTTTAAAAGCACAAGGCTTCTCTTTTCATTCGCAGACACAATGGATTTAACCTTTTTAATACATATACAATTGATATGAAAAAATTATAAAATCATATCTAGTCTTATTCTATTTATCTTCTCTTAAATATTTAACCGATCTGTTCGTCCTGAGCTTGTCGAAGGATACGAACACATTTAAAAAAAGAGTTCGTATCCTTCGACAAGCTCAGGACGAACGGGATTAGAATAATCACGTGAAGTTGTGAGTGCAGCGTTTACTGCTGAGTTTATCGAAGCATCAGGACGAACGGGATTAGAATAATCACGTGAAGTTCTGAGTGCAGCGTTTACTGCTGAGTTTATCGAAGCATCAGGACGAACGGGATTAGAATAATCACGTGAAGTTCTGAGCGCAACCGACGAAACCTTTGGCGTAGTAGGAAGTTTATCGAACCGTCAGGACGAACGGAATTAAAATAATTTCTAAACACGAACAACTAAAAAAAGAACTTTATGAAAAAATTATAAAATCATGTTAAACTTTTGCGAATAACTTTTAAGTAAAAAATAGCTCTAATTTTTTGATATACCTTACTTTAAAAAGGTAATCAAAAGGGAAAATATATGAATAATAATGTTCAAGCAATTATTTTAGCCGCAGGAAAATCAACTCGTTTTAATACAGAAAAAACAAAACTTGCTGAAACTATTTGTGGTCAAGCCATGATTCTTTTTCCCATAAAACTATTACATAAATTAAACATACCTACAACCGTTGTAGTAGGATATCAAGAAACAACAATAAAAAAAATCATTACTGATCAACATACAGATCCTTTAAACTTTGTCGTACAACAAGAGCCAAAAGGAACCGGTCATGCCCTTGCTTGCACACAATCTTTATGGGAAAAAGATCATATTCTTGTAATGAATGGCGATGTTCCTTTTATCACGCCAGAAACTATTACCACCCTTTATAACCAACATATACAATATAATGCAGTACTCAGCTTTGTCATATCATCTACAAACATACTAGAAAAATCATATGGGCGAGTTATAAAAACAAACACTCAGATAAAAATTGTTGAAGCAAAAGATTTTACAGAAGAGATTACCCCTCCCTACGATATTAATGCGGGAATCTATCTGATTAACAAAAACTTTCTCAATCAGTATATTGCAACACTCAATGATAATAACGCAAACAAAGAATTTTATATCACCGACCTTGTAACTATAGCTAATCAAAATAATTTTACCATAACCACCCTCAAAGCCCCATTTGATACTATTCGTGGTATTAACACCTTTCAAGAATTATTAGAAGCTGAGCAAATAAAACGTTACGGATTAATTAACTATTGGATGAACCACGGAGTTCGTTTTTTATTTTCACATAATGTTCATCTTGATCACAATGTCACCATTGGTCAAGGTTCTTTTATTGGTAATAGTGTTCACATAAAAGGCAACACTATTATTGGAAAAAATTGTATCATCCAAGATTTTTCCTATTTAGAGAATGTCATTATTGAAGATAACGTAACTATTTACTCTCACTGTGTTATCAAAAATAGTTACATTCAATCTGAAGCAAAAATTGGACCCTTTGCCTATTTACGGGCTAATGTAAACATTGGCCAAAACAGTGAAATTGGTAATTTTGTAGAAGTGAAAAATAGTATTATTGATCAACATACAAAAGCAAAACATCTGAGCTATATTGGAGATTCCACTATTGGCTCACACGTGAACATTGGAGCAGGCACCATCACCTGTAATTATGATGGAGTTCATAAACACAAAACCTTAATAAAAGATCATGCTTTTATTGGCAGCAATAATACCCTTGTTGCCCCCATTACCATTGGTGAGCATGCTTTTACCGCAGCGGGATCAACATTAACCACAGATGTTCCGGAAAATGCGTTGGCTATCGCACGAGCTACTCAAACAAATAAATATGATTATGCTACCAAATTAAGACCACACGAGAACACACAAGAAACAAAATCTACTAAAAAAAATACTGATGAGTTTTCTTTTGTAGGCGCTCGTATTATATATCCTAATACACCAGAAGATGAACAATGATTCGCTTTATTCATACCGCAGACATTCATTTTGGCATGGAAAACTATGGCAAAATTGACCACAAAACAGGAATTCATACACGTCTTCTTGATTTTGAAAAAGCATTAAATTCTTGTATTGATGTTGCAATTAATGAATCAATAGATTTCTTTTTATTTGCAGGAGATGCATATAAAACTCATAATCCAAGCCAAACACAGCAAAAATTATTATTTAAATGCTTTTTACGCTTGTATAAAGCCGGAATTCCTATTGTTATTGTTATAGGCAACCATGACCATCCTTTAAGTTTTGGTAAAGCTCATGCACTAGATATGTTAGGAGAAATACCGTTAGATGGTTTTTATGTTTTTTCTAAACCGGGATTTATCACACTAACCACAAAAAGTGGTCCTATATCCATTGTCGGTGTTCCTTGGCCAACACGCAATACTATTGCTATTGCTGACAAACATCTTGATAAATCAAATTCTCAACTAACAGAATATATTTCAAAAGCAGTTGCTCATATTATTACTGATCTTGCAAAAACAATTGATCAAACCATTCCTGCTGTACTGGCCAGCCATATTACCGTAAGTACAGGAATATTTTCCGGATCAGAAAAACGAGCAATTTATGGCAATGACCCAATGCTTCTCCCTTCTCAGTTAGCTATACAACCTTTTGATTATGTTGCGTTGGGCCATTTACATCGCCATCAAAACCTTAATCCATCGGGATATCCAGCCGTCGTGTATTCCGGATCAATTGAACGCATTGATTTTGGCGAACGCAAAGAAGAAAAAGGGTTTTGTCTCGTAACAATTGCTGAAAAAGGAAAAGCAACGTATGAATTTATCCCTGTTGCCACCCGTCCTTTTATTCAAATTGAAGTAACACTTGTATCAGGAGTTTCTCAAACAGATCAAATTGTTCAAGAAATAAAAAAATATAAATTGCACAACGCTATTGTTAAAGTTATATACCATGTACCACCGGGCAAAAAAGATTTAGTGGATTTAAAAACTATTGAACTTTCTTGCAAAGATGCTTTTGATTTAATTGGAGTTATTCCTATCCATACGTGCAATGTACGTGAAAAACGTAATTGTGCTCTTAAAATAACAATGAATTTACCTGAATTACTTGATAACTATTTTGCAACAAAGCCGGAACTTTCTCCTAAGCGAAGTGATCTTATAGAAAAAACACTCACCCTTTGGCAACATCACCTTGAACAACAGGAAGAACAAACATAAAACACAAGAGAATTATATGCTCAAAGAGAAGAAAATTGTGCTGTTATTTTTTATAACTATCAATGCGATTATAGCACCTAATCAGAATGATCTTGAAAAATGTTGCTTATCACAAAATATATATACACCAACCGATTATACTGACGCAGTTATCTATTTTTATTCCATCAAACAATTATTCCATTCCATTGATTTTTTATCAGCCTTAGACAGCAAAAGCTACTGTTACAAACCTTGTTATGTTGTTATACAACAACATTGTATACAAATTGATTCAATCATTTTTTTTCACCCAACAATTAAAGCCTGCTTGGAACAAATGATTAATGCAGAATCTCTTCAACCTCTCATTATATTATTACAACAAACACCGTATCATATAGTAAAAAATAAATTTTTTATGTATGAATACTTCCTCCTCATTTTTACCATTTATAGACAATTTTTTTTTCAAGATTGCAAAGAAATCTCAGACCTCTTAACCAAAACAACACTTAATACGATTATGGAGATAAGTGAAAAACTCAATGATCTTCCTATAGCAGAAGTGTTAAATGCCATTGATATGCTTGCTAAAGAATTACCACCATTTTTAGAAAAATATGAACTTAATTCATCCCTTACGTGGAAAGTTTGGGTTAAAAAATATTGGTGGGTTCCCCCTATTTTTACCGGATGGTTTGGTTTAAAGATTTTATTGAGCCTACAGCGACCAAGGTTTTATTATTCCTCTTATTTGTCACCTAGACCACAAATTGCTTTACAACCGATTATCACTAATGACCCAGTCTTATTGGAAATTAAAAAATCAAATTATTGAATACATCAATATATATAATGTTAAAAATACGCTAGTAAAAAAAAATTCTTTTTATTTTTTTTCTATATTGCCTTGTACTCGTTCTGTTATTATTTTCATTAACTCATAATATTGGGGAACTTCGTGCACAATTTCTTCTGCCATTACCTCTTGATAAGTATGTGATGTTTTATTCCGGGCTTCAACCATATCTATACATTCATCACCTTCCAATTCAGATAATAGTCGCGCTATAACAGCCTCTCTTAAAATTGCACGGGGAGAATTAATTGATAAATGTATCTTTTCAATATCTTCCAAATATATTTTAACTATTTTCCAAAAAAGATCTGCGCAATATTCAAAGCGTTGAATAGCAGAATCGCGCATTGCTTTGAATAATTGCTCATTTTCTAAAGTAGCTTTTCGAGAAAATATATCTTCATATTTATCAAATAAACTAATTCCTTCATGCAATGTTGCTAAAGCTTCTAAAAAAACAGCTATCTTGTTTTTTATTCTTTCCATATAATACCATCTTTCATAATTTCTTTTTGCATATCTTGCGATACGCTTGCAAAATCAACTATATCAAAACAAATTGGCAATCTTGATTCTTCTAAATTATCTATAATTTTATTCATAATTAATTTATCAATTTTTTTACCTGCATCCAAAGCAATATCAACATCAGAACCTTCCCGTGCATCTAACCGAGCCCGAGATCCATATAATATGATTCTTACGGTTGGTGCGTGTTTAATCACTATAGGGACTATAATATCTCTATACTTTAATATATAATCTTTTTCCATTTAAAACCCTGTTCTTACTTCTTTTTAACTTTTATCAGGCAACTGAACAAATAGCTCTATTATTAATTGTATAATATCCTTAGGCATAACCATAAGAAAATGCGTTTTCTCATAAATTTTCATACTTAATAAAAAAAAAATAGATTTTTCACACGTAATTTGATCATAACAAACAGATTTAGGCGTTGACACTACAAAAAAAACATGTTTAAAATCGCTTTTATTTTTCAAACAGATGGAACGACTCTTTGCTGAATTTTTATTTTTTATTAACAAAGCTACTAACAAACGACCATTGGGAGAAAAAGCCATATATTTAGAAGAAAGATCATAGATAAAACAATTATTAGTATCTGAATCAATTGTTATTACATCTAAAGGATTTGCCGTGACTTTTGTATAATCCCAAAATTCAATACAGCTTTTAATATGATTAAGAAGAGCAACAATTTTTTTATACGGATGAAAAGCTATGGAACTATAAAGAGTACTTTGATTTTTTTTATTCTCTGATAAGATGCTTAAATACCACTCATATATATAATGTTTTGAATTAAACAAATCACCTCTTTTTTTTAAATAAAACTTAACTCCTTGATCTTTCGTATTAACCGCTATTACTTCACCAAACGAATCATACATACATGAAATAGCATTATCAGAGTTAGTAATATTTGTTTTTATTCTATAATTCTCATTGTATCCTTCTATCCCCTCCAAATATGGTTGCCTATTAATATCAATTACCAAATGATCATTCTTTTTAACAGTATCAGAACGAAATCTTTTATTATTGTTTGTATAACCTGTTCGCGTTTGAAAACTTGCAACAAATACATTATTATTTGTTGGATGTGCTGCTAATAAATTAAAGTCATTAAACATAGAATAAAAAAACGTATCTCTTTGTAGCTTTTTATTTTTCACTATAAAAATATTTTTAAAAAAAGCGCCCGACAATATAATAGTATCATCAGAACATAAAGCTATTCTGTATCTAGAATAGTGAATATCCCCTGAATATAATAATATATCTGTACCTATATCATATAATAGCAATACAGTTTTGGTCACTATTGCTAATTTGTTATTTCTATAATCAAAATCTTCAAATCCTTCTCTAAAATTCACGCATTTTTTTATTTTATTCTCCTTTAAACAAACGGTTTTATAATTATTTGTACCTAAAAGAAGGATTGTATTATCACCAGGAAATGCTACTCCAACTATTTTGTCTTGTACCTGGTATGCAATAGTCTCCTTTGAGGCGTTTAAAACAGTTAACAATGATTTTGTATGCTCATCTTGCATAGCATTACAAAAGAAAAACCCGTAAATAAAAAAATAAAACGGAATCATAACACGTATATACACTATATATCGCCTAAAAATTTAACCGGAAACTTTAATCCATTTAATATATACAACAAAAAACATCTCTCAATAACATTTAATAAGGAGGTTAAAAGTAAAGAATTGAAACGTTTTTAAATAATAATTGACGATAACTTTCCATTAATTCTTCATATTTAGGACGACGTAAAATATCAACAATATCGCGATATGACTCTTCTAAGCTTTTTACGGTTTGCATTGTTTTATCAACCAACCTAAACATTTCAAACCCTCCCTCAATTTCTTGAGGTAATGATATCTGGCCCGGCTCCATATCATAAATAAACTGCTTACTTTCTGCTATATCAGAATGATTAATAGTAAAGGCTTCTCCCCACACAACCCCCTTGACCCCTTTACCTGTTTTAGCATACTTTACTAAAGCTTTATACTGTGTATCTGAAGGCACTTTTTTAGATTGTGGAACAAAAGCTCTTTCCAACGTATAAGTAGCTTCAATCATCACCGCATTTTTATCATAAAACTCTTCTACCTCTTTACGCGGCACAATTAAATTTGATCTAATTTTTACATCAAGCATAGTATTAACCGTCTGCAATACTTGTAACTGCTCGCGTCCTTCTTCTATGGTATATCCTGAATCAGTAAAAATATTTTCTAAATCTTTTTCTGATAAATTATATTCCCGTTGAACTTGAACAAGATAAGCATCAATAGCTTCTTCTTCTTGAGGAAGATTATGTTTTTTTGCATCTAAAAAAACTTCTCGCTCAAAAATAATTTCTTCTTTTGTGCGAAAGCCTCCCGCCAAACTGGGTCGATCAATATCAGATTTAGTAACAATTTCTGCATCTTCCGCCCCAAAAACAACAACTTCAATTTTATCTAATAAAACAAGATGAGAAGTATCCACCTCTATGTTTTCATCGGCAACAGCAACAAATGCTACCATCAAAAATACTAATATACGAATTTTCATCTACATTCACCTAATTTAAAGACAATTTCATGTACCATCACCTTGTAGTATAATAAACCTTATGCATAATTAAAAATATTCGTTCAATTATCTCAATTAAAATAGTTTAAAATATAAAGTTTATCTAAATTTCAAAAACCTTGAAAAGTAATTAAAAAAAGGGAGTATAACACTCCCTTTTTTATCATATTAATCTCTATCTCTAAGCTAATCGTTTTTCTGACGAAGCTTGTTTATCTCCTGCATCAACCATACCACCACGTTGCTCAGAAACTTGTTCTTCTTGCTGTTGCTTTCCTCTTTTCATGTAATCTTCATTAACTTTAACATCATATTGATTACGTAACTTATCAATTTCCTTTTGGACCAATTCTACCCGCTTATCTTGTTCTAATTTTTGTCGGAGGGTATCTTTGATTTGTTCAAAAGGAATATATTTTGGTTCTTCTTTGCTTGTAGCATTAACAACCCAGAATTTTCCATCAACTTCAAAAACTTCAATGCTTGGAACTGTTTTAATACCCATAATTTTATCGCGCAACAGCTCATCGATGCCAGTGCTTTGCGCATTAACCACTTTAAAATCTTTTATTTGCGCATTCAGATTATCATCTTGTGCAACTTTTTTAAATCCACCTGGCATGGTTTTTGCTCTTGATGCAAAAGCTCGTGCCGCTGCTCCATTATCAAAAGAAATACCGGTTGTAGCAACTCCACCAGCTGAAGTCATTATGCCTCGTAATTGATCTTTGTATTCTTGATAAAAATCATTCACTTGCGCATCAGAAACATCAACTTTTATCATCTCATTAAAATATTTTCCGTTAAGCACATTTTCCATTGCTTCATACAAAGCTTTTAATTCAGATTTATACTTAGCTGTCTGAGTAATACCTTTTTCATCAATATTTTTATTTACAATCTTTTGTAAAATCAATCCATCTAAAATATCATTTTCAAATCGCTCTTGAGCTTGCGCATCCATAAATTGTAACGCTTGTCTAATTTGAGGATTAGCATTCAAACATTTCTCTTTTTCTTCCGCCACCGTGGCCGTTGTAATAACCGGCACTCCTTGCATCGTTACCAAAACTTCTCCCGCCATAGGCATCGAACTTTCTCCAGAACTTTTACTTTCTGTTATTATTGGTTGATTATTTTTTTTAAACATATCAAACAAAACACACCCCGGTAAAAAAGACAAACTTACAAGAATTCCACTGACCATTATAGCTTTACAACTTCTTTTACTCATATCTACCCTTTGCAAATAAAAATATATATAGTAATAATATGCTCTATCCTACCACAGAACCGACATTTTTCAATGACGAGCTCTCATAAGAAAGAAATATTCAAAATATCTTTTATTTATTAAAAACACAGGTTAAAATGTCCTTAGTTTATTTATAAAAAAGGAGACATATAAAACCATAAAATTATATCATTCCCGCCCTTCAACATATTTAATAATATTGATATCAAAAAAAGGAATTTCTTTATGAAAAAAAATATGCTCTTAACTCATTCATTCTTAGTTCTTCCTTTAATCTCTTCCTCTTTTTCTTGGGGAATGGAGAATTCTCAAGAACAGCAAAAAGTAAACCAAAACCAAGTAAACTTCAAAAATATGCTCAAAGAATTAGTAGGAACATTTGAAAATACCAATACGGAATTTTTTGAAAGTGAGCTTAATCAAAATAATACTACTACTTCTAACGCAAACCCACCATCAATTTATTCTGAAGTTATTGACCTACCATTTTCAAACACAACAAACAACAAGCAACAAACAACATCTGTCCGAGCACCTCAGGACTTATCTGCTTCAGTCATATTGCCTACAACAAAAAAACAATTAACTTTATTGGAAAGAACCTCTAGATATCTTACTACCAATTATCAAGATATGGGCTATGTCATAACCGAGCTTGAAAAGGCAACATTTAATGCTGGTGATCTAAGAGAAGTTAATCGATTCCGTCAAGCAATCGATACTGCCTTTTACTATAACGAGACAAAATCAATAGAAAAAATAATTACTTTGGCTGGTAAAAACTATCCAGACAATATCAGAATAAACAATGATCACGCAACAAAAATCCATGATTTTTTGAAACAAAATCATACAACGCAATTAGAACTTTTAAAAAAAGAATTGCACAACAACACTGATGGAAAAAAACAACAATGGAACAATGCAACTCTTACACTTAAAACGGCAATAAACATTGCTTTAGAAAACTACAAAAAACAAACAGAAAATATTGATACTGATTATAATAAATCAACAGAAGCATACCAGGAGTTCAATAAACAATTTGAAAACAATATTGCTGCATTAAAAGTTCTTAATAGCAGAATCAGGGAACAAGATAACAATCTACTTGAAAGCAATGAAGAAAAAGCATTAATTCCGAACAAACTTCGTATCACTCAAAAATTAGCTGATCAACAGATTGAACTGATTAAAAAAGCGGTCAATAGCATTCCAACAGTCTCCACAAGCACTAAACCTGCTCAAATACTTAACAAATAATAGCTCAACAGACACAGGGGACAATATAATTGTGTCCCCTTTACATCAAAGGAAATTTAAATGAAAAAAAATATTCTCATAATACATGTCCCTATTGTGCTCCTGCTTATTAAATCCTTTCTTCTATTAAGCTCCGAAGGTAAACTGGGAGATCTTATGAATTCGTCCTTAAGTACACCGCCTGGTAAGCGTGGATTAGGCATGACCTATCTTTATGGAGATATCTGGTATGGAAAAACCGAGAACACTCTTTTAATGATACAAAAAAATGAATTCGATTCTAATAATCAAAGTTGCCACAATAAATTACAAGAAGCGATAACTGATATATGTTTTGATAAGAAAGATCTTACAAAAGCAATAAAGCTTGTTTCTTTAATTCATTCTAACAATACAAAGAATGTAACTCTTACAAAAACTATAAGAATCAGAGATGCTAATTTTGATAACCTTCATAGATTTTTAGTTAGTGAAAATGAAAATAAAAAAGCAGCCCTAAAGGAAACAATAAAAAATACCAATACTGAATATATAACAAATTATAATAATAAACTTAATGAAATAAAACAATCTATCTATGACCAAATAGAGCAATTAAAGAAAATACATAAAGATTATGTTGCTACCAGAAATAATCATATTATAAAATCTACTGAAGCAATGAAACAAATTAAAAACGCCCTACTACAAATTCATGAAAATAATCCAAAGCAACTTACTTTTAAGACTAAAAACCGCGAAATCGAAGATCCTTACTGTTCAGACGGAGAAACAAGTGTTACTGAAATAGAGAAAACTTACTCAAATGATTGTATCATAACAAAAATTCAAGCAACATATACGCTGACCTATATTGATCAATCAACTGATACAAAAATAAAGCAACTTAATCAAAATCAGCTTTCTATTAATAATATACAGCTGCTTAAGCTACCAATATAAAAGTCAATTTTTTTGACCTTTATATCACTCTACATACCACGGCCACAGAAATTTTTCTTGGCTTTAATGTCAATAATACCTTTGCTGCAGAACGCAGTGTTGAACCGGTTGTCATAAGATCATCAATTAATAGAATGTGTTTATCTTTATAATTTTTTACATCAATATTATTCAAAACAAAAGCCTCTTTGAGATTTTCTACCCGCAAGGAAGAAATGAGCTCGGATTGAAATTTTGTTTTTTTAACTCTTTTAAGCAGATGATGCAACCATACTTTTTTCTTTTTTTGTAATACTTTTGCTATTTCATGGGCCTGATTAAATCCACGCCATGCATAACGTGTCCAATGCAATGGAATAGGCACAATAACATCATAATCAAGCTGCTGTAAGGGTAAATAGTTCCACATTAGCTCTCCCATTTGATAGCTTGATAATGTATCAGACCAGCCTTTTGCTAAAATTAATTTTTTCAAAGGATCTTTATAATCTGAAATAGCAAATACCGTAATAGAAAAAGTTGAAGTAATATCTATTTTTCCAGATACTATAGGGAAAATTTTATTTTTACAATCACCACAAAAGATATCTGCTGTCGGTAAAAAGCGTTTACAATACGCACACAAAGAAGGTATTAGTAAAGTCTTAATACCATTTTTTATAATAGACACTATTTTATATAACGTCTTCATTCTTCTAACTGAAAAATTAAAATTCCTACTCCAATAACAATCGCTATATCTGCTACATTAAAAACAGGCCAGGACATATCTGCATATGAAAGAATAATAAAATCAATTACCCCTTTATAAAACACCCGATCAATAAGATTACACAAGGATCCTGAAACAATACAAACCTCTGCTACAACACTATAACCGCGTAAATAATTATAATATGTATAATAACAAAAAAAAGCCGTAATCAGACCTATAATCACGGAAACAGTACCAAATGTAACGCTTGCCGGTGAATGAAACATACCCCATGAAATTCCACGATTAAAAACAACTTCAAAAGATAAAAATTGATTCAATGTATAAGCAAAATCGATACAATACGTTAATGCCCATAATTTAGTTACACGGTCAACAATGAAAATAATCATTGCAAGAATAATATACCCATAGTATTTCATTATCTAATTACCGCTCCTTGCTGTTGCAACTCAACAACAATACGATTATAAATTTCTTCTACCTGCTCTGTAACCAGTGTTTTTTCTTTATCACCTATCTCAACATTAAACGTCATCGCTTTTTGATCTTTCCATTCAGGTTTAGAGAAAAAATCAATAAGTGTAACTGCTTGAATACGATTATCAATAGCTTTTATGAGATGAATCAACATATCAGTTGTTATATTTAAAGGTAACAACATACTAATATCTCGCTGTACTGATGGATACTTTGATAGTGATTCAAAACGTATTGATGGTTTTTTATATTCTAAAAGATAATCTGCATCAATTTCAAAAATAAACGCTGAGCCACCCGCACAAGAAAAAGACTGCAATACAGACTCTTGCACCATACCTGCAATACCAATACATTTATCCTGATGCATAAGCTGAGCTGTTTGATATAAAGAACTCCAAGAAAAATTGATACCTTGGTATGGCTGCCAGACAATATCCATATGAAGCTTTTCAAACATACGCGTTAAAAAACCTTTGCCCGAATAAAAATCAATTATTTGTCCAGATTCAACTTCACCGCGCTCAAAAAATATACCACTTAATGATTTCTGCTCCACAACTTCATCTGCGTGCATGCGCCATACTCGCCCCCATTCATAAAAGCGCAACTGAGAATAATGAATGCTGTTTTCACCAATTGCCTTTAATAAATGTGGCTGCAAAGAGGTAACAAGACGGGTATAATTTTCAGAAATAGGATTTTGAATTGCAACAAAATCTGTTGGCTGCCATTGTAGTTCTTTTAATACCGACTCATCAAAAAAAGAATACCCATACAATTCATGCATCATTAATCCATAACTTAAAAAACTTTTTATTGCACGAGTAATATATGTTTTGTTTAAATCAGATGGCTGTAATTGCAATGCAGGCATCACGCGCGGTATAGTATCATATCCTATATAACGGCCAACTTCCTCTACAATGTCTTCAGGAATTTTAATATCTTTTGTTGCTCTAAAAGATGGTACGGTAACGGTATAAACAACCTCATTATTTTCAAGAGATTGTACCACCTGAAAAGCAATTTTAACTAAAATTTCTATAATGCGCTCCGGCTTAATAATAACACCAAGACGTGATTCAATAAAAGCATGCAGTAGAGTAATCACCTTAGGCTTTGTCTCTCCACCTAATGATATAATAGTATCACTTGCATGGTATTGTACCCCTGCAGCATCCATCAAAAACATACATCGCTTAATTGCATCAACATTTTGGTAAGGATCAAGACTTTTTTCAAATCTTATAGAGCTTTCAGTTCTTTTTTTATGACGTGCTGAAGTACGTCTAATTATCACGGGATCAAAATGCGCTGATTCTAAAAATACTGATTTTGTATGCCTATTAATACTGGTCAACGCCCCACCCATAACACCGGCTAAAGAAACAGCTTTATTCCCATCAGCAACAACAATATCATCTGTAGTTAGCTCAATTGTTTCTCCATCAAGCAATGCTAGTTTTTCTTTGGGTAAGGCCTTGCCTATAGTAATCTCTTTTACTCTTAATGCATCTGCATCAAAAGCATGCATTGGCTGACCTAAATCAAACATTACATAATTAGTTGTATCTACAATATAATCTATTGCCCTGCTATCAATACGACTTAATCGTACCACCATAGATAATGATGAAGCTTGTGACACAATAGACGATAAATATAATCCTGCAAAACGCGTACAAAGCGTAGAGTCTTGAATAATAAGAGAAAAAGGATTGTCTATACTTGATGGTGAAGAAAATTGCTGCACAACAGTATCTTTTTCTATAATAAATTCTTCAATTGGACGCAAAGACAGATTCAATATCGCGGCAATTTCACGTGCTAAACCACGATGACTCCATAAATCAGGACGACTATTAATTGATTTATTATCAACCTCAATAATATAATCTTGTTTTTCTAAAGCCGCTTTCCATTCGCCTAAAAGCATCTTTTCTGTAACATGCACAGAAGGCAACAACATCTCTTTGGTTCCACCAAATACCGTTGACGTTGCCCATTTTCCCTGACCCTGAATATCAGTTATCAGACAAAAAGAGCCTATCGCAAGGTCAGCACGGACAGGCAATGTATAATTTTTATTAAGCTCTTGCGAATATACCTCTATATTCTCATCTTCTATAGCTATCACTTTCCCTAACGTAAGATTATCACCACTAAAGTCAACCTTCTTCCAACCTTCTATTTCTGCCGTAGTTTTTATAAAAGATTCAATAAATTGGGGAATATCAACGTGTGATAAATCCCCTTTAATATGATCAAAAACCCAATTTAATGATATTTTCATTGCTCGTACTCTATGTTAAAAAACAAAAATCAAAATATATATCTATAATAGCTTAAATAGGGCATCTTTCAACAAAATAAAAAACTATAACCTCAATAATAAATTAGCAAAAACACATCTTTGTTGATTTATTATTGACATATAAATCCTATTTGATATACTTAACCAAAGTCCTTACTATGCCATAAATATAAATTATTATTAAACTAAAAATTACCGCCATGCAAAAAAATTTTTTATATTTTATTTTTCTTTTATATTATATCAGTATACCTGAAACAACACTATGCATGAACCTTACCGTTAAACACAAACCAAACGCACAGCTGTTTAACATTTATCGAAAAACTTGCCTACGTGCACAAGAAAAAAAAGAAGCTCATCGCATACTATTTGCCTTAGCTGAAAACAAAGAACATAACTCACAACATTCTGCATTCTCTTCTGTAACAGATCTCAATTCTCTTATAAAACAAGCCCCTTATTTAAACATTGATCTTACTGATCAAGAAGAAAGAACAGCTTATGCTATTGCAACAAAATTAAACAACAAGCGCTTGCTTAATCAATTGAATTTACAATATGCACATCATCAACCTATCGATAACGATTTAAGCAACAAAAGAGATACCAAGAGTATAGCAATTCTTTTGAACAATTTCCCCGACATTGAAATAGTTGATCTAGTAACAGAAGATCAACGAGATGGCAATTGCTATAGTTATGCTATAAAAAAAATTTTTCAATCTTTATCAGATATATCCAACGAACAATTCAATAACCTACAAAAACACTTTTTAACTCCTGATGAATGGAGAGGTCTCATTCATGACTGCTTTGAGCCCACAAAAACACCAGTGCAAAACGATTTAGCTATTTATTACTCTTATACTGGCCAGATGTTACACTTTGGCGTAGTAGCACAACCTGATAAAATACAATCAAAAACTGGACAATTATGTGAAATTCTTAAACATAATTACTGGGAGATATTAGCACAATATGGTAACTTTATAAAATTTTACAAACTAAAAAAATGCTATCACAACGCAACCCAATTAATTGAAATAATAAACAACTTTTTACATAAAAACAGAAACGAGTATTTATACTCAGAAACAGTATTAAATCAAGCTCAACAAATGTTGTTTACCCTTGCCGATGGCCAAACGCCCAATGTTAAGACCTATTCCTTGTGTTCCATCTTCGATCCTACATGTTTTAATAGCAATTCTTCATTCCTCGATTTTTTTTTAAAGGTAAAGATAAATTATCAAAACGATGATGGTACCAGCGCTCTGCATATCGCAGCAAATAGAGGAAATTTTACCTTCATTGTTAATCTTCTTTTATATAAAACAGATCTTACTTTAAAAAACAACCATAACCAAACCGCTTATGAAATAGCTAAGGAAAAAAACCATATTGGCACTCAATATCTATTAAAAGCATACCCTCGCCTAACTCTCATTAAACAAAATTTTGATGCTGAACTTCACAAAGAAAGAATTCAATTAACCCTATCTGATAATTATGCAGATACCACATATGATGAATATTACAATAACTATGCCAATTCTATACAATCTTTTTTTAAACTACCTGATAAAGAATTTGAGACATGTAAACAATTGGTGCAAAATACTCATAAAAAAGCCAATGTTCTTGCAATACCCTTTATTTTTTTTGAAAACACCGACAATCCTCAAGAAGGAGATTTGGTTGTTTATTTTTCAACACATATTTACACCGGAATTATCACAAAAACTAACTTAAACTTGAATGAAATAGAAGTTGAATCAACAATAGGCAAACAAAAAATTCGACATAAACTTTGGAAGATTCCTAATAATATTGGATATTCTGCAGCTTTTTTAAGCTTAAAAAAAAAATATAAAAACAATCATGAGGCTATTTTAAAAAAAATAACAGCTATAACACCACAACCAGAGTTGCTGTCGACGTACGATAGGTTGCTTTCTGCGGCTTGCTTATGTGTTTCATTAGCTTGTATATGGCTACGTTAAAAACTTAACAGAACCTAGCATCTCTCTATGCTTCATCATAAATAAATAATCATAACAATCACTTTAATGCAAACGACCAACTGAAAAATAAAATTGGCAAAACCGCTCTTGATATTGCTAAAGCAAATCATCATAGTGAGATTGTTAATCTATTAGAAAAATATCAGATGAAAGATTAACGTATATATTGTATGCGGAGAAAGCATTGGCCATCTCCGCATACAAAAATAACTCTTTAAAACTTAACGAACAAACGGCGTATCAGACGGCTTAAAATAATTATATATAAATGAGCTTGCAAAAGCCCCAAGAAGCGGTCCAGCAATATAAACTAAAACACTTGTCATATCACCAAAAGATCCTTCTTTAATAAAATTACAAAGTAAGGAAGCTATCGCAACCGCTGGATTAAAAAGACTACCTGCAGAAGCTATTGCCATCAACGTTAGCCCCAAAACAATACCTGCTATCGCCGTATCTTTATAACGATTACTCACATTCATCATTAAATACACCCAGCACAGAACCAATACCATCAAAGCTTCAATCATCATGGGACCAAAAAGAGGACTTTCTGGCACCATATCCAACGCAAAAGTATTATTGGTAACAATCATAAAAAACCATAATGCACCTATCGCCCCTAACGATTGCGCCACGATATACATACCCATTTCTGCAAGCTGCATCCTATTATGTATAAAACAAGCAAAGCTAATTGCCGGATTAAAATGAGCACCAGAAACATGCCCCCCTACATAAATCATTGCCATTAACATAAGCCCTACGGTAATAGGATTACCAACCAAACTAATTGCTAACGTCAAAAAAA
>Ga0070665_100002380_pt1 | contig 20769 bp, 17 predicted proteins | sample KBSS13metaG_FD_65862 | JGI IMG/M metagenome (GOLD analysis project Ga0070665, IMG submission 65862) | Switchgrass rhizosphere microbial communities from Kellogg Biological Station, Michigan, USA - KBS S1-3 metaG | ecosystem: Host-associated > Plants > Roots > Rhizosphere > Soil ...
GCCCTGACCATGCGGGGCTAGCGGCCATCGGGCAAGCGGCCGCGATCGATCAGGCTTTCACGGCCACGAGATCGATGGTCGCGGCCAGGCGCTCGGGTCTGAACAGGCGCGAGAACACGGCACCGCCAGCCATCCCGCGCCCGTGCCGAGCACGGGCTGCGGAAAGTACGGCTGCTCGATCACGCGAAACCCCGCATCGGTGACGAACGCTCGAAACTCCGACGGCGAAAAGAATGTCACGTGACCGGTGTCCGTATCGAACTTATTGAACCGCGACGGCGAGTGGGCGATGAGCGCGCCGCCAGGCTTCAGGACTCGCACGAGCTCGGTGAGCAGCTGCTGGTTCTCTCGAAGCGTGATGTGATCGATCACCTGGTTCAGCATCGCGACGCCGATCGACTGGTCCGCGCAGGGAAGCGGATCGCCCGCATGCCACAGCCGCACGTCCGCTTCCGGATGAAGCCGACGGCTTTCCGCGATTGCCACCCGCGACGCTTCAAGGCCGATGGCCGTCACGCCGAAGCGCCGTCCGCACTCGACGAGAAATCCCTGGCCGCATCCCACGTCGAGCAGCGGCGGTTCCGGCGCGTGACGGACAGCCTCGGCAAGCAGATGACGATAGTCACGCCACGAGCGCGCGGCATAGTCGCGCTGGTTTTCAATCCACCACTGATCCGGATCCGGCGCCGGCTGGTTCATAGGCCGGACAGTCTACAAGGTCTCACGAGGCCAGGCGATCGAGGCGTGCGCTGATTTCCAGGGACGAAGAACGGCTGCGACAGTTCTGGAACCATCGATACCGGGACTTCACGCTGTCGGAATCGGGATGTCTGGGCGCCGGCGAAGGGCTGAACGAGCGGATGTATGCCTGCAAACGTCAGGCGCTTCGGCGCGCGCTGGCGGCAGAAGGCTTGAGAAGGGATCGAACATTCTCAGTCCTCGACGGCGGCTGCGGCCAGGGTCAGCTCGCGCGTTTCTATCAGAAGGAGTTTCCAGCGAGCTCGTACGTCGGGCTCGACATCTCGGAGCGGGCCATCACGCATCTCCGGCAATCGATGTCCGGCGCCGAATGGTACGTTGCCAATCTCAGCGCGCTTCAGGATTCGGAAGTCGGCGCGAGGACGTTCGATGTCGTTCAGAGCTTCGAGGTCCTTCATCTGCTTCTGGATGACGAGGCCTGGCGGCAGGCGCTCGCCGGGCTCGCGGACCGGATGGCGGCCAACGGTGTGCTGCTGGTGACTGCGGCGCTGCCCGACCAGACCGAGGAGCGTTCGACCTACCTTCGGTACAGAAGCCGTGCGCAGTGGAATGACGCGTTCGTGTCTCTGGGCCTGCGCATCGCCGCCCAGCGCGCCATGTATTACTGGCTCCCTTCCGGCGGTCCGGCCAACAAGTACTTTCGATACGCGTTGACCCGATTCGAATCCGTGCCGCTGTATCTCGTGGATCGCGCCGCCCTGACGCTCGGTGTGCCGCGGCCTTCGTCGGTCGGCCTCGATTCGCGAACGCACCTGCTGACGCTGCGCCGCGCCTGATGTTGCGGATCGGCATCATCGGATTCGGCGGGGCGGGGCAGGCCCACTATTTCTACTTTTCGTGCGTCGCCGGCTGCCGCGTCACGAAGATTTTCGACCCGAAGCCGGCGGCCCGTGATCGGGCCGTCTGGCGCGGTGCCGGCGATATCTTCTGCGACGACGAGAATCGCTTCTGGCCCGATCTCGACGCCGTCGTCGTCTGTACACCTGACAGCACGCACGCCTCGTACATCGTCGCGGCGCTCGAGCGCGGCCTTCACGTTCTGGTCGAGAAGCCGCTGACCGATTCGATCGAGGGCTTGCAGGCGATTCGGCGGGCGGCAGATGCGGCGTCTGGTCAGGTCGCGGCCGTCGTGCACCAGATGCGCTTCGTGCCGCTGCACCGGCGAATCAAATCACTGATTTCGGCAGGGACGCTTGGCCCGTTGTCGTATCTCGAGGGCTATTACGTTCACGATCTGACCGAGCGCGCGTTCGCCAACGATCGCTGGCGTGAAGAGCAGAACGCCACGCCGCTCGTCTATTCGGGGTGCCATTTCGTGGATCTGCTGCGATGGCTCGCGGGCGAGGAGATCGTCGAGGTCTTCGCCGCGGCGGGACATCGAGCGTTTCCCGAATACCCCGAGTCGGACCTCAACCTCGTGACGCTCAGGTTTGCGTCCGGGGCGATTGGAAAAGTCGTCGTCGAATTCGGCGAGCCGGGACCACAGGATCACACCGTTCGCGTGTCTGGACGGCAAGCGTCGGTACGCGGGAACCTGCTCTACCGCCGCGACGGACGGCTCGGGGAGGTGCTGCACCGCCCGATGATTTTTCAGCCTGCGCTCCTGCGAGGCGCGGGAAAGACGGGCGGGCAGAGCCGGTATCGTCAGCTCCGCACGAACCTGCCTCCGTATCTGATGGCCAGGACCGTCGAGATGCTGCGGCTGCTCGCGCGAAGGCCGGACGCGGAGTACGGAGCGGCGAACTATCCCGTGCGCCTGTACGAGCATTCGCTGGCCTGCGTCGGCGCCATCGAGGACTTCGTCGCCGCCATTCGCGATCGGCGGCAGCCGCTGTGCTCCGTCGACGAGGCCGGCCGCACGGTGCTGGCCTGCCTCGCTGGCGTCGAGTCGTACCGGACGAATCGACCCGTCACCGTTCGATCGCTCGACGCATGACGCCGAGGGTCCTCCACGCGGTCGATCGTTTTCTCACTCGCAGTGAGACCTTCATTTATACGGTCGTTACGGGGCATCAGCAGTACGAGGCGACCGTGTTGTGCCACGCGCGCGAGCACGCCCGCGAGTTTCCGTTTCCGCGAGTTCACGTACAGCCCAAGCCGACCACGCGGCTCGGCGCCGACTATTGGATGTCCGCTTCGATCGCACGTGCGACCGGACGCTCCCCGTGGCGACGAGGTGTCGACGCGGCGCTGTCGCGCGTTGCCCCTGACGTCGTGCACGCGCATTTCGGTCCGATCGGGTGCGAGATGATTCCAGCGACGCGCGCCGCGGGAATCCCGCTGATCACGAGTCTGTACGGCGTCGACGCGGCTGTGCTCCCGTTTCTGCCGCACTGGCGCAAACAGTACGCGCGGCTGTTTCGTGATGGCGACCTCTTCCTGGCTGAAGGCCCCGAGATGCGGAAGAAAGTGATCAAAGCCGGGGCTCCGCCGGCACGAACACTCATACATCCGATTGCGCTCGACCTGACCAGGTATCCCCGTTGGTCGCCGGATGCCACAGCCACGGTGCTGTTCGTCGGCCGCTTCGTCGAGAAGAAGGGATTGCTGGATGCGATCGCCGCGTTCGGCGCGGCTCGCACGCGAATTCCGAACATCCGAATGGCGATTGTCGGCGCCGGCCCGGACGAACGCGACGCCAAGGCGCTGGTCGCGAAGCGACACCTCAAGAGCAGCGTCGAATTTCTGGGCATGAAGCCGCACGCCGATGTCATCGCGCGCCTGACAGCAGCCTCGGCGTTCATTCATCCGAGCGTGACCGCGGAGGACGGCGACTCGGAGGGCGGCGCACCGACGATTCTTCTCGAAGCGCAAGCGATAGGAACGCCGATCGTGACGACGAGGCACGCGGACATCCCCAATGTGGTGCCGGCCGGTCCCGGTGTCTGGCTCTGCGACGAGCACGATGTCGATGGACTGAGCGAGGCGCTCTGCGCGGCGCTGCGGGAACGGACGCCTTCGAGCGCCGCTCACGTGAAGGCCCACCACGACGTTGTCCGCACCACGGTGCGCCTCGAGGAGATCTACGCGCGCGTGAGCGCGAACGCCGCCGTCCGCACATGAAAATCGTTCACCTGCTCGGCTGGTATTTTCCCGACAGCGTCGGGGGGACAGAAGTCTACGTGGAGGGATTGTGCCGGCGGTTGCAGGACGCCGGCCACGACGTGCTGATCGCCGCGCCCGATGCGCGCGCAACAGAGCCTCAGCGGTACGAGTACCACGGCGTGGCGGTGTTCCGGTACCCGATCACGGACCATCCGACGCGCGACGAGGCCTACCATCGCGTGGCAATGCCAGGGGCAGCACACCTGTTCCGATGGCTCGCCGAGGAGCGGCCCGACATCCTTCACGTGCACAGCATCAAGACCGGGACCGGGCTCCCCGAATTCCGGGAAGCGCATCGCCTCGGCATTCGAATCATCGCGACCTGCCATTTGCCGAGCCTCGGCTATCTGTGCCGGACCGGCGAGCTGATGGAAGGTGGAAAGCGCCCGTGCGACGGCGTCGTGAGGCCTGCCAAGTGCGCCGCGTGCAGCCTCACGCATGTCGGACTGGCGCCGTCGCTGTCGCGCGTCGCCGGAGCGATTCCACCGCCGCTGGGCGCGCTGCTGCGCCATATACCTGGACGGGCCGGAACCGCTCTCGGCATGAGCGCGCTCATCGTCGAGTACCAACAGATGCAGAGGGAGCTGTTCGAGATCGTGGAACGCTTTGTCGTGCTCAACGAGACGGCCTACCGGATGCTGGTGGCCGACGGCTCGCCAAAAGAAAAGCTCGCGCTGAATCGGCTCGGGCTCAGTCAGACTGGTGTTTCGCGCAAGCCCGGTCCAGGCGAACGGCCGACAAAAAAGCCGGTGCATTTCGGATTCGCCGGACGGCTCCACCCGTCGAAGGGCGTCGTGGAGATCGTTCGTGCGGCCCGCGCGATACCCCGCAGCGTCGACTTCCGCATCGATGTCCGCGCCCCGGTGCTCGATGCGGGTGCCCGCGCGATCGAATCGGAGCTGCGGCGCATCGCCGGTGATGATTCGCGGATTCAGTTCGCCCCCGCCGTGACCTCAGACGAGATTCCCGCGGTGTTGTCGGAGCTCGACGTGCTGTTGTCGCCGTCGCTGTGGTTCGAAAACGGACCGACGATTGCGCTCGAGGCGATGGCTGTCGGCACGCCGATCATCGCGAGCCGGGTCGGCAATCTTGCCGAGATCGTCGACGATCGCGTGAACGGCCGGCTCGTCGAGGCCGGAAGCGTGTCCGAACTGTCGGCGGCGATTCTCGAGGCGGCGAGCGATCCCAGAACCACGATCGACGCCTGGCGCAGCGCTCTGGGCCCCGTGCGGAGCATGGACGACATCGCCCGCGACTACATGACGATGTACGCGGCATGAGCGTGTCCGGCGGACGAATCACGGTGGTGACTGCGGGCCATCTCTCGACGTGTCCGCGAATGCTCAAGAGCGCCGACGCGCTGGCTGATGCCGGTTACGACGTTCGCGTGATCGCCACGCGTCACGAGCCGTGGGCGGTCGAGGCGGACATGGATGTCGCGTCGCGCCGGCCGTGGAAGGCCGAGGTGATCGACTATCGGCGCGGAGGCAGCGGCGCCACGTACTGGCGCACCGGCGCCAGGTTTCGCGCGTCGAAGGCCATCGCCGGCGTGGTTGGACCGGCGCGGATCCCGCTCGCGACGGTGTCTCGCGCCTTCAGCCGCGTCCACGCGGAGCTCGTGCGAACAATCGCCGCGGATCCCGGCGATCTGATTTACGGCGGCACAACCGGTGCGCTGGCGGCGATCGCGGAGGCGGCGAGCCGCTCGAAGACGCCGTATGGCGTCGACTTCGAGGATCTTCACAGCGCCGAGACCGCCGGCGTTGAGGCGCCGCTTGTCGACGCACTCGCTGACCGCGTGGAACGTGCCGTCGCCGCTGGTGCGGCCTTCGTGACGACATCGAGCGAGCCGATCGCCGATGCCTACGACGAACGGCTCGGCGTTCGGCCGGCAGTAATCCACAACACCTTTGCGCTGCCGTCCCAGCCTCCAGACATTTCGAGAGTCGATCCGTCACGGTTGCGCCTGTATTGGTTCAGCCAGACGATCGGACCCGGCCGCGGCCTCGAGGACGCGATTCTTGCCCTTGGCCGCTCCGGCGTCGCCGCGCACCTTGCCATGCGAGGGCGCGCGCAGCCTGGATACCTTGCGGCGCTCGAATCAATGGCATCGGCAAAGGCGCCACGACTGGAAATCGTTCACTTGCCGCCGGCGCCGCCCGACGCCATGGTGGATTGCGCCCGTGGGTACGACGTCGGCCTCGCGCTGGAGCAGATGACGCCGCGCAACCGGCAGCTCTGTCTGACGAACAAGGCGTTTACCTACATCCTCGCCGGCGTTGCGGTGGCCATGACCGACACTCCGGGGCAGCACGCGCTGGGCACCGATCTCGGCCGAGCGGCGGCGCTCGTTCCCGCCGGCGACGTCGACGCGCTGGCCGCGGCATTTTCGCGGTGGGCACAGGATCCCGCCGAACTCGATTGCGCGAAGCGGATGGCGTGGAGCGCGGCGACACGGCGATGGCATTGGGAACACCCGCTGGAGCGCGGGAAGCTGCTCTCGCTCGTTCGCGCGGTGCTCGCATGAGAATCCTGCTGGTGATGGATCCGTTCATCAAGGTGCCGCCGGCCCACTACGGCGGCATCGAACGGGTCGTGGCCGATCTGGCCGATCGCCTGACCGCGCTCGGCCACGAGGTCACCCTGTGGGCGGCTCCCGGCTCGCGCGTGAACGGGACGGTTGAAGCATTCGGCCGCGAAGGCGAGTGGACCCGCTGGAGCAACGTTCGCAACACGCTGACGCTCGCCGGCCGATTCCTGCGGTCGGCCCGACGGTTCGATGTGATTCACAACTTCGGCCGCCTCGCCTATCTCGCGCCGGTGCTGTCGTGGGACGTCCCGAAAATCCAGACGTACATGAGGACCGTCGATCCCGCCAACATGGCGACGGCTCGTCGTCTTGGCGCCCGGCGCCTTCACTACACAGCCGTGAGCGCGGCGATCCGCGACACCGGCCGGCCTGGCGGCGGCGACTGGTCCGTCATCTACAACTGCGCAGTACCGGAGCGGTACACGTTCGCGGGCTCGACCGATCCAACGACGGCGCCGCTGGTGTTTCTCGGGCGGCTTGACCGCTGCAAGGGCGCGCATCACGCGATTGCCGTCGCGCGTCAGCTGCAGCGCCGGCTGATCATCGCGGGCAACATTTCGCCGCTCGCGCACGAGCAGGCGTACTTCGACGAACAGATCAAGCCGCTCATCGACGGCGAACTGGTGACCTACATCGGGCCGGTCGGTGACGAGGCGAAGCAGTCGCTGCTTGGCGGCGCGGCAGCCATGCTCCTGCCGATCGAGTGGGAGGAACCGTTCCCGGTTGTCCTGCCGGAGTCGATGCTGAGCGGGACGCCGCTGATCGCGTTTCGTCGCGGCGGTGTGCCTGAAGGGATCGACCACGGCCGCACCGGCTTTCTGTGCGACACGCCGGCGGAGATGGCGGCGCTGGTCTCGCGGCTGCCGGAGCTCGATCGCGGCGTGGTGCGCGAAGAAGCGGTCCGGAGATTCTCGGACGCGGCGATCGCGGGCGAGTACGAGCAGCTGTATCGGCGACTGGCGGCCTCGCCCGGCATCAGCGTAGAGGCGGCCACGTAGCGATGCGCCGCGTGCTCATGGTCAGCCCGCACTTTCCGCCCGACTCGAGCGCGGCGTCGCATCGCGTGCGTCTCCTCGCGCCGCATCTCGAGGCGGCCGGCTGGTCTCCAACCGTTGTGACGCTCGAGCCCTCAGCGTACGAAGGCCGCCTCGATCCGCGTCTCGAAGCCTTGGTGCCGAAGTCGCTCAGGGTCGTCCGTGCACCGGCCTGGCAAGCGGAGGTCACGCGGCGCGTCGGCCTGGGCGACCTCGGTCTGCGCGCATTCACGGGGCTGAGGCGGACCTGTCATGAGCTCATGGCCCGCGAACGCTTCGACGCGCTGTTCATCACCGTGTATCCGGTGTACCCCGCACTCCTGGGCAGCGAACTGAAGAAGGCGTACAAGGTCCCGTTCGTGCTCGACTATCAGGATCCGTGGGTTGGCGAGTGGGGAAAGTCTGTGGGCGGTGGGCCAGGGAGCACTCCCGACTGGAAGAGCCGCGCCTCACGCCGCCTCGGCACCTGGCTCGAACCAAAAGCCGTACACGCCGCTGACGCGATCGTCGCGGTCTCGCAAGGCACGATTGACGGGATTGTCGAACGGATTCCGGAAGCGGCAACGCTTCCCCAAGGAGTCATTCCGCTCGGGTTCGAGCCGGCGGACTTCGAGGTCCTGCGAGCGCAGCGATCGCACGCTCCGAGATTCGAGAACGACGGCCTGGTGCACCTGTGCTACGTCGGCACCTTGTTGCCAACGGGTGTCGGCACACTGCGGCTTCTTCTTCACGCGCTGGCGCGCGCCCGGCGCGACGATCCCGCATCACGTCGTCTGCGGCTGCACTTCATCGGCACCAGCAATCAGTCGGCCTCGGACATTCACCGAGTGATGCCAATTGCGCGCGAGTGCGGAGTGGACGAGGCCGTCACCGAAATGCCGGGGCGTCTCGACTATCTGGATGCGTTGGGCGTCCTCGTGGACTCCTCGGCGATCCTGCTGCTCGGCAGCTCTGAGCGTCACTACACCGCGAGCAAGCTGTTCCCGGCGTTGCTGGCGAAGCGTCCGATCCTCGCCTTGTTCAACGAGGCGAGCAGCGTTGTCTCCATTCTGCGGGCCGCGGCATCGGAGCCCACAATCCGGATTGTGACGTACGGCGACGGCGAGGCCAGCGACGAACTCGTCGGCGAAGCCGCGTGCCACCTGCGAGCGCTGGCGTCCTCTGCTGCCTACATCGACGGGGACGTTTCGCTGAAAGGCATCGCGGACGTCTCGGCGAGGCACCTCGCGCATCAACTGGCGGGGATCTTCGACAAGGTCGCGGCATGACGACGCCCGTCCGCCTGACTGCTGTGTTGACGCATCCCATTCAGTACTACGCGCCCTGGTTCCGGCGCATCCACGCCCGGGCGCCAGAAGTGTCGCTGACCGTGGTGCACGCCACGCAGCCGACACCGGCGCAGCAGGGCGTTGGTTTCGATCACGCGTTCGAGTGGGACATCCCGCTCACGGAAGGCTATCGATCGATCGTCGTCCGGCCGCCTCATGAAACGGATCGCATCGACAGCGGATCTTTCACGGGTCTGGACGTGCCGGAGATCGGAGCCGCAATCGCCGAGACCAGGCCGGATGTCGTCCTGATCACCGGTTGGTACTCGGTCACTCTGGTCAGGGCGCTCTTCGCATGCCGCCGGCTGGGCGTGCCGACGTTGTATCGCGGCGATTCTCATCTGCTCAGCGGACCGCTCGGGTGGAGACGCCCGTTGTGGGTGCTCAAAACGAAGTTCCTGCTGCGCCAGTTCGACGGTTTCCTGTCGCCGGGAGTGCGGGTTCGTGAGTACCTGCACTGGTATGGCGTGCCCGACCATCGCATTTTCCAGGTCCCGCATGCGGTGGACAACGAGATGTTTGCCGCGGCCGCCGAGCCGTACCACCATCCCGACGTGCGTGCGGCGGCGCGTCTTCGCTGGGGCATCGCACCGGATGCGTTCGTGGTGCTGTTCGTCGGGAAGCTCGTCGAATCCAAACGCCCCCTGAACGTCGTGAAAGCGGTCGCGCGCCTTGCGCCGGGTGCGACCCTGATGATCGTGGGGTCCGGTCCGCTCGAGGCGGATGTGCGCGCCGAAGCCGAGAAACTGAAAGTCTCGCTGCGGATGGCCGGCTTTCTCAATCAGGGTCAGCTCGGAGAGCCGTACGCGCTCGCCGATTGCCTGACGCTCCCGAGCGACTTTCCGGAGACGTGGGGGCTCGTCGTCAACGAAGCCCTCGCGACCGGCCTTCCATGCGTGGTGAGCAACGCGGTCGGGTGCGCGCCCGACCTGATTCGCGACGGCGACACCGGGTACGTCTATCCGCTGGACGATATCGATGCGCTGGCGATGACGCTCGCGAAGGTCCGCCATCGCAAATCGGAGGGGCACGCTTGGGGTCCGGCGTGCCGTGAGCTGATCGCGTCGTACAGCTACGACGCGATGACTGCGGGCGTCGTGCGCGCGGCCCGATCGGTGCTGCCGCATTCACCCGGACCAGAGCCCGAGTGGAGTAAGGCGGCGTCCCGCATCATTGCCTGCTGCGGCCAGATGGTGATTGCCGGCGGCCTCGAGCGGATCACATTCGAGGTGCTCGATGCAGCCCGCAAGCATGGAGCGGCGTGCCACGCGATCGTCAACGGCTGGGAGAACTTCCGAATCACGCCGCTCGCCGAAGCGAGCGGCGCGAGCTGGTCAGTGGGACCGTACTGGTTTCCGTTGAAGCGCCGACGGCTGACGCCGCTCATCATGGTGAAGATGGCCGTCGAAGTGTGGCGAGTGAGCGCGGATTTGCTGCGTGTGTCCCGCCGGATCCGGCCAACGCACATTTTCCTGCCCGACTATCAGGCTGTGCTGCGCAACTCGCTGGCGCTGCTCTGGCTTCGCGCGCGCGGTGTCCGAATCGTCGCGCGGCTGGGGAACGCGCCTGCGCCAGGCCGATTCTATCGGCTCCTCTGGCGATATGTGATCAACCCGTTCGTCGATCTCTTCGTCTCGAATTCCGGATTCACGCGCCGCGAGCTCCTGGCGGTGCAGGTCCGGCCGGACAAGGTGCAGACGATTCCAAACATGCCGACACGCCGCGCGACGCAGTGGAACGCGAACGGTCCGCGCATTCCGGGCCGAATCATCTTCGTCGGCCAGATCATTCCGGAAAAAGGCGTCGATGTCCTGCTCGACTCCGTCGCGCTGCTCCGCGCGCGCGGCGTGGATGCGACGCTCGACGTCGTCGGAGACATGGACGGCTGGGAATCTCCGGTATATCGGGGCCATCGTGCCTCACTGCGAGCTCGAGCGGCACGCCCCGACCTCGAGGGCGCCGTCAATTTTCTCGGCTGGCGGGAAGATGTGCCGACGTTGATGAGTCGCGCGAGCGTACACTGTTGTCCCAGCCTTCTCGAACAGCGGGAAGCGTTCGGCAACGTCGTGCTCGAGGCCAAGATGTCTGGCGTGCCCTCTGTGGTCACGATGAGCGGCGATCTTCCGGAGCTCGTCTCACACGGGGACGATGGATGGGTCTGCCCTGAAATCACGGCGAGCGCTCTGGCAGAGGGTCTCGAATTCTTCCTGAAGCGTCCGGACGACCTCGCAAGAGCGGGGCAAGCGGCGCGAATGTCGGCCGCCAACTACAGCGAGGGGCGCTTCGCGGCTTCGTGGAGCGCGGTGTTCGGCCTCGGATCGCACGAGCGTATTCATGCGGATCTCTGATCTCGACCTGATCGCCCTCGGATTGGCCGGGCTCGTGGCCGGCCTCGTCACCGACGACTGGCTCACCGCCGCCGCGGTGATGACCCTGATGGTGTGCGTCAGGCTGGTCATGACAGGCGACGGCCTGTTCGTGCTGCCGATCGCGATCTCGTTCCACTGGATGCAGGGCAACCTCGGCCTGATCTACTACGGCCTGACCGGGCGCCAGGTGATGGCGATCTACGACAGCGACTGGCGCCCGATGGTGATGATCGCGCTCGGCTGCTGTCTGTCCCTGGCCGCTGGAATCCGGTTGGGTTTCTTCGCCAGAAAGGCTCCCGACCCGAACGTGCCTCGTCCGGGATTTGCGTTTTCGTTCGGCCTCCTCATCGCAGTCTACGTCGGGACGGTGTTCATGGAAGGGACGCTGTCGGCGGTCGCGCCCGACTATCCCTCGCTTCGCCAGATCATCACGACGTTCGATTCCGCTCGCCTCGGGGTGCTGTTCCTGATTCTGCGGCGGTTGTGCGCGCCGCCGTCACGCTTCGGCCTCGTGGCGCTCGTGGTCGCGATCGAAATCGTGCTCGGCATCACCGGGTTCTTTGCCGGTTTCCGCGAGCCGATCGTGCTCGCGATCCTGGCGGTGCTCGAGGTGTTCGATCGCCGGAATGCCAGGCACTGGATGGCGCTGACCGTTGCGTCCGTCGTCATCTGCGCGCTCGGCGTTTTGTGGATGGGCATCCGGACCGACTACCGCCGCGAATACGTGCAGGTGGATCAGTTCTCGGGATCGAGGAACGCGCGCATCACGCGGGTCGAGGATTTGACGTCGTCGTTCATGAAGAGCGACACGGAGAGCCTGCTCGCGACGACCGATCAGCTGGTCGACCGGATGTGGACCATCTACTATCCGGCGCTCGCGCTGAAGCGCGTGCCGTCGGTGCTTCCGCACACGGACGGCCAGATCCTCGGCGCCGCGTTGCTGCACATCGTGACGCCGCGCGTCTTCTTCCCGAACAAGGGCGACCTGCCGTCGGACAGCGACGAAGTCCGCAAGTATGCGAACGTCGCCGTCGCGGGGCGCGAGGCCGGCACGAGCATCGCCTTTGGCTATTCGGCGGAGTCCTATATCGACTTCGGCATGCCCTGGATGTTCTTGCCGGTGTTCGCGTTCGGTATTTTCGTCGGCGCCTGCTACGCGGTGTTTCGATCGCTGATCTGGCACCGTGAGCTGTTCGTCGCCTTCGCGACGGTCTCGTTCTGGATCTCGATCTATCTCTTCGAGCGTTCGTGGGCGACGATGCTCGGAGTCACCGTCGGGTTCATGGTGTATCTCGGCGGACCGGTCGTGCTCCTCGATCGGTTCCTCCTGATCCAGTACACCGCGAAACAAGGCGAGACCGATGGGGAATTCGTGCTGACGCCCGCCGGGCACCATCGGACCTGACGGTTGAGGGTTCTCCACGTCACGCCTTACTTTCCGCCTGCGCTGCCGTACGGCGGCCCGCCCGCGTCTGTGCTGGGTCTATGTCAGGGGCTGCAGCGAGCGGGGGTCGACGTCGAAGTCGTGACAACGACCGCCAACGGGCGCGCAAGCCTGCCGCCGTCGCCGCCCGGCGGTGAGAAGTACGACGGCGTCCCGGTGCACTACGCCGATCGAGCGTTTCCACGCCGTTTCTTCGGCGCGCGTGTGCGCGGTCCTTTGAAAAGCGCGCTGGCGGGCGCGGACGTATGTCACATTCACGGGATCTGGAACGTCCCGGAGTGGTGGGCGTCGCGAATGGCGCGCGCGCTGGACACCCCCTATGTCATCTCGCCGCGGGGCATGCTGCAGCCGGAGGCGATGCGTCGTGGCCGCATGCGTAAGGCCGCGGCCTGGTCGCTCGTCGATGCCCGCAACGTGAAAGGCGCCGCGCTCCTTCATGCGACGTCGGAGCAGGAGGCGACGGCGCTTCGGGCGCTCGATCTCGGGGCGCGAATCGAGGTCGTACCGAACGGCGTCGATCTGACGGCGGCGCGCCGGTCCACGCCTGGATTCCGGTCGCGCCTCGGCATTCCCGCCGAGGCGTTCGTCGTGTTGTTCCTCGGCCGCATGCACCGAATCAAGCGGCTGGATCTGCTGGTCGACGCGCTTACCGCGACACGGGTCGCGCACCCGCACATGCATCTCGTGCTGGCTGGTCCCGATGAACAGCATTTGATACCGGGCCTGCTCGCGCGGGCGGCTGATGGTGCCGAACATGTTCACGCGATCGGAGAGATCCACGACGCCGACAAGTGGGCGCTCGTGAAGGATGCCGATGTCCTGGTCCAGTGCTCCGACTCGGAGAGCTTCGGCATGTCGGTGGTCGAATCGCTGGCCTCCGGCGTGCCCGTGATCGCAACGCGCACCACGCCGTGGAGTGAGCTGGAGACGAACGGCTGCGGTTTCTGGGTCGAACAGACAGCGCCAGCCATCGCCGGCGCGCTGAGCGCGCTCGTTCGCGACCCATCGCTCCGGAAGAACATGGGCGAGCGCGGTGCGGCGTTTGCGCGCGACCGGTACTCGTGGGACGCCGTCGCATCCCGCATGGCCCGCCTCTACTCGGATCTGACATAACGTGCCCACGCCCGTCTTCGTGTTGACGCCGAACCTGTACGGCTCCGACGGAATCTCGCGGCTCGCGCGTCTGGTAACCCGCAGCTTTGACGAGGTGACGGTACTGGCACTCCACGAGCCGGCGTCAGCGTCGCGATTCGGGCAGGCCACGGTGCATGGCAGCGGCGGGAACCGCTGGCGATTCGTGATCGATGCCTTGCGGGCCGCGAGATCCGCGAATCCGCACGCGGGCGTGATTGTCACGCACCTCCATCTGGCACCAGCGTCGCTGCCGTTCATGTCCCACGGGGCGCCCGTGACGACGATGCTGTGCGGCGTGGAAGCGTGGAGGCGTCTGAGTGTTCTGCAGAACACGGCACTGCGCCGCGCCGCGAAATTGATCGCCATCTCGCAATTCACGCGCGCCGGTTTTCTGAAGGCCAACCCGCAGTTCGCCGACCGCCAGGTGGACGTGTGTCACCTGGGCGTCGGCGCACTGGCGGGCGACGATCAGTTGCCGGCCGGTCCGCCGTCCGCCCTCATCGTCGGGCGCATGGCTCGCGACGAACGCTACAAGGGACACGACTCGTTGCTGGAAATCTGGCGCGACGTGGTCGCGGCCGTGCCAGACGCCACGTTGCGCATCGTCGGCGACGGCGACGATCGCGTGCGCCTCGAAGGAAAGGCGGCGTCACTCGCGCTCGGCGATCGCGTGTTGTTTCTCGGACGCCTGGACGAGGACGCCCTGCAGCGGGAGTACGAACGATGCACGGCGTTCGTGATGCCGAGCCGCGATGAAGGGTTCGGGTTCGTATTCGTCGAGGCCATGCGCGCGGCCAGGGCATGCATCGGCAGCCCCGGTGCGGCGGCCGAGATCATCGCCGACGGAGAAACGGGATTGCTGGTGTCGCCCGACGACCGGACGCGATTGCTCGAAACTGTGATTCGAGTGCTTCGCGATCGGCCCGCCACCGCCGCGATGGGCGCGCGGGGCCGCGCCCGGTTCCTTCAGCAGTTCACCGAAGAGCGGTTCCGCGACCGCTTCGCAGCCTTGCTGCCGACAGCGTCATGAACATTCTCGGCCTGAATGCCTACCACGGCGACGTCTCCGCCGCCCTCGTGCGGGACGGCCAGCTCGTCGCCGCCGTCGAGGAAGAACGCTATCGCCGAATCAAGCACGTCGCCGGTTTTCCCGCGGAGGCGATGCGCGCATGTCTGGACATGGGCGGTATCCGCGCCTCGGATGTCGACGTGTTCGCCGTGTCGCGCGATCCGAAGGCTCACCTTCTGCGGAAAGCCTGGTTCCTCCTTCGGCATCGACCCAAAGGAACCGTGGCGTCCCGCGCCCGCAACATGGTGAGTCTTCGCGCGCTGCCGGCCACGATCGCGAAGGCGCTGGCGCTCGACGAAGCGGGCGTGCGCCGGAAAGTTCAGTACGTCGAGCATCATCCCGCGCACCTGGCGAGCGCCGCTTTCGTCTCACCGTTCGACGAAGCGGCGATTTGCGCGATTGACGGCTTCGGCGATTTTGTCAGCACGTCGTGGGGACGGCTCGCCGGATCGCGCATCACCGTCGACGGTCATGTCTTCTTCCCGCACTCGCTCGGTCTGCTGTATCTGGCGATCACGCAGTACCTCGGGTTTCCCAACTACGGCGACGAGTTCAAGATCATGGGCCTCGCACCGTACGGCGAGCCCCGCTATACGCGCGAGATCGAGTCGCTCCTTCACCTTGACGGCGATGGCAGCTTCGAGCTGGATTTGACGTACTTCAGGCACTGGTCCGAAGGCGTCCAGATGACGTGGGAGGACGGCGAGCCGACGCTTGGCGCGGTCTTCACGCCGAAGCTGGAGTCACTGCTCGGCCAGGCGCGCCGGAAAGACGAGCCCGTCGCCGCCAAGCACGAAGCGATCGCCGCGTCGCTGCAGGCGGTGTTCGAACGGGCGGCGATGCACGTGCTTCGCCACGTCCAGAAAACGACCGGCAGCCAGAGGCTGTGCCTCGCGGGAGGATGCGCGATGAACAGCGTGGCGAACGGCAAGATTCGTGAGCAGACCGGCTTTCGTGAAGTTTTCATCCAGCCCGCCGCCGGCGACAACGGCACGGCTCTCGGCGCGGCCTTCTATGCCTGGAATCAGACGGCTGGACGGCCTCGCGGTTTCGTGATGGAGCACGGCTACTGGGGTCCGTCCTTCGACGACACGGCCATCGTCAAGGCGCTCGATGCCGAGCAGGCGGCGATCGCCGGAAGCGGCTGCGCACGCCGGGCGTGGACGGATCAGCAGGCGCTCGACGATTGGACCGCGCAGCAGATCGCGGACGGACGCGTCGTCGGCTGGTATCAGGGGCGCATGGAGTGGGGCGCCCGCGCGCTCGGCGACCGCAGCATCGTGGCCGACCCGCGACGCGCCGACATGCGCGAGATCATCAACACGCGGATCAAGTTTCGCGAGCGATTTCGTCCGTTCGCGCCTTCGGTCGCGGAGGAAGCGCTTGACGACTGGTTCGTCGGGGCGGTCCCGGATCCCTTCATGCTGCAGGTCTATCCCGTGCGTCCCGACAAGCGGACGATGGTTCCCGCCATCACACATGTCGACGGATCGGGACGGCTCCAGACGGTCAGTGCCCGTACGAACCCGCGCTACTACAGCCTGATCAAGGCCTTCGGCCGCCTGAGCGGGGTGCCGATGCTCTTGAACACGTCTTTCAACGAAAACGAACCGATCGTCCTGACGCCGGCGCAGGCGCTCGATTGCTTCCTGAGAACGAGCATGGACGTGCTCGTGATGGGCTGCCATGTGCTCGAGCGTCCGCGGGCGGCGGTTGAGGCGATCGGCGACAAGGCCGCGCGAGTGGAGATCTGATCCATGACGAGTCTGGCTTCAAAGCGCGTGGCGGTGACCGGCGGAAGCGGATTCCTCGGCCGCCATGTCGTGTCGGCGCTCGAGGCGCGCGGCAGCACGGTGCTCGTGCCGCGCAAGGCGCAGTACGATCTGACGCGCGCAGCGGACGTGGAGCGTATGTACGCCGAGCTCGCGCCGGACATCGTGATTCACTTAGCGGCGGTCGTCGGCGGCATCGGCGCGAATCGCGACTCGCCGGGACGCTTCTTTTTCGAAAACGTCATGCTCGGCGCGCTGACCATGGAGTGCGCGCGGCGGAGCGGCGTGGAAAAGTTCGTCGGCATCGGCACCATCTGCGCGTATCCCAAGCTGGCGCCCGTGCCGTTTCTCGAGCGGGATCTCTGGAACGGCTATCCGGAAGAGACCAATGCGCCATACGGCATCGCCAAGAAGATGCTGCTGGTTCAGGGCCAGGCGTACCGCCAGGAGTACGGGTTCAACGCCATCCACCTGCTGCCGGTCAACTTGTACGGGCCGCACGACAACTTCGATCCGAAAACGTCGCACGTCATTCCGGCCCTGATCCGGAAGTGCATGGACGCCGTGGCGAGCGGAGCGCCGGAGGTTGTCTGCTGGGGCACCGGCAACGCCACTCGCGAGTTTCTCTTCGTCGAGGACTGCGCGGACGCGATCGTGCTGGCGACCGAGCGCTATGACGACCCCGAGCCGGTGAACCTGGGCGCCGGATTCGAGATCGGCATCCGCGAGCTCGCAGAGGTAATCGCGGAGCAGACCGGGTTCGAGGGCAAGCTGGTCTTCGATCGCACCAAGCCCGACGGGCAGCCGCGGCGCATGCTCGACGTGACGCGCGCGGAGAAGCGATTTGGTTTCATCGCAAAAACCGATTTTCGCGAAGGCCTGCGGCGGACGATCGACTGGTATCGCGCGCAGCGCGAGGCCGTGGTGTGAAGATCTGCTTTTTCAACCGTTCGTACTGGCCAGACCAGGCCGCGACAGGCCAGCTGCTGGCGGAGCTGGCAGAGGATCTCGTCAGCCGCTACCACACGGACGTGACGGTCGTGGCCGGACGAGCGCTGAATGCATCGCGCGCGGAGACGGGAACGCGACGGACGCTCGTGAGCCGCGAGCAACATCGCGGCGTCGACATCCGGCGCGCGAACGGCACGACGCTTCGTCCCGGCCGCTTCGTCGCCCGCGCGTCGAACTACGTGAGCTATTTCGGCGCGGCGACGGCGGCCAGCTTCGGTGTCGGCCGTCCCGATGTCGTGGTCTCGCTGACCGATCCGCCGATTGTCGGACTCACGGCTCTCTGGACGGCGCGGCGCACAGGTGCGCGCTTCGTGTTTCTGTGCGAGGACATCTTTCCAGAGGTCGCGACGCTTCTCGAGGACTTTCAGAATCGTGCCGTCAACGCGGCGCTCGATCGCATCAACCGTCATCTGCTGCGGAGCGCGGACGGCATCGTCGCCCTCGGCGATCGCATGCGCCGTCGCCTCGTGGAAGAGAAAGGCGCCGATCCTGCGCGCGTCCACGTCATTCACAACTGGGCCGATTGCGACGCGATCGTCCCCGGGCCGAAGGACAACGCGTTTTCCCGGGAGCACGGGCTGGCCGATCGTTTCGTCCTGATGCACTCCGGCAACGTGGGGCTGTCGCAGAACCTTGACGTCCTGATCGAGGCCGCAGATCGGCTGCGATCGAAGGAGCGGCTGACCGTCGCGATCATCGGCGACGGATCGAAGCGACGGCCGCTCGAGGCGATGACCGCTGCTCGCGGCCTGACCAACGTGCGGTTCCTTCCATACCAGCCGAAGGCGCTGCTTCACGACTCGTTTGCCGCGGCCGATGCGTTTCTCGTTTCGCTCAAGGCGGGCATCGAAGGCTTCATCGTGCCGAGCAAGGTGTACGGGATTCTCGCGGCCGGGCGTCCGTACATCGCCGCCACCGATCCGGCCAGCGAACCCGCGCAGATCGCCCGAGAGAGCGGCTGCGGCCTCGTCGCGATCCCCGGCGACCCGGCGGCGCTCGCCGATGCCATTGCCACGATGCACGACAACCCGGCGATGACGCGCGAGATGGGCGCGAGGGCGCGGCTCGCCGCGAGACAGTACGATCGTAAAGTCGCCGTGCAGGCCTATCACGACCTGTTCGAGCGCGTGGCCGGCATGGAGCGCGCCGCGTGATCAAGCGGGCCTTCGACTGCGCGCTCTCGGGCGTCGGCCTTATCGTATCGGCGCCTGTCTGGGCGTTGCTCGCCACGGCCATCAAGGTGGAAGACGGCGGTCCGGTGTTCTTCCGTCAGGCGCGGGTCGGGCTCGGGGGAAGGACGTTCGACGCGCTGAAATTCCGGTCGATGGTTCCCGACGCGGAGAAACGTACGGGCCCGGTGCAGGCGACGGAGAACGATCCGCGCGTTACGCGCGTCGGCCGGTTCATGCGTGCGACCGCGATGGACGAACTGCCGCAGTTGTGGAACATCTTCGCGGGCGACATGAGCTTCGTCGGGCCGAGGCCGCTGCGGCCCGGGGAAGTGGAAGTGCGCGGCGACGGTCGTCTCGTCCAGCTCGATCAGATTCCCGGCTATCACGCTCGCCACAGCATCCGACCAGGCCTGACCGGCCTGACGCAGGTGTATGCGTCGCGCGACATTTCGCGAACGAGCAAATTCCGGCTGGACCAGGTCTATTTGAAGCGAGCGAGCTTCTGGCTGGACCTGAAGTTGATCCTGCTGTCGTTCTGGATCACCGGGACGGGTTCCTGGGAGAAACGCAATCGCCGCGCCCCTTAACAGTCCGCTTATAATGCAGGCCACATGGATAGGGCGACGGATGTCCTCATCGTGGGCGGAGGCCCGGGAGGACTCTTCATGGCCGCGCGCCTCGCGGAGCGCGGCGTGCGGACGCTTGTCTGCGAGGAACACGCGCGCATCGGCGATCCGGTCCACTGCACCGGCGTGCTCTCAGCCGATAGTTTCACGCGGTTCGATCTGCCATCCAGCGCGACGCTCAACGAGCTGACGTCGGTCCGCTTCCTCTCGCCGGGTGGTATTCCGGTCGACTACACCACTCCGGTCCCTCTCGCCACCGTCATCGATCGGCCCGTCTTCGATCGCGCACTCGCGGATCGAGCGCTGGCTGCCGGCGCTGAAATCCGGCTCGCCACGCGCGTGACGTCGCTGGAGATTCACAAGAGCGGCGTGCGCGCACACGCCGGCGGCGTCCCCGTGCACGCGCGCATGGCCGTCCTGGCCTGCGGCGCAAGCTACAAATTCCAGCGCCGCTTCGGATTCGGTCTTCCCACTTCGTATCTGCACACGGCACAGCGCGAGCTCCGCGCGCGTCGGCCGGGGGCAGTCGAGTTGCATTTCGGCCAGGATGTCGCCCCGGGCGGTTTTGCCTGGGCGGTGCCGGTGCTGCGTCCCGATGGCGCATGCGTGCGGATTGGCGTGATGGCCTCGCGCGACATTCGCGTGTGCTACGAGCGCATGGTCGAACGCGTCCGCGATCGATGGGGCGTGATCGGCGACGACCTGGCGCCGCGAGTGAAGATCCTGCCGCTCGGCGCCGTCGGCAAGACGTACGGCGATCGCATTCTTGCGATCGGCGACGCGGCGGGCCTGGTGAAGCCGACGACCGGCGGCGGAATTCATTACAGCATCGTGAGCGGCGCCCTGGCCGCCGAGGTGGCCGTGGCCGCGCTCGCTGACGATCGGCTCGACGCGAGACGCCTCTCGGACTATGAGGACCAGTGGCGGACCGAGCTTGCGGCGGAGTTCGAAGCGCAGCAGGAGCTGCGCGAAGTCGCGGCCTCGCTGAGCGATGAGGCGATCGACAGTTTCTTCGAGCTGGCGCATACCGACGGCATCATGCCGATCGTGCGCGCGACCGCCCGGTTCAACGAACACCGCCCGCTCATCCGCGCCCTCTTCAAGCACCCGCCCGCGCGCCGGATTCTGTTCCGCGCGATGATCGCGTGATTGCGGCGCCCAGCCGCAGTGCTCCGACGACACAACCTTCCTTCTTTCCATCCCCGCACCGCGTGCGCCGCCTTCTCGTTGCCGCGGCGCTGATCGCCGGCGTCTTCGTCCGCCTCGCGGTTCTCTCCATCGGAGTCCCGGTTGTCGACGACTCGTGGCGTGCCTGGAGCTATCACGCCGCCACGCGAGGGCCGTGGAACCTGTACG
>Ga0070665_100002384_pt1 | contig 20728 bp, 29 predicted proteins | sample KBSS13metaG_FD_65862 | JGI IMG/M metagenome (GOLD analysis project Ga0070665, IMG submission 65862) | Switchgrass rhizosphere microbial communities from Kellogg Biological Station, Michigan, USA - KBS S1-3 metaG | ecosystem: Host-associated > Plants > Roots > Rhizosphere > Soil ...
CGCAGGCCATCATTCATCCAAAGAGTTTTCGGACGGTCTGCAGGAGTTGTGCGACAACCCGGGTGGTGCGCGGAGATTCGAGGATATTCAGTCGGCCGGACCAGCAAAGAGTATGAGATTTCCGTCCGGGTCCAGAACAATGAAATTTCGAGCACCCCACGGTTCTTTCTTAAGCGTCTGGTGAAAGTCCACTCCCGAGGCTTGGAAATCCAGAAAGAGTCGCTTGATCTCGCTTGCGGTGTCGACCGTAATTGAGGCGGAGAGCAGATGTTCGCGTTGTCGTATACCGTCAACAAAGACAGGTTCGCAGACCAGCCGAAGCGCGAGCTGCGCTTTGTCACGTATAACCTGCCCGTAGAACGGAGGGTCCCCATAAACGAAGTCGATTGTGAAGCCGAGTTTGTCCGCGAAAAAGTCACACGACGCATTGATGTCGGAGACGAATAGTTGCGCGGAGGTGGAGCTCAGAATGGGGCGAGGTGCAGTCTGTTTGTGTTGCGTGGTCATGGCATCGGCTCCCGACTTGAGCGCGTGCCATCCCTCGAATCCCAATTGACGTGCGACAAGTTCTTGCGCGTCCATCAGCTTGAAGCTGGATTCCAGTATCTGAGCATCGTCGAGGTGCTGAAATCGTGGCAAAGCAGCCCGGATAAGGGCCGCAACCGGATAATACCGCTCGCGATGCCAGCGCAAATACTGCTTGGCTTGCTTCTTAAGGTTTTCGAGGTTTGGCATAGGCGCTACCCTTGAAGTTCGCAGGCGGGCATTGCCCAGTCGACCCAAAGCCGGTGCACCCTACGTAGCGCGCGAGTTCAAAATGCAAAAATCGCGTGAGATAGTCAAGTACCACGCTTTAGTGGCTCTCTGCGATACTCTGTCGCAATTAAATTTGAGTTCTGCGAGAGAGCTTCGCAACAGCTTATTTTTCATCGGAAAGTGGCGTTAGAAACTCAAAACTCTATCTCGCTCTTCGAGTTGGCGATTTTCACAGCTTCGGACCGACTGGGTCTATGCGGAATTCCGCTGTGAAAGACGGCTGCTCAACCAGTTCCTGACGCCCGGGAACAACTTCCGTGCCGGCCAGCTGGTGCAGTGTGGGCGATGAGAGCTGTGGTGATTGCAACCAAAACGCGGTCCTTGCCGGCAGAATGAGGCACCTTCCAGTCGACGACGGGCTCGGTCGTCGAACATTCGATCGTGCAGACTTACCGATCGGCGAAGGAGCGAAACGGAACGGCAGGACCGCAGCCGTGACGTCGCGTGAGCGTGGTGCAGATACCGATCATGCCAGCGGCGCGCTGGTGTGAATTCACCGATTGGTCTCTCGACATGTCGTGCACAATCCGGTTCGGGCTGGCCACACCCACACAGACCTCGATGGATCTGGTGTGACCGAAGGGCGCCTTCGTCTCGACCGCCTTGGCCGCAACGGCCATACGCAACTTTCTTCCCCTGCGAACAGGTTCGCATTCCTCGCGGGCCAAGAAAGCCGCTCCCGGCCATCCTCCACTTCGTTCCGGCCCCGTTGGGGTGCGGCGTCGATCGCCGTCGGTCTTAACACCGTCATCGAGGACGCGATGGGCGCGGCCCGAGCAAACCGGAAAGGCTACGACAATGGCAGTCATCGGCGAATTCACCACCAACGGCAACAACTCCATCATCGGCAACGTGCGCACCCTCACCGTCAGCATGAAGGCCCGCCTGAACCCGATCGAACGCGTCTCGCGCGACGCTCCGGATTTCCGCATCACCGCCGGCAACGGCGTCGAGGTCGGCGCAGGCTGGAAGGCGGTCTCCAACGACGGCGAGGAATACATCTCGGTCAAGCTGGACGACCCGAGCTTCAACGCCCCGATCACCGCAGCTCTTTGGCCAAGCGAGAAGGACGGCGAATACGCCCTCATCTGGAACCGCCCGAAGCGGGAGGCCTGATCAGCCCAAGGAGCTCCGTCAAACCGGCGGGGCTCTTTTTCCGGTCCCATTGACGAAGTCGGGCGCAGGCATCGAGCCTGCTTCCGGTTTTTCCGGTACCATACGGTAAGGATGTGAGCTGCTCAGTTCGTCCAAGCGTGCCATGGCGAACCGAAGGCGTCCAGCACGAGCGGCGCCTCCAATTTGCTCCTCCCGCCTATGGCGGCTTCCGCAAATCGGTTCCTCCACTCGCCGCCTCCGGCGGTCGCGTCCCGCGCTGGTTGACCCCTTCGGTTCGCCATGACGCGCGGCGTCGTCTTTCACAAACGTCAAGGAGACGACGATGACGATTTCTCTCGAAATTCAACGCGAAGAGCTTCGGGCCGAACTCAGGAATGCCTGCGATCCGGCCGAGCGTCGCCAGATTGCAGCGGAGCTGGAGATGGTGCAGGCCGAGCTTGCAGCCATGGATGCCGAACAGGAGGGGCGCGTCAGCGCGGAGCCTCCTTTCTAGGAGGCTCTATTTCTGCGTCCACTGTGCGGCTCTCTTGCCTCAGCCGTTGAGTGCGTCCTTGACCGCTTTGCCAGGCGTGAATGTCAGCTTTTTCGAAGCGGCGATCTTGATCGTCGCGCCTGTTGCCGGGTTACGGCCTTCGCGTTCCGGCGCGTCCTTCAGCTTGAACTTTCCGAACGAGGGGATCGACGTCTCTGCGCCAGCAAGCGCCGCGTCGGTGATCTGCTTGAAGACGCTCTCGACGATCGTCTTGGCCTGCGCCTTCGAAAGGCTGTGTTCGGCTGCGATCTTGTCGGCGATTTCGTTGGTCGTGGTCATGTCGGAAGAGCCTCTTTCGGTTTTCGGTCCTTCAGCTTTGACAATGAAGATGTGGCGAGGGAAGGGGTCTAGCGGTAGGAATCCTCGCAAGGATTGCGAAAACCACAGGAAATGCAGGCGTTCGGTCGATTGAGACAGGCTATTTGGCGCTGCCTGCGTCCCGGTAGCCACGTCGTCTCTTCGTTCTTTCGAGGCAAGAGAGTGCTGTGTCCGCATCGTCCGGATGATCGAAGGTCTCCATCATCGTCTGGCCGCCCGATCCGATCCTGCCCCAGTTGCGAATGACCGAAGCCTCGCCGAACAGCGTCGGCTGGATCGCGATCCTGTAGTAGCGCCGCATGTTCTTCGCCGCGTCAATGCGGTGAAGATGAACCTCGTATGTCTCCTTGTCTTCCATGTTCCCATTGTCGCTGTCCCGGCAAGCAGCGTCCAACGACAATTCTGAATCGATCCGGCGTCACCGATTCATCGTCGTGATGGTTTCAGACGGGGACTGGGCGAGGCGGCTTCGCCGCACGGCTCTATGCGCAGGCGCACCGTACCCGCGTCGCGGTTTCGGCCCATTCGGGTGACGATCCATCTCGCGAGCCCGCCTGAGGGTGGGTGATCGCTTCGTGGTGATGACGACATTGGCTGGCTTGAAGTCAGATCGCGCAACGACTCCCGGCGACGGACAAGGCGTTACCAATGCCCAACGCAGACCGTACCTAATCCGATTTCTGGTCTCCGGCTCTCTTGATGGCAACGATCAGGTAGTCCTGCAGCTGTGATTGAAGATGCGTGGTGGCGGCTCGAACCCGGGCCATCTCCGCGCGCATAGCGGCCTCGTCGACCGGCCGGCCCCTCGCCAACGTCTCCTGGGCATCTCGCGTGGTCCTCAGTTCGGCCAATGCCGCTCGTACGTTGTCGCGGTTGTCCCGCAACACATCGCGGAACGCGCGTCGCACATCCGGTGGGTATCGTGCTTCGAGGACCGTGGAGAGCATGCCAGGTCCTGACCGCCAGCCATGCACGATGTAGCCGATCGCGAAGAAGTTGCCGGCAAGCGAAACGACAAGCAGCGCCAGTATGGTGATGCGGAGAATGCCGGAGCGCGTCATAGAGGCCTCCCGACATTATCATCATCGTCATCCAGAATATCGCCCATGATCGTCGGGGCGCCCGTCGCCAGGGCGAACAGGGACGTATCAGACGAGGGCTGCTGCGCGATCGTGGCCAATCCGTAGCCGCCGAGGACCGCCGTTCCAAAGAGAACGGCCCCGACAGAGGCGCCCAATCGCGGCGACGCGATTGCGGACCAGACGTCGAAGGGTCGCGCCCTTCGACCGGCGTTGATCTGGCGGAGCAGTCGTGCCGAAACGTCACCATCGATATGTTCGACCGCAGCCTCGCGCACGAGACGATCGAGGGGATCTTCGTGCGTTCTGGACTGCGCGAGGTGGCGATACGGCGCCGGCCAGACCGACATGTCCGATCCGAAGCGGCACTTGAGATTTTCGAGTTCTTCATCGGTCATTGTCATGTCCCACTCTATCCTGATGTCCTTTCCATATGCGCCCGAAGCGCGCGCCGCGCCCGGACGAGAAGCTGTTCGACAGACCCGCTGCTGGTTCCCATCACCTCGGCGATCGCCGGAACGTCGAGATCGGCGACCACGCGCAAGAGCAGCGCCATGCGCTGGCGCCGCGGCAAGTCGAGGATCCCGATGCGGGCCAGCGCCAGTTCTGACCGACCGGAAACGGTCATCTCGGCGTCGGGCTGATCCAATGTCGGGTCGACGGGCATCGCATCGAGCCCTACGAAGCGCAGCAGCGCGTTTCGTCGTCCGATGTCGATGCAGCGGTTCGCGGCGATCCGATACAGCCAGGTCGTGACCTGGGCCCTTTCGGGATCGAAACGGGCGGCCTTGCGCCATACGGTCCAGAACACCTCCTGTACGACATCCTCGGCGTCCTCGCGCGCGCCGCCCAGATAACGCCGGGCGAAAGCTGTCAGGCCTTTGCCATGGCGCTCGACCAGTTGCGCCAGCGCATGCTGACGCCCCGCCGCGATCGCCAGCATCAGCGAGCGATCGATGTCGGCGGCGTTTCGGCCATGAGTCGCCGTCTCGGCCTCCAAAGCCGGTCAGCGGGCAGATCGGCGTAGAGCGAAGATCCGTCCGCCTTCCGGGCCCGTGACGCTTCGTGCCGTGCGCACGCGCCAGGGGCCGACGGCCGTCGCGCGCTTGCCCGTCACGGTGGATCCGCTCGGCCCGGTCGCCGAGTAGTTGCGGGCGCAGCGGCCGACGACGCCCGAAGCGCACTGGCCGCTCGACGTGTAGGTCGAGCCATTCGGACCGACTCGCGTCGTTGTTCCGGAATAGCGGCCGTCCTCGCCGGTGACGCTTCGCGTGATTTGCCCGCCGTGGACCGTCGAGCGGGTCCATTCCTCGGCCTTGCCGGAAGCAGCCACCGCCAGCAACGGGGCTCCGGCTATCAGCATGATTGCAAGTCGTGTTGCATGCTTCATCTCAATCATCCTCGGTTTCATTGTCATAGCCCGACCGAACCACATCGGGACTTCATGCCCGGCTATGCTGCTCATACGAGTGGGGCGCCATGCTCCTACGCTGAGCGCTCATTCTGAGCACAACAACAAGCTTTTGAGGCCGCCGCGTAGGAGCGCGCATTGCCGACCGTACAAGTCGGCAGAGATCAATCATCCGCGGCGGAGCACGACGATATGCTAGAATTAACACGAGTCATGCATGTTCTTCTGATTGGGGGCCTTTTTGGCCTCGCGGCTTCGATGGCGCATTCCCAGGAAGTGAGCACAGGTGAGCGGCGCGCGATGGTGCAGGCCTGCCGTGCCGATGTCGCCACGCTATGCCCGGGCGCCCGTCCAGGCGGAGGCGCCATCGCCCAATGCCTTCGTGACAACCGAACGCAATTGTCCAACGGCTGTCGCGTAGCCATCGCCTCGGCCATGGCGGACAGAGGACAGCGCGCGGATACGCAGGCGGCGCTTCCTGCGCAAACCAGGGTCTATCGTGACATCGCCTATGGACGCGATCCGAAGCAGCGCATGGACATCTACGTGCCGGACGGTGCGGCAAATGCCCCCATCATCTTCATGGTGCATGGCGGCGCATGGGCGATCGGCTCCAAGTCCGCCTCACGGGTCGTCGAGAACAAGGTCGACTATTGGCTGCCGAAGGGCTTCATCTTCGTTTCGGTGGACAACCGCCTGCTGCCGGAAGCCGATCCCCTCCTGCAGGCCCAAGACGTGGCGCGCGCTCTGGCGGCCGCTCAGAAGAAAGTTCAGACCCTCGGTGGCGACCCGCGGCGTTTCGTACTGATGGGACATTCGGCTGGCGCCCATCTCGTCGCGCTGCTTTCAGCGGATACGTCGATGGCCACGCGGTTTGGGGCGCAACGATGGCGAGGCACAGTGGCGCTCGACAGCGCAGCCTACGATATCACAGAGATCATGAAGAGCCCCCATCCGAAGCTCTACGACCGCGCTTTCGGCAGCGATCCGGCATTCTGGCGGCGCACATCGCCGAGCGCCCAGCTTCAGCCGGGCGGGCAGCCGATGCTCCTGGTCTGCTCGACAAAGCGCCGTAACTCCTGTGCACAGGCGGAAGGCTTCGACGACAGGGCTCGCGCCATCGGCGTTCGTGCCGAGGTCTTGCCCGTGGCCAAAAGCCATACGGCGATCAATGAGGACCTCGGCAAGCCAGGCGCCTACACCGCCATGGTCGATCGGTTCATCGCCGCCGTGACAAGATAGCCATCGCGGCGTGCTACCGGATGGAGGCAGTCGACGTGTAAACCTGTCAGTCATTCTGAGATCAACTCGGAACCTGTTCCCCCGCTGCGGCGCGGGGAATATGCAGCAACCCCGATGAATCATCGTCTTCACGGCAAGGCGAGCTCATTCGAACTGGTTAACTCCCTTAGCCCGCGCAGCAAGCGAAGCTATGAACGCGCTCCTCATTGACCGGATGACGATCACTTGCGCCGAGACCGGAGCTTTCTGAAAGTGCTTTTTCAAACCAGCAACAGAAAGGAAGCTGCTATGTCGGTAGGGAAGAAGTTCATCGGACTAGACGTTCATCAGGACACCATAGCGATAGCTATTGCGGACGATGGAGTGGATAAGGAGGTTCGCTATTACGGCACAATTGCCAACCGCGCAGAGACTTTACATGTGGCGCTCAAAAAGATCGGTCAGGATGGCTCCGAGCTCCGCGTTTGCTACGAATCCGGGCCATGTGGGTTCGTGATCTTCAGATTTCTTGCGAAGATTGGCGTAGATTGCATCGTGATTTCGCCTTCCTCAATGCCGCGCCGGCAAGGAGACAAGGTCAAAACTGATCGCAGAGACGCGAAGACACTTGCCCGCCTTTTGCGAGCCGGCGAGCTGATTGCCGTGTGGGTGTCGGACGAAGCCCATGAAGCGGTTCGCGACGTGGTCCGTGCTCGGCGGCAACTGAAGGATGATCTCGGTTCCGCCAAATCTTCTTTGAAGAGTTTTCTTCTGCGTCACGGGCGGCGATTTACCGGCAAGGCGATATGGGGCAAGGCTCACTGGGGATGGCTGGCAGAACAGAAGTTCTCGTATCCGCATCAGCAGTTTGTCTTCGAGGAATACAAGCGACGCATTCATGACTTGATAGACCGTTGCAACCAGCTCGACGAGGTACTGAAAGAGGCGGTCTCCGGGTGGACGTTGAGCCCGTTGGTTTATGCCCTTCAGGCCTTGCGAGGTATCAAGCTGACGGCCGCCGTTACGCTTGTTGCTGAGATCGGCGACTTGCATCGGTTCGACAGCCCCAAGCAGTTGATGGCGTGGCTCGGCCTTGTGCCGGCCGAGCATTCCAGCGGCAGGAGGATAAAACGTGGCGAGATCACCCGCAGCGGTAACGCCGCGGCTAGGACGATGCTGATAGAATCTGCGCGGCATTATCGCTTCCCTGCGCGCGAAGGGCGCAGCCTGGTAGAACGGAATGGTGATATTCCAGAGCGTATCAGAGCGATCGCGTGGAAAGCGCAGGTCCGTTTATGTGTCAGGTTCCGAAGGCTTGCCGCTTCTGGAAAGCAGACGGTAAAGGTCGTGACAGCTATCGCGCGTGAGCTTGCCGGTTTCATCTGGGACATTGAGCGGCATACGCCGGCTATTGCTGTGGAAGTACCACGGTAGCGTGCGCAGGGCGAAGCTGGTCGGGGTTGCGTAGCCCGGAGCACGCGGGCGATGAAGTTCATTGGCCTCGACGTTCATAAGGAAACAGTCGCGGTCGTTATTGCCGATGCGACCCGCAACGGCGAGGTACGCTTTTACGGCACCATCCCAAATACAGCGGAATCCATCCGACGCCTCTTTGACAGGCTCCGCCTCCCCGAAGTCGAACTCCACTTTTGCTATGAGGCTGGCGGATGCGGGTACGGGATCTCCGGCAACTTCGACAACTCGGCGCTTCTTGCGATGTGATCGCTCCGTCAATGATGCCGAAGAAGCCAGGTGACCGGATCAAGAACGATAGGCGAGACGCCGTCACGCTCGTGCGGTTGCTGCGTGCCAGCGAACTAACAGCGATTTGGGTTCCAGATGAAAGCCATGAGGCGATGCGTGATCTGGTCAGAGCCCGCCGACAAGCGAAAGGTGATCTGGTGGCAGCCCGGCAGATGTTGCTGGGTTTCCTGCTGCGGCATGGACGCAAATTTACTGGAAAGACGAATTGGACTCGCTCGCATTGGCGATGGATGGGAGAACAGTCTTTTGGCTCACCTCGGCAGCACTTTGTGTTTGGTGAGGGCGTCAGGCGCATTGAAGAGGCGCAGGCCAGGTGCGAACGCCTGGACCAAATGCTTCAGGAAGCGATGGAAGGCTGGTCGATGGCGCCGCTTGTGAAGTCCCTGCAAGCCTTGCGTGGCGTCGGTCTTGTAATCGCAGCGACGCTTGTCACCGAGATCGGTGACCTTACTCGGTTCCAGACGCCAAAGCATCTTATGGGGTGGCTTGGACTGGTTCCCTCTGAGGCATCGAGCGGATCGCGAACGCGGCGCGGGGCGATTACGAAAACTGGCAATGCCGAGGCGCGCGCCATGCTTGTTGAAGCGGCCTGGTCCTATCGTTTGCCTGCTCGCGAGGCGCACCGGTATCGGATGAGGGTCGAGGACCTTCCGGAGGAGATCAAAGCTATCGGTTGGAAGGCCTAGGCCCGACTGTGTCAAAGGTATCGCCGGCTTTCGGCCGCAGGCAAGCCGCAACCGAAAATCATCACCGCTATAGCTCGCGAGTTGGCTGGTTTCGTTTGGGATGTGAGCCGTCACACCCCCTTTGCATAACAGAAACCAGGTAAAGAGACTTCGGGGAGACATCGCAACCTGACCGGCGTGCCGCGAAATCCAGGCATGATGGGAAATCCTCGCCGTACGTTGGGCGAACTTCGGCTTATGCCCGTCCTGAGACAGAGGAAGGCCCGCGACGAACATGGGAAATGCGGTAGCCAATCCGCGGATGAGAGCATGATCAATCGTCGACCGATCGGATCGCGGCACACCTGTCAGGTCGAAATTCTAAAACATCGGCGTAGAGTCGGTGCTGCAGTTCTATGCGACTTTACCTCCATGACGATCATGAGAACGTACGATTTCGCACTAATCTTGTTCTGACCCCGACGAAGAGTTCCGGAAGGCAATTGCGGACTTCGACCATGAGCGTCACAACGAACTTGTAGAATGGTGGGGCGACGCACACTACGATCCCGGCGACGTTGATATCGCCAATCTCCGCAAAAACGTCGAGGCTCTAGCCGCAAAACGGAAGCCCCGATCGCGCAAAAAAACCTGATACTACAGTCCTCAGCGAATGCTTACCCTGCTCTTGCATCCGACGCCGATATCACCATCCGTGGTCAGGTCAGGTCAGGTCAGGTCAGGCAGATTGATTTTTCGGGCTAGGGTACCTGGCTGTGATTTGACCGCCGGCGAGATTACCGTTGGGCTGACTGTAGCGACCGCGGCTTTAGCGTTCGCGATGAAATTGGCGTAACGATAGGGGGCAGGGGTCTCTCTCATATTGCATGGCAAGTGTTCAATTGATGCCCTTACCGAGCTTGAGACCACTGCTTGAGGCGAACCTATTGAGAGAACTAAGCTTTTAAGGTCCTCCCAATTACATGGCCGGTGGTTCGTATCCTCCAAGAGCCCTCGCCTTCACCTCCTTCAAACACCTGAAGAACCACCTTTTCGGCGCAGATTGCCACGCTCAGGGCATAGCCAGATGGGTTGTCGTGGTTATACCTCTTCGGCATTCAATGACCGCTTCGGGGGACCGCTCGCTTGGCCATCGCGCTTGATGGCCCGATGCATCAGCCTTCGGAACGTGGGGCATTCCATATGCGACGGCGCCGAGCAGTCGGCAATATGGCGCAGTGTCTCGCGCAGCGTCATCAGCTCCGCGATCTGTTGATCGATGTGCTCCGCCTTTCGACGCAGCAGGTCGCGAGGCAGATCCGGCAGGCCATTGCGGCCAAACATGCCGGCGATCTCCTCCAGCGAGAAGCCCGCAGATTTCCCCAGGGCGATCAGCTTAAGCCGCAGCAGCACCTCGGGCGGAAACTGCCGGCGCAGGCCGTGACGCGATACCGAGGCGATCAGGCCAGCCTCCTCGTAATAGCGCAGGGCCGACGGCTTGATCCCTGTGCGCGCGGCGACCTCACCGATATCCAGGAATTTCATACTTGACCTCAAGTTGGCTTGAAGTGGCAGCTTGCTCCTCAGTTGATCATTCGACAAGAGGAAACGACATTGGACACCATCGATTCACCCCGACCGCTGACTGGTCGAGCCGGCATCACGATCGCCCTCTCGCTGGCCACTGGCCTGGCCTCGCTCGGCACTAGCATTGCCAACATCGCCCTGCCGGATCTCGCCAGGGCCTTTGCCGCACCGCTTCCACAGGTGCAGGCCGTCACGGTGGCCTATCTCGCCAGCTTGACGGTCTGCGTCGTCGCCGCCGGCCGTCTTGCGGACCGCTTCGGTATTAAGGCCATGCTCGTGCTGGGCCTGGTGCTGTTTGCTTTGGCCACCGTGCTCTGCGCCGCCGCACCGACCCTGTCGGTGCTGATCGCGGCAAGGACGTTTCAGGGCGCCGGCGCGGCATTTCTGATGACGCTGGCCATGGCGTTGATGCGCCAGACCGCAGGCGAGATGCAGATAGGGCGGGCCATGGGCCTGCTCGGCACCGTCTCGGCCATCGGCACTGCCCTTGGCCCCTCTATTGGCGGGCTGCTGATCCCGCTGTCGGGCTGGCGGGCGATATTCTGGGTGCAGCTGCCGTTGGCAGCCTTGGCGTTGATCCTGGCAGTCTCGTTTCTGCCGCGTGACGCGCACTTAGCCGATAGCAAGGCGCCGAGCCTGTGGTCGGTGATGGACCGGGGCCTGGCCGGCAATCTCCTTATGAATGTGCTGGTCGCCGCCATCATGATGACGACGCTGGTGGTGGGACCCTTCTATCTCGGCCTCGGGCTGGGATTGACCGTTTCTGAGGTCGGCGCGGTGATGGCGATCGGCCCGGTGATTTCGATCGTCAGCGGCGTGCCATCCGGCCGGCTCGTGGATACCTGGGGCAGCCACCGCATGCTTGCAATCGGCCTGGCCCTGCTGGGTGTTGGAGCGCTTATGCTGGCCATCGTGCCGGGCGTGATCGGGGTCGCCGGTTATGTGTTGTCGATTCTCGTCCTTACACCGGGTTATCAACTGTTCCAGGCGGCCAACAATACGGCAGCCCTAGCGGATGTGGCCAAGGACCGCCGCGGGACCGTATCCGGGCTCTTGGGCTTGTCGCGTAATATCGGGCTGATTGGCGGTGCTTCGGCCATGGGCCTTTTCTTCGCCCTTGGTGCCGGCACGACGGATGTCACCCAGGCGCCGGCGTCGGCTATAGCATCCGGGATACGCCTGACCTTCCTCATTGCCGGTGCCTTGACCATGGCTGCCTTCGCCGTCGCGGTTTTCCGGCCGGACAGGCATAGGGCAGAGGTTGAGCGCCGTGAGCCCTGACGGGGACAGCTCGTGGAATGGTGGTCAATTGCCCCAAACCATGGCCCTCACGTCGTTCGAACTACGGGTCGGTGGTTCAGATCCATTCAAGGCGAAGACCCGCGCTACCGGTTCTATATGTGATAGCCAACTTGATCTGAAGGCTGACGGGAAAGTCGGCTTCGGTCCCCTTGGCGCCCGCCGCGTCACCGAGATCGGCCTCCAGGTGCTCTTCCTTTTCCCTTTGGCGAGCCGAAACGCGGAATCTGCTAATCTGGCCATAGCGCCGAGTCGATTAACTGCCTCCACGAGATCGAGGTCGCAATGTGGCTCTCGCCACCATGCAGGTCGTTCGCGTTGAAGTAACTGAAAGCTGGCCTTCCGCTCCGCGAGGCGTCATCTCATCCACAGCGTCTGCAATTGGCGCGAACTGTGCATTATTTTGTATTCTCATGCCGTCGGGCCAGCCACGCCCCCCAAAACAGGCTTTCGAAGAACCGAAGTGGTTGCTTGAAACCTGCGTCGGCGAGCAATGAAATGACCTCGTCTTCCGATCGGGGTGGCTCCGCACCCTGCAGGATCTTGCCCATTTTTGCCTGCACCTCTTCGGGGCCGGCGCCGTTCATACGCCAGCGTGCTGCCCAGGCTGCCATGAGCAGGGGCTGCGACGCGTAAACCCGGTAATCTCCCGCGACAATCAGGGGTGCTTCGGGATATAGCCGCGCTGCAATCTGCGTCAGAATATCCTGCTTCGCGGCGTCCCCCGGCAAATGGTGCAGCACGCCGATCATGATTGCTGCGTCAAACGACGGGGCTCTATCCAGATCGGCGACGGCTCCGAGAACCGTCTCCACCCGGTCACACACTTCCGCCTTGGACAGATGTTCGCGTGCAAGGTCAAGCATCGGTGCAGATGGATCGATGGCCACAAAGTCCCATTTCGACTCCAACCGTGCGGCGGCGATGATTTCGCCCGCCGTGCCGCCAGCTCCGACGACCAGAACCCGTGCCGCCTTTCCTTCACCCAAGGCCGCCGACAGCATGCAGGCCGAAAGCTCGTGGCAGGCGTCATATCCGGCCAGCGCGATCCGGCTCTGGCGTGCGTATTCCCCTGCGCGGGAGGCGTCGAATTTGGCTGCGGAATTCTGTGTCATGCTGTCTCTTGTCCGTTTTTGGCGGCCTGGCGTGCTTCGTCCAGAAAGGATACAAGATTTACGATCAGGAGAGGGAGGAAATACATGACTGAAAGTTCAAATACCGACCAAAAACATGATCGGCTGACGGCTTTCCTGAAAGCCTTTCAACTGGGCGCCTCACGTTGCGATTCCGCTGAAGCAGCGAACCTCCTCATCGTCGATACCCATGGCGCAGGCGCACCGACCCATCTGCTTTATCGCGCCAGATCCACCGCGTCGCTGCCGGATGGCGCGGCTATGTGCGCTGGTGCCGCAGTAGATTTTGGCGGCAGTGCCAATCCGTTGATCGGTGCGTTGCCTGACGAATTGTGCTTTTCACTGGCCGACGAACCGAAATTGGGTGGCTTGTGCGAACTGATGGTGGCTGAAGTCGAGGTTGCCCGCTGTGGTGGCGGCACCATCGAGGAGCGGCTATGCGAGATCATCGTCGTGCTTGCGATCCGCAAAGCGATAGCGATCGGAACGGTCGATGCGGGATTACTGGCAGGTCTAGCGCATCCCCGACTGCATCCCAGCCTCGTCGCCATACATGACAATCCCGCGCGAAATTGGCAGATTGCGGACCTTGCCGCCATAGCGGGCATGTCGCGCGGACAATTTATTTCTACCTTCACGCAAATCGTTGACCAGTCGCCGATCACCTACCTGAATGGCTGGCGCCTGGCGCTCGGACGAGCCAAACTGCGGGCCGGACGGAGTGTCAAATCGGTCGCCGCCGAGGTCGGCTTCGGCAGCGCCGCCGCATTTTCCCGTGCTTATTCCCGCAAGTTCGGTTCCCCCCGTCCAGAGCAACTCCAAGCCGGCGGTTCGCGAACATGGAAACTGGAAAGCTTGATTAGACTTTTCCGGGCGAGTGGATGCAATTGCACGTGTTCATCGAGCTTTCCATGTTCAGGGTTGGTCGCTGAAGAAGATCGTCCGAGAGCTGCATTTCTCCCGCAAGATTTTACACTACGATGAGGCGGACTTTTCTTCTTATCTGAGCGGCAACCTCTTCGCGGTCGCAGACGCTTACCATTGTCACGGTCCCCGGCTGGATGAAGGGCTTTGGCATTGACCTCAGCCGCTGGCCGAAACTCACAGCCTACATGCGGCGCATCAAGGTTCGGTCTTCGGTCACGGCGGCGCTGGAACGGGAAGCCGTAGTCGCGTCTGTAGCGTAAGTAACTGCCTTTCAGAATAGTGAGAAATCGGGACGTGTGCCGGCCGCCGTTTGCGGGGAGTGGGGCTTGGACGCCGAGGCTTTAACAATCGCTTTCGGTTCGATGAATTCCAAGAGCATCGGACAAGCGCGACGTAATCGTTTTCATTACGTCGGGCGCGCTTCTATCGACGCCATAGACGAACCCAGGAAAATCCAGTGTATTCTGGATTGCCCAAATGGCTTCGTGCTGATCCGGCGACAGAATTTGCGCGGGGTCACCGACAGCCACCCAACCAATCGGCACGGTCGAGCCTGCTTCCAACCGCGTTCGCAGGTGCACGGTTCCGTTGATGCGGACTTCCGACCCATGTCCGATCTGCGCCCCGTGAAACACGGCGGCTCCGGTGGCGACAAAAACTTCGGCGTCGATTTGGGCGCCAACCACATGGCTGTTCGGACCAACGATGCAGTGGTCCCCAACGGTGCAGTCATGCCGGCTGGTGGCGCGGATGACCGCATTCTCGAAGACGATGCAGTTGCGTCCGATGCGGATGGAGCCGCCGGCTTCCGCCACCAGGCGAGCGCCATGCATGATCCTGCTACCTGCACCAATAGCAACATCACCACAGACCGTCGCGTCCTTAGCAACCCAGGCATCTGGATCGATTGATGGCGACCGTTCTTCGTACGACAAAATCATGGTTCTTGAACTCCTGCCTCTATTCTGGCCACTACGACGATGCGCGTACAGTTTCGAGATGCCAGACCTTGGCAACGATCCGCCAACCGTCAACGCCCTTCACGAAGCAAAGATGGTCGACGAAGACATTCGCGTGAATTCGCAACCTCACCTTTACAGTCGCTGCGGCGGGCGAAAGCCAATCAATCAGGATGATCTCGTCTTCGCGATCCTGCGCGCGGCTTGCGGGGGATTCACGCTTTGCGATCACCTGGCGGTAGTCGGCAATCGGGTCGACCGTAATGACGCCTTCGTCTGCATCGAACAGGCTGCAGGCCGGATGAAAGACGCGGTCGAAAAGCACGAGATCGCAGGCGTAGAGGGCATCGAAATAGGTCTGTATGGCGTTTAGCAGCTCGGTACCGCGGTTCATTGCGCTTCCTCCGTCGTTTGTTGGCGAGTGACCGTGTCGCACGCCAACAAGCCGAGTTGCCAGTGGCAGGATTGCCAGATAAGACGGCATTCATGCCAAAAAGCGAGATACCATCCTTTCCTCCAAACAGGCGTGTCGTCAGCCTCGTCTATGACGGCCTCTGTACCTTTGAGTTCGGAATCACGGCCGAGGTTTTTGGACTGCATCGCCCGGAGGCAGGACCAGACTGGTATCAGTTCAAATCGGTCTCGCTGGAGGATCTGGTTCTTCATGCCTGTGGTGGCCTGACGGTCTCAGCGACAGGCACTGAAGCCGATCTGCATCAGGCCGGAACGATCATCGTTCCCGGCTGGCGCGGACCCGATGCGCCTGTGCCCGATCAGATCTGCGACGCCCTGGTTCGCGCTCATCGGGGCGGCGCCCGGATCATCTCCATCTGTGGAGGTGCTTACGTGCTCGCAGCCGCCGGTCTGCTGGATGGCCGACGTGCCACAACGCATTGGCGTTTCGCCGAGGACCTGGCCCGCCGCTATCCAGCTATCGAAATCGACGCGAGCTGTCTCTATGTCGATGAGGGGGACATTCTGACTTCGGCGGGCAGCTCTGCAGGCATCGATCTGTGCCTGCATATCGTCCGGGCGGATTTCGGGGCGGAACTTGCCAATACGGTGGCGCGTCGCCTGGTGATGTATAGCCATCGCCAGGGTGGACAATCCCAGTTCATCGAACGCCCCGTGCCATTGAGGCGAGAGGCTGACCGCCTGTCATCGATCCTCGATCACATTCTGGCCAACCTTCAAGATCCGCACACAATCAGTTCACTTGCCCGCCACGTCGGTATGAGCGAGCGTACTTTTCAGCGTCGCTTTCAGTCCCTGACCGGTTTATCCCCGCTCAAATGGATCCTGAGGGAGCGGCTGGAGCAAGCTCGCATCCTGCTTGAAACCAGCACGACCGAACCCGATGAGATTGGCAGAGCGACTGGACTAGGAAGCGCCGAAAACCTGAGGCTTCAGTTTGGTCGGCACTATGGAGTCAGCCCCGTGACTTATCGCAACCGTTTTGCCCAAAGCCGTAGCTGACCAGACGCGCCTCAGGCGCACCAATCAAACTTCTCCAATTTGGTTGGGTTGAATACCGTCCCTGCGATTTCACGATTCATGCGACAAGAAACGCGCCACGAATATGTGGTCCGACAGTCGCTTCCGACGAACCCGTCGGGGATTGCTGTGCTGCCACTTTTGGAGGCGGCATGCGTGTGCCAACGGCGAATAAGACGGCGCTGAGACCCGCAAAACCGGCAAACAGCAGGAACATGCCAGCTCCGCCAAAAGCACCAAGCATGGCGCCGCCGAGCGTCGGCCCTATGAAATTGCCGATGGTGGAGAACGAATGAGCACCGAAATAGCTGCCTCTGTTTCGGTCGTTCGAAATCCCGTCGACCAGTATGTATTCGCAGGGCACAACCAGGATCTCTCCGATTGTGAAGACCACCATCGCAATCGCCAGCCCCCAAAACCCGGCGGCGCTCATGAAGCCGATTTCACCCAGGGAGAACAAAATGCAGCCGATCACGAGCCCGTTGAGAGCGCCTGCGCGTTCGATGAACCGGCGGGCGAACGGATTTCCGATCAGGACAGCGGCACCATTGATTGAAACGAGATAGGCGTAAATTTCCATGCCTCCGGCGACATGGCTGGTGAGGTACGGGGCAAGCGTCGCTGACCATTGGCCATAAACCGCCATTAGCAGGATGCCGCCGCCGACAAAGAAGGTCAGCCGCGGATCGCGGATTCGCAGCGCTAAGACTCTCCAGCAACGGGACGGGTGCGTTCGCCTGAGGAACGACGTCACCTTGATGGATGGGCACGTGCAACAGGTGCAAGGCTACGGCGAACGCCACATAGACAGCGCCTGCAATGATGAAAAGAGTAGTGGAGGCCGCGCCTGCAGCAATGCCAATCAGCGGTCCGATGGCCCAGCCGGCATTCGTAGCAGTGTAGCGCCATGAGAAATATTTGAGGCGCAGTGGCTGCGGGCACACATCGCTCATCAGAGCACGCGATATCGGCTCATAGATCGCGAGCGCGACTGCGGCAACGATCTGGGCAATGCAGAAGGCGATGACGGTTTCAGCCAATCCCATACCGATCAGCGCAAGCGCCATAAACAGCAGTGTGAGCGTCAGCATTGTTCTGCGCCCTACGCTGTCCGACAGGGAGCCTGCGAAAGGAGCTGCGACAGCGCCCACCAGCGGACCGATCCCCAGTAGCGCACCGATCGTGGCAGGACCGAGCCCGAACGACTGTTGCAGCTTGATGGCCAGGAACGATAGCGTCATTGCGCGTGCGATCGTCACCAGTCCTGATCCCGCAACCAGAAACAGGACGTAGTTCAGTCGTTGTTTTTCCTGCTTCGTTGCACCCTCATCAGCCTTATCGTCGGGGCGGCATAGCCGCATTCGCGAAACTTCCGGTTCCTTTAATCAAATGAAACGTCGACTTTTGCAACGTAGAGCGCTGAGACCTGCCATGTCGCGAATTCGGTCAAATGATGCGCTCCTCGGGAGAGAAACGCATCGCAAGCAAGATAAGCAGACCGATCCCGAGAGCCATCATGATCCAGGCCTGTGACAAGTCATCTGAATGGCCGCGCAGCCAGCCGGCTGCAAAGGGCATGATGCTTGCGATGATGTAGCCGCCTCCCTGAACGAAGGCCAAGAGGCGGCCGGCACTCGCCGGTTCGTCGGCGTGGTCGAGCGTCACGATCAGCGACAGAGGAAACAGCGCGCCGATCCCCAACCCAAGCAGGATCATTGCGGGAAGCCCCAAAGTCAGTGGCATTATGACCAGACAGGTCAGTCCTGCGAGAATGGCGAAAAGAGCGACGGCCAGCGGTCCCCGGCGATCAGGAAAGCGGTTGATGAACGCCGACACAGCAAGACCGGCGACAACCTCCATCAGCGTAAGACCTGCGAGCATATAACCGGCAATGTCTTCGCTGCGCCCCAGTTGAACATAGAAAGGTGGCAGCCATGCCAGGACAAGCGTATAGGCGCCCGTACCGACGCCAAAGAAGATAAGCAGGAGCCAGGCTTTGCCGCTTCGTGACGGGGATCGACCAATGGGTTGACCGGACACCGTTCGCTGCGCGGAGGCATCCGAAGACGATGCTCCTTGCCACACAACAAGGGCAAAGAGAGCAGGCAGCCCCCACAGTCCCAGCATTGCTTCCCAACCTACGAACCGGGACAAGCCAGCCGCTGTCGCGGCTGCGAGCGTTGCGCCGCCCATGATGCCGGTTGAGTACAGGCCCATGACGCGCCCTGCGCCGGACGGGAATACCCGCTTGATGAACCCCGGCATCAACGCTTGAACGGCAGCAATGCCAAGACCGCATGCTGCCGCACTGGTGAGAAGCCCGGCGCTGGAAAACCAGAAGAGCCGCGCTATGCAGGCAAGAGCGATGATCGCCACTCCCAGAGCAATGCCGCGTCTATCCCCTATCCATCGCTGCAGGGAAGAGCCGGCGAGTGCACCGAGACCCATTAGAAAAACCGGTAGGGTGGTTAGCGCGCCCGCGCCGGTTGATGTGAGGCCCGACGCTGCTTCAATCCGGTCGAGAACGGGGCCCAAAGCCGCAAGGGCCGGCCGCAAGTTCAGCGCAACGGCGACAACGGCGATTATCGAAAGGGTTTTCGAAGTGGAGGATGGTTCATAGCTTTTGCGTTGCACATCTCGGTGTTGGAGCACGATCTATATCTCTTTCTATTAAGAATCTTGACATCGAGATAAACGACATGTTTGAAAGCATCAACAGGTTTATGCGACGGCGTCGACGAGTTGCGTGCTTGCGCAGGATTAAAAACTAACCGACTGAACCGATGCTCCGAGAACAGAAAGCCCGACATGCCAGAGGTGGATCCACGACCGGCCATGACAACACCGGCCCCTACACGGCTGAATCATCGCGAACATTCGTAGAAGCGAGGCACGAACATGAGTGAGCCTATCAACAGCTTGGATCCCGCAGCTGCTGCAGCAGAACAATGGCGGAGGGAACGTCCTGACATTGATCCCTTTCCGATGGAGGTGCTCGGCCGTCTCGGAGAGATCACGCTGATCATCATGCGCGATCGTCTCACCCCTTTTTTTGCGGAGCATGGCCTACAAAGCGGGGAGTTCGACGTCTTGGCAACATTGCGGCGCTCGGGTGCACCCTACGAACTCACCCCCACCCAGCTTTATGAATCCGCAATGCTCTCTTCAGGTGGAATGACGGCTCGTATAGATCGCCTTGAACGAGAGGGTTTGGCGGAGCGACGAAACCATCCGACCGATCGACGCGGTACACTGGTGGCTTTGACCCCCAAAGGTGTCTCGTTGATCGACGGGATCCTTGCGAAGCATGTCGAAAACGAGCGCCGGGCGCTGGCAGGGTTAACAATGGCCGAGCAACATCAGTTCAACGCGCTTTCCATTAAGCTCCTTGCAGGCTTACGACATACAAAATTACGGTGATTGCGCCAGGAGCGGTTCTTCCGATGGCATGCTGCTGAGGTGAGCCGCATGCGAAGGTTACCTTGAAATTCTGCACGCCACAGTAGGTCGGAAACGGCCAGTTCCCACCCGCTTGTCAGTATGTAACTGAGGATTCGTAGTTGTCCCATACCGTCACGATCAGAGAAGCGACCGCAGGCGATCGAGCATTTTTGTTTGGTCTTGCGCCTCGTCTCTACAGCGTCCCACGCCCTCCCTGGCATACGCTCGACACAATGAAAGACTTCCAAGAGAGATTCATGGCCTCAACCTTGGAGGAGGCCGCTTCGGGCTCTCTGACCCTCCTTGCTGTAACCACTGAGGATCGAGCACTTGGATACGTCCATCTGATCCCCGGCCGCGATGGAGTAACTGATGAAGCCTGCGGCCACGTCGCCATTATTGGCGTTGTTGAGGAAGCCGAGGGAACAGGTGCAGCGCGTCGACTGATTGATGAAGCGCAGATGTGGGCGCGCCGACAGGGATACAGGTTTCTGAGCCTGGATGTATTTGCCGACAACAAGCGCGCTGTCCACTTTTACGAGCGTGAGGGTTTCGTCGCCGAATCTATTCGGATGGTCAAACCCTTATGAAGCTCTCACTCAAGCTTGTTCCCCTGGGCCTGGTTGCACTTGTCGTTCTGCTGGCGGCGGTGGGCAGTGCCTACGAGACGCTGTCGCGGCATTTGGCCAAGGCAAAATACCCACCCCAGGGCAGACTGATTGATGTCGGAGGACGCAATATTCATCTCGATTGCCGTGGACAGGGATCGCCGGCCGTCATCTTTGAAGCGGGACTGGACAATTATGGGACGCTTTCGTGGGCAAAGGTACATGACAGCGTTGGACGGTTCACCCGCGCCTGTGCCTATGATCGCGCGGGGATTATGTGGAGCGAGCCAAAGGCCGCGCCGCAGCATGCCGATGCCGTGGCAGAAGATCTTCAGGCCGTCCTGGTTGCGGCCGGAGA
>Ga0070665_100002385_pt1 | contig 20720 bp, 14 predicted proteins | sample KBSS13metaG_FD_65862 | JGI IMG/M metagenome (GOLD analysis project Ga0070665, IMG submission 65862) | Switchgrass rhizosphere microbial communities from Kellogg Biological Station, Michigan, USA - KBS S1-3 metaG | ecosystem: Host-associated > Plants > Roots > Rhizosphere > Soil ...
TACCACCCAGCGCTTATCTGCAAACCATGCAAAGTCGTGTATCTTATCTTCATGGTAGTGCAGGGTCTTAGTTGTCAGGTCGCTTGCAGGCCAGCTTTTTCTGTATAGGGTATCCTCAGGCAGTGGCTTCCTGCTCAGACTGTCAAGCCATTGCATTTCGCTTTCATCACTGCAATTGCCCGTTGACATCACTATATAGTTGCTTGGTACCGTTATGCTCACATCATAACTGCCATAGTCACTGAAAAACTCTCCCTGGTCCAGGAACGATATCGGGTGCCATCCCTTCCTGTCATACACCGCAGGTTTAAGGAACCATTGCGATATATAATAGGCTTGCCCCGTGTGCCCTAATCTTGAGAACACCTTAGGTATCTTCACCCTAAAAGGAGTAGTGATTTTTATCTCATGCCCTGGCAGCAGTGGGCTGGGTAGCTCTATTCGCGCTATATCCGGTACATTATCTGTATTATAATAGTCCACATTCTTACCATCTATCTCAAACTGCAGGCTATCTATATATCCCCTGTCCTCCTTCTTGGAATAATAAAAATTAGTGGCCTGGTTCACATCTTCCTGCTTCGCAAACGGTGTATGGTCATGCTTATAGGCATTAGGCCATAGGTGCATATAGATAAACTTCAGGGTATCCGGTGAATTGTTTATATACTGCAGCTCTTCGTAAGCGTATAAAAAGTGCTTCTGGTCATCCAGGCGCACATCTATTTTAGTATTTACGGTTTGTTGCCAGCTCTGTGCATTGGCTATGCCGTTTAGTAATAGAGTAGTGCCTAATAGTACTATATACTTCATAACGCTAAAATACTTGCTAATGTTCATACCCCGAAATAGGGAGCAAGGCATATAAGAACGCCTATATCTATGCTTTTGATATAATCATTTTCAAATTTTATTCTTCATATTATCAAATACTCAAATTGCCGCGCTTAGCAATTATATTTGCAGCGAAATATTTAAACATGCAACGCGATACTGCCATCTTTGAACTGATTGATGAAGAACTCGAACGCCAGCGCCGTGGACTCGAACTAATTGCTTCTGAAAACTTCGCCAGCCTGCAGGTGATACAGGCCATCGGCAATCCTATGAATAACAAGTATGCCGAAGGCTATCCGGGCCGCCGTTATTACGGTGGTTGCGAAGTGGTAGATAAGAGCGAGCAGCTGGCTATCGATCGTGCTAAAGAAATATTTGGTGTGTCTTATGTCAATGTACAGCCACATAGCGGCGCACAGGCTAATGCTGCCGTAATGCTGGCCATCCTCCAGCCGGGCGATACTATCCTTGGTCTCGACCTCAGCATGGGTGGTCACCTCACACATGGCTCTCCTGTTAACTTCTCCGGCAAGCTCTACAAAGCAGTGCACTATGGTGTTTCCAGGGAAACAGGTCTTGTAGATTACGACATGCTGGAAAAGCAGGCCATTGAGCACAAACCTAAACTTATCATCTGTGGCGCTTCTGCCTACAGCCGCGATTGGGATTATGCCCGCATCCGTGCAGCAGCCGATAAAATAGGTGCATTGGTAATGGCAGATATCGCACACCCTGCTGGCCTTATAGCAAAGGGTTTATTAAGCAGCCCTTTTGATCATTGCCACATTGTTACCACTACTACACATAAAACACTTCGCGGCCCGCGTGGTGGTATGATACTCATGAAGAATGATTTCGAAAACCCATGGGGTCTTACCGGTCCTAAGGGCGAAATACGTCTCATGAGCCAGTTGCTCGACCTCGCTCTATTTCCTGGCACACAAGGCGGCCCGCTGGAGCATATCATTGCAGCAAAGGCAGTGTCTTTCTTCGAGATCCTTCAGGATGAATATATGAGCTATGCAAAGCAGGTTATCAGCAATGCCCAGGTACTCGCAAAAAGTTTCACTGACAAAGGTTATAATATTGTTTCAGGTGGTACGGACAATCACCTCATGCTTATTGACCTGCGCAACAAAAATATCAGCGGTAAAAAGGCAGAAAATACATTGGTAAAGGCTGATATTACCATTAACAAGAACATGGTTCCTTTCGATGATAAATCTCCATTTATCACTTCTGGCATTCGCATTGGTGTTCCCGCTATCACTACGCGTGGCCTTAAGGAAGAGCATATGTCTAATGTGGTAGATTGGCTGGATCGTGTACTTATGCAGCCAGATAACGAAGATGTAATTGCCGCAGTTCGTGGAGAGGTTAATGAATTCATGACTCAGTTCAAACTCTATCCTGAATTGAAGTAGGAATAATATTCATATATAATTATAAGCTGCTGCGTTTCGTAGCAGCTTTTTTTTAAACTTTTTTTAAACCTTTTTCAATTTTTTCCTGTCTATAGTAACAACTCTCTATTCCATTTTTATAATGCGTAACAACATTAAACCAAACCCTGTAAAGAAACTTGTCAACTTGCTAAAGGCATTTTCATGGGTTATCTCGTACCTCAAGACAAGCGATTGGGAGCTGTAAGATTATTACAGCCGGGTCAAAAAAAGAAAAGGAACTGGGAACAGTTCCTTTTTTGCTTCAAGATCATTTAAAGCCTTTTGGTTTTCATTGTTTTGGTTGTAGTTTCTTTACATTACTTTATACATGCGTGTGGCAGTATGTACATATTCTATGGGTTCAAAGGTGCTGTCAAAGGTTTGTTTCAGATCATTTAGTTTATTTTCCAGCTTGGTTACATGATCACCTATATTCTTGTTGTTTTTGTATTTGTCTATTAGCTGGTTGTATTTGTCTATATGCTCCCTTATGCGGTAGGTGACATCACCATACTTCATTTTCAGGCTTTGCACGTCCATCAATTGGTAGTATATATTTTCTTTCCAGTCTTTAGGGTTGCGTTGTTTCATATCTATCACATATAGGGCAGCCTTATCGCGCAGCATGGTCAGGTACAGGTATCTTTTATTGGCATCGCTTTCTCGCGTAAAGGCATTAGTAAATTCAGTCCTGTTTATATCCACCATATGCAGGTTGCGGCTTAGGGAGCTGTCATAGTACACCTGCATTTCTTCAAGGCTTTTTGTTATCGCATCCCATTCGTTCTCTATCATGTTTTTGTCTGTGGTAAACTGGCTTAGCGTTGTAGTTACTGCAAACATTGTTTCGGCCTCCCGTTTCATCTCTCTTTTATTATGGCCTATTGCGTTTACATATTTTGCCATGCCCGAAAATAAAAGCTGTGAGTAAGCGCCCACCAGTGGTATGCCGAATGATACATTGCCTGTTGCGCTTATCATATCGCTCACTGTGTGTAGCGTGGCATCATGCTCTTTATGTTTTTGCACGTACACTTTAAATTTTTCAAAGCCTGGTTGAAAGCCTGCATAGTTTACAGGGTTGCTTGTTTCCGTCAGTGCATTGAAAAAATCTTTTGTGGTATGGAACAGTATCAGCGGCTTTATTTCCCTATCCATCGATACTAGGTTTATTACAGCGCTTTGGTAGTTGGCTTCATAGGTGTTCAGTTCATTTGCTTCTATGGCTTTTTGCTTTCTTCCAGTATCTGCACCCGTTCCACCAGTTTGTCTATGCGTTCTTTGGGGTTGCCGGTCATTTTTATAGTACTGTCCAGTTTGCTCACACGTCTGTCCAGCTTTACTATCGTCGAGTCAAATTGCTCATTCTTTTGAGCAAGATTCTGTTGTATATCGCCCAGTATTTTCTCCCTGATGTTTTTTTCAGTAAGTGTACTGTCACTGCTTTCAGCATCTGCATACATATAGCATAAGCTGAACAATGAAAGTATCAGTAGCTTTTTCATGACTATTTTTTTTGAGAATGCTATATCTCCTGCAATCTTTATTCCAAAATTGAGTATAGCACGTAAATTGCAAATCAAGAACCCTGCAATCAGGCTGTTGGCGGGCCTCTTAGTTGTGTCGGTTTTTTGGAGTATTTGTAAACAAAAGAGACGCATGGAGTAAATACAGGTTGTTCAGAAACGTTGCTGGTAATGTTCTTTATATTACTGTGTTGCAATACAAAGCTGTAATCTGCACCTATATACCGTGTCTTTATTCTTACTACCGACTTTAGAGGATGTTTATTCTTTAAACGATCTTTTTGGTAGCTGCTGGCCGTATGGGCGTAAGTAATGGTACCCCTTGCCCTGGGGTAGGGTGCAAAACTTATTTTGCTGCATACAGATGCAACAATAAAAGTCAGGATGGTGGCATACCGTATTATGCGTTTTTTATCCATCAGTACATTTGCTGTACAAATCTATAAGGATTTTGTTATTTCTAATGGCTCATATTGTTAAAACAGTTTTAATATAGCAGGGAGTTTTATATTACTGATCAAATACTTGTTTAATGCTATAACCCTTAACTTTATTGACCTATAGAGGTCATTGGTACTATTTTATTACACTATGTATTAAATAATTGGATGAGACGATACTTGCTATTCCTATGTATGCTCCCTTTCCTGTCTTCAGCTCAAACATTTGAATTGGGCCTTGCAGGCGGCCTTAATTTTCACTCGCGTCCTGCCGACAATATTTTTACCACGCAGGATAAACCAATGCTTGGATATGCATTCGTAGCTAAGGCTTCACTGTTGCTACCTGAATCTCAGATAGGGGTAGGAGTGGAGTTTCTTAAGATTACTGAGTACAACTATCTTATGCCTTACTACACAGTTAAGGTTTATAATCATTTAGCCAATCCGCTCATTACTCCATACCTCTTTTACAATCGTCGTCATATTCTGTCTAACGGATATTTTTATTACGGACTTATGTTTGGTCCTTCCATAGCCAATATGGGGGTGAATGTATTGGAATATACGAAAGGCGGCACGGTGGCTACTAATTACACTACCACTTATCATTCCGTTGTCGGTTATGTTGGTGGCATACAAGCAGGTCTTGTAGTGTCTCTTGTCGGTCAATTATCTTTTAGCGCAGAGGCCGCTATGCGTTTCACTGATTATTACTACAGACCGCCTAACAATACGCAGACGGATGACCCATATCATTATCGCTATTTTTATTTCCCTGTTACTATAGGTCTGCGTTACAGGATTTAATTTTTAATAGAAGTTTTTTTACACGGCTATTCGCTGTAGTATAGCTACTACCCGTGGGCTTAGTAGTTTTACACTGTGCATTTCATCAAGGGGTATTGCTGTAAATCCGCCCAGTCCCAGTTGAAAGGTGCGGTCACCTACATAGCATTCACACCTGCCTTCCAGTATTATAAAGCTTTCATACAGGTCTGTATGCATTTCAGGTTCAAAATCGGTCTTAGATGCAAGCACCATTTGTGTTATAGTACCTGTATGGCGTATTACATGGCATATACGGTCTTCGTCCTGTTGTTTAGGCACTAGTTCCTTCACCAGCGTCAGCCATTTCCTATAGTCTGTAAATTCATTGATAATAGGCAGGTCCTCGGGGTCCATCTGTTTTTCTTTATTCAGATTTTCCAGGGTATTCCATATTTTATCTTGTAGTTCTGGTGCTGGCCACACGGCATTAGCCTCTGCAAATTTTTGTAGTCCCAGTTCTATGTTACGCAGGGCCATTTTTATTTCCGGGTACAGGGCGCAGTCCCTTTCTACTGCCGCCCTTTCTTGTTCGCTAAGTACGCCAAGGCTGTACTCCTGTAATATGCCACTTTCTATATATTGTTCAATATTCATTTACAGGACTTCCGGCTGTCTTTTATATTCCTGGTAAAGGTACTATTATATACGGGCTGAATCTATACTTTAGAATTTGTTATAAACCTTCACAGTACTAGTTTTTAATTTTTACTTTTTCATTTTTAATTTGAAAATGTGGACATCTTAATTTGGAACAGCCATGTTAATAACCGTACCTTGCCAAATCAAGGCTGTAATGTCGACTCAAGGAGAACTTTCTCATCGAGTCCTTTGGAAAGACATAAGGATCGAGATGCATCTCCCAAAAACATGCAATCGGCCGATCAAGGCACAATTGCATAAAAGCTCTTTTACATACTAAAACCCCAATTTCCTGGACTTACTACTTACGACTAAAAAATGTTAATGAAATAAGGCTATAGCGCCACGTCGCTCTTATAATCACAGGAAGTTTTTCCGCTGCTGAAAAATATACATACACCGGAAATTTCCATGAAAACATCTCTTAACTAATTGATTGCTAATTATGTACGGAATATGTCTGTTTTACCGCCACCAGAAAAAAGCGGAAATTACCGGTAAATTTGTAAGTCCACTAATACGAATACCTTATATGATAGGCAAACCAATTTTTTAACGCTTTTACCCCAAAAAACAACCCTATTTTTGTCAACAATCAACCATAGAAACGGACCACAGTAATATGAATAGGAAGACCTTTTACTTATTTAGTCTGCTTACCTTATTAATGTTTGTAATGAGTAAGCCGGCATTCGCAGACAGGAAGAAAAAGAAGGTAGAGAAAAAGATCAGCATTTACGATATCGATACACTCCAGCACCCGGTTCCCTTACAAAGACAACTTTGGCATAGTAAAATAGATAAAGAACAGCGTGGTGTAGATGCCTTTGATGGTGCGGTAGATGGAGTTGTATATTATGAGAATGATACCTTATTTACCAGGTTGCTTACCGCTTCATTGCTGAAGGATGTAGATCACATGCAGAAGATGATTGAGAACCTGCCCTCAAAAGGTGATGCCTTTACAGATGAGCAAACTAAGATCCTTTATTTAAGAGCGGTATGGCACATGCTTAATACCTTTAATCTTGATACTCATGTCGATCCTTATTACTACCGCAGGCTGGTTACTAATATGCATGATATGATTATTGCCAGCTACGAGAATACTTTGGATGATTTCGTGAAAAGCCATGTAAGTATTTATACTATTGAGAATGGGTATATGCTTTTGAAAGACCATCCTGAAGCTCGTGCTTATGTGTATAAAGAAATGGGTAAGCGCGACCCCGTACTTATGATTAAGCGTCTTGCAGAGTATGCTGATGAGCCTTTTGCTGATGATATCATTGCTGATGCCGCCAGGGTTGTTCCTAATGAAGTATTTAATTATGCATCTTCTACTAATTATAAGTTACGCACAGCCGTTCGCCGTAGCCAGGACCCATTAGTCCAGACTATAGTACTTATTGCAGATAGGTCGGCAGTACCACTGAAGGCTATGCCTTTCTTAAGTGATATCTATCATAAACGCAAAACAATAGCAGAAATAGATGCCATTACTGCTAACGCAGATTTGTATTTTCAGAATCTGGTAAGGCTTAAAGTTGAAAATGATTCGTTGGGTGGCCACACTTATACTGATGAGTTGGCATATCGCGCATTGAAGTATGTACGCGAAATGGATGATCTGCATGAATCACCCGATAAAGTGCGTTTCAAATGCATCGATAATATGTCTCCTGTTGCGCTATACTTCATCATGGTATATGGCCAGGATGAAATTTATACCAGCAGTTTTCTTGGCGCCTTCAATCGTATGCTCGAGCGTATGAAGCCTATGACAGGCGATAGATTGCTGGATACAGTGCATTATGAGCACTTCCGTACGTTCATCAGGATGAGTGCTGGTTACAATACGCTCAGTCAGTTCCTTGCTACAATGGACGAAGGGGCGAAGACGGCCTTAATGAAGGACTTCATAGCAGGTCTTGATAAGGGTAAAGAAGATGATCTGGAAGATGCAGTAGATGTAGCTGATGCCTTTGGTAGCATTAAAGACTCTTCACTCGCAGATTTTCTTAATCAGCAGGTAAAGGTCAATTATGAACTATCCTTTAAAAAGAAAAGCAGGAAAGGTATGTATGTTTATGCCTTGCTTGCTACACTATTTGAAGGCGCAAAAGGAACTAATAGCGACTCTGCAGCCTTAGCCCAGTCTGCCGTGCTGCATATACCGCCTATCAATACAGTGCCTTACAAATCATTGCTAGGTGATACCTCCACAGTAGTTGAGCAATTTTTCTTCTTTGGCGATGAAGATGGTAAGAACTCTTACGCCAGCTTCCTGGGCAATTTTAAAGATGGTAAATGGAAAATTACTACTGAGAAGTATTGGTCGGTGATCACTTCTACCACTGATAAGCCGGTAGTAATATTCGCAAACCTGCCAATCCCTGAACCTGATGATGAAGAAGCGCAAAATCAGCTTTGCAAATATCTTGCAGATCATGGCATACACCCCACTATTATAGTGCATCGCGGTCATAGTTATCACTTACCAGTAACACTGGATCATTTAACTAAAGAAACAAAAATTGTAGTGCTTGGTTCTTGTGGTGGTTACCACAATCTTTCTGTAGTATTGGATCATTCCCCTGATGCACACATTATCTCCTCAAAGCAGACAGGTGCAATGGCCGTGAATGAGCCAATAATAAAAGAAATAAACGATCGGTTATTAAGTGGCAATGATATTGATTGGATAGCCATGTGGAAATCACTGGATATCTATTTCGATAAGAAGAAGGATGTAAAAGACAAATTCTCTGATTATGTGCCGCCATATAAAAATCTGGGTGCTATCTTTATAAAGGCTTATCGTCGCATTTATAACAGCGACCTTAATTAACTTTATACACCATGGCTAAGATAAGGCTGAAAGATATTGACACTAACCCTCCAAAGGACATTGCGAAAGAGGATGCGAAAAAGAAGCTGACGAAGATATTAGGCGAGCTGGATGAACTACAAAACCTGCTATATGCTGAAAACCGGCACTCAGTTCTTATCGTAGTGCAGGGCATGGATGCAGCAGGTAAGGATGGTCTTACACGCGATGTTTTCACCAGCATGAACCCCCAGGGTGTTAATGTAAAGCCCTTTAAAGAACCAACCTTGGAGGAATTGTCGCATGATTTCCTTTGGCGCATTCATCAGCATGCACCGGCTAAAGGGATGATAGAGATATTCAATCGTTCTCATTATGAAGATATTCTCATAACAAGGGTGCATGGCACTATAGATGATCAGACTGCGAAGCAGCGTATGAAGGCAATTAATGACTTTGAGCACTTGCTGCAGGAACATAATAACACGACTATTCTTAAATTCTATCTCCATATTTCGCACAAAGAGCAGCATAGTCGCCTTGAGGAGCGTATGGAAAAGCCGCAGAAAATGTGGAAATACAATGCAAATGACTTTATAGAATCTAAGCTCTGGCAAAGATATATGGAGTACTACGAAGATGCTTTTGAACATTGTGGCGATATCCCCTGGCATATCATACCCTCCGACAAAAACTGGTACAAGTCTTACCTCGTAGCTAAAACACTTAGGGACAAGCTCCAGAGCCTTAAGATGAAATACCCTGGTATGAAGAAATAAGAAGCTTATATTTTGTGTTGTTTAAGCTTATAAGCAGCATTGTTCTGCAATGCATCCCCGACGCGTACGATAATGCACTGCAATAATGGCCCTAATTTTCCTCATTGTAATTCACTTTCTACGTGTACGAATTTCTACATCGTCATATTGTGTACGTCTTAAATGACTATTGCTTCTTCGATATGCAAGAATATTCGCAAGTATAACTATAAGAATAGTATTCCAAAGCCTAAAGTAGCTGGCATGAATGACTTAACACAACGCGACAACAAGCATGCATAGCTTGATGTAGATTATAGTTGGCATTATTCTTATTGTATGTATAGTACAGGGATTAAAACATAAACTCTTTACATGAAACCCCGGTTAGCTTTTATATCCTTAAGGAAATTTCCTTTTGGTAATAAATAAGAAGATTAAAGCTTAAAGGATTGGACACAGAACAACAGAAATATTGGACGATTTTTTTAAGGATATAAAAGGCGATCGGGTAATAAAACAACTTCTTAAATTTTAATAGCAATCCAGATACGACAAGATATTTGCTTGTCACTTTGAAAACGATTTTTCAGTTGTGTGTGTGATTAATGAATGGAGGTGCCTCAGGGGCACCTCTTTCACTTTCTAGTCTCTTCTTGCAGGGCGTTTTTTATTGCTCTTTGCCTGTCGTGGTGGAGCCGGCTTATTCTTAATATACACAAGCTTTATATTGCCCCTATCAGTTTGACGTTCATCTATATCAAAGTGGCCGGTGTTTTTTATCAATAAGGCCAGCTTTTTAAAGCCATAGTTACGTGGGTCAAAATCAGGCTCTTTCTTCAAAATAAGATTCCCTACTTCGCCCAGAAAAGCCCAACCGCTTTCGTCTGCCAGATCGTTTATAGAGGAAGAAATTAGTTTTATGGTACGTTTGTCCAGTTTTTTCTCAGTTACTACTACTTCTTCTTCGGACTCTTGCGTTAATATTTCTATGTAGATAAACTTATCGCAGGCTGCTATGAAAGGGAGTGGCGTTTTTTGTTGCCCCATACCTATTACTTTCATGCCGGCTTCTCGCAGCCGTAATGCCAGTCTTGTAAAATCACTGTCGCTGGATATAATGCAGAAGCCATCCACCCTGCCGGTATAAAGTATATCCATAGCATCAATGATCATAGCAGAATCGGTGGCGTTTTTGCCTGTTGTATAGCTATATTGTTGTATAGGCGTTATGGCATTTTCGAGGAGCACAGATTTCCAGCCTGATACAGTGGGTTTAGTCCAATCCCCATAGATGCGTTTAAACGTGGGAGTGCCGTATTTGGCAATTTCTTCCATCATGCCCTTCACATTTGCATAAGGCACGTTATCTGCGTCTATAAGCACTGCGAACCGTAATTCATTATTATTCTGCATAGCACAAGTTGTTGCTATACCAAATATAACTTATTATTAGAGAGGATAGGGGTATTATGAATTGTGATCGTTATCGAGGATTCTATTGATATTGGGAGGTGTAAATAAAGCGGACTGTATGATTTCTCCATTAAGAATAACAGACTGCCCATTCTCATCTACGTTTGACATTTTTGCTCTGTGCAATTCATCCAGGCACTTTTCAAGATGGTTTTGCAAACCTGATTCACAGGCAAGGCTGACAAGGGAATAAATTGAATTGCAAATAGTTAGTGTGACCTTGTTTATATCTCGCTCCACCCATGCTGAATGCTGATCTTCAATTTCCTGCTTCAGCGCTTCTTGTCTTATGTCCCATATTTGTGTTGGGAGTAGTTTGGGGGTATCGGGTGTGGGAATCTTAAAAACTTTATTATAGTCCAGAACTTGTTTAATCAATTTCATTGTTATCCTTATTGTCCAGTGTCCAGAAAGTTGTATGATCTGGGGAATAAAGATAGGTTATAAAAAAAATAAAAGAAATAAATAAAATATATAATTATAATTAAATTATTTTTTAACTATAATTGACCTTCTTTTGAAAAAGTTTAGCGTGCAATAAATACGGGAATTTGAACCATGTGACGAACGGTATTGATGGTTTCGCCGAGCAACCAGTCCTTTATTGTCTTATGACCATGACTACCCATTATGAGCAAATCGCAATGATTTTCTTTCACAATGCGGGCGATTTCTTTTGTACGACTTTTGAAACCCAGTTGACCATATGCTTTATATCCATGGTCATCAAATAATTTTATATAAATGTTAAGCTGTTCCTGGTCTTTTATCGTTTCATAGTCATGAGCCTGACCTTCCATCATGCGAGCAGACACGCTTTCTACAATGTGAATTAAAACAAAAGCGGTATCGCTCTTTGCCATTTGCATGGCGTACTGAATAACCTTGAGATCTTTTTCGCTGTAGTCAAGCGCCAATGCAATTTTTTCGAATGGTTTTACCTGCAGTTGAGATACGTCCATATTTATTTCATTATGGATATTGATATTGGTTTCTTTTTTGCGCTGTATGAATGGATATGCAATGGTGAAAATGAGTAAAACAATTAAGGCTAATTCACCCCCAACTATTAATATCTTGACAAGGAGACTATTGGTATTATTCATCCAGTCAATGCCACTTTCATAAACCAGCTTAAAGTTGAGCACTACTATAAGTATGGCTACAATCCATGAGATTACTTTTACTATGGGCTTAATAACAAATATTCCCATTTTGGCCTTGTCGCTTACGAAAATGATAAGAGGTATAACGGCAAATGCGAGCTGCATACTCAATAAAACCTGGCTGAAAATAAGCAGACTGCCTACTGTTTCAGGGCCTGCCACTAATATGACAATAACAGTAGGTATAATAGCAAGTAAGCGGGTAATCAAGCGCCGAACCAAAGGATTAATACGCAAACGCAGATAACCTTCCATTACTATCTGGCCGGCTAAAGTACCGGTAACCGTAGAGCTTTGCCCAGCAGCTATAAGAGCCACAGCAAAAAGAATGGAAGCTAGCCTTCTATTGCCTAATAACGGAGTAAGCAATTGGTAAGCATCCTGCAATGAAGCGACCTGTCTATGGCCTGAAAAATAAAATGCAGATGCAGCCACAATTAATATTGCTGCATTTACGAAGAAGGCAATATTCAATGCGAGTGTACTGTCAATCGCATTCAGTTTCAGTATTTTCTTTATTGACTTGTCGTCACGTTTGAACTTTCTCGTTTGTACCAATGCCGAATGCAGGTAAAGGTTGTGCGGCATAACTGTTGCGCCTATTATTCCTATCGCTATATATAGCGCTGCATAGTTCGGCAGATAAGGTATAAAGCCGGCGGCTACATCTTTTATGGAGGGCTTTACAAAATAAAGCTCTATAAGGAAGCATAGGCCAATGACAAAGATCAGTGAAATGATGAAGGCTTCTAATTTCCGCATACCCAGTCTTTGCAGGTAAAGCAGAAGAAAAGTATCGAGCAGTGTTATAAGCACACCATATAGTAATGGAACGCCAAAGAGCAGATTTATACCAATGGCCATACCGAGCACTTCTGCAAGGTCGCAAGCAGCAATGGCTATTTCTGCCAGAATATATAATATAAAATTAATGGCGGGTGGGTAGGTTTCACGGTTGCATTGGGCCAGGTCGCGGCCACGTACTATGCCAAGACGGGCACTTAATGACTGTAACAATAGCGCCATGAAATTACTCATAAGCAATACCCATAACAGGCGATAGCCAAATTGGCTGCCCCCTGCAAGATCTGTAGCCCAGTTGCCGGGATCCATATAGCCTACGCTTACCAGGTAAGCAGGGCCGAAAAAAGAAAAGATTCTCTTCCACCGGCTTTTAGCCAATGATGGGTCTACAGATTGGTGAACATCGCTTAATGAGTTTTCGTGCTTTGAGTAGTCCATTTACACTGTGAAAATAGTTCAATTGTCTTTAAAAATCATTTGCCTGCAAATCCGTCCTTTGTCTAAACCTACTATAAAATAGCGTGGACAAGTGTTTAGATTATCTGTTTTTATAATGGCACATTACCCATGTAGCACGGATATTTTGCTGACGAAAACTTAGGGGGTATAATTTTAGACAAAAATATCACTTTTGATCATTTTTGCCTGGATGCTTCTATTATAAAGTGTTTCAGCGGTTTCGCCAAGGGTATAATTGGGTATAAAGGCATTGGTTTATACCTTTTAATAGAATCCAGCGTCGTAAAGAACTATGGCTTTTGCGGCCAATAGCAAGGTACTACCGTAAGTTGCTGTGCACAAATAAACATATCCACAAAAGGAAAGAAGCGCTTCGCGAGCGTGTTGGTGAGGAATACCAACATGGCAGATAAGGAACCCCAGCGGGGGAGTAACGATAGGTTTTTGTATCTTGCCCCCGATATGAATAAGGAAATAGTAGTAAGCGGCATTCGCTCTACCGGCTTTTTACATTTAGGAAATTATTTTGGTGCTATTCACAATTATGTGAAGATGCAGGAAGATTATAATTGCTACTTTTTTGTGGCAGATTACCATTCACTTACTACGCACCCGGACCCTAAAGACCTGAAAGAAAATGTGTACAGGGTAGTAGCGGAAAATATAGCATGCGGCATTGATCCTGAGAAGGCTGCGCTGTATGCACAAAGTGATGTGCCTGAAATACCTGAACTGTACCTGATACTGAATATGCTTGCCTATAAGGGCGAGCTTGAAAAAGTGCCTACATTTAAGGATAAGGTACGCCTCTCCCCTAATAATGTAAATGCCGGGTTGCTAACTTACCCGGTACTGATGGCTGCGGATATACTGATACACAGAGCTGCAAAAGTGCCTGTGGGAAAAGACCAGGAGCAGCACCTGGAAATGGCAAGAAATTTTGCAGTACGCTTTAATTCGCGATACGGAGATTTTTTTCCGGAGCCAAATGTGTTCCGATTTAACCAGAACACTGTGAAGATAATGAGCCTGGATGGCGAGGGGAAAATGAGCAAGAGTGAAAACACAAATGCAACCATATTTCTCTCTGATGACGATGATACGATACGCAAAAAAATAATGAAGGCAAAGACGGATGCAGGCCCTACTGCACCGGATAGTGAAATGCCTGAATATATTCAGAATTTGTTTTTGCTGATGCACATGGTATCAAAGCCTGAAGTGACAGATACTTTTCGAAGTGCATTTAATAATTGCCATATACGCTATGGTGATATGAAAAAGCAACTGGCAGAAGATATGGCAGCATTTGTGAAACCGATAAGGGAAAAAGCAGCTGAGCTACAAAAAGATGAAGCCCAGATAAAAAGAATATTAAGAAATGGAGCAGACAAAGCCCGTGCGAGTGCAGCAGAAACAATAGCGGGGGCAAGAAAGCTGATTGGAATAAATTATTATTAAAACTTTAGCTGCAGCCCTGAGCAAAGTGATTTTTTTTGAAAGAGCGCATTATATTGTGTGCTTCTGTTTAACGTCATATTATATAATGTATGCCTCCTAAGTCTGTTACTAAACACATTGCCGTTGCGGGAAATATTGGTTCCGGCAAGACTACTTTAGCCGCTAAGCTGGCAAAGCATTATAAATGGACGCCTCATTTTGAGGATGTGGAGCACAATCCATACCTGGTAGATTTTTATGAAGATATGCCCCGCTGGTCGTTTAACCTTCAGATATACTTCCTGAATAATCGTTTAAAACACCTTATAGAGATACACAATGGTAAGGAAACGGTAATACAGGACAGAACGATATATGAGGATGCATATATTTTCGCTCCGAATCTTTATGAGATGGGGTTAATGACGAAACGTGATTTTGAAAATTATGAGTCGTTTTTTCAAAATCTTAAGACATTAGTAAAGCCACCTGACCTGCTTATTTATTTAAAAGCATCAATTCCTGCGCTGGTGGACCAGATACAAAAGCGCGGCAGAGAATATGAAGAAAATATAAGGCTTGACTACCTGAAACGCCTGAATGAATTCTACAATAAATGGATAGAGAATTATAAAGACGGCCCCCTGCTGGTGATAGATATTGATAAAACAAACTTTGCGGAAAAAGAAGAAGACCTTGCTGATGTAGTGAGAAGGATTGATGCACAGCTGCATGGTCTTTTTTAAAAATTGCAATCATCCAACCTGTTTTTTGTATTTTTCTGTAGTACCTAAATTATCCTCACAGCAAATTGCCTTATCAATGAAGAAGCCGCTCCGGTATTTTGCAGTATTGCTTTTGCAATTAATATCCTATAGTAGTATTGCGGGGGTACTAAAAGGAAAAATAACCGATGCGAGTGGTATAGTATTGCCATTTGCAACTGTGTATATAAGTGGTACTACGAATGGGGTAAATGCAAACGCCAATGGCGAATACCTTATAACAATAAAGCCGGGCACCTATAAAGTAATCTGCCAGTATATAGGGTTTAAGCAGTCGGAATTCAATATTTCAATAAAGGGCGATGAAACTATAGTGCATGATTTCACATTGCAAGGGCAGAGTTATGAAATGAAGGAAGCGGTAGTGCATGCAAATAGTGAAGACCCGGCTTATGAATATATAAGGAAGGCAATAGCAAAACGCAAATTCCACCTGCAGCAGGTTCGCTCTTTTCAAACAGGCATTTATCTAAAGGGAGTGGTACGCACGAGGCAAACACCATCTAAACTACTTGGCGACAAGGTTGATAAAGCCGAGCTGGGGCTTGATACTGCAGGGAAAGGTATTCTTTATTTATGTGAAGAACAGGCAGATTATTATTCGAAGGCGCCTGATAAAAATAGAACAATCATTCACTCTGTTCATCAAAGCGGCGACCCTAAGGGGTTAGGCTTTGCGAAGATACCATCAGTAATTACCTTTTATGAAAACAATATAGCCATATTTAATCCGCGAGGCTTTGTATCTCCCATAAGCGATAATGCTTTGCACTATTATAAGTATAAGCTTATCGGCGAATTTTCTGAAAACGGGCATACGATCTATAAAATAAGTGTAAAGCCTAAAAGACTATATGAACCATTATTTACAGGGACGCTATACATAGTGGATGAGGACTGGGCCATTCAGGGCCTTAGCATGACACTGACAGGGAAGGCCAATCTCAATGTTTTCGATACTGCGCGAATTGACCAACTATTTTTGCCCCTGAAGAAAGATACATGGGTGGTGAAGAGCCAGGTACTATATGTTACTGCCAGTATTTTAGGCTTTAATGTGACAGGAAACATTGTAACAGTATATGATAAGCAAAAAGTAAATGAGCCAATAGCAGATACACTATTTGAAAGTAAAGTAGTAAGCGTATATGATAAAACCGCGAACCAGACTGATTCAAGCTACTGGGTAAGCAACAGGCCTATACCACTGGAAAGTGATGAAAAGCATGATTATATTATTAAAGACAGCATTCGCCTAAGAGAGCAGGACCCTAAATACATTGATTCGATGCGAAAGGTGGGGAACAGGATAACTGCGGGGCAAATATTTATATCGGGACTGGAGCAAACTGCCAGAGGAAGTAAGGATGTATTTAAAACGAACTCTATACTATCGGGAATAATAAATTATAATACAGTAGAAGGCCTGAATGTGGCACCGAAGGTACTATGGACGCATACAATAGATTCGCAAAAAACAATAGAAACTAAAGTAGGCGTACGTTACGGGTTTTCAAACACGCAGTTTAATACAATGCTGCGAACTACCTATACGAGCGAATCGAAAACATGGCAGGGCAGGAAATGGGAATTGGGACTCGAAGGTGGCAGATATGTATTTCAATTCAACCCTCAAAATCCTATCCCTGAATTATATAATAGTATATCTACCTTATTTTATAACCAGAACTACCTAAAGATATATGAGCGCTGGACAGGCGGCATATTCTTAAACAGGGACTATGCCAATGGATTTAGCTGGAGCCTTCATGCCGCATGGCAAGAGCGTACGCCATTGGATAATACTGAGTATTATACCATTGCTGGTGGCGGTAAAGATAAATTGACAAGTAATGCGCCTAATCTGAACCCGGAAGCAGCAGACAATATAAACTGGGAAAAGCATGATGCTGCGCTTGTGAAATTGTCATTATCGTACAAGCCCGGATATACGTACATACAGTTGCCGGATAGCAAGATGCCTATTGGCAGCAGGTGGCCACGATTTACCTTGAATTATGAAAAGGGAATTCCGGATATCTTAAATAGCAAAGTAGATTTTGATAAATGGCGTTTTGGTATTGTACAGGACGTACGGTTAAGGTTGTTAGGTACCTTTTCGTACAACGTAGCCGCCGGAGGATTTTTGAATAATAAATACGTTAGCATTCCGGACATGATGCACCTGAATGGTAATGAAGTTGCGGCGGTGCCATTGGGATTTTACCTGAATGGCTTTGAACTTGCACCTTATTACCTGTATAGCAATATTGCGCCGCTATATGGCGAACTGCACCTGGAGTATAATCTACAGGGATTGCTTACCAATAAAATACCACTGCTGCGCCAGGCAGAGTGGCATGCGGTAGTGGGCACTAACACGTTCTTTGTTTCTGCAAGTGATTATTATACGGAAGCATTCGTAGGTATAGATAATATTGGTGTGAAAACCATAAGAGGCTTCAGGGTAGATCTTGTACAATCATGGGATAACTATAATCATCATAATACTGCATTCAGAATTGGCTATCAACCTAAGGGCCTACTAAAGATAAAGGTGAATAAAGATGAATGGTAAAGGCAGGCAAAAATTTATGAGCACAGTAGTGTTTATGCATTTAGTAAATGCGGCTTCTCATGATAAACCTTAAGAATAAATTCACCAAACAAGCTATTGGCCCAGGCGAACCATGAGCGCGTATATTCTGCCGGGTTGTCTTTATGAAATGACTCATGCATAAAGCCGGTGCCGGCATGGGTACGCTGCAACATCTGCAAACAATACTTTATTTCGTCATCACCGCTACTTGTCATGCCACGCATAATGATACTAATGGGCCATATCATATCCTTGCCTACGTGTAGCCCGCCAATGCCTTCTGCAGCCCTGCTTTTATAAAAGAATGGATTTTCGTTACTTAAAGCATATTTGCGGGTGTGTTGATAAATCTCATCTGCCTGCAGCTCCGGTATAAGATAGCTTAGCGAGAGCAAGGATGGTATGTTTGCGTCGTCCATTAAGTTGTAACTGCCATAGCCGTTTATTTCATAAGCATATATTTCGCCAAATAAATCGTGCTTTATTGTTGCGTATTCGTGGAGCGCAATGGATACCTGCTTTATTAGTATTTCAATGTTAGCAACTATGTCGTTTTCAGCAGGGTGCAGTAGTAAGAGCTCTTTTAATTGCTTTAATGCAGACAGCGCGAAGAAGTTGGAAGGGATAAGATATGCATATACAGTTGCGTCATCACTTGGGCGAAAAGAGGAGCAGATAAGACCATTAGGCTTTACCAGGTAGCCATAGCCATTCATTGGCAGGCTATCAGACGGGTTGCCTGTTTCCCGCTGAAAAGAATAAGGCCCAGCATCATTAAACCGTTGCTGCTCTTTAAAAGTTTTAATGACCAGTTTCATTGCCAATAGCCACTCTTGGGTAAATACACTGGTGTCATTCGTTGTTTTCCAATAGCTATATGCCAGGCGTATAGGATAGCAAAGACTATCTATTTCCCATTTACGCTCATGCACGCCAGGCTTCATGTCTGTATGGTCTGTGTGCCAGGGACTTATTTTGTGGTCATCTTTATAGAATGCATTAGCGTAGGGGTCTTTAAGGATACATTTGGTTTGCCTGTTTATAACGCCAGCAATAAGTTGTTGCAGTGCCTTGTCTTTAGTGCAAAGCGGTATATAAGGCCATACCTGTGCTGCGGAATCTCTTAGCCACATGGCTTTTATATCGCCTGTTATTACGTAGGTATCCGGCTTGCCGTTTATTTGACTGTAATCTACCGTTGTGTCGAGAGTATTAGGAAAACAATTCTCAAACAGCCAAGCCAGTTCTTTATTGCCAATATTTTGTTTTATCTCTTTTATTATGTTTTCTACCGCTTCACTTTTGAACTTCCGTTTCTTTTCTGTTGTGCGGACGGTTGGAAACATAGTATTATTGCCAGCGAGCGCTGTGTAGCGTGCAAGTAATAATGCCCCGGCAGCAAAAGAAGCCTGCTTTACAAAACGGCGTCGATTCATACATTAAATGTAAATGATAATTATACTTTTGTAAAGAAGAACTAATTTCTATTTTTAATTGATATCCTTAAGATAATATCATCTATATGATACGTGTTCATTGCATTCTTCCCGTCATCCTGTTGCTTACTATAAATGCTGCAGAAGCACAGGACTTAACACAGTATGTGGACCCTTTTATAGGCACAGGTGGCCACGGGCATACATATCCGGGTGCTACGGTACCGTTTGGCATGGTACAACTGAGTCCTGACAATGGCGCACAAGGCTGGGACTGGTGCAGCGGCTACAATTATAGCAGCAATACTATTGCAGGCTTTAGCCATATGCATTTAAGCGGGACTGGAGTGGGAGATTGGTGCGATATCTCTGTAATGCCAAGCGTGGGCCTGATACCTGATACAGCAAAGAATTACAGGGTTACATGCAGCCATGCAAACGAAGAAGCTCACCCGGGATATTATGCTGTTGCATTGGATAACGGTATTAAAGTAGCGCTTACTGCATCTGAACGGTGCGGACTTCATAAGTATACTTTCCCGAGATATAGTACCCCTGTAATAAGATTTAACCTTGGCTTCAGCATTAACTATGACCGAGCAGAAGAAACATATATACACAAGGTAAATGATTCCACTATAGTAGGTTATCGCTACTCCTCAGGCTGGGCGCATGTGCAACGTGTATATTTTGCTGCACGCACGTCTGTGCCTTTCGAGCGCTGCTATATGTATGAAGGAAGCAGGTACACGGCTGAAGACGAACTGAAAGGGAAAGCGGTAAATGGTGAACTGGCATTTGCTGATGCGGCAGGCAGGCCTATTATGATGAAGGTAGGGTTATCTACAACAAGCACATCTAAGGCGTTAGAGGCACTAAATGAAATACAAGGCTGGGATTTTGAAGATGCACGCATGGCCGCCGAGCAGAAATGGGAGCATGAGCTTGAAAAGATGCGTATTAAAACAGATAATAATCAATTGAAACGTATTTTTTACACAGCGGTTTATCATAGTTGCATGGCCCCGGTGCTTTATTCTGATGCAGATGGTCAATACCAAAATGCAAATGGAGATGTGCTAAAAATGAAACGTGGACAACGATATACAGTATTCTCACTGTGGGATACCTTCAGGGCTGAAAATCCACTGCTGGCATTGACGCAGCCTGAAAGATACCTGGATATACTGAACAGTATGCTGGCTTTTGGTGATGAGAATGGATACCTGCCCATATGGGATTTGAGCAC
>Ga0070665_100002386_pt1 | contig 20715 bp, 21 predicted proteins | sample KBSS13metaG_FD_65862 | JGI IMG/M metagenome (GOLD analysis project Ga0070665, IMG submission 65862) | Switchgrass rhizosphere microbial communities from Kellogg Biological Station, Michigan, USA - KBS S1-3 metaG | ecosystem: Host-associated > Plants > Roots > Rhizosphere > Soil ...
ACCATGATCGCGCACGGCGTGAAGCACGGGACCTCACTGAAGGGGACCGCGGGCTGGTTCGGCTCCATCGGCTTCAAGCAGCCCGAGCTCCAGGCCAAGGCCAGCGCCGTGGTCGAGGTGGGGTCCGGGGCCCTGCTGCTCGCGGGTGCGGCGACCCCGCTGGCGTCGGCGGCCGTCGTCGGGACGATGGGGGTGGCCGCGCGCTCGGTGCACGCGCCGAACGGCTTCTTCATCACCGCGGAGGGCTGGGAGTACGTCACCAACCTGGCCGCGGCGGCGGTCGCGCTGGCCGCGATCGGACCGGGCCGCTTCAGCGTGGACCACGCGGCGGGGGTGACCCGGAGGGTCTCCGGCGGCCAGGCGGCGGCGATCGCCGCGGGGGTCGGGCTGGCGGGCGCGGCGGCACAGCTCGCGATGTTCTGGCGGGCGCCCGCGCCGAAGGGCTGATCCTGCCTGCCCTGCTCGGGCCTCCGTGAAGACCCGAGCAGGCGGCGGTGGGTCAGGCGTCGAGGGCCTCCGGGGTCTCGACGTCCAGGTCCAGCTCGCGGCGGAGCACCTGGGCGGGGACCGAGACGACGGTCTTCGGCCGCCGCATGGGCTGCCGCAGCGCGATCGTCAGTTCGTGTGCCAGGTCGTAGCCGTAGTCACTGTGCGGATCGGAATCGCCCGACATCTCGTTCTCCTTGCTCTCACCGGTGCCTCGCTGACGCTCCGTCACGTCGCATGCCCGGACCGTGCACGAGAATGATCGCCCGTTCGGTGACTCGGAGGCAAGGAATGTCCACCGACCGGAGTCGAAACTCCACGACGGAGGGACGGGCGGCGGCGTGTCGAGGGCCCGTCGGGCCCTCGCGACCACTCGTCCGGCGGTCGCGGTGGCCGGGAATCGTGACCTGTGGGCTCCTCTGCGGCGCCGGGTGCACGCCCTCGCCGAGCTCGACGAGTGGTTGCCGCGCGCCGACGTGGTCGCGTCGCGCCCACCCCCGCGAGGCGGCGGCGAGCGGCGCTTATCGGGGTGAGCCCACGGCCCCGGTGCGTTGAGCTGCACCGATGTCGCGTGGCCGCCTATCCCGGGTAGCGCAAAGAACTCGTGACCCCGGAGTCACCGCGGAGTCGCGGCGCGCGGGCGACCATGGGTCCATGAGCGAGTGCGAAGGTTCGACCGGCCGCGTGGAGAGGGTCACGGTCGTCGTCGAGGACCCGAAGGTCGGCCCCCGGACGGCGGCGGGCCCGGCCGTGGCCGGTGCGCGATGACCGCCGCGATGCACCCCCCGCTGTCCACGCCGCAGTCCCCGCCGAAGTCCACCCCGCGGTCCACACCGCAGCCCACCCCCGTGCACACCCAGGCGGTCGCGGACCGCGCCGCCTCGTCCCCGGTGGTCGAGGCGCTCTACGGCGGCCGCCCCGTCCTGCTGGTCGGGCCGGACTCCGGGCTCGTGCTGCTCGCCGCGGCCACGGCCACCACCGAGGGCGTCGCGTGGGCCGTGCGGCACAGCACGGGTCTGCTGCGCGCCGTCGTCGAGCCCGCGCGGGCGGAGGCGCTGCGCCTGCCGTCGATGGGCGGGGTCGACCGGCGGCACCGCGGCCCCCTGCAGGCCGTCGCGGTCGACGCCGTCGGCACCGGCACCGGGATCAGCGCCGCCTCCCGGGCCCGCACGCTGCGGGTGCTCGCCGCCCCCGCGACCACGCCGGACGACCTGCTGGCCCCCGGGCACGTGCTGGTCGAGCTGGCAGGCACCGAGGCCCGTCCGACGGCCGCGGGTGCGGTCGCCGACGCCGCCGTCCGGCTCTGCGCGCGGGCCGGGCTGCCCGCCGTCGCCGCCCTCGCCGACGTCCTCGACGCCGCGGGCGAGCCGCTGGACCCGGCCCGGATGCGCGAGCTCGCCGACGCCGAGTCCTTGCCCCTGCTCACCGTCCCCGTATCCGTCCCGACCCCGGAGAGGACCTCGTCGTGACCACCTGGCCCGCCGACCCCGTGCTCGACCGCGCCGCCCTCCGCCGGCTCTACGGCTGTTTCCCCAGCGGAGTCGTCGCCGTGTGCGCCGAGGGGCCCCACGGTCCCGTCGGCCTCGCGGCCAGCAGCTTCACCTCGGTCTCGATCGACCCGCCGCTGGTCTCCTTCTGCATCCAGAACACCTCGACGACCTGGCCGAAGCTCGCCGAGCTGCCGCGTCTCGGGATCAGCGTGCTCGGCTCCGCACACTCGGCGGCCTGCCTGCAGCTGTCCAAGAAGGATGGTGACCGGTTCGCGGGCCTCGCCACCACGTCGACCGCGGACGGCGCGGTCTTCGTCGACGGCTCGCCCGCCCAGCTGGACTGCTCGGTGGAGAGCCTGCTGCCCGCCGGGGACCACGAGATCGTGCTGCTGCGGGTGCACGCCGCCCGCGCCCTGCCCGAGGACGAGCCGCTGGTCTTCCACGCGAGCGGGTTCCGCGAGCTGCTCGCCCGCTGATCAGTCCTGCGTGCGGCGGTAGGCGGTCAGCGCGAGCGGGGCCGCCACCGCCAGCACCGCCGACACCACCAGGGTCACCCGGAACACGAGTGGGTAGGCGCCCGCGTCCGCCTCGTGGCTCGCCACCGCGGTGCCCACGGCGCTGCCGAGGAACAGGGTCGCGGCGAACAGGGCGATCATGGTCGCGCGTTCCCGCGGGACCACCGACGTCGCCCAGTTCTGCAGGCTGGAGTGCAGGAAGGCCCAGGACCCGCCCAGCAGCAGTCCGCCGACCGCGGCGGTCGGCAGGGTCACCGCCACGGCGGGCGGGGCCCACCCCGCGACGAGCAGGGCGCCGCCGATGCCGGCGAGCCGCGCCGTCGACAGCCTGCCGACGAGGGGGCGGACCGCGCGGGAGAGCAGCACGACGCCCACGCCGTACCCCGCCGCGGCCAGTCCGGCCACCGTGGTGCCGTAGCCGAGGGACTGCACCGCGGGCGCGACGAACGTCAGGACGCCGATCACCGCGGCGCCCTCGACGAACACCAGCGCCAGCACGACCAGCGCCCAGCGCTCGCGCAGCACCGTGGCCAGGGCGCGCAGCGGGCCGCTGGCCCGCGTGCGCGGCGGCTCCCGCAGGCGGCGCAGCACCACGCCCAGGACCAGGGCGATCACCGCCGTGACGGCGAGGACCACCCGCCATCCCGCGACGTCCCCCAGTGCGCCCGCACCCGCCGTCGCCACCGCGACGCCCAGAGAGGTGGCCGCGGCGACGTCCACGAGGGCGCGTTGGCGGATTCCGGCAGGCCAGGTGTCGCCGACGTAGACCAGCCCGGCGGGGTTGACCGCGCCGAAGCACCCGCCCGCCACCGTGCGCAGCAGCGCCAGGACCAGGACGGACGGGGCGAAGGCGGACGCGAGCCCGGCCAGCCCGGCCAGCGTCAGCGCGAGCCGCATGACCCGGACGAGCCCGATGCGGTCGCCGAGCATGCCCCAGACCGGCTGCATCAGACCGTAGGCGAGGAAGTACGCCGACGCGGCGACCGCGACCTCGGCCAGTGAGGCGCCGAGGTCGAGCCCGATCGCGATCAGCAGCGGGGAGATCGCGAAGCGGTCCAGGCTCGAGGTGGCCACGGCCAGGCGGAGCAGCCGCAGCGCCGCGCGCCCGCCCTCCGGCTCGGCCTCCGCGGTCGGCGGGGTCAGCCCAGCCACGAGTACGCGGTCTGCCTCGAGATCCCCAGTGCCTTCGCCATCGGGCTGATCTCCAGCCCCAGGTCGCGGCCCTCGGCGAGCAGCCTGCGCTGTTCGGCGCGCAGCTCCTCGATCCGCTCCGCGACCTGCGCCATGTCGGCGAGCAGGGCCTGGGCCTCGGTGCCCGCGCCCGCGCGGGACCGACCGACGCCGGGGCGGGGGAAGTCCCGGACCTCGGCGGCGGACCAGCGCCTCGGGTCGGTGCCGGGCAGGGGAGCGGGGGCCTGGCCGCGGGAGACGTAGCCCGCCCACGTGCCGGGCTTCACGCCCCACGCCTCGGCGCATTCGGCGGCGGACCAGCTCTCCATGCCGAGGATCGTAGAGACCGTGCCTCAGTGCGGGCGGTCGTGGTGGTGGGCGTCGCCGCCGGAACCGTGACCGTGACCATGACCGTGGTCGTGGCCCGCGGGGCGGTGGGCCAGGGCGGAGGCCCGCGCGTCGACGTCCGCGGCGACGGCCAGGACGTCCTCCAGCGCGCCCAGCCAGTCCACGTAGTAGGGGCGCTCGCCCGGCGCGCCGATCCGCGCGACCAGCGCCTGCTGGAAGGTCGGCCACGCGAACGTGCCGCTCTCGTGCAGCGCCACCGCCATGCCGAACGCCCGGCTCTCCCACGGGGCGGTGAACAGCAGCTCGCCGTTGTCCCGCGGGGGTGCGGCGGGGCCGTCGACGGCCAGGTCGACGGTCACGCCTGCCTCCCGGACACCACGGCCACGCCGACCATCGCGTCCCGCGTGACCAGCGCGGCGAGCTCGTCCTCGGTGAGGTCCTCGGTGGCGGCCGGGCGCTCGGGCAGCACCAGCCAGCGGACCTCCGCGGAGGAGTCGTGCACCTCGATGCGGACCTCGGCGGGCAGGGTCAGCCCCATCTCCGCCAGCACCGCGCGGGGCTCGCGGACGACCCGCGACCGGTAGGCCGGGTCCTTATACCAGGAGGGCGGCAGGCCCAGGACCGGCCACGGGTAGCAGGAGCACAGCGTGCAGACGACGACGTGGTGCACCTCGGCGGAGTTCTCGACCACCACGATGTGCTCGCCGTTCGCCCCGCCGCCCCAGGCGACCTCCTGGATCGCCGGGATCGCGTCGGCGAGCAACCGGGCCTTGTACGCCGGGTCGGTCCACGCCCGGGCCACGACCCGCGCCCCGATCATCGGTCCGACGTCCCGCTCGTACCTCGCCACGAACCCGTCGACGACGTCGGTGGCGACGAGCCCGCGCTCGGTGAGCAGCTGCTCCAGGGCCTCGGTCCGCAGGGCGGGGTCCGCGATCGGGTCGTTCACGGAGTCTCCAGGTAGGACTCGAACAGCTCGGCGGTCACGGTGAAGTCCTCGGCGCCGTCCCCCCACAGCTCCCGCGCGCCGAACGCGACGGTGTAGACGTGCTGGGGGTTCTCGCCCGCGAAGACGGCGTGGGTGTCCGGCAGGACGTGCGCGGGCTGCACCCGGGTGACCGTCCCGACGTGGCCGCGCAGGTAGCCGGGCAGCCGCAGGCCCGCGGTGGCGCGGACGGCGTCACCCTCGGTGAACGCGGGCGGAACCTCGACGGTCCGCAGCGAGCCCGGGCCGGTGGCGGCGTAGTCCGGCTTCGCGGGCTCCGGCGTCGGCGGCGGGTCGACGGCCTCGCCGGCGTTCGCCCGCACCCGCGCGTCGAGCGCGCCCGGGGCCAGGATCGCGGAGTCGACGAGCATCTGCTCCGCCGCGTGCAGCCAGCGGCCGTAGTAGCCGTCGTCGAAGTACCGCCGCGGGGGCAGGCGGTCCTGGGCGAGGCGGAACGCGTCGAGGTTGCGGCCCGAGACCCGGCCCATCGTGAAGGCGGTCAGCGCGAACGCGCGCGCCTGCCACGGCTCGGCGAACGGAGGCTCGGCGGGATCGGGCACCGGGACCCGGCCGTGGCCGGGGGTGCCGCCGAGATCGGAGACGCCGGGTTCCACGGGGACCTCCACGATAGGTGACGAACGGTCACCATAGTGGATTGGGCGGCTGGTGCAGCGCGAAGACCGCGCCGAACGGGTCCGCCACCGTGGCCATGCGGCCGAACGGCGAGTCCTGGGCCGGGCCGATCACCCGGCCGCCGCCCGCGGTCGCGGCCGCCACCGCCGCGTCGACGGACTCCACGCCGAAGTAGACGAGCCAGTGCGAGGGCGTGCCCTCCGGCACCTCGAGCATCCCGCCGAGCCCACCCACCGGGCGTCCGTCGAGGTCGGCGGTGCCGTAGACCTCCAGCGGGAGCCCGGGGACCGGTGCGTAGGTGAAGCCGAACAGGGCCGTGTAGAACTCCCGCGCCCCCTCGACGTCGGTGACCCGACCGTCCTCCCACACGAGGCCACCCGGCTGGTTGACGACCTCGGCGCCGATCTGCCCCGCGGCCTGCCACAGCCCGAACACCGCACCGGAGGGGTCGACCGCGACGGCCATCCGTCCGTTGCCGGGGATGTCCATGGGTCCCGCGATCACGCTGCCGCCGCGGTCGCCCGCGAGCTTCGCCGTGGCGTCGACGTCCGCGGTGGCGAAGTAGAGCGTCCAGGCGCTGGGCTGCCCCTCCTGCACGAGCGGGCCGATCCCGGCCGCCGCCCGGCCCTCGACCTGGCAGATCGTGAAGTGCCCGTACTCCTCGCCGGTGTCCGCGAAGTCCCAGCTGAGCACCGGGCCGTAGAAGCGCTGCGCCGCCTGCAGGTCCGGGACCGCGAGGTCCACCCAGCAGGGTGTGCCGTCCGGCCAGGGGGTGTCCGTGAAGCTCATGGCGTCTCCTCACTCGGGGGTTCTCGCGGGGTGGGTAGCGTCCCACCTCCCCCCGACACTTCGGCCGCCTCCGCGAACTCCGCCTTCACCCCCAGCAACCGGATCGGCCGGTCGCGGCGGAACCATCCGGCCACCTCCAGCGCCGCCGCCTCCAGGACGGCGGGATCGCGGGTCGGGGCGTCGAGCGTGCGGCTGCGGGTGGTGGTGAGGAACGGGACGTAGCGCACCTTCACCCCGACCCGCGCGACGTCCCGGCCCTCCTCGGCGACGTCCGCGGACACCCGTGCGGACAGGGCCGCGACCTCCGCGAGCACCCGGGGCCAGTCGTCGATGTTCTCGTCGTAGGTGGTCTCGCGGCTGCGCGAGCGCGGGACGTACGGCGCCCCCTCCATCTCGGTGCGGCCCATCCCGCGGCCCAGCGACACGTAGTAGGGCCCCATCCGCGGCCCCAGCCGCTCCCCGACGGCGGTGGGTGAGGACTCCGCGAGCTGCGTGACCGTGTGGATGCCCAGCTCGGCGAGCTTGCGCTCGGTCTTCGTCCCGATTCCGTGCAGGACGCCGGTGGGGGAGTCGCCGAAGGTGGCGAACCAGTTCGCCGCGGTGATCCGGTGGACGCCGCCGGGCTTGGCGAACCCCGTGGCCATCTTGGCGCGCAGGGTGTTGTCGCCGATCCCGACCGCGCAGGACAGGTGGGTGCGTGCCCGGACCGCCGCCTGGACCTCCCGAGCGAGGGTCTCGGGCTCGTGGGTGGCGTCTTCGCCGGCATCTTCGGTGGCGTCCGCGGAGTCCCACTGCAGGAAGGCCTCGTCCCACCCGATCACCTCGACGACGACGTCGAACTCGCGCAGGACCGCCATGACCTCCTCGGACGCGGCCTCGTAGGTCGGGTTGTCGGCGGGCAGGAACACGGCCTCGGGGCAGCGGCGGGCGGCCAGCCGCATCGGCATCCCGGACCGGATCCCGAACTCGCGGGCCTCGTAGGACGCCGTGGCGACCACGGTGCGTGACGACGGGTCCCCGTTCCCGCCGACGACCACGGGCCTGCCCCGCAGCTCGGGCCTGCGCAGCTGCTCGACGGCGGCCAGGAACTGGTCGAGGTCGACGTGCAGCACCCAGCGGGTCACCCGGTCATGCTCCCAGGGCGGGAGCCTCCCCGGGAGCGCGCACGGTCGCCAGAGCGGTCGCGACCCAGCGCAGCGACCGGGCGTCCACACAGGTGGCGAGTACCTCGGCCTGCTCGCGGGCGTCGGGGCACTCGGCGGGTCGGTCGCGGTGGGCGCGGTGCAGGGAGTCGAGGTCGTAGAGCGGCTCACCGGGCAGCGGTCGCAGGGGTCGGGCCAGCCCCAGCTCGGCCGTGACCAGCCGGAACGCCCCGAACCCGACGACGTGCAGGCCTGCGGGCAACCCCTCGGGGCCGACCGGGCGGGCGTGCGCGACGGAGAGCACGCCGCCGTCGAGGACGGCCCACGCGTCCACGGCGGGCAGCGGGGGCTCGCGGGTCCAGGCGGTCGCACAGCCCTGGTCGGCCAGCCAGGCCCGCAGCGCCGGACGGATCCCGGGGGCGGTCTCGAAGACCGTCGGGGCGAGCGGGGAGCGCGCGAACGACCCGGTCCAGTCACCTGCGCCCGCCGCCATGACACCTCCCCCGAAGTGACCTGGAGCATAGGACCGTCCGCCGTCGTCGGACAGCGCTGTGCACCGATCCGGGTACGGACAGTGGGCGATCAGGTCGCGTCGGGATCACGGAAAGTGAACCGTCGGACGAAACGACACGATCGAGGGACACCGCGTCACACCGGTAACGGGGCAGGATGGTCGACACGATCCAGAAGACGACAGAGGTTCCACGGCTGAGTGGTTCGGAGGGCGAGATGAGCGAGCGCGAGCAGGGCGTCCCGGGTGTCGACGGAGCCGCGAGTGCGATGCCGTTCATCCCGCGGCAGCGGCACGTGCCGTCCCCGTCCGACCTGGCGCATGTCCGCAGGCTCGCCCCACACCCCCGGGTCTCGCCGGAGGAGCGCGGCGACCTGGAGCCGAACGGCCCGGTCCGCGACCAGGAGCGCGCGAAGGTGCTGCTGCGGTACGCGCGGCTGATGGGCACCGGGCGCCCGGTGTTCTGCAAGCCCAGCCGCGCCGAGCTCGCGGGCACCGCCCCGCGGCGGCAGGGCGTCGGCGCCGACGGCAAGGTCATCTACCCGGACCGCGAGTCCGCCGAGGCCGCGGCCCGCGAGCTGGAGGAGCTGGGCGCCCGCGCGCAGCGCGCGTACGTCTGCAAGCGCTCCCGGCGCGGGCACTACCACCTGACCACGGACCTCGTCCGGGAGCGGCAGCGCGAGCTGGACGCGTTCCGTGCCTGCAACGCCCTCGCCGCCCTTCCTGTGCAACGGGACCGCCGTTCGGCCTGAGTCCCTGCTACGGTGGTGTGGTGTCGATCACATAGTGATCGCGACCACCACCACCGGGGAGGACGGCCCGTGAACCCGCACCGGCTGCAGGACCGACTCGACTCCATTCCGGAGTCCCTCGACGCGACCCAGCGCGCCCGGTTGGCGGCGCACCGCAGCGCCGTCGAGGAGTGCCGCGAACGGATCTCCGAGCTGCGCGGCGAGCTGCGCCGCGTGCTCGCGGGCATCGACGGGCCGCGCTCGTCCGTGGAGATCATGATCGAGCTCGACGGGCTGGAGCGGGTGCAGCAGCGCCTGGACAGCCGCCTGTCGGATCTCTGTGACGAGCTGACCGGCGGCGTCCCGCCCGTGCGGTACGGGGACGCGCCGCCCTTGTAGGGCTCTGGGTCCGGCGAGCTCCCGGTCGGCACCTGTTCAGCGAGGCCGATATCGCGGAGCGGCGTGGGGTGAGCCGCACCCCGGGTCCGCGAGGCGACCGACGCGACACGCGGGACGAGGTGTGCGACACGCGGGACGAGGTGTGCGACACGCGGGACGAGGTGTGCGACTCGCGGGACGAGGTGTGCGACTCGCGGGAGGTTCCGCGAGTCGCACGCCTCGGGGCGCGAGTCGCACGGTGTCAGCTGCCGAGGCGGAGCTCGTCCGTGCTGCGGGGTCCGGGCGGGCGGGCGCGGAGGCGTTTCGCGGTGGCCAGGCCGGTGGCACCGGTGCGCGCCAGGGCGTGCAGGGCCAGGTCGCGGTGCAGGGGGTCGTCGGTGCGGGCCAGGAACCGCGAGAGCTCGTCCGCGGCCTCGACCTGGGTCCGGGCGGCGACCCACGCGTCCAGCTCGGCCTCGGCGACCGCGGCCCGCACGTCCGCCATCCGCACGCAGACGTACTCGATGTCCTCGTCGGCCAGCTCGCCCGGCAGCGGCGCGTGCAGGCCCTGGTCGATCAGGGTCTCGTGCACCGCCCAGAGCCCCATCGGGGTGAGCGAGACGACCGTGGGGTCGGGATCGTCCCGCCCCGCCAGCTCGACGAGCCGGTCGTGCTCCTCCGGGTCGAGGACCTCGCCGAGCTCGACCGCGCCGAGCAGCTCCAGCGCGTCCAGCAGGGCGGTGACGTCGCGCCGCCAGAGCCTGCCCTCGGCGTCCCCGGCGAGGTCGTCGACCACGCAGCCGCACGAGTCGTTGACGGCCTCGCGGACCAGCCGGTGGAACAGCTCGAGCGGGATCGGCCCGCCGCCCGCGGCGTAGAGCTCGAGCCAGAGGATCGGGAAGGCGTCCGCAGGCGCCATGCCGAACAGCGAGGGCGCCCCGAACACGTCCGTGCCGCCGAGGTGGTCGCCGATCCGCCCGACGGAGCCGAAGACCCTGCGCCACAGCTCGATCGGCCGGTTCAGGTCCTTCGTGGCGCTCTTCACCGGGACCAGCAGGCCGTGCACCGGACGCACCAGCCGGGCGGCCTTCGCCCAGTGCAGCATCAGCGAGGTCTCGGGCAGGTCCGTCGCCGCGCGGGCGGAGCCCCGGTAGAGCTGGTCGAGGCCGAGGAGGTCGGCGAGGGCCAGCGCGTCGGGCAGGGTGAGCCGCCCGTCCCGGGTCAGCCGCCGCCCGGCCCGCACCCAGATCGTCAGGCGCCGCAACAGGTCCAGCGCCACGCTCTCGCCCGCCGCGGTGACCATCTCGGCGGCCGTGGGCAGCAGCACCGGGGGCAGCTCCGGCGTCGGCACCTGGCGGGTCGGGGTCTGCTGCTCGCGGCGGGTGATCTCGGCCAGCGCGGCGCGGTCGATGTCCACCTCGCCGGACCGGGCGCGGTCCAGGAACCGTTGCACCGCGCGGGGATCGGCCGGGTCGACGCCGTGGCGGCGCAGCTGCACGCCCCAGAACTTGCCGAGGTCGTAGTTGCGCTCGTCCGCGATGCCGTCGAGCAGGGCGGGGGTGGAGTCGCGGACCTGCGCGTGCAGCTCGGCGCGCGAGGCCGAGCGGGGGTCGAGCCCGTCGTGGTCGCCGAGGAAGTCGATCAGCGCGTGGAAGGCCTCGGGGACCTCCTCGGCGTCGAGCACCGTGACGTGGCGCGGGAACCACATGCCGAGGGCGTCGGCGACGTGCGCGCGAGACCAGCGGCCGAGCCTGCGGTCCAGCGCGTACTTGTAGTCGAGGGCGGCGGCGACGAGGAAGACGTCGGCCGAGACCCGCCGCCTCCGCGCCCACACTCCGAAGGCGTCGAGCAGCCGGTCCCGGGCTTCGGCGTATCCCTGGTCGTCACCGGGGGCGAACACGAGACGCATCCCGACCACCTTCTCGTACCCGTCCGGGGCCCCGCGGCGGGGGGTGGGCGCCCACCCCCGGCACCCGATGCGGTAGACGCGACGGGGCCCCCGGGACGTGCGTCCCGGGGGCCCCGTCGGGCGGGATCAGTCCCTGGGCTGCGGCTCGCCCGGCAGGATCGTGCCCCCGCCGCGGCGCTTGGCCTCGTCCGCGCCCTCCGCCATGCTCAGCGGCTTGACGTTGAGGATGAAGTCGCCGTCGTGCGCCTTGAGGCCGTAGTCCACGGCCTGCTCGACGGCCTCGGCGGCCTTGTCCTCGCGACGGACCATCGGGTCGGTGCGCAGGTCCCGGTAGAGCGAGACGCAGAGCAGCACCATCACGATCACGAACGGCAGCGCCATGATGATCGTGATGTTCTGGATGCCCGACAGCGCGTCCGAGCCGCCGACGAGCAGCATCACCGCCGCGATCGCGCCCATCACCGCGCCCCAGAAGATCACGATGCCGCGGCCGGGCTCGATGGAGCCCTTCTGCGAGATCGTGCCCATCACCACGGACGCTGCGTCCGCTCCGGAGACGAAGAAGATCGCCACCAGCAGCATCGCGATCACGGCCAGGATGCCGCCGAGCGGGTAGGACTGCAGCAGCCCGAACAGCTGCCCCTCCGTGCTCGCCGACGCCAGGTCGTTGCCCGCCTGCTGCTCGGAGATCGCGGCCCCGCCGAAGATGGCGAACCAGACCAGGGACACGACGCTCGGGATCAGGAGCACGCCGGTGATGAACTGCTTGATCGTGCGGCCGCGGGAGATGCGGGCGATGAACATGCCGACGAACGGCGTCCAGGAGATCCACCAGGCCCAGTAGAAGACCGTCCAGCTCTGCAGCCACTCGGCGGTCTCCGGGCCGTCGGCGCCGGTGCGGGCGGCCATCGAGGCGAGGTCGGCGAGGTAGTGGCCGACGGCGCCCGGCAGCAGGTTGAGGATCAGCACGGTCGGGCCGACGACGAAGACGACGAACGCCAGGACCGCGGCGAGCACCATGTTGACGTTCGACAGCAGCTGGATGCCCTTGGCCACACCGCTCACCGCCGAGGCGATGAACGCGATCGTCAGCACCACGATGATCGCGACGAGCAGCCCGGTGCCCGCGTCGTCCATCCAGCCGACGGCCTCGAGCCCGCCGCCGATCTGCAGCGCGCCGAGACCCAGCGAGGCCGCGGAGCCGAACAGCGTGGCGAAGATGGCGAAGATGTCGATCGCCTTGCCGAGCGGGCCCTCGGTGCGGCGGGTGCCCAGCAGCGGCGCGAACGCGGCGGAGATCAGCTGGCTGCGGCCCTTGCGGAAGGTGCCGTACGCGATCGCCAACCCGACGACGGCGTAGATCGCCCACGGGTGCAGCGTCCAGTGGAACAGGGTGGTCGCCATCGCCGCGTCGAGCGCCTGCGGGGTGCCCGCGGTGGCCCCGGAGCCCGGGGGCGGGGAGGTGAAGAAGGCGAGCGGCTCGGCCACGCCGTAGAACATCAGGCCGATGCCCATGCCCGCGGAGAACATCATCGCGATCCACGACGACGTCCGGAACTCCGGGCCCTCGTCGTCTCGGCCGAGCGGGATCTTGCCGTAGCGGCTCGCGGCCAGGTAGATCGCGAACACCACGAAGGCGGACGCGGTGAGGATGAAGAACCACCCGCCGCCGGACATGATGCCGCCGAGCACCGCGCTCGCGACGGTCGACAGGTTCTCGGTGCCTGCGATCCCCCAGATGATGAAGGCGACGACCAGCGCGGCCGACACGCCGAACACGATCTTGTCGGTGGGCTTCTTCTGGTCCGCGGCGCCTGCGCCCTCCGCGACGACCTCGGAAGCGGTGGACGCGGTGTCGTCCGCGGAGCCCGGGTCGGTCCCGGACCCGCCGGTGCTGGGTTCCTTCAGTGTCATCCGTGGCGTCCCGCCGGTGGGCGGGGTCCCCCTCACATGTCCTCGACGCGAACGTGCCTGTCGAACTCTGGTGAACAACTCTGGTGAACTCTGTCGAACGTGGGACACCATCGGCCCGCGAATCGTCCCCGTCAACAGGCGAATCCGGTTTCGTTTCGCGCTGCGCGTTGTGTTGCGCAGTGTGCGTACCAGCGCAGACCGGCCGCCTGAGCTGCACGGACGGAGACCGTTGCGCGTCCGATCGTTACCCGAACGTCACGGCGTGTGCCATCCCGCGGGGTCGACGCCACCCGGCACGGGCGCCGCCGGGTCGTAGGGCGTGCGGGTGAACACGAAGGTCGCGAGGTTCAGCGAGCCGTCCCCGAGGCGGAGCGTCTCGCCCGCGAAGTACCCGTCGAGGCCCACCCACGTGCCGTCCGGAGCGGGCCGGAACCGCGACGAGCGCCCCGGCCTGCCGAGCCCGCCGAGGTGCAGCAGCCCGCCCGGGACGGCCCGCAGCACGTACGGCGACGGGCCCCAGAACCACGGCCCGAGGACCTCCGCGGGCACCGGGCTGGGTGCGGGCGCCCAGGCGCCGACGACCGTCGGTTCGTGGGTCCGGAGGTCGGCGAGGAGGTTCGCCGGGAGCGCACCGTCGAGCCCGGAGGTGACGTTCGCGAGCGCGAGCGCCGCGGTGCCCTCCTCGCGGTCCGCCCACAGGCCCGCGAGGAAGCCGGGCATCGAGCCGCCGTGCCCGACCAGCGTCCGGCCCTCATGCCGCTGGACCTGCACCCCGAGCCCGTACGACGTCCAGTTCGGACCCGAGAAGTCGACACCAGCGGGCAGCGTCATCTCCTCGATGGTGCCGGGGGACAGCACGTCCCCGCCGTCGCCGAGCAGGAACGCCCCCAGCCGGCCGAGGTCGGTGGCCGTGGCCCAGAGCTGCCCGGCGGGGGCCATCGCGCCCGCGTGGTGCTCGGGTTCGGCGAGTACCTCGTCCGACCAGGGGTGCACGGCGTAGCCCTGTGCGGCCCGACCCTCCGGCCGCGGACCCGTGCGGCGCATGCCGAGCGGGAGGAGCACCTCGTCGCGGGCGACGTCGTCCCAGGACCGGCCGCGAATCCCGGCGACCAGCTCGCCGAGCAGGCCGAAGCCCAGGTTGGAGTAGTGGAAGCGGCGCCCGGCGGGCAGCACCCGGTCCGCGGCGGACAGATCGAGCTCACCGCCGGGGGTGCGCTCCCACCACAGGCCCGGGCTCTCACTGGTCACCCCGCCGGTGTGGGAGAGCAGCTGGGTCAGGCTGCGGTCGCCCAGCGGGGTGCCGGGCAGGTGCTCCTCCAGGGGGTCGGAGAGGTCGAGCAGGCCCTCGTCGCGCAACCGGAGGACGGTGATCGCGCAGACCGTCTTGGAGATCGAACCGAGCCGGTACTGGACGTCGGCGGCGGGCTCGTCGACGGCTCCCCGGCCCGCGGACCAGGCCAGACCGCGGTACGGACGGTCGTCTCCCCCTGCTCCCGCTCCGCCGCGCACGACGCCGGCGACGAGGGAGGGGCAGCGGCCGTCCCGCTGGGCCCGGGCCACGCGGGCGAGCAGCAGGCGTTCGGTGGAGGGGAGCAGGCTCATGATCCGGAAGCTACTGCGCCGTCGTCCGGGCGCATCCGGGAGGGCGTGACCACCTCCACCCCGTGGATCCAGCCGATCCGCCGGGCCACCGTCGCCCGCACGACGTCGCCCTCGACCAGGCCCGACCAGCGGTCCTCCGCGGTGCCCAGCGCGTGGACGGTGCGGGACGTCCCGTCGTCGAGGGCGACGTAGTAGTCGTAGGTCGTCTGCCTCTCGTTCTGCTTGCGCACCTTGCCGCGCAGCCGCACGACCTGACCCTCCACCGTGGAGCGGCCGCCTGCGTCGAGCACGAGTGACACCAGCGGGACCCCCACCACGAGTGCCGCGCCCAGGACGCCGACGAGCTCGGGCTCCACCCGCACGCCGAGCAGGCCGCGCGCGAGGATCGTCAGGATGAAGGTGAAGCCCCACGCCGGGATGGCGGCCAGCGCCAGCCTGCCGAGCAGGTGCCAGGGCGCGTAGCCCCAGAAGAACCGGCCCCACGGACCGGGCCCGCGGTACTCGACCCGCACGACGTGCCACAGCCCGCCGCGGTCCGACCAGGCGCGGCTGTCGTCCGCGGGCGTGCTGACCGGCAGCCCGGCGACGGCCCGCCCCGCCACCCCCAGGGCCGCCGCGTACGCGAGCGGCCTGCCCCAGATCGTGACGGCCGCGGCGGGCGCCTCGGTGAACCGCGCGCCCCGGAGATGCTCGCGGACGCCGAGCCAGCGGCCCGCCGCCTCGGCCCCCGCCTGGGTGCCTCGCTCCCGGTCCAGCCGCCGGACCAGCGCGGACAGCAGCGCGAACACCACCAGCCCGCCGCCCGCGAACGGGCCGATCGGGCCGTCGTCGGGATCGGTGAACGCGACGGCCGCGGCGATCCCGGCCGCCGCCGCGGGCAGCAGGGCGGCCCCGACCAGGATCGTGCGCTGCGCGCCGCTCCAGCGCCGCTGCGACAGCCCGGCGGCGCGGGCCTCCGCGACGACCGCCTTGGTGAACGCGCTCCACCAGCCGCCGAGGTTGCGGGCGCCCTCGGCGAGCGCCCCGGTCGCGACGACGCCGTCGGCGGTGGCCAGCTCGCGCACGTGGTCCAGGACGAGCTGCTCGTAGGGCGCCAGGTCGGCCGGGGTGTCGCGGCCCAGCCGGACCAGGGACAGCTCGGGGCCGATCTCCTCGATCGTCACCACCCGCCGGGCGGCGAGGTCGAGCAGGGTGGCCGAGGCGGCCTCGTCGCACAGCTCCCAGTCGCCGGTGATCAGGTCGACGACGGCGGGGGACTCCGGCCCGAGCGCACCCGTGGCGATCCCGGGCCGGACCGGTGGGGTCCGCGAGGCGGCCAGGACCGCGGCGAGCAGGGCGAACCACGCCGCGGTGACCGCCGCGGCGGCGAGCAGCGCAAACACCATCAGAAGCGGACCTGGACCGGGCCGCGCTCCTCGTCCGGCGCGGCGAAGTACTCGCGGGCCCGGAAGCCGGTCATCCCGGCGACGATGTTCGTCGGCACCGTCTGGACGGCGTTGTTGTAGCCGAGGACGGCGTCGTTGTAGTACTGCCGCGAGTAGGCGATCCGGTTCTCGGTGTCGCTGAGCTCGCCCTGCAGCTCGCTGAAGTTCCGCCCGGCCTGCAGCTGCGGGTAGGCCTCGGCGACGGCGAACAGGCTGCGTAGGGCGCCGGTCAGGGCGTTCTCGGCGGCGGCCTGCTCGGCGGGGCCGGTGGCCGAGACCGCGGCCGCGCGGGCGGCGGTCACGGAGTCGAGGGTCTGCCGCTCGTGCGCGGCGTACCCCTTCACCGTCTCGACGAGGTTGGGGATCAGCTCGTGGCGGCGGCGGAGCTGGACGTCGATCTGGGCCCAGGCGTTGTCCACCGCGTTGCGCGAGGTGACGAGCCGGTTGTAGACGACGACCACGGCGACGACGAACGCCACCACGATCACGAGGAGCACGAGGAGCACGGTGGACATGGGGACTCCGGGGCGAGGGCGGGCTTCACGGGAGAGAGCGCGGTGCGGGTCGGTCTCGTACACGGGCGCCCCCGAGCGCCGCCTGCCGGACTATATCCGGGGGATGAGCTGGGTGATCCGGTAGTCGACGAGCCTGCGCATGACCAGCGACGTCGTGGTCCGCTCGATGCCGTCGATCGCCAGCAGCCGCCCCGCGATGCGGTACAGGTCGTCGGTGTCCCGGGCGACCACCTGGACGAGCAGGTCGCCCTCGCCGGTCATCCCCTGCACCTCGAGGACCTCCGGCACCGCGGCCAGCGCCTCCGCGACGGGGGTGAGCAGCCGCTGCACCACCGTCACCGTGACGTAGGCGGTCAGCGGGTAGCCCAGCGCCGCCGGATCGATCCGGCGTTCGAAGGCGGTGAGCACCCCGCGCTCGGCGAAGCGCGCGAGCCGCGCCTGCACGGTGTTCCGGGAGAGCCCGGCCGCCTCGGCGAGCGCCAGGGCGGTGCCCCGCGGGTTGTCGGCGAGGGCGAGGAGCAACCTGGCGTCGATGTCGTCGATGGGCTCGGGGCTGCCGTCGGACGGATGCACTCTGCTCGCCTCTCCAGGGTCGGCCGGGCGGACGATGGGCATTCTGCACGCCTGCGGTGCCATCACTTGTGCAGAGCGGCGCCCGGTGGTGCGCTGGGGCGGCTTTCCGCCGTTCGAGGGAGTCGTCGATGACCGCACCGCCCGCATCCACCGCGACCGACCGGCTGGCGGTGCTGGGGGAGATCGAGCAGCGGGTGCGCTGGCTCTCGACGGCGATCATCGACCACGCGAACCGCGTGCGGCCGAACCCGACGGGGCTGAAGGTGGGCGGGCACCAGGCGTCGTCGGCGTCGATGACGACGATCATGACGGCGTTGTGGTTCGCCCAGCTGCGGGCCGGGGACCGGGTGTCGGTGAAGCCGCACGCCTCCCCGGTGCTGCACGCGATCAACTACCTGCTCGGTGAGCTGGACGAGGAGTACCTGACCACCCTGCGCGCGTTCGGCGGGCTGCAGTCCTACCCGTCGCGCTCGAAGGACCCGGACCCCGTCGACTACTCGACGGGCTCGGTCGGCATCGGCGCCACCGCGCCGATCTGGGGTGCGCTGGCGCGGCGCTACGTCGCGACGCTGGGCGAGCAGGCAGGCGCCGGGCGCCAGTACTCGCTGGTCGGCGACGCCGAGCTGGACGAGGGAGCGGTCTGGGAGGCGATCCTCGACCCGATGGTGGCCCAGCTGGGCGAGGTCGTGTGGATCGTGGACCTGAACCGGCAGAGCCTGGACCGCGTGGTGCCCGACATCGGGGCGACGCGGCTGCAGGGCATGTTCACCGCCGCGGGGTGGCAGGTCCTCACGGTGAAGTACGGCCGCCTGCTGGAGGAGCTGTTCACCCGTCCCGGCGGCGGCGCGCTGCGTACGCGGATCGACGAGATGAGCAACCCCGAGTACCAGCGGCTGCTGCGCTGCACCGCGGAGCAGCTGCGCGAGCGGCTGCCGGACTCCCCGGACCTGGCCGCGCTCGTCGAGACCCTGGACGACGCGACCCTGCACGCCGCGGTCCGCAACCTCGGCGGGCACGATCTCACCGCGGTGGAGGACGCCTTCGCCCAGATCGACGACACCCGACCGACCGTGGTGTTCGCCTACACGGTCAAGGGCTTCGGGCTGGCCAGCGAGGGGCATCCGCAGAACCACTCGTCGCTGCTGAACGCGGAACAGTTCGGCGAGCTGGCGCAGCGCTCCGGGATGGCGGTCGAGGAGCCGTGGCAGCGGTTCGCCGCCGACTCCCCGGCCGGGGAGCTGTGCGCGGCGACCGCGGCGCGGCTGCGGCGCGAGCCGGTGCCCGCGGCCGCGCCGCCGGAGCTGCCGACGGACATCGGGCGGACGCCGTCGGGCAGGGCGACGACGCAGGCCGCGCTCGGGCGCGCACTGCTGGACCTGACGCGGGAGGCCCCGGAGGCGGCGCGGCGGGTGGTCACGCTGTGCCCGGACGTCAGCTCGTCGACGAACCTCGGCGGCTGGGTGAACAAGGTGGGTGTGTGGTCACCGGCGGAGCGCCGGGACTGGTTCGACGACGACCCGGAGACGATCCTGCACTGGCGGGAGCGGCCCACCGGCCAGCACATCGAGCTGGGCATCGCCGAGGGCAACCTGGTCGGGGCGCTCGGCGAGCTGGGCGCGACGTGGTCGCGGTGGGGGCAGCCGCTGCTGCCGATCGGGGTGCTCTACGACCCGTTCGTGGAGCGGGCGCTGGAGCCGTGGTCGTTCGGGATCTACGCGGGCGGGCAGTCGATCCTGGTCGGCACGCCGTCCGGGGTGTCGCTGGCGCCGGAGGGCGGGGCGCACCAATCGATCACCACGCCGTCGGTCGGGTTGGAGCAGCCGGGCTGCACCACCTACGAGCCCGCGTTCGCGCTCGACGTCGAGTGGACCCTGCTGGCCTCGCTGGCCCGGCTCGGGCGGCCGGACGGGACCAGCGCCTACCTGCGGCTCTCGACGCGGCCGGTGGACCAGTCCCTGGCCGCGGTCCCGGCCGATCCCGCGGCGCGCGCGCGTCGGCGTCGACAGGTGGTGGCGGGGGCGTACCCGCTGCGTGCGGGCGCCGATCCCCAGGTCACGATCGCGGCCATGGGGGCGATGGTGCCCGAGGCGCTGGCCGCGGCCGAGCGGTTGGAGTCGCTGGGCACGGCCGTCGACGTGGTGGTGGTGACCTCACCGGGCCTGCTGTTCGACGCCGTCCAGGCCCGTGCGGGCCACGGTTCCGCCGACACGTGGATCCTCGACGCGGCCTTCCCGGCCCGTCGGGCGGCGCCGCTGGTGACCCTGCTCGACGGCCACCCGCACACCCTGGCGTTCCTGGCCGGGATCAACCAGGTGCGCGCCACGCACCTGGGCGTGACGCGGTTCGGGCAGTCCGGCGACCTCGAGAGCGTCTACCGCCACCACGGCATCGACACGGACTCGGTGGTGGCGGCCGCCCTCGACCTCCTCTGACCGTGGGGCCGGCGCGGCCGCTCCGGTGACGGTGGGCTGGTGAGCGACGGCAGACCGTCAGGCCCGTGCGACCGGGACCACGGTCGCGGTCGCGTTGTCGGTGGAGCCCGCGGCCAGGGCGGCGTCCACCAGGGCTCGTGCCGCCGCGGCGGCGGTGGGGCCCCGGCGGACCAGGAAGGCCATCGTCTCGGGCTCGAGGCTGCGGTGCACCCCGTCGCTGACCAGCACGATCGTGCCGGCGGGGACCCGGGCGACCCCGATCGTCCCCGCGTCGGCGTGCGCCACCGTGCTGGTGACCAGGTGCTCCCATCGCGGGGCGGGGTCGAGGCCTGCGTCGCGGAAGGCCTGCGCGACGGTGTGGTCGTGGGTGAGCAGCGCGATCCCGCGGGCGGTGACCAGGTACGCGCGGCAGTCCCCGACCCAGGCGACGGTCCGGCCGCCCGGGGCGTCCGCCGTCACGACCAGGACGGTGTCGGCGCGCACGGCGTCGGTGAGCACGGTGTCGGTGAGCACGGTGTCGCCACGCACGGTGTCGGCGAGCACGGCGTCGCGGGCGGCGAGGATCGCGTGCAGGGGCCCGACCCGCCCGGCCACCGAGGCGGCCACGTCCGCGGCGATCCGGGCGGCCCGGGCCGCCCCCGCGGAGTCGCCGATCCCGTCCGCGACGGCGGCGGTGGACCCGCACACCGCGGTCGCGTCCGCGGCAGTCCGGCGCAGCCCGCGCACGGAGGCGGAGCCTGCGAGACCAGGCCCGGGGCTGTACCCGGTGAAGGGCAGGGTCTGCTCAACGGTGGGACGTGTGAGCTGATCGGTGGACACGGGCACCTCCCCGGTTGGACGGACGCGGGGCGGACCGGGAGGGGGTTCCGGTCCGCCCCGCGCCGTACGACCAGGGTGCGCGCCGATCCTGTGGGGCGGCTGTGCGTGGGCTTAGCGTTCCTCGCCGAAGCCGGGGCCGTTCTTGTCGTCGTCCTGGTCGGCCAGGAACCGCTCGACCTCCGCGGCCAGCTCGTCCGCGCTGGGCAGGTCCCCACCGAGACCGCCCGCGGTCCGCCCGGCGGCCACCGAGTCGTACTGCTTCTCCAGGGCCGACACCACCTCGGCGACCTCCGCCGAGGCCGCGACCTGCTCGGCGATCTCCGCCTGGGTGCGCTCGGCGGACTTCGTG
>Ga0070665_100002388_pt1 | contig 20707 bp, 19 predicted proteins | sample KBSS13metaG_FD_65862 | JGI IMG/M metagenome (GOLD analysis project Ga0070665, IMG submission 65862) | Switchgrass rhizosphere microbial communities from Kellogg Biological Station, Michigan, USA - KBS S1-3 metaG | ecosystem: Host-associated > Plants > Roots > Rhizosphere > Soil ...
TCCCGGTCCGCGGCGCGATCGTCGCGCTTGATGTACGGGGGAAGGGGCATGTGTCCGATCGACTCGATCGCGTCATCGACCGATCGCCCGTCTTCGCGCCAGAGGCGGATAGTACGGCGGCCGTAGAAGTGATGCTCGATCACCTCCCCATGAAGCGTCGCGGATCCTTCGAAGATCACCCTCGCGCCTGGACGAAGCTTTTGCCCCGGGTGCATGAGAGCCTGCCAGTGTTCACCTGTCGGCCCTGCCTGCCCTGTGTCCGTGCGGCCGATCAGGAGACACTCGACCGCGCCCCCGCTCGGCACGCGCCGGCCCAGCAGCCGCGCGGGAAACACCCGCGTGTTGTTGACGACCACGAGGTCGCCCTCGCGTAAGACATGTGGGAGGTCAGAGATGGCGCCGTGGACGACGCGGCCCGTGCGCCGATCGAGTTGGAGAAGCCGCGACTCGCCGCGTTGCGCGGCGGGTTCCTGCGCGATGAGTTCCGGAGGAAGATCGAAATCGAACTCGCGGATGTCCACGTCCGCGAGTGTACGCCAGAGGCTCAGTGCACCAGATGGTCCGGCGGAAACGCGCTCGCCTTGCGCCGATCGTCGGCGAGGATCGTCCAGAGCGCCTGATCGAGGTAGACGCCGTTTCGCAGGAACGACCGCTGCAGGATGCCTTCCTGCGTCGCGCCGAGCTTGTGCAGCGCGCCGTTGCCGCGGCCGTTCTGGAGCGCCGCGCGCGCCTCGAGCCGGTGCACGCCGACCACATCGAACACGAAGTCGAGGACGAGCTCCGCGGCGTCCGTGAAGAGGCCGCTGCCCCAGTGCTCGCCGCTGAGGGCGAAGCCCCACTCGGCGATGTCGAACCCGGGCTGAAGCGCCCTCACCTGGAACAGGCCGACGACCGTGTCGGTGTCCTTCAGCGTGATCCCGAACGCGAACGACTGCCCGGCTTCGCGCTGCCGCTGCGTCCACGCGATGAACTTCTCGAATCCGTCGAGTGTCGGCGGAGGCGGCGAGATCAACCGAGTGACTTCAGGCGAGCCGAATGCGGTCAGGAGCGCCGGCGAATCGGACGCGCGCAGCTCGCGAAGGGCAAGCGCCGCTCCCTGGAGGACCGGGAGACCGGTGCGCCAGTCGCGGGCGGATGGCGCCGGCTTCGGCTTGACCGAAGGAGCAACTGCGGGCGGAAACACGTCGAAGGCCGATGCGATGGCCATTACCGTGCCCCCAGCAGTGCGGTCGACGTGCCCCAGATGATGTTGTCGAGATCCAGCTCGGTGCCCCACACGATGTTGTCGTCGTCGGATGTGCCCCAGACGATGTTGTCATCGCCGTACGAGGTGCCGCCGACAAGGCTTCCGCTCCGGGTCGTGCCCCAGATGATGTTGTCCTCGCCGTCCCACGTGCCCCAGATGATGTTGTCTTGATCATCGTAGGTGCCCCAGACGATGTTGTCGTCGTCCATGGTGCCCCAGATGATGTTGTCGTCGTCCGAGGTGCCCCAGACGATGTTCTTGCCCTTGGTTTTCTGGCCGATCACGCGATTCTCCCAGACGAGATGCGTGCCCCAGATGATGTTGTCGTCGTCTGACGTGCCCCAGACGACGTCGCGGTTCTTCACGATGACCCGGGTGCCCCAGATGATGTTCGAACCCCAGATAATGTTCTTGGTCCAGAGCCTGTTGTGGGTGCCCCAGACGATGTTGGTGCCCCAGATGATGTTCTTGAAGTAGATCATCTGGCCGCCGAGGACCGCGTTGTCCCAGATGATGATCCCGGACCACGGATTCTGCACGCCGCCAATCGTCGTGTAGCCGGGCACGCCGCTCGCCAGCCACCACGAGTTCATCCGCGCGCGGGTGTCGATCGCGCTGGCCAGCGCCACGGCGCCGCCCGCGTTCACCTCGCCCGCCCCCTGGGTCAGGTAGTCGGCGCCGGGCAGCCTGATCGCCGTGTATTCGACGATCGCCTTGACCGCGTTCGGCATCAGCGCGCCGTTCGCGTCCAGCACCAGCGCCACCACGCCGGCCGCAATCGGAGCGGCCATGCTCGTGCCCGTCAGGTCGAGCATCGGGTGGCCGTTCACGGTCTGCCTGTTGTTCGCCAGGTTCGTGTAGAGATACGACGCGGTGTCCGTGTCGGACACGAGGTGCACGCCCGGCGCCACGACGTCCGGCTTGGCGAGGGCGTCGAACCAGGTCGGACCACGCGAACTGAACCCGGCGACGGTGTCCCCGTCGCGCGTAATCGAATTCTTCGAATCGACCGCGCCGACCGCGATCGACGAGGGCGCGTTGGCGGGCGAATTGATCCCGGTGTAGCCGGATTCGCCGTCGCCGTTCTGATCCATCCCGTTGTTGCCGGCCGCGACGACCACCACGATGCCGGCCCTGACCGCGCGCTCGACGGCCTGCACGAGCGGGTCGAACTTCGCCGGCGCATAAATGGGGTGACCGAGCGACAGGTTGATGACCTTGACCCCGAGCGTGCGGTTGTGGGCGATCACGTACTCGATCGCCTTGATCACCATGCTCGTCGTGCCCTGGCCCTGTCCGTCGAGCACCTTCAGCGCGACGAACGTGACCGCCGGCGCGACGCCCTGGTGCTCGTAGTTCGAGAGCACGCCGGCGCTGCCGAGCAGGCCGGCCACATGCGTGCCGTGCCCGAAATCGTCATATGGCGCCGGCTGGCTCGGCTGGCCGTTCGTCAGGTTCGTGAAGTCGTAGAAGCCCGCGATGCGCGACAACGGGAGGTCCGCGCTCGGCGACAGGCCCGAATCGATCAGCGCGACGACGACGCCGTCGCCGTTGACGCTGCCCGGGGCCGCGACGTTGCTGAGGCCGAGCGTCTGGCGTAGGACGTTGGTCGATGACGCGACGGGGCCTGCTGCCCGCGTCGTCGCAATCGTCACCGGACCGGGCGTTACGGGTGCCGCAACGTTGTGCTGCGGGGTGCGGCCTGCTCCGACCGCCCGGACAATCGCGTCGGCGGAGACCGACAGCACCTGTGGATGCTTGGCGAGCTCCTGGACGTCTTCGCTATGGACAAGAGCAGTCAGCGCGTCGCCATCGGTCTCGTCGCTGACGATGTCGCCGTGGTCGGACAGGGCTTTCCGGATCTCGCCCCGATGGCCAGGCGCGGTCATCACGATGACCCGCTGGGCCGCCGCACCCTTCCGGAGCGCGGCGCGGAGCGAGCGGTCTATTTTTGAAGCGGGAGAGGCATCCTGCGCTCGAACTGACGTAACGCCGACGAAGGCCAGAAGCGCGGCAAGAACCAGGGAATACACACGACGGGTATGAATCACGAGGTCAACCGTAGCAAGTTGCCCGCCATAGCCCGGCTTGACACATGAATCAGCGCCAAGTGCATGAACGGTAAGGGCATATAGGCATCTTTGGCAACTAATGGTCTTTTAGATGACACAATGGTTTTGTTCAGGATCAGCACAGGGTCAATGTGCTCGAAACCTGAACTCGTCCATTCGCCTACACTTATGCCTGTATATGACATTGTGGACTGATTCAGCACATCAAGTCTCATTATAGTACATTTTCGAGGCGTTTCAGACGAATCGACCCAGGTCGAATCGCCCACGTGCCCGGAGCAGCGGCTTCCAGAGGTCTCCGAGCTTTCGGACTCGAGCCGGCACGTTCTTCACGGTGAAGTCCTCGACGCGGATGCCGCGCTCGACTTCCGTCCACGTGACCGGGGTGGAGACGGCGGCGGCCGGGTGCGGACGCACCGAGTACACGGAGGCGAGCGTCCGGCCCCAGGCATTCTGATTGTAGTCAACGAGCACGCGGCCCGCAGGCCGCTTCGCCACGCGATATTCAGCCGTCATCAGCGCGGGGTGCCGGGAGGCCAGTTCCTGCCCCAGGGCCTTCGCAAACGTCCACACATCTTTCTGCACGGGGCCCCGCACGATCGGCGTGTAGATGTGCAGTCCCTTCGAGCCGGTCGTCTTTACGACGGACGGCATCTTGAGCGTATCGAGCGCCTCCCGTACGACGAGCCCCGCCTCGAGCACGCGCTCGAACCGCGCACCCGCGCCGGGATCCAGATCGAAGTGCAGGTAGTCCGGCCGATCGACATCGTCGGTCGGCGCGTACCACTGGTTCAGATCGATGCAGCCCAGGTTGACGACCCACAACAGCGACGCCAGGTTCTGGATCACGGGGAAGTCGATGACCTTGCCGGAGCCGTGATCGATGGCGCAGGTCTCGATCCACGCGGGGCGCGGCGAGGGCGCGCGCTTCATGAAGAAAAAGGGCCCGGCCGCCCCGTGGGGGTAGCGCTTCATGACCATCGCGCGATCCCGGATGTGCGGCAGCAGCACGCCCGCGACCGACGCGTAGTAGCGCAGCAGATCGCCTTTGGTCAGGCCGAGCTCCGGCCAGAAAAGTTTTCGGAGGTTGGTCAGGCGGACGTCCTTCCCGTCCACCCTCAGGACGACGTTGTCTTCCCCTGAGGGGATCGACGGAATCGCTGTCGCCATCGCCTTCACGGCTTGCGCGGGAGCCGGGGCGGGCGCGGGCCGTGCCTGACGGCGCCGGCCACCGGGACGTACTCCAGCTCGACGCCTTCGCTGGCCTTTCTCAGGAGGAGTCCCCCGCGGGACATGTCTCCGCGGCCGACGAACTCCACGGGGAACCGGAGGCGTTCGCCGAAGATCGCGCCGAGGACGCCGACGTACTTGGGCGACGCGATGCTTCCGAGCAGCACCACGTCGCGGGCGTTTCCGATTTCGCCGAGCAGCGACAACGCGCTGCGTTCGAGCGCCTCCCTGTAGCGGGTGTTCGCGAGATCGATGTCGCCGTCCGCGAACTCGAGGATGGACCCGTGGGTCACGTGTGTGTCGGGGCTCTGGAGCCCGGTTGTCGGCGTGATGACGTGGATGTCGCGCGGCGCGGCGAACTGACGCGCGTACGTCAGCTTGCCGCGGAAGTAGAGGCTGCTGAAGAACGTGAAGACGTCGCCAAGCGGTGCACCGCCGTCCGACCGGAGCTGCGACGCGAGCGCCATCGTGGACCGGGGCGACAGGAGCTGCGCCGCCCGCCTGCCGCGGCAACTCGCCGGAGAGAGGATGAAGACCCGATTCAAAATCCCCAGCGAAGAAGCACGGCGCCGACCGTGAAGCCGGCCCCGACCGACGCCAGCAGCACCAGGTCGCCTTTCTTGAGACGCCCGGAGCACACCGCATCGTTCAGGGCGAGCGGGATGGTGGCCGCGGTCGTGTTCCCGAACTTGTCGATGTTGATGATCATCTTGTCCGGCGACAGGCCGAGCTTCTCGGCCGCCGACTCGATGATGCGGCGGTTGGCCTGGTGCGACACGAACAGATCGAGATCGGACGTCGTGAGGCCGTTGCGCTTGAGAATGCGGTGCGCGATTTCCTCGGTCTTGCGGACGGCGAACTTGAACACGGCGCGCCCGTCCTGCTTGACGTAGTGCATGCGCTTGTCGACGGTCTCGTGCGAAGGCGGATTCAGGCTGCCTCCGCCCGGCATGTACAGCGAGTCCCCCCCGCTCCCGTCGATTTCGTGCTCGAAATCCAGGATCGCGCAGTTCTCGTCCTCGGCGGCGGAGACAACGACCGCGCCCGCGCCGTCGCCGAAGAGCACGCACGTCGCTCGATCCTTGTAGTCGATGATGCTCGACATCACGTCCGCGCCGACGACGAGCGCATGTTCGTGTGCGCCGGTGGCAACCAGCTGGCTGGCAGTCGTCAGCGCGTAGGTGAACGCGGAGCATGCCGCACTGAGGTCGAAGCCCCACGCATGGTGGGCGCCGATCTTGTGCTGAATCAGGCACGTCGTGCTCGGGAACAGCATGTCCGGCGTCACGGTGCCCGTGACGATGAGGCCGATGTCGTCGGGCGTGAGGCCCGCCCTGGCGATCGCCTTGATCGCGGCCTCCTTGCCCAGATCCGACGTTGCCACGCCGGGCGCCGCGATGTGCCGCTCGCGGATGCCGACGCGCTGCATGATCCAGTCGTCGGTCGTGTCGACGAGCTTCTCGAGGTCGGCATTGGACAGGACGTTCGGCGGCACGTACGTCGCCAGCGATCTGATCATCGTCGGCCTGCCGCCGACACGGGTGTTCTTCCGCGCGCTCACCACAACCGCGAATCCCTTCTTCGATCGTCAGGGGCGTCGAGCCCGAAGTACTGATACGCCCGCAGCGTTGCCACGCGCCCGCGCGGGGTGCGATCGAGAAAGCCGACCTGAATCAGGAACGGCTCGTAGATGTCTTCGATGGCGTCCTTCTCTTCGCTGATGGCGGCGGCGATGGTGCCGACGCCGACGGGCCCGCCTCCGAACTTGTCGATGATCGTCCTCAGCAGCTTGCGGTCCACTTCGTCGAAGCCGTGCTCGTCCACTTCGAGCAGCTTGAGCGCCGCGTGCGTGACGTCGAGGGTGATCGTGCCCGCCGCGCGCACCTGCGCGTAATCGCGGACGCGCCGGAGGAGGCGGTTGGCGATGCGCGGGGTGCCGCGCGAGCGCCGCGCGAGCTCCGCCGAGGCGCCGTCCTCGAGCGGCACGTTCAGAATCCGCGCCGATCTCCGGATAATCTCCTCCAGATCGCGCTCGGTGTAGAACTCGAGCCGGTGCACGATGCCGAACCGCGCCCTCAAGGGCGACGTCAGCAGCCCCGCGCGCGTCGTCGCGCCGATGAGCGTGAATTTCTTGAGCGGCACCTTCACCGATCGGGCGCCCGGCCCCTGGCCGATCATGATGTCGAGCTCGTAGTCCTCGAGCGCGGGATACAAAATCTCTTCGATCGTCGCCGACATGCGGTGAATCTCGTCGATGAACAGCACGTCGTGCTCAGCCAGGTCCGTGAGAATGCCCGCCAGGTCCCCCGGCTTCTCGAGCACGGGCCCGGAGGTCGCGCGGATCGGGACGCCCAGTTCATTGGCGATGACATAGGCGAGCGTCGTCTTGCCGAGACCGGGAGGGCCGTAGAGCAGCACGTGATCGAGGGCCTCGCCGCGCCTGGTGGCCGCGGTGATCGACACCTGCAGGTTCTCGCGGACGCGATCCTGGCCGATGTAGTCGTCGATGGCGCGCGGGCGCAGGCCGACTTCGTCCTGCGCCTCTTCGTCGACGCGAGCGGTGGTCACAAGGCGATCGTTCGTCACGGCAGAGGCGTCACTTCGCGACTTCTCTCAGGGCCTGCTTCAGCGTTCGTTCGAAGCCCGCGTCGCGGCCAATCGCCTTCAGGGACGCATCGACCGCCTTCTCGGCAAGCGGCCGATGATACCCCAGGTTCACGAGCGCGGAGAGCAGATCGTCGCGCACGCTGGCTCCCGCGGGCGTGGCGTCGCCGGCCGCCTCCGTGACGCGGGTGCGCGGCAGCCGGTCCTTCAACTCGAGCACGATGCGCTCGGACGTTTTCTTGCCGACGCCCGGGATGGCCGTGAGACGCGCGACGTCGCCCCGCTCGATCGCGCCGACCAGATCGGGCGGCTCGATGCCGGACAACACCGCCAACGCGAGCTTCGGACCGATGCCGCTGATGCTGATGAGCCGGTCGAACAAGTCGAGCTCGAGCGCTGTCGCAAAGCCGTAGAGCGCCAGCGCATCCTCGCGCACGTGCGTGTGCACGCGCAGCGCCACTTCGGCGCCGGGCTCGCCCAGCCCGTAGAACGTCGAAAGCGGGACGGCGACGTCGTACCCGACACCCCCGGCCTCGACGATGACCCGGGTCGGCTGTTTCTCGAGGATTCGACCTCGAAGGTGGGCGATCACGGCCGGTAGTGGCGCCAGCTGGTCGCCGATTTCGGCGCCCGGGCGGCAGCCAGGACGGTCGCGACGTGCGCCGGCGCCTGCGCGTGCACGTGGCAGATAGCCACGGCGAGCGCATCCGCGGCATCGTGCGGCGACGGCACCGCCGTCAGACCGAGCAACAGCTTGATCATCTGCTGGACCTGCGTCTTCTCCGCGCGTCCGTAGCCGACCACCGCCCGCTTGATCTCCGCAGGCGTGTACTCCACCACCGGCACGCCCGCTTCGACCGCCGCCAGCATGGCCACGCCTCGCGCGTGCCCGAGTTTCAGCGCGCTGCGCACGTTGGTCGAGTAGAACAGGTTCTCGATCGCCACCGAGTCGGGACGGCATTCCGCCAGCAGCGCCGCCAGGCGCGTGTGGATGACGAGGAGCTTCTCGGGGAACGTGGCGTTCGGCGGGGCGCTGATGGCCCCGCAGACGATCATGCGGTGCCTCGACCCGTCGGTCTCGACGCAGCCGTAACCGGTGCGCTCGGAACCTGGGTCGATCCCGAAAATCTTCACGCGAGCGAGGCCTCGATCTCCTTCTCCGAGATGTCGAAGTTCGACCACACGTGCTGGACGTCGTCGTAGTCGTCGAGCGCTTCCATGAGCTTCAACATCTGCTGGGCGACCTTGCCTTCGAGCTTCACGTAGTTCTGCGGAATCATCGAGACCTGGGCGCTGGCCGGCTCGATGCCCAGGCTTTTCACCGCCTCGTTCACGGCGGTGAACGCTTCCGGCGCGCTCAGCACTTCCCAGTTGGGGTCGTCGTCCTGCAGGTCGTCGGCGCCTGCATCGAGCACCGCCGCCAGCAGCTTCTCTTCGTCCGCCTTCGCCTTCTCGACGACGATGTAGCCCTTCTTCGAGAACATCCAGGCGACGGCGTTGGCGGCCGCGAGGTTGCCGCCGTGTTTTTCAATCAGATGCCTCAGCTCGCCGACCGTGCGGTTCTTGTTGTCGGTGAGCACGTCGATGATGACCGCGGCGCCGCCAGGACCGTACGCTTCGTACTGCGCTTCCTCGTACGACACGCCCGGCTCTTCACCCGTGCCGCGCCGGATCGCGCGCTTGATGTTTTCGGCGGGCATGTTGGCCGCCTTGGCGTCGGCGATGATCGTCCGAAGCCGGGGGTTCATGTCGGGGTCGCCCCCGCCGGCGCGGGCTGCGACGGTCAATTCCTTGATGATGCGCGTGAAAATCTTGCCGCGCTTGGCGTCAAGGGCGCCCTTCTTGTGCTTGATCGACGCCCATTTTGAATGGCCGGACATGGTTGAAGCTCCAGATGGCAAACCGCCGAGAAACCCCAGACAAATCAACGAGATGGAACGGAAAATCTTACACCTTTTCCGCCAGGAGGATCCACACATCGGCGCGCGCGTCCCAGGGCTGGCCGCCGTAGTCGCCCAGCACCGTTTTCACACGGAATCCGGCCCGTTCGAGCCGGCGCCGCATCTGCGGAATGGACAGCGTGCGGAATGTCAGCTCGAAGCAGTGCTCGGTCGTGTGCCCCCCGCGGCGTTCGATGTACCGCTGGTCGAACGTGGTGAGCCGGCGCCCGGGGTCCTGCCGTACCGATTCCACGAGCGTCAGGCGGCCGCCGCCGCGCGACCGGCCCACGAGCTGGACGCGGCTCTCGTATTCGCGCCAGTTCGGAACGTCCGGAACCAGATCGATGCCGAACGTGCCGCCGCGCTTGAGCACGCGCGCGACGGATTCGAGCGTGGCCTCCAGATCGCGCTCGCGGATGAGGGACTGCAGAACACCGTAGGGTGCGAGCACCATCCCAAAGCGCCCGCGCCTGAACGGGAGCGAGCGGATGTCGGCGCGCACGAACGGAATCCTGCGAGAAGCACGCGCGGCCCGCGTCGCCGCTCGCGCCAGCATCGGCGCCGATCGGTCAACGCCGACAAGGCTCACGCCGGCGCGTGCGAGGGGCAGCGAGATACGTCCGGTGCCGCAGCCGAGCTCGAGCACCTTCCCGTTCGCCTCGAGGGCCACGCGGCGCCAGAACGCGACGTCGCGCCGCCCGAGCGTCCGCGCGTTCTCCCAGTCGTAGAACGGCGCGTATTCGTCCCAGCCTTCCCAGCCCTGCTTAGCCACGCGTGACAGGAGCTAATCAGAAACGGCGATTTCGCCGGGGACGATGGGACGAGTGCGCGGCAGCCGGCCGAGGCGTGCGAGGTTGCCGACAAACGCGAGGATGGCGAGGAAAATCACGAGCTTGAGCGTGTCGCCGACTGTCGTCCGCGGGATGACTTTCCACATGAGCCACAGCGCGGGCTGCGCAAAGCAGACGGCCCAGACGGACCCGTAGAAGTAGCGACGCTCGTGCCCTTCGCCCTTGGTCGACGGCTTCACCCGCGGAAGCTTCCCGAACGCGCCGAGCAGCCAGATCGAGCCGGCGATGGGAAAGTACGCATACCGGTAGATCTGCTTGAGATACCACTGGCCCGTGACGATGGCCACGACGAGGCCGGTGATGTTGAGAACCGCGAACGTGATGACCTCGCTCCACGCGAACGTGTAGCACACGCGGCGGTAGAGCGGGTTCGGCCGGTCCTCCGTGAAGCGGATGATGTACGGCTTCGGCTCGACGCCCGGCAGGCCGCCGCGAAGGCCGGCGATGCCCGTGCCGACGAGCACGAGGCCGAGCCAGAGCGCCATGCGCGTGTCGAACCCGTGCTCGAACAGATCGAAGGTCAGCGGACCCGGCGCGATGAAGAAGACGAAGATCCAGATCGGCCAGTGGTTGAATCGGTAATAGAGCTTGTTGCGTTCACGGATCTTGCGTTGCGACGCGTATTCGACGGGAATCTCGGGCACGAGCGTCGAGTATAACTCGGCCTCACCGGACGCGAGAGAGCCGATGCAGCGCGATGCCGGCGGCGACGGCCAGGTTCAGCGAGTCCACGCGCGAATCGATGGGGATTCGGACACGGTGGTCTGCGGCAGCTTCGGAAGCGGCGCCGAGGCCCGGGCCCTCGCTGCCGAAGAGAAGCGCGAGCCTGGCGGGGCCGAGCGACGCGGCGAACTCGTCGAGGTCGCACCCGGCGGCGGTCGGCGTGAAGGCAGCGATGGTGAAACCACGCGCTTTCAAGCCGGCGAGCGCGGCCGGCCACTCGTCCGCCTGCTTCGTCAGCCGCGCGAAGGGAACGTGCAGGACCGCCGCCATCGACGTGCGGATCGCCTTGCGGTAGAGCGGATCGCACGAGGCGGCATCGAGCAGCACGGCGTCCACGCCGAAAGCGGCAGCGTTCCTGAACACCCCGCCCACGTTGTCCGCGTTGGTCACGCCCTCGAGAACCACGACGAGCCGCGCGGTCGCGAGGAGATCGTCGATGACCGGCGGCGACGGCGGGGAGGAGAGCGCAAGACAGCCGCGGTGCACGTCGTAGCCGGCGATGCCACGGAAATCGGCCGCCTCGCAGACGTAGATCGGCACCGATGGCGGGAGCGCCGCGAGGGCCGGCTCCAGCGCACGCCGGGCCGTCTCGCTCAAGAGCAGCGACTCGATGTCATATCGGCCTTCGGCGATGAGGCGCTCGACGACCAGCCGCCCTTCCGCGACGAAGAGCCCGCGCGCCCGGATCAGATCAGGATCCGTGACCGACCGGTACGCGTCCACGCGCGGATCGTCGGGGCCGCTGATACGCACGACCGGCATGGGCGTCGATCAGATCACGCGCGCCTGCCGCATGACCGCTTCGGACTTCTGCCTGATTTCGCGCGCGACTTCAAATGGATCGCCCTGCTGGAACTTCGGCAGGAACAGTTCGACCGACAGCGGACCTTCGTATCCCTTCTCAGCCAGCTTGCGCAGGATTTTCACCAGCGGCGTGACCCCGTCGCCGGGAATGACCCGCGTGGTCTGATCAAGCAGCTCGCGGGGCATGTCCGGCACGTCCTGGAAGTGCACGTGCCCGATGTCGCCGGGGCGCAGCAGATCGAGGTCCTCGAATTTACTCTGGCCCGACCAGAAGTGGTAGCAGTCGAACAGGATCTTCATGTTCGGATGCGCCGCCTCGCGCGTCATTTTGATCGCCGTGCCCAGCGTGGCGATGAAGGTCGACGCGCGGACGAACTCGGCCATCGCGATCATGTCGGCCTGCTTCGCGATGTCGCCGACCTGCCGCATGTTGTCCACGCCGGCCTTGTAGTCGTCCTGCGTGAATTTCGCGGACGTCGGCGTCGGCGCGTAGAGCCGCCTCAGTCCGAGCTCGCCCAGCATCGCGCAACGTCTCTTCAGGTCCTCGAGACCGGCGGCATGGTTGGGGTTCGGCTCCCAGAGGCCCTGGACGCCGCAGGCGCAGGAAACGGGCGTCAGCCCGAGGTCGGTCATGACCCGCTTCGCTGCGGCAAGCGAGTCGGTCTTCAGGAACTCGTCGAGCAGCTGCACCGTAATTTCGACGTTCTTGATTCCCGCGCGCGCCCAGCCCTCGAGCGATCGGCGGTAGCCGGCTGCGGCGGACGTGTTCTGGTGGATGGCTAACGACATTTTGCCTGCGGCCGCGCCGGCGCCGGTCGGCGCCGCTGACAGCGCAAGAGGAGCGAGAAGCATCGTTCGTCGTGACACCATGATGGCCTCCGGGCGCGCTCAGTATTGCCGAAACGTCAGGTTGAAACGGCCCTCGATGCCGAGGGCCGGCGGTGCGGTGCCGGGGACGATCCGCGAGACACCGTGGTAGCGCAGCCGCGCGGGGCCGCCGAACACGAACGCATCGCCGGACTCGAGCCGGATGGCGTCCACGGGATCGCGGCGGCGCAGGCCGCCGAATAGAAACCGCGCCGCATCGCCGATCGACACGGAGACGACGGGATGGCCCGCCGCGAGCGAGGCCTCGCTCTCATCCTTGTCCTGATGCACGCCCATGTGTCCCGCGGCGTCGTAGTAGTTCATGATGCACAGGTCGGCGTCGACCCGCAGGCCGACCGAGTCGGCAATCCTGTTGGCCAGCCTCCTCAAGTCGTCGGGCAGCGGCGGCACCGTCAGGCCATCGAAATCGGTCCGGCTGGGCTCGTATTTGTACACCAGGCCGTTCCAGTGCTTCCCGAGGCACAGCATGCGGACGTGCATCATGCCCCCGCCGCGCACTCTCGGCACGTAACCCGGCACCGGGCCGTCCATCAGGGCACGGCACCGATCGGCGAGGGTCCGCTGTTCTTCGAGCGAAAGACAGCCCGGCAGGTGAAACGCCCCCGGCGCGATTTCCACGGGATTACGTTACCATTGCACTTCATGCAACGGCTCGCCCGGGTGTGCTTTGCGGTCGCGTTTCTCGCGCTCGCCGGCCCCGTTGACGCGCATCCCGTGCCCTTCAGCTACCTGGACGTGCAGGTGCAGAAGAACGGGCTCGACGTGTCCCTCGTCGTGCACATCTTCGACATCGCCCACGACCTCCAGCTCGCGCCGCCCGAGCGGCTGCTCGAGCCGGCGGTGGTCGCCGAGCGGGCCTCCGCCATCCGCGCGCTCCTCGCGCCGCGCCTGGAGCTCGACGCCGACGGTCGACGGCTGACGCCCGAGTGGTCGGAGCCGGAGATTCTGCGCGAACGCCAGTCGCTGCGCCTGCGCGTGCGCTACCCGGCAACGGCGGCGCCGGGCACGGTGGCGCTCAACACGATCATGTTCCCGTACGATCCCCAGCACCAGACGTTCGTGAACATGTACGAGGGCGAGACGCTGACGTCGCAGATGATCCTCGACGACAAGCACCCGCACCTCGAATACTTCGCGGGGACGCGCCAGGGCGTGCTGGCCGTCGTGAAGAAATTCATCCCGGCGGGGATCCATCACATCCTCATCGGCCCGGATCACATTCTCTTTCTCGTGGGCCTGCTGCTGCTCGGCGGCACGATGCGCCAGCTGCTGTTCGTCGTCACCGGGTTCACCGTGGCGCACAGCATCACGCTGTCGCTGGCGGCGCTCAACATCGTGACACCGCCCGCGCGCCTCATCGAGCCCGCCATCGCCCTCAGCATCGTCTACGTCGGCGCCGACAACATCCTCGCCAAGGGCGGCCGCGATGTCCGGGTGTGGATCGCGTTCACGTTCGGCTTCATTCACGGGTTCGGGTTCGCCAACGTGCTGCGCGAGATGGATCTGCCGGCGCGCGCGCTGGGCTGGTCGCTGTTCGCGTTCAACGTCGGCGTGGAGATCGGCCAGCTGCTGGTCGTCGTGCTCGTGGCTTCGGCATTTCAGGCCCTGCGATCGCGCAGCGAGTGGGCCGGGCGTCATCTGGCGCTTGCCGGGTCGGTCGTGGTGATCCTGGCCGGCGCGTTCTGGTTCGTTCAACGGGTGTTCTTTCCTGGAGGCATCTCATGAAACGTGGAATCGTACTGGGCGTCCTGCTCGCGACGGGCGGAATCTCGCTCGCCGCGACCGGCTTTCAGGGCCGCGAGGGTCGCGGCCCGCAGGGACCGAACGTCGCCGAGATCGAAAAAGTGAACGACCGCCTGTACATGATCACCGGGGGCGGCGGCAATACGGCGGCCTTCATCACCGACGCCGGCGTCGTGCTGGTCGACACCAAGCTCGCCAACTGGGGACAGGCGATCCTGGACAAGGTCAAGTCGGTCACCAACAAGCCGATCACCACGATCATCAACACGCACACGCACGGCGATCACAACGGCAGCAACGAGTTCTTCGGCGCGTCGGTCGAATTCGTCGCGCAGGAGAACACGAAGACGAACATGGAGAAGATGGACGCCTTCAAGGGCGACAAGTCCGTGTTCATTCCGAAGAAGACCTTCAAGGACAAGCTGACGCTCGGCAAGGGCGCCGATCAGATCGACCTGTACTATTTCGGCCGGGCCCACACCAACGGCGATGCGTGGGTCGTCTTCCCGGCGTTGCGCGCGATGCACTCGGGCGACGCGTTCGCCGGCAAAACGACGCCGATCATCGACGCGAACAACGGCGGGAGCGCGGTCGACTACGGCAAGACGATCACGAAGGCGGCGTCGAGCGTCAAGAACGTGGACACCATCATCACGGGCCACAGCCCGAGGATGACGATGGCCGATCTGAAGGAGTATGGCGCGTTCAACGCCGACTTCGTGAAGTGGGTGCAGGGCGAGATCAAATCGGGCAAGACCGTGGACGCTGCCGCCGCCGAATACAAGCTCCCGGAACAGTACAAGGGATACGCGGTCAGCACGTTCCTCGGCGGCATCAAGAACAACATCCAGGTCGCATACAACGAATTGAACAAGAAGTAGGAGCAGACGATGACGCGAGGGGTTGTACTCGGCACACTGGTTGCGCTTGGCGCCTTGTCGTTGGCGGTGTCCGGCCAGGCGCCGCCGGCCGGGCCGACGGCAAAGGCGATCGCAGCGACAAAGATCGAGAAGGTCAAGGACAACCTCTACATCGTCACGGGCTCAGGGATCGAGGACACCAGCGCGTTCAGCGGCGGCAACACGGCGGTGTTCATCACCGACGCCGGCGTGACCCTCGTGGACACGAAGCTCCCGGGATACGGCCAGACGATCCTCGATCGCGTCAAGACGGTCACCAGCAAGCCAATCGTCCGCATCATCAACACGCACACGCATGGCGACCACACCGGCGGGAACGAGTTCTTCGGCGCGAACGTCGAGAGCATCGTGCAGGAGAACACGAAAGCGAACATGGCCCGGATGGACGAGTTCAAGGGCGCGAAGGCCCAGTTCCTGCCGAAGCGAACCTACAAGGACAGGCTGACGCTCGGCGCCGGCAAGGACCAGATCGACCTGTACTACTTCGGCCCGGGCCACACCAACGGCGACACCTTCGTCGTGTTCACCGGCCTCAGGACGATGCACGTCGGCGACATGTTCGCCTGGAAGGCGCTGCCGTACATCGACCCGGCCAACGGGGGCAGCATCGTCGAGCAGCCGAAGACGCTTGCGAAAGTGGTTGCCGGCGTGAAGAACGTGGACACCATCATCAACGGCCACATCCCCGTGGGCAGTTTCAACGATTTGAAGGAGTACGCCGAGTTCACGCAGGATTTCGTGACGTTCGCGGAAAACGCAGTGAAAGCCGGCAAGACCGTGGACCAGGCGGCGGCCCAATACAAGGTGCCGGCCAGATTCAAAGGCTACGTTATCAGCGGCAACGAGACGTTCGGCAACGCGAAGGACAACATGCAGATCGCGTACACCGAATTGAAGAAGAAGTAGTGCAGGGCTTCAGCCCCGCCGTGGTGAGGCAGGCCTGAAGGCCTGCACTACTTTCCGACGGAAAACGCCGCGGACGCCATCACCTTGTCCCACATGATGGCCACCTTCCCGGCGTTCACCGACATGTCGACGAAGCTCCACGTCAGCTGATCGACGGCGAACGCGAGCGTGTCCAGCTTCATCGGCGATCGAACGACGTCCTTGTCCGGCGTGTAATCGAACGCCCCGAAGAGCGCGTCCTTGGTCCCGGGGAACGTCGGCGAGGCCGCCCACCTCGACACGATCAGCGTCCAGTTGTTCGGCTTGAGATCGATGAACAGGCTGTACTCGCCGGCCGGCACCGTCTTGCCGTTGATGACGAGCGGCACTTCAGTTTTCAGCCGCGTCGAGACGTTTGCGCCCGCGCGCCAGACCGGCGCCCCGTCGTTCAGCGTCCGCCCGTAGTTCGCTCCGGACCCCCACAGATCCCGGCCGCGTTTGATCGGCCGGCCGTACGTGATCTCGATCCATTTTCCGCCCTGATACTGGGGCGCCTCTCCGCCGGGCACGTACTTTCCGCCAACCTGGGTGGCTGCCGTACCGGTCGGGCTCGGCGAACGGAATCCTTGGGCAGGCAAGACACCGCCTGCGGCAAGCATCGCCAGACTCGCGGCAATCAATTTCCGTTTCATTGATGCTCCTCCAGTAGAATCCCCCCGTGTCGCCATCCGAAGACGACGACCCGACGATTGACGCCGCGTCGGCGCCGACACGAGCGCGGAGCTCGGGTCCCGGAGACCGCACGCCGACTCCTTCGCACCGATTCGCGCCAGGCTCCGTGATCGCCGGACGGTACCGGCTCGTCGCGCTGCTCGGGCGCGGCGGCATGGGCGAGGTGTTCCGCGCCGACGACCTGACGCTCGACCAGCCCGTCGCGCTGAAGTTCCTGCCCGAGGACGTCGCAGCCGATCCCGATAAACTCGCCCAGTTTCACGCCGAGCTCCGCACAGCCCGACAAGTTTCGCACAAGAACGTCTGCCGTCTCTACGATCTCGGCGAGGCGGACGGCCGGCCGTTCCTGACGATGGAGTACGTGGACGGTGAGGATCTGGCCTCGCTGCTCCGCCGGATCGGACGGATCCCGCAGGACAAGGCCATCGAGATCGCCCGACAGCTCTGCGCCGGTCTTTCCGCCTCCCACGAGCGCGGCGTGCTGCACCGCGATCTCAAACCGGCCAACATCATGATCGACGGCGACGGCAATGTCCGCATCGCCGATTTCGGGCTGGCCGTTGCGGCCGGTGACACGACCGCATCCCGCGCGGGAACGCCGCAATACATGGCGCCGGAACTGCTCGCCGGCGGCCAGGCATCCGTCAGGACCGACATCTACGCCCTCGGCCTGGTGCTCTTCGAGCTGTTCACCGGGCGACGGCCGTACGAAGCCAAGACGCTGAACGATCTTGTCGCGATGCAGCAGAGCGGTCGCATATCCACGCCTTCGTCGGTGGTGCGCGACCTGGATCCGGCCGTTGAGCGCGTGATCCTCCGGTGCCTCGAAACCGACCCCTCGCTGCGTCCGGGATCCGCGCTTGCCGTGGCCGCTGCGCTGCCTGGCGGCGATCCGCTCGCGGCGGCGCTGGCGGCCGGCGAAACGCCGTCGCCGGAGATGGTGGCGGCCGCCGGGGAAACGAGCGCGGTCAGGCCGGCGCTCGGACTGTCGCTGCTTGCAGCGATCGTCGTCGGAATACTGTCGGTGGCGGTACTGTCGGACCGGACGCTCTTCGTCGCCAAAATCCCGATGGACAAGGGCGCCGACGCCCTCGAGGATCGGGCCCGCGAGACGCTGACCAGGCTGGGCTACACCGATCGGCCGGCCGACACGGCTCGCGGCTTCCTCGTGCTGCAGGATTACATCTTCTACGTGCTTCGCACCGATCACTCCGCAAACCGCTGGGACGCCCTTTCGAACGCCTATTTCCCGTCGCTGCGCTTCTGGTATCGCACAAGCCCGCGCAACCTCGAGACGCTCGGGGCGGAGTGGACGCCCCAGTTCGGCGATCCGCCGATGACCGTCTCCGGGATGACGTCCGTCGTGCTGGACGTCCAGGGCCACCTCACCCAGTTCACCATGGTGACGCCTCAGGTGGACGAGGCGCAGGGCACGTCCGACCGGATGGACTGGAATCGCTTCTTCGAGGCCGCGGGCCTCGACGCGAACACATTCAAGTCGACGCCGTCGCAGTGGGTCCCCAATGGCTACGCCGACGAGCGCAAGGCGTGGGAAGGGCCGATGCCGGGCCGCCCCGAGATCACCCTGCGGGTCGAAGCCGCAGGCTACCGCGGCAGGCCGGCGTTTTTTCAAATCGTCGGGCCGTGGACTCGGCGCCCCCGCGAAGCGCCGCCGGGACAAACCGGCAGGGGCATCATCCGCTTCGGGCTCTTTCTGATCGTCTTCGCGCTCTCGATTGGCGGGCTGCTGCTGGCGCGTTACAACATCAGGAACGGCCGCGGCGATCGCCGCGGCGCCACGCGCATCGCGCTCGTCCTGGTTGGCACGATGTTCGTCGCCTGGGTGCTGGGCGCGAGGCACTGGCTGGAGCCGCTCACCGAGCTCGGTCACTTTCTCGAGGACTTCGCGGCCAGCCAGCTGCTGAACGCCGCCATCATGTGGCTGATTTACGTCGCGCTCGAACCGTATGTCCGCCGCTACAGTCCCGAGATCCTGATGTCATGGAGCCGCCTGCTCGGCGGCCGTTTCCGCGATCCGCGCGTGGGCCGCGATATCCTCGTCGGCATCGCCGCCGGTGTCGTCGTCGCGCTGGTCAGGTGCGCGCTGATGCTGTTGCCGCCGCTCGTCGGGACCGCGCCGCCGCCGCCGCGCGGCATCAACCTCGACTTCCTGCTCACCACCCGGCACGCGCTGTCGGCGCTGCTGCGAATGCCGCCAAACGCCCTGTTCAACGGCATGTTGATCACGCTGTCCTTCGCGCTGGCGCGGATGCTCGTCAAGCGAACCTGGCTCGCGGCCTCGATTTCAGGAGTCCTCCTCGCCTTCGTCGTCGTCACCGAAGCCGGGACCGAGCAGCTCGCGCTGAACGTGCTGTTTGCAGCAGCGGTCTCGCTGGTCTATGTGCTGGTCCTCGTGTACTTCGGCATGTTCGCCCAGATGATGGCGTTCCTGACCAATTTCATCCTGGGCCAGGGCGGCCTGACCGCCGATTTCTCGAAGCTGTACGCGCCCACGAGCACCTGGCTGCTCGTGCTGACCGTGAGCCTCGCGGCATTCGGGTTCTATGCCTCGCGAGCCGGCGAGCCGCTCTTCGGAAAAGGGTTCGATGCGACGTGAGGACAGCCGTCAGGAGGACTATCGCTGATGCGCTGGAGCGGGCGTACTGTCGCGCACGGCCAGGCTCGAAAGACTCCAGCGATGTGACGCGTCGTTCCACAACTGGCGAATCCGAATAAGCCTCGCGTCGACCGCGCCGATTCGAAAACGCAGGACGGGGTGATGGGGCGCTTCGACCGCGGCCAGAAACGCGACGCCGCCGGAACCGCTTCTCCACTGCTGAACCCATTCGCGCCCGTCCACAGATGTCTCGATCAGCACCGCTCCGGGAAATTCGCGCTCGTCCGCCCCGGTCGCGAGATCGACTTCGGCAATCGTATGCGGGCCGTCGAGCTCGATCATGAGTTCGTCCCCGAATCGCTGCGGCCCGGCGCTGCGCCAGTTCGCCTCGACGGTGCCGTCAGGCATCGTCCGGACCGGCACCACCGTGCCGGAAGGCATCGCTCGAACCGATCTGATGGGCAGCGCAGCGCCGGCATCGGCGTGGACGAGCGGCTGCTGCGGCAGTAGAAACAGCCGTTCGCGTGGACTGGCGCCGGCGTCGGCCGCGCCGGTTCGACGAATGAACTCCTCCCAGCTCGCGCTGTCGCTTGCCGTCCTGTCTATCCGGACGAGGACGGGCGCGTAGGAGGCCAGAACGGGCACCACGGCATCATCGCGACGCTCGAGCGCCAGGCTGAGGATCTGATAGGCCGGAGGGTCGTATCCGCTGTATCCGTTGACGACTCGCCGGCCGTGAAACACCGACCGGTACACGGCCGCAATGTCGTCGAACACGCCGCCGAGCGGCAACTCGAGAACGACGGCTCGACCGTCTGGTGGCGTCATCATCGGAGCGGGAAGAGGGGCGGCGGGAAGCGCGGCGGGCCAGCTGTCGACAGCCAGCAGCGCGACAGCGGCGACTGCGGCCGCAAGACGAACGATTCGCGAACCGGAGGCCGTCACGCGCACGAACGCGAGGCCCGCGGCGACCGCGACCGCCAATGCCGAAATCATCATGAACCGCGCCGGCGCGCGGAATCCGTCAGCGAAACCCGGCAGGAGCATCAGCAGAGCGTACGGACCGCGATACAACAGCGGCCGGTTGAGAAAATGCGGCGCAGGACCGAGCGCAAACAGCCAGGCGACAACGGCTGACGTGACGTAGAACGCGAACGTCGATCGCTCGTTCCAGACGACGGCCCAGGCGCGTGACGTGAGGACGAGCAGCACGCACGCCGCGAACACGACTGTCAGAGGCTTATCCGGTCCATCGGCCGACACCGCGAGCCGGCCCAGGCGATATGTCCACGCCCCCCACAGCGTGCTCAGGGCTACCAGCGCGAAAACGACGGCCACCACCGTCAGCGACAGGCGGAGCAGCCTCCAGATCCGCGGTCGGACGGGAACGATGGACGATCGGCGCCATCCGATCGCGCCGAGAATCAACAACGGCGCAATGACGCCGACATA
>Ga0070665_100002393_pt1 | contig 20689 bp, 4 predicted proteins | sample KBSS13metaG_FD_65862 | JGI IMG/M metagenome (GOLD analysis project Ga0070665, IMG submission 65862) | Switchgrass rhizosphere microbial communities from Kellogg Biological Station, Michigan, USA - KBS S1-3 metaG | ecosystem: Host-associated > Plants > Roots > Rhizosphere > Soil ...
AATGGCAAGGCGATCCTGGTGCGCTTCGTGATCTCGAACATCACTCCGACATCGTGCCATTTCGAGCAGGCTTTCTCGGATGATGGCGGCAAGACTTGGGAAATGAACTGGATCGCGACCGACACACGCGACGCGCAGTCAGGTTAGCTATGGCTTCGCGCCCTGGGTGCCGCGGGCGGGAACTTGATGACGGCGCGGCTGACTGGTTGAGCATGGCAGCGCGTGCGGTCCCGGCGTCGCGAGGTCGCGCCCGGGCCACGACTCGATCCCAGGGTTGGCATAACACACGTGACATGGACTCCCTTTCGGGAGGAGAATTGGCCGACGCCACAATGACAACAGCGGACGATGTCAGCGCAACCGTTTTCTTTGGAATCCTTGGAGGAGATTCTCAGTAGAGGCACCGCCTCCTATCGCAGTGGCGCCTGGGAAGACGCGCTGGCGTGCTTCGACCTCGCGTTGCGACTGCAACCGCAGCGCAACGATCTCCATAACATTCGAGCTCGAGTCTGCGAGCAGCTAGGCCGCCTCGACGAGGCTCTCAATAGCATCGACTGCGCCTTGCAGATCGAACCTGGCAACTTGGCGGACCTGCGCAATCGCGCATCGCTCTTGAGACGGCTCGGCAAGCCGGAGGCAGCGCTGTCGAGTCTCGAAGCCGCCCTTGCTTTGGGCCCGGACGACGCCGACACACTCGTGCGGCGGGCAATGATATTGAATGAGGTCGATCGACGCGATGAAGCTCTCGATTGTATCGAACGAGCCAGTCGGATTCAGCCTGACAGCACATCGATTGTAAATGCCCGCGTCATCATTCTGGACAATCTCGGGCGCTACCAGGAGGCCCTGCTGGATCTCGATCGGATGCTCGCCAACGATCCCGACCACCTCGATGCGATCAACAACACGGGGATGATCCTCGCGCGCATTGGCGAACTCGAAAAAGCACTGATCTGCTACGACCGTTCGCTGGCGCTGCAGTCTGATCAGCCCCAGGCCCGATACAACCGAAGCCTGGTCCGCCTGGGTCTCGGGGATTGGATCCGCGGTTTTCAGGAGTTCGAGAGCCGTTGGAGTACTCCGCCGTTGCAGAATCGCCGGCCACACGGTCTGGGCCCCTTGTGGACCGGTGAGGAGGATGTCAATAGAAAGACCGTGCTTCTGTACCACGAGCAAGGGTATGGGGACACCTTGCAATGCCTCCGTTACGTACCGCAGCTCACAACTCGCGGTGCAAGCGTGATTCTCGCGGTACCGGAGGCTTTGCGAAGGCTCGCGCTGACCGTGCCAGGTGTGTCCCAGGTTGTCTCAGGCGGGGAACCGCTGCCTCACCACGACTTTCAGTCGCCTCTGATGAGTCTTCCGCTGGCCTTTCGCACGACACCAGACACGATTCCGGCGCCGATACCCTACCTTCGCGCAGAAAAGACTCTGCTGGATCGCTGGGCGAGACGCCTGGGCCCAAGGGTAAAATTCCGGATTGGGCTCGTCTGGGGCGGACGTAGATACGCACCGATCAACTATCCGCGGGATATTCCACTCGACGACCTGCGACCGCTGTTGGAGTTGGATGCCCAGTTCATCAGTTTGCAGAAAGAGGTTACGGCCTGCGACCGGCCGGCACTCGCAACGCTCAGGCACCTCGAGCTTCTCGGGGAAAACCTCGAGGACTTTGCAGACACTGCAGCACTGATCGAGCAGTTGGATCTCGTCATCACCGTCGATACCGCGATCGTCCACCTGGCCGGCGCATTAGGTAAACCGGTGTGGCTGTTAAATCGAAAAGCCTCCTGCTGGCGTTGGTTACAATCCGGAACAGATTCGCCGTGGTACCCGACTCTGCGTCAGTTCCGTCAGGTAGCGGTGGGCGACTGGAATTCGGTTGTGCACGCCGTTCGTGAGGCTGCGACAGTGATTCTGCGCGAGCCACCGCCCAAGCCAGTGCTCCCGACTGTCCGTGCGGATACTGCGCCACCGGAGGTCATCAGGTTTGTTTGCGCCACCAGGGTGTCGCAGGATGAATTTTTCCGGACTGCTCCCTTGGGTCGCTCGCTACCCCTCTATCAGGGGTATCCCAGAAACCAGGTCATCGAGCTACGTCTGTTCGCTGATAATCGTGCGGGGCTTCCGAGCGTATATAACATTGCCATCGAGGAAGCCCGCTCGAAACCGGCCATCCTGGTCTTTATCCACGATGATGTGTTTCTCAGCGATTACCATTGGGCCACCCATTTGCATACCGCGCTCGGAAGGTTCCAAATCGTGGGGCTCGCCGGTAACAGGCGGCGGGTATCCGGGCAGGCGTCCTGGATGTATCTCGATGGTCAGTTTACCCGCGACAACTATGACAATCTAAGTGGCGTGATTGGCCATGGCGCCTCTTTTCCGGGCCTTCGCCAGCTGAGCATCTACGGCGCACCGGGCCAGGAGGCGAAGTTGCTCGACGGAGTCATGTTGGCCGCTCGCAGTCAGTTACTGATCCAGCGTGAGCTGCGCTTCGATCCCCGTTTTCAGTTCGACTTCTACGACATGGATTTCTGCCGCCAGGCCGAAGCCCGGGGGATTCGAATGGGTACTTGGCCTATATCCATAATACATGGGAGTGCGGGCAAGTTAGGCGGGCCCGGCTGGCGGTCGGCCTACGCCGACTATCTGGCCAAATACAACGAGTAACGTTCCCTACCGGCAGGCTTTTGCTACGACGCTGCGCAATTCGCGAGCCACCCGCGCCAATACACCAGACCAGTCGCCAACAACCGTTTGCCGGAAAAGTTTGGCGCTTGGGTACCAGGGACTCGTGTCACGTTCCTGCATCCAGCGCCAGTCTGACACAAACGGCAGCAGAATCCACACAGGCTTGCCCAACGCACCCGCCAGATGTGCGATGGCCGTATCCACTGTGATCACAAGATCCAGCTCAGACAGCAGGGCCGCCGTATCGGCGAAATCGCCGAGCTCCTCTGCGCATCGTTGAAGGCCCAGGGCGCCTTCCAACAGGGCCGCATCCCCTGGGCGCAGCTCCTTTTGCAAGCTTATGCACTGAGCTCCACACTGCAGCAGGGGCAGAAACGCGTTGAGCTCGATTGATCGATTCGGGTCGTTGGTATGGCTAGGGCGACCCGACCAAGCCAGACCGACCCGAACCTTGGATGAGGGTGCGAGCTTATCTGACCAGCGCGAAACGGCGGCTGGATCGGCGCGCAGGTAGGCAGACCATGCGGGGATCGTCGACAGCTCCGTTGCGAACGCTAACGGGAGACTGAGTAGCGGACACTGGTAGTCAAAAGGTGGCGGCGGTTCCTGTGCGATTACACTCTCGACACCGTCCAGCGATTTCAGCACCGATCGGAGAGCCTCGGGCACTGCAAGTATCACCCGCGCGCCCCGTGCGGCGACGCAGGTCGCATAGCGGCAGAACTGAATTGTGTCGCCGTAGCCCTGCTCAGCGTGCAGCAGTATAACTTTGCCTTCAAGTGACTCTTTACCGCTCCACCGCGGCCGTGTCGAGAATCGTTGAGTCAAGCCCAACGTCTTGACCCGCCAGCGAGCCTCGTAGTGGGTCCAGCCTTCGCGAAATTCTCCTCGTGAAAGTTGCGCGATCGCCTTGTTCCACACGGCATCTGCGAGCGTCGGTTTCAGATCGGTCGCACGCGCGTAATCCACGAGCGCCTCTTCGTACCGGCCTGAACTGGCGAGGACCGCGCCACGACATCCATAGGCTTCCGCATTCCGGATGTCATGGCTCAGTGCTCGCTCCGCGCAGACCAGTGCTTCTTCATATCGGAACAGCCGACGCAGCAGATTGCCTCGATTGACCCAAGCCGCTGAGAATTCCGGACTCAGTCGCGTTGCGCGCTCATATGCCTCGAGCGCTTGCGGGTAGCGTCCCATGTCGAGCAAAACATTGCCCAGGTTGTTCAGGGCATTCACATTCTCGGGATTGATTCGCAACGATTGCTCGAGACTGGCCAGTGCCAACTCGGAACGCCCCAATTCCATGAGTGCCACGCCACGATTGAAATGCACGTCCGATGAGGCCGGGTCCAGTGCAATCGCCAGGTCATAGCACCGGAGTGCCTCTTCGTGGCGCCCCAGCCCCAGGAGCGCATTGCCCAAGTGATTCTGAGCGGCCGCATTCGCCGGCTGCTCGCACGACAGCTTGCCCAGTACCTGCGCTGCCCTCTCGAATTGACCCTGTTGCGCGAGTGCCGTGCCGAAGAGCAGCAAGGCTTCCGGTTGTGATACGTCGGTTGCCAACACTCGCTGATATCCCCGCGATGCGATCGCGAGCTCGCCGTTCCGGTGTGCAGCGAGCGCAAAATCCAGCTCAGCCGCAGTGACCACTTCGCGCACCACCGGTGCCCAGTCACCGTATGATTTCTGGCGAAACAGTCTCAGCGTTGGATACCATGGCGAGTCAGGTCGATGTTGCAACCATCGCCAACATGAGGCATAGCGATTCATCAACCAGACGGGCTTGCCCAGAGCGCCGGCCAGATGGGCCACCGCCGTGTCTACCGAGATCACCAGATCCACGCTCTGGATCAGCGCCGCCGTGTCACCAAAGTTCCTGAGACTCTCACGGTATAGTGAGACATTCGAATACGGGGCCAGCCACTCGCGCTCGTCCTGGGTCACTTCTGTCTGCAGGCAGACGAAATCTGCATCGAGAGCCAGGAGAGGCTCGAGCAGCTCCAGGGCCATGTCGCGCGCGTAGTTGATTGGCGGATAGCGCCGGCCGCACCAAACAAATCCAATCCTGGGTCGGGATCGAGGACCCAGTCGCCTGTTCCAGTCCTCGACGGCGCTCGGGTCGGCGCTGAGATAGGGGACCTCGGACGGGACATTCTCCGGCGTCGTGCCGAAGACGAGCGGCAGGCTCATCAGTGAACAGCAATAGTCGTGTTGGGGAACTGCATCGCCTTCCGCTACGACCCGGGGTCGACCGGGCAGAGTCTGCATGAGTGTCCGCAATCCGCAAGGCACGGCGAGGATGACTTGCGCCCCGAGCTGGCTCACCCTGGAGGCATACCGGCAGAATTGCAGCGTGTCGCCGTACCCCTGCTCGTGGTGTAATAGAATGGTCTTTCCGGCAATGTTGCATTGTCCGAGCCACACGGGAGCCAGTCGATTCAGGCGTGCCGCCTCGTGAGGAAAGATCTTCCATCGATGCTCATATTCTCGAAACCCACGAACCCAGTCACCGAGCGCAAGGCACGCCATCGCCCGGTTGTAGAGCACTTGTGGCTGGGTTGGTGCGAGGGCGAGTGATCGCTCATAGCACGCGAGTGCCGCCTCAAATTCGCCCACACGTGAGTACTGGTTGCCGCGATTATTGAGGGCGTCCGCGAAATCCGGCCGAAGCTCGAGCGCACGATCGAAATCCCGCAATGCAGAGTCGGGACATCCCTGGGCCTCCAACAGCATGCCACGCGTGTTGAGCGCATCCGGATCGTCCGGATGCAACGTCAACCTGGCGTTGAATTTCTCCAGTGCCTGGTGGATATCCGCGCTCATGGCGACCCAGGTATCTGCTGCCGTAACAGCGCGTTTACTGCACTCAAATCCTCTTCCGTGAGGATTCCAGCGGCCGCTTTGAGCTTCAGGCCCGCGAACATCGTGTCATAGCGTGCTTTGTCCAGGTCCTGCATCGAGCTGAACAGCTGTTGCTCGGCATTCAACACGTCGCTGTTGATGCGAATGCCCATTGTGTAGCCGATACGATTGCCCTTGACCGCGTTTTGACCAGCGCTGACAGCCGCTTGCAGCGCCAAGACCTGCGAGGCGCCACTCAGCGCAGCAGAAAATGATTGCCGCGCATCGAGAGCTGCCTGCCGCTGTGCGGCAGTGAGGTCGGACTGCGCCTTGGACCGCTGGGCGCGTGCTTCCGCCACCGCGGCCTGCATCCCGCCGCCATCCAACAGCGGCATGCTGAGTTGCACCGTGATTTGCTTGTCTCGCACGTTGGTGCCGAAGTTGACCGGGTCGGTCACATTGCCGCCTGAATAATTGCCGCCGTAGCTGGCGACCAGGTCGACCGCGGGTAGCCGCTGGGAATGACTGCGATCGAGCTCGTAATCCGCGCCTTTTACAACGGCACGCGCAGCGCGCACCGCCGGGTTTTCCTCGCTCGCCCGCTGAACCCAGGATGCGGCGTCCGCTGGCTGAGGTGTGGGGAGCGTAACCTCGTCTCGAAGCGGCAACAGGGTGTCGGGCGGCTCACCGATGATGGATTCGATGCCGGCGATGGCAGACTCGAGATCGTTGCGGGCACTGACGAGCTGTGCCTGTGCCAGTGCCGATCGAGACCGGGTGTCATCGACATCCGTGATACTCGCAACTCCGGCATCGAAGCTGTGCCGCGCGGCGTTTAATTGCTCATTGAGAGCGTCTACCTGCGCATGCGCTGCGGCGACATGTCGTTCAGCGACGATCTCGTCAAAGTACGCGCGGCTCGTACGCAGCATCAGATCCTGTTGAGCGGCCCTATATTGTGCGATCGCCTGCTCGACCAGCGCGCGAGACGCATCGTAAGCAAGTATCCGGTCCGCCCGAAACAACGGCTGAGTCAGCTGCAAGCTCCACTGATCACTGTTATAGGTTCGGTTGATTTCCGGCGTGATTGAGTAGCGTGCACGAGCGCCTGTGCGACTATCAGAAGCATTGACGCTCAGGACAGGCAAGAGCCCCGATAGCGCCTCTGGCTGCTTCTGGCGGGCTGCCTCCAACGCATGGCGGGCGGATTGAAAAGTCGGATCGTTGCGCTGAGCCAGTTCGTACACGGCCACCAGATCGCTCGAGCGCGCAGCTTGGATGACACTCATGAGCGACCAGACTGCCGCCGCGACGAGCCACTGACCGGCTCGCCCGATCTGCCAGCTCACCGCTCGCGCCCGCTGTCATAGAGTGCACCTTGCAGAGGCGACACCAGATACTCCAATACGGTCCGCCGCCCCTCACGCACCTCGGCCACGATCTGCATACCCGCCACGAGCCTGAGTGATTCAGCTCCTTCCCCAAGTGTCTGTCGATCGAGGCCGACCAGCGCTTTGAATCCGGCGATCGGTGCAGTGGAGGTGCCGCCATTGTCAGTTGAGCGCGAAGCAGCGCCCGAAGTATTTTCCTCACCCGCGTCCGGCCACACCTGCAAGACTTCGCCATCGAGCAGGCCATATTTTTGGAACGGATACGCGGCAAGTTTGATCTTGACCTTCTGCTGCGGGTGAACGAAACCAACATCCTCATTGCGAATGACCACCTCGGCCACCAGAGGCTCCCGCTCCGGCACAATAGACAGCAGGACTGTCCCCGTGCTGACGACGGTACCGACCGTGTGCGTTGCGAGATCTTTGACAATTCCAGCCTGCGGAGCCCGCAGCTCCAGCAAATTCGAGTGATGGGTCTGCTTGGCCCAATCCTGTTGCAGCTTGCTGAGCTCGCTATCCGCATCCACCCGCTCATTCTCCAGGTCGCTGCGATACTTGGAGCGAGTCTGCCGCAGCTGCTGCCCGGCCTGGCTGACGGCGGCCGAAAGGCTTTGCACTTTGGATTCCTGGGCAGCCAGATCCTGTTGGTTCTCTATGAGGGCACGTTGCTTGTCACCTACAGTTACTTTGGGCACATACCCCTCGGTTCCCAGGCCTGCATACGCCTGCGCCTGCGACTCGAGGATCGGATTCGTCTCTCGCAGTTTCCTCAGCACCGCCTGCCCCGAATCGTACTCACGCTCTGCCACGTGCAATTGCTGCTGTACCTGCCCGAGTGAGTCCAGGTACGCCTGGCGCCGCTCGTGAAATTGAGCCTCAACCTGGCGATACACATCCGCTGGATCATCGCTCTGGCGCCGCGGCGGTGTGCCGGCCAGCTCCGCATCGATTCTTCGCAGTTGTAGTGATCGCCGCGACAAATCGGAACGCAGTTTCGCGGTATCCGCCTGTGCATCCTGTGCATCCAGCCGCAATAACACCTGACCTGCGCTCACTCGCTGTCCTTCGCGGACCAGGATCTCCTTGACTATCCCCGCATCTGCAGGCTGCACCACTTTCAGATAGGTCTTGGGAACCAGGCGGCCGTCCGCGCTGGCCACGATGTCCAGATGACCGATTGCCGCCCAGACCAGAGCCAGGCCAAGGAGTGAGGTGATGGCATACAACACCGCACGCGGCATGCGCGAAGGAGGGCTTTCCTGCAGAGCCAGCAGTCCAGGAGCAAACTCCAGTGCCTCCCGAGACAATGCCATTCTGGGCGGCGGCGCGCTCGCCGATGCTTCTGTCATAGCGGCCGGTGCTCGGCCGCGACATGCCGGAACCTGGTTGTCGGCCCGGCAGCCAACAGGGCAGCGGTGGCGAGCGGTTCGTTCTCCGCATGGAAGTCAGCGGCGCCGCTTGTGAGGTCTTTCGTCTCATCGGGTGTGCTATCGGCGCGCAGCCACGCTATCTGCATGGGATTGACGAAGGTCCCGACGACCCCAACTGCGCCCCGGTGAGTTGTTGCGGGCGCGGCAGATTCGGCCGCTGCTGAGATGTCTTCCGCGGCAGTCACCGGTTTCGCCAGCAACTGAAGGCCGCCTCCGCTGATTCCTCCGAAGGCATCTATTGTCTGCGCAGCTGTTGCAAAGGAGCTGTCGGTGAGCGTGGATTGCGCGGCAGACAGGTTCATCCCCGTAAGATTACCGTTGAGGCCGAAGTAGTACGCGAGATCCCCACCATAGGCAGCGGTGGCACTGCTGCTCAGCTGCGCGCTGGACATTCCGTTCGACAACGCCCAATTCGCAGGCGAACCCGCAGTGTTGAATTGCGAGACGAGGGAGCTGAAATTGAACTCCTCGAGCGCTTGGTTGCGCAGCGGATCGGTTCCGGAGCCGTTGTAAGACGCGCTGGCAATCTCCACTACCTGCAATTTCGTGTAGTTCTGATCCGCCGCACCGAGATACCAATTGGTGAAGGTAATGCTGTCGCCGGTGACCCCGTCCTTGAGGACGAGATTATTACTGCTCTTGGTGAATGTGAGGCTCTCGGTGTCGATGCCCGCGCCTAGGGACAGCACGTTCGTAGCTCCGCTGGTGGGCTGGAGCGTGGTTGCGCCATCCCCCTTGTTTACCGCGACGACGTTCGCTGTCGCCCCCGTGGTAATGCTGTCGGAGACCTTACCGGCGGCGAGGAAGTCCTTGAATGATCCACCCGTGAGGGTAGCCGCTCCCGCCCCACCAATGAGCGCGGCCTGATTGCCGGTAGCGGTCAGCACGTCGCTGCCGGCGGTACGCCCACCCTCCAGTACGGCGATTCCCGCGCCGCCCAGGAGCGTGTCATTTCCTGTGTTGCCAACAATCAGATCGGTAGAGCCGTTGCCGGTAGCGGTCAGCGCGGCGGTGCCGGTGAGCGTTAGATATTGAACATTCGTGGGCAGCGTGTAGTTCACCGATGACTGGATCACGTCGTTGGTGCCTGTCGCCGTGACGGTCACCACATCCGCTGTATTGTTGACTACGAAATTATCCGTTCCAGCTCCGCCGATCAGTGTCGCTACCCCCGTTCCGGCGACCAGAGTGTCAGCGCCACTGTTGCCGGTGATCGTGTCAGCGTGCGCATTGCCGGTCGCTTTGAGCGCCGCGGTCCCGGTGAGGATCATCGTGTTGACGTTCGTCGGCAGAGAATAGGTGACCGAGGACATCAGAATATTACTCGCCGTGGTCGAAGTATCCGTCACGATGTCGGCGGTATTGTTCACAATGAAGGTGTCATTACCGGTCCCACCGACCAAACTATCGGTTCCGGTAGTTCCTGCGACCAGCGTGTCTGCGCCGGCGCCAAGCGCGACCAGAGTGTCGTTGCCACTATTGGCAACCAGGGAGTCGTTGCCTGAGTTGGCAGTCCCCTTCAGCGCGGCAGTACCGGTGAGTACCAGAATGCTTACCGTCGTCGGTAGTGTGAACGATACCGATGCTTGAACCACATTGGTGCCGGTCGGTGAAGTGTGCTGAACCACATCCGAGGAATTGTTGACGATAAAGACATCGCTGCCCGTCCCGCCTACCAGGGTGTCGATTCCTGTATTGGAGGTCAGAGTGTCGTTGCCGTTGTTGGCGGTCCCTTTGACTCCCGTGGTGCCAGTGAGCACCAACGAGTTCACGTTCGTCGGCAGTGAGTACGAAACCGAGGAGCGCACGACGCTGGAGGTTCCCGAAGTCGTTTCCTGAACGACATCGGATATGTTGTTAACCACAAAGGTATCGTTGCCGGTGCCGCCGATGAGCGTGGCCACACCAGTACCGGCTGTGAGCGTATCGTTACCGCTGTTAGCTGTAATCACATCGGTGAGCGAGTTACCGGTGCCGCTCAGGTCGGCGGTACCCGTGAGTACGAGGGCGGACACGTTTGCTGAGGCACTGAAGCTTACGGACGACTGAATCGTGTCGACTCCGTGAGTTCCACCGACACTGACTACGTCCGAAGTGCTATTGACGATAAAGAGATCATTACCGTGTCCCGCGACCAGCGTATCAGCGCCGCTGTTTGCGATCAGCGTGTCGATACCATTGTTCGCCGTACCCTTCAGGGCGGCAGTTCCGGTGAGTACCAGTGTGTTCAGGTTGGTCGGGAGACTATAGGCCACCGAAGACATGAGGGTGTCATTTCCGGGATTGGCCTGCAGTTGAATGACATCACTCGAGCTATTGATAACGAATACCACCGTGGCACCCGTCCCCCCGGTGAGAGTGTCATTGCCGGTGGAGGAGCTGGCCACCAGGGTGTCGCCCTGCCCAAATCCGGCCATGTCCGCGAAGGCGTTTGCCGAGACGACGGAATCATTAGCTCCGAATGCATAGAGTGACTGGCGAGTGACTGCACTACCCGTGATCGTGTCCGATGCACCGGCAGCCCAGATCACGTCGCTCCCGTCGTCGGCGGTGACCGATGTAGAAGGATCTCCTTCCAGGAGAAATTCGTCGCCAAAGCCGTCAGATACCGACGAGGTGGGCACATCAACGTCACTCAAGAACTCCGCGAGCGTCAGCGAGGGCCCTCCGTTGAAGCTGAAGGTATAGGTAACACCGGCCAATGCACCGTTGAGCAGAATCGATCCGCTCCCTGAATTGATCTTCAGTGTCCACGAATTGCCGGCTCCGACGGCGGCTTGCACGGTGAGATCGGCCGGATTGACTCCAGCGCCGAAACTGACCGTCGCCGATGTGAGGTCGTTAACGATCGTATCGTTGCCGAAACCCGGATTGAAAATAAATGTGCTGCCGGTGTTGGCCTGAAGCCAGGCGTTACCCGTACCGGCTATCATGGTCTGTATCCCGGAACCTGATCCCGCTTCGAGGGTATCGGCTCCCGAGCCCGCCACGAGAGTATCGTGGCCTGTGTTCGCAATCACGAGTGCTGTACTGTCATTGCCCGCAGCGCCCGTAATGTTGGCAGAGCCGGTTAGAACAAGCGTGTCTTCAAAGACACCGGTCGGCAAGGTGTAGCTCGCGGCCGACCGGACCGTGTCAAGATTCCCGGCTTGGCCGACAACAACGTCCGCGGGATTGTTAACCACGAAGGTGGTCCGTGTGAATCCGCCACCGGCACCGAGCATCGTATCAATGCCGGTGCCCGCAACGAGGGTGTCGCCCGAACTGCCCGCGACGAGTGTGTCGTTGCCGGCATTGCCCGTGATCACCACCTCGCCGATCACATTTTGCTCCGCCCCGAGGATGTTCGCGGAGCCGGTCAGAGTCAGCGCCGTCACGGTTCTCGTCGTTAGTGTGAAGCTCGTAGAGGAGATGACCGAGTCAGAAACAAACTCGGAGTCATCCTGGACGATATCGCCCGAATTATTGACGACAAACACGGTGACGCCCCCGCCGCCGACGAGAGTGTCGACACCCGTGCCACTGATGAGAGTCGTGGCTCCGGTCGTGCCTACCAGATAGTCACTTCCCGCATTGCCCGTCCCCGTGGCTGGCCCTCCGCCTGTCAGGACGAGAGTGTTTACGTTCGCGGGTATTGAATAGCTGACGGACGACTGAATCGTGTCGTTGGCTGACACATAACTGTTTTGCACGACATCGGACGAGTTGTTGACGACGAACAGGTCATTGCCTGCGCCTCCAATCAGGGTATCTGTGCCCGGGCCTGCGAACAGAGTATCGGCTCCCGAATTGGCGGTGATTACATCGTTACCCGCATTGGCGGTCGCCTGAATCGCGGACGAGCCGATCATCGTCATGACTGAGACATTCGTCGGAACCGTGTAGTCCACCGATGATAGAACGGTGTCACTGCCGGCTCCGGCGCTCACTTCGACGATGGCGCTCGCGTCATTTACTTCCAGTGTCTCACTACCCGTACCTGCTACCAGCGTATCGGCGGTGCCCAAGGCGACCAGCGTGTCATTTCCGGCGCCGCCAATCACGGAATCGTCAGCGCCACCGGCATAGATCAATGTGCCGGCGCTGCCGGCACTCAAGGTGTCGGAGTCTCCCCAGGTATCGACAGTATCCTGACCGCTTCCGCCCGATACCGAATCATCCACCAGACTGCTGAGAATCAGATTTCCGGAAGAACCCGCGATCGTCGCCCGACCGCTCGGCGCGAAGATCTGCGGCACGGTGTACGTGCTTCCATCCGCAAACGCGATTGCGTCAATGACCCCGGGAACGAGACCATTCGCCACGGTGATCGTCGCACCCGCTCCTGAAATCGAGAAGCCGGGTGTCGCGCCGTTGGTGCCGAGAATGGGTGTGAACGTCAGGCTGGCCTTCGTGATTCCCGTACCGAAGCGAATGGTGTCGCCCGTCGCATCCAAGATCGTCGCGTTGCCGAATCCCGAATTGAAGAGGAATGTGTTGCCGCCGGCTCCCGCGTCTTGCAGCGTGTCATTACCGGAGCCGGCCACCAGCGTATCCACACCAGACCCACTGACCAGCGTGTCATTGCCGGAACCTGCGATCAGGGTATCGTCACCGGAGTTACCCGAAATGAAGTCGTTTGCCGAGTTGCCAATACCCAGTACGTTCTGGCTTCCCGTCATGATCAGGGTATTGACGTTGACCGGTAGCGTATAGCTGACGGCGGACTGCAGCACATTGTTGGTGGTTGTATAACTGTCGAGAACCACCACACCGGCGGCACCGACAATAAAGGTGTCATTCCCCGAACCACCGATCAGGGTATAGCCGCCGCTGGAAATGGCCTGGAGCGTATCGTTTCCAGATCCCGCAACCAGCGTATCGGTGCCCCCGGTAATGTCGCTCGTGATGAGATCGTTTCCACTGTTGCCGGTGCCCGTAACGCCGACGCCCGTAACAATCAGCGTGCCGATACCCGTGGGTAGCGTGTAGTCCGCGCTGCTTTGGACTGTATCCGATGCAGCGTTCGACCCGGGCTGGATCACATCGTCTGGGTTGAAAACCAGGAAAGTATCAGGTCCGGAACCGCCAACCAGGGTGTCAGCCAGTCCCTCCGCAATTAACGTATCCTGACCCGATCCGCCGGTGAGCGTGGAGTCGGATCCCTGAGCGATGAGCTTTCCTCCCTGAGCGTTGCTGGATCCGGACAAACTATCGCCAGTGAGTATGAGCTCGGCGACATTATCCGGCAGCGTGTAATTTGCGCTCGACAGGACCGTGTCGATCCCCCCTGAGGTCGCCTGTACGACCGTCGAGGACTGCGATATGACAATCTCCTGACGGTCAGTCTGGCCGAAGTCGTCGGATCCGTAATCGAACGACTTAATGGTGTCGTTTGCGCCGAATGCATAAACGGTGTCATTGCCGAAAGCATTGAACAACGCATTGTTGCCATCCGTCCAGAGCGTATCGTTTCCGTAACCTCCGCTGATCGTGTTGTTGTCACCATAGGCGTAGACCTGCTGGGATTGGATGTGGAATACCGGGTCATCGAGATACGCCGACAGCGAATCGTTGTCGCCAAAGGCGGCAATGAAATCGCTACCCGTTCCACCGGTCACGGTTTTGCCATTTCCGGTGCTGAGGAGGATGTTTCCCGATCCGAAAGCGACTGTCTGTGACCCCGGACCATCGGCATTCATCAGGGATTTGAGAGTCTGCGGGCCGGTGTCGACGTAGGTGATTTGGTTGATCTCACTCGGAGCGAGGCCACCTAACACCGTCACCGAGCTCCCGCCGATGGTGAACACGAGAGCGGGGCTGGCAAATCCTGCCGCAGCCGAGATCGTGGTATTGCCGGGCTCGAGTCCGGTTCCAAAGACGATCGATCCCTGGTTGGGTCCACTCAGGGTATCGTGACCGAATCCTGCGTTCAGTACGAAGGTCGGATTCAGACCGTTTGTTTCATCCAGGTAGTCGTTACCTGTGCCAGCCACCATAGTGTCCGCAGAAGTTCCGAAAAGCGTTTCCGCGCCGCTGCCCGCGACGAGAAGATCAAATCCGGCGCTCTGGCTGTCCTGCAGGACCTCGCCGCCCCCTCCTCCATAGATTGTGTCGAACCCAGTCCCGGCGAGTACCGAGGTCGTGCCCGTGCCGGCGTAAATCACGTCGGTGCCTGGCCCCCCATACAGAACATTGACTCCGCTGCCGCCGTAGATCGTATTCTCGGTGATGAAGCTTGCGGCCGAGCTGTTGCCGAATACCAGGGTTGGTTTGAGTGTCGTGCCGCCGTTTCCGGAATTGATCACATTCGTGCCGGGTCCGGCATCGAGGGTATCGGCCCCATTGCCGCCCAGCAGGGTATTGTCGTAGGAATTGCCGATCAATAGATCGTTGCCCGAGTTGGCAGTCAGAACGTTCGAGGCATCCGTGTTTCCCTGCCCTATCAGACCGGCAGTGCCCGTCAGTATCAAAGTGTCGATATTGTCTGGAAGGTTGACGCTGACAGATGAGACGATCGTATTGGTTGTGCCGGCGACGGAATCCTCTACGAGATCGCTTGATGAATTGATGACGAATGTGTCATTGCCCGTTCCACCCGTGAGAGTAGTCGCACCAGACCCGGCGATGAGCGTATCGGCTCCTGCTCCAGCCACCAGAAGGTCGCTGCCTGCATTTCCCGTTGCAGAAATATTGGCGGTGCCGATGAGGATTAGATCATTGATGCCACTCGGTAGGGTGTAGGCGACGGATGACTCAATCGTGTCACCGGTAGTAGCGCCCTGGATCACGTCGGCGCTGTTGTTGATGACAAATAGATCGTGTCCGCTGCCTCCAATGAGGGTATCGACGCCCGAATTGGAGATCAGTGTGTCGTTTCCGGAATTAGCGGTCGCAGTAAGAGCAGCCGTACCCGTGAGAATCAGGGTGTCTACGTTAGCCGCGGCGGTATAGCTTACAGACGATTGAATCGTATTGACCGCGGTGGTGGAGCCGTCTTGAACCACGTCCGCCAAATTATCCACTACGAACGTGTCGTTTCCGGAACCGCCTACGAGGGTCGCCACGCCGCTGCCTGCGACGAGCGTGTCGCTTCCGCTGCTGCTGGCAGTGATCACGTTGGCCGTTGAGTTCCCCGTCGCCACGAGTCCGGTAGTATCAACCAGCGTGATTGCGTTCACGTTGCCCGGAAGGGTGTAGCTGACCGAGGCGACGACAGAATTGTTGACCCCAGTGGCGGTATCCATGACGAGGTCAGCGGCGTTGTTCACAACAAAGACATCCGCTGCTGCGCCACCAAACAGAGTGTCAATACCCGAGTTTGAGACCAGCGTGTCATTTCCGCTGTTCGCCGTGGCGGTCAGATTACCGGTACCGGTCAAGACAAGCGTACTGACATTGGTCGCGGCGCTGTAGCTCACCGATGAGCGGATGGTATTGTTTGAGGTCGCAGAGCTGTCCTGTATAACGTCCGCGGCGTTGTTCACTACGAAAGTGTCGTTGCCTGCGCCACCTGTGAGCGTGTCCACGCCGCTGTTCGAGATCAGCGTGTCGTTACCGGCATTAGCGGACCCTGTGAGGTTCCCGGTACCCGTCAGCTCCAATGTATTTACATTTGCAATCAGAGAGTAACTGACGGAGGACTCGATCGTGTTGTTCGCTGTGGCAGAGCTATCCACCACCAGATCGCTCGCACTGTTAATAACAAACGTAGTGTCGCCACTTCCCCCAATCATTGTTGCCAGGCCCGACCCCGCGGTCAGTGTATCGGCCTGGCCGCCGGCGATCAGCGTATCGGCGCCGGCATTCCCGGTTCCGACCGCATTGTTGCCGGTGAGCGTCAGCACATTCACATTGGATGGCAACGAGAAACTGCTCGAAGAGAGAACCGAGTTGTGACTGCCCGATGAGGCATTCTGGATGACATCCGCCGCATTATTGATAACAAAAGTGTCGTTCCCGGCGCCCGCGATAAATGTGTCGAGGCCACTTCCAGAGGCCAGCGTATCGTTGCCACTGCCTGCGATGAGCGTATCGGCGCCCGCATTCCCCCGAATGGAGTCGCTGTCGGAGTTTCCGGTCGCGACGAGGCTTGCCGACCCCGATAGCAACAAGGTGTCGACGTTGGAGGGCAGTGTGTAACTGACCGTTGAGAAGAGTACGTTTTGAGATGTCGAGCTCGTGTCCACTACGACATCTGCCGCGCTGTCAATCACGAACGTATCGTCGCCGCCGGCTCCAATCAGCGTTGCAGGGCCTGTTCCTGCCACGAGGGTGTCGTTGCCCCTTCCTGCTGTCAGGGTATCGGCCCCGGAATTCCCGACGATCGAGTCGGCCTGGTCGTTTCCGAGAGCAGCGAGATTTGCCGTGCCGGTCAGACGCAGAACATTGACCGTCGTCGGTAACGTGTAACTGATCGAAGACTCGATGGTGTCCTGCGCACCCTTGGTCCCGGAGTACGGATTTGTTACGACGTCGGCGCTGCTGTTGATAACGAATACATCTGCACCCTGCCCGCCCTGCAGAGTCGCGGCGCCGCTTCCGGCGACCAATGTATCGTTACCGAAGCTTCCCTGAATTGTGTTAGCTGCACTGTTCCCAACAGCCATGAGAGGGTCATAACCACTCAAAGTCAGGATGCTGATGCCCGTGGGCATCGTGAAACTCACAGAGGAGACGACCCGATTGCTCCCGGAGCCCGACACGCTCTGCAAGACATCCGCAGCGCTGTTGACGACGAAGGTATCCGTGCCACTGCCTCCGACAAGCGTGGTCGGACCACTGCCAGCCACCAGGGTGTCGGAGCCCGAACCGGCGTACAGCGTATCGTTCCCGGTGTTCCCCACCAGGGAATTATTCCCGGAGATCGCAGCACCAGCGAGATTTGCTGATCCCGTCAGTTGCAGTATCGTGGCGCCCGAAGGCAGCGTGTAGCTCACCGATGACTGAATTGTATCAACACCGTGGGAGCCGCCGGTAGCGATCACGGTGTCGCCGGTATTGTTGACCACGAACAGATCAGCACCGGGCCCGCCGATCATCGTTGCGAGGCCGCTTCCGGCGACGAGTGTGTCGAGGCCTGTCGTGGCAACGAGAGTGTCGGCGCCTGCGTTGCCGACCAAGGAGTCGCTGCCGGAGTTTGACGTCGCGACCAGATTCGCCGTTCCAGTGAGGACGAGCGTATTGATGAATCCCGGCAGGGAGTAGCTGACTGATGAAATCGCAGTGTAACTGGCGCTCGAGGAGACAGCCTGAATGACATCGCCCGAATTGTGGATGATGAAGGTATCGTTGCCGATTCCACCCACCAGAGTATCGATGCCGCTGTTTGAGACGAGAGTGTCGGTGCCTGAGTTTCCTGTCCCCGTGAGATTGGCCGTGCCGGTGAGCACGAGGGTGTTCGTGTTCGGCGCGAGTGAATAGCTGACGGAGGACTGTATCGTATTACTCGTGGTGGTGAACGTGTCCTGCACGACATCGGCCGTGCTGTCTACCACGAACGTGTCGTTGCCCGATCCGCCGATCAGAGTTGCGACGCCGGTGCCGGCGACGAGAGTCGAGTTTCCCGAGTTCGCCATGATCACATCGGGGCCGGCGTTCCCGGTCCCGACGACCGCCGCAGAACCAACGAGTGTCAGCGTATTGACATTCGTCGGCAGTGAGTAACTTACAGACGAGACAGCTGTATTGCTACTCGCCGTCGAGGTGTCGATGACGACATCCCCCGAATTATTGACTACGAAGGTGTCGTTACCGCTTCCGCCGTAGAGCGTATCGACACCACTGTTTGAAATGAGGGTGTCGTTGCCGCCGTCTGCGGTACCAATCAGGTTGGCAGTACCCGTCAGCAATAGGGTCAGAGCGGTGCTTCCCAGCGTGTAACTGCCGGAGCTTTCCACGATGACATTGACCGGACCCGTGCCGGGAACGATGACATCGGCGGCGTTGTTGATTACGAAAGTGTCTGTACCACTTCCGCCATAGAGCGTATCTATGCCGGAATTAGAAATGAGTGTGTCGTTGCCCGAATTGGCTGTTCCGACGAGGTTGGCGGTGCCCGTGAGCGAGAGCACATTGACGTTGGTCGGAAGTGAAAAGCTGACTGAAGCCTGAATCTGGTTGTTCGTAGTCGTGGAGGTATCGAGAACGACGTCGCCCGAATTGTTGACAACGAATGTCGTATTACCTGTTCCACCGATTAGGGTAGCGAGGCCGATGCCTGCAAGCAGTGTGTCAGCACCGGCGCCGGCGGTGAGAGTGTCATTACCGGAATTGCCGGTAGCCGCGATATTGGCAGACCCGGTCAGAGTCAGAACGTCGACGTTGGTCGGGGCTGTGTAGCTGACCGAAGCAATAACCGAGTCGACTGCCGTGCCTGCAGATACGTCAACGACCGTCGATGTGTTATTGACGACGAAAGTCGAATTTCCCGAGCCGCCGATCAGCGTCTCGTTCGCTCCGGAAGCAGTGACCGTGTCCTCTCCGGTGGCACCCGTAAAGACCGAGTTGGCACCAGACAGGATTACCTGATCACCGGCCTCGCCTCCCTCGACGATTGCGCCGCCGCCGGCTGCGGTTATGGTATCGCGGCCGGTAATACTGGTGATGTCGGCATCCGCTCCTGCGGAGTAGATGACATCGCCATTCGAATGGCCGCCCGCGAGCACAGAGTCATCGGCACCCCAAGAGGCGACGGTGTCTGAGTTCGCGCCGGCGCGGATGGACTCCGAGTCTTCGACATTCAGAATGAATTGGTTCGCGCCCTGCAGCGCAACGAGATCCGTACCCACCAGGCTTTTGATCAGGTCGGCATCGGATATCGATCCGGAATCGGCGAAATCGACACTGCCCAGCCCGCCGGTGAGTGCATTTTCCACCGCAAGGGTGATCCCATCGCCACTGATGTTCAGAAACCCCTCACCACCGGGGCCAATGCCCAGCGATCCAGTCAGGTCGTCAGGACTGATGCCGCTGCCGAATGCAAGATTGGTGATTCCGCCGTTGTTGATAATGTCATCTGATCCGGTGGGCCCGTTGATCTGCACTGTGACGGAGCCACCGTCGATTTCCATTATGTCGTCGCCCGTGCCGGCAACGAGCGTATCGACACCCGTGCCGAACACGGTACTCTCTCCGCCACCTGCGACGATCAGATCCCGGCCGGATTCTTCGTCTTGCAAGATGTCCGATCCCACGCCGCCATACAGGGTGGAAACTCCTGTGCCGCCAAGCAACGTCAGCGGCGCATCATCAGTCCCGCCATCGCCGGCATAGATCAGGTTGTTGCCACTGCCGCCCTGGATGGCCTCGAGACCGGAACCTCCGAACACGGTCATGTCGCCGGAGAGACCGAGGATGCTGGTCGATGCGCCAGCCACTCCACCGTCTCCGCCATAGATGACGGTTGCACCTGCACCTCCTTGCAGGAAGTCCACACCGGCGCCGCCAAAAATCGTCGTTACCGCACTCGAATCGCTCAATGAGGCGAAAGCTGACGTCGCGGAGTCGCCCGTCCCGCCATCTCCCGCATAGATGTAATTGGTGCCGCTTCCGCCTTGCAGGGCGTCGGACGCGTCGCCACCATACAAATAGGACGTTGATGTGTCGGCGCCGTTGGCGAGGAGCGAGTCCCGGCCAGAGCCGGCTATTATCGTGCTGTTGCCTGCGCTCTGGAGAAAGTCACTACCCGAGCCTCCTTCGATAAATTCGTTGCCCTCGCCGCCGTAAATGGCCGTGTTTCCACTGCCGGCAACGAGCGTGTCATTGCCGTCAGAGCCGTAAATGATGTCATTTCCCGAACCGCCGAAGACGTAATTGTGGTCGAGCGTGTCCCCCGGGAAATCCTGGTCGCCGTTCGGGGAACTCCAGGAAATGATCGTCGAGTCTCCCGAGCCGCCGATAATGGTGTTATCGCCATCCCCACCCGTGATCGTGTCATGCCCCGCCCCGCCTTCGATATAGGTAGTGCCACCACTGCCGCGGATCGTATCGTCGCCGTCCCCCGCGATAATGGTGACGTTGCCCATGCCGCCGAATACGGTGTCGTTGCCATCGCCAGTGGATAGATAGTTGTCGCCGTTTCCGAGGGTGTAATAACTATCCCCGTCTCCGCCGAATATGGTGTCATTCGCAGGCCCAGCGGGAAGGCCGGTCCCGCTCTCCGAGCGTCCGTTGTAGGGTTGGGCGTACGGATTGGTGTAGCCTTCGATGCTGATGTCGGCACCGTCGACCTGCAGAGAAAAGTTGCTCTGTCCGGAAGGCGGAATGATGGTCGTGCTCCAGTCGGCAGCGGCACTGGTGAGCTCCTCGCCCCCAACGAACGTGTCGTCGCCGGGACCCATTACTATGACATCG
>Ga0070665_100002397_pt1 | contig 20680 bp, 21 predicted proteins | sample KBSS13metaG_FD_65862 | JGI IMG/M metagenome (GOLD analysis project Ga0070665, IMG submission 65862) | Switchgrass rhizosphere microbial communities from Kellogg Biological Station, Michigan, USA - KBS S1-3 metaG | ecosystem: Host-associated > Plants > Roots > Rhizosphere > Soil ...
CGACTGCGAGATCCCCAGCTGGACGATGTCCTGCGGCGCGGTGCGCGTGATCTCCTTGCCCTCGAAGCTGACCTGTCCCTGGCGGGCGGGCGTGAGGCCGGAGATCGAGCGCAGCGTGGTCGACTTGCCGGCGCCGTTGGAGCCGATGAGCGTCACGCACTCGCCCTCGTCGACGGCGAGCGTCACGCCCTTCAGAGCCTCGATGTTCCCGTAGTAGGTGTGGATATCGGTGAGCTCGAGCATCGGCACTACGGCGTCTCCTGACTGGCCTGCTTGCCGAGGTACGCCTCGATGACCTGGGGGTTCGTCCGGATCTCCTGCGGGCCGCCCTCGGCGATCTTCTCGCCGTGGTCGAGCACGGTGATGTGCTGGGACACGCCCATGATCACCTTCATGTCGTGCTCGATGAGCAGGATCGCCAGGCCGCGGTCGTCGCGCAGCTTCTGCATGAGCTGGGTGAGCTCGTCGGACTCCTGCGGGTTCATACCCGCCGTCGGCTCGTCGAGGAGGAGCAGCTTCGGATCCGAAGCCAGCGCACGCGCGATCTCCACCCGGCGCTGGTCGCCGTAGGAGAGGTTGATCGCGAGCTGGTCGTGCAGGTGCGAGCGGATGCCCACGTACTCGAGCGCCTCCGCGGCGTGCTCGCGCACGTACTTCTCCTCGTGGCGCACCGGCGGTGTCCGGAAGATCGAGCCGAACAGCCCGGCCTTCATGCGGCTGTGCTGGCCGATCATGACGTTCTCGAGCGCCGACATCGTGCCGAAGAGGCGGATGTTCTGGAACGTCCGCGCGATGCCCAGCTTCATGATCTTGTCCGGCCGCCCGGAGGTGATGTTCGCCCCCTGGAAGGCGACGCGGCCGAGCGTCGGCTTGTAGAGCCCCGTGAGGATGTTGAAGAACGTCGTCTTCCCCGCCCCGTTCGGCCCGATGATCGACACGATCGAGCGCTCGGGGATCGAGAAGGTGACGTCGTCCACGGCGGTCAGGCCGCCGAAGCGCTTCGTGACCCCCGCGGCCTCGAGGATGAGATCCGTCACGGCAGCCTCGATTCGAAGACCGCGTCGTCCACCCCGATGTCCTCCACCAGCTCCATCTTCCGTCGTCGCTCCGGTATCAGCCCCTCGGGCCGCAGGATCATCATGATCACCAGCAGGAACCCGAAGATGCCGAACGACAGCTCGGTGAGGTCGAAGTCCAGCCCGATGTCGCCCGGCAGGCTGTTGAAGACGTCGGGGATCAGGTAGTTGTTGATCACCGAGAGGACGATCGCGCCGACGACGACGCCCCAGATCGATCCCAGCCCGCCGAGGATCACCATGGCGAGCACGAAGATGGAGAACGAGAACTGGAACTGGTCGGCGTTCACCGTGTTGAGGTAGGACGCGAGGAACGCGCCGGACAGGCCGCCGAACGCCGCGCCGGTGCCGTAGGCCATCAGCTTCGTCTTCACCATCGGGATGCCCATGCTGGAGGCCGCGACCTCGTCCTCGCGCAGGGCGATCCATGCGCGCCCGAGCCGGGAGTCGCGCAGCCGGAAGTTCACGAACAGCACGATGAACACCAGCATGAGCGCGACGTAGAACCACGGTCTGAGCTCGAGCGACGTGAAGCGGTCGATCCCAGGCAGGTCGATCTTGTCCACGGGCGTGATGCCCTGGCGACCGGCGGTCAGCGAGGTGCCGAAGCCGTGGATCTCGTCGCCGTTGATGGCGATGCGGCCGATGATCTCGCCGAAGGCGAGCGTCACGATCGCGATGTAGTCGCCTCGCAGCCGCAACGTCGGCAGGCCGATGATCATCCCGGCGACCGTGGTCGCGAGGACCGCGAGCACGCAGATGATGAGGAAGTTGACGTGGATGCCGGGCAGCTTCGCCGCGGGTCCCGTCACGAGGAAGTGGATCCCGTCGCCGCCGCCGGCGTTCGCGTGGAAGCCGGAGCCGAAGTAGCCCATCGTGTAGGCCCCGATCGCGAAGAACGCGACGTACCCCAGGTCCAGCAGGCCGGCGAAGCCGACGATGATGTTGAGGCCCAGCGCCATCACCACGTAGGCCGCGGCGAGGACGAGGTTGTTCATCACGTTGCCACCGGAGTCGATGAACAGCGGGATGATGATCGCGGCGGCGATGGCGGCCGCCGTCAGGGCCATCCGCGCGCCCTTCGGCACGCGGCTGGTGCCGGGAGGCGGCGCGGTCGACGACGTCCGGATGGCAGCGGCCTCAGCCATCAGCCTGCCTCCCTCGTCTCCTCGCCCAGCAGCCCGGACGGCCGGAACACCATGATGAGGATCAGATAACCGAACACGACGGCGGGCGTCCACTCCGTCCCGATCCGGTTGTCGGAGATCTGCTGGATGAAGCCGATGATGAGCCCGCCGAGGACGGCTCCCCGGATGTTGCCGATGCCGCCCATGACGGCCGCGGTGAACGCGATGAGCCCGGCGGTGAAGCCCTGGAAGTACCAGATGGTCGTCTGGAACAGGGCATAGATGAGGCCGCCCGCACCGGCCAGCATGCCGCCGATGAGGAAGGTCAGGCTGATCGTCGTGTCGACGTTGATGCCCATGAGGCGCGCCGCGTCAGGCTCCTGCGCGGTGGCGCGCATCGCCTTGCCCAGACGGCTGCGAGCGATGAACGTCGTCATGAGGAAGACGAGCGGGAACGTGACGCCGACGGCGAGGACGTCGCCGTTCGTGATCGGCACACCGAAGATCGTGACCAGCACGTGCTGGGAGTCGATGAGGTCGTCGATGCTCTGCGGCGAGCCTCCGCGCCAGAGCAGCCCGACGTTCTGCAGGATGAAGGAGAAGCCGACCGCGGTGATGAGCGGCGCGAGCTTCGGCGCTGCGCGGAGTGGCCGGTAACCGACCTTCTCCAACAGGACGTTGAGCGTCCCGCAGGCGACCATGGCGACGACGAGCGTGGCCAGCAGTCCCAGGATGAGCCCGCCCGCGCCGGTCGCCGAGGTGAGGCCCAGCGTGGCGAACAGCGAGACCGAGACGAACGAGCCGATCATGAACACCTCGCCATGGGCGAAGTTGATGAGCTCGATGATGCCGTAGACGAGCGTGTAGCCGATGGCCACCAGGGCCCAGATGGAGCCGTTGGAGAGGCCGTCGACCAGGTTCTCGCCGATGCGCGTGAGGTTCCCGTCCTGCGTGAGATCCGTGATCGCGTAGTAGAGCGGGAGCGCCACGAGGGCGATGATGAGCCCGTACCGGCTCAGGAACGCCCTGATCGCGCGGATCGCCTTCGGGCTGGACGCAGGGAGGCTTGCTGCTGTCATTGGGATGGGTCGGGCCGGAGGGCGGGCCTGCAAGGTGCAGGCCCGCCCGCCAGGGCGTCGATCAGGTCTGCGCCTTGACCGTCTTGTCGAACGTCAGCTCGCCGTTGTCGATCTTGTAGACGCCGTAGTCCGTGAGGGACGTATCGCCGTTCTTGTCGATCGAGTAGGTGCCGAGCACGCTCTTGCGATCCTTCGTGGCGAACAGCGCCTCGAGGATCTTCTGCTTGTCGCTCGAGCCCGCGCGCTTGATGGCGTCGAGGGCGAGGTTCATCGCCTCGTAACCGTAGATCGCGTACGGATCGGGCGTCTTGTCGCCGTACTTCTCGCCGTACTTCTTGAAGAAATCCTGGCCCTCCGGCGGGTACTGGTCCGGGGCCAGGGTGGCGACCGTCAGCGTGGTCTTCGCGCCGACGCTGGTGGGGATGCCGCCCTGCTTGGGGTCGGTGAACGCGGCCTCGGCCACGCCGTCCGGCCCGTAGAGCTTGGCGTCCGGGATCGCCGCGGAGAAGTCCTTGAAGATCTGCGCGGCGTTGTTGGAGGTCGTGCCCGAGAAGGCGAAGCAGTCGACGCCGTCACCCTTGGCCTTCGAGGCCAGGGAGCGGTAGTTGGCCGCCTTCGGGTCGATGCCCTCGTTGAAGTCGATCTTCAGGCCCTGGGTCTTCGCGGAGGACTCGATGTTCCTCGCGAGGCCGGCGCCGTAGACCTCCTTGTCGTTCGCGATCGCGACGCTGGTGCAGCCGTCGTTCTTCATGATCGTCGCGAGCGCGGCGCCCTGGATGGTGTCCTTGGGCACGATGCGCGTGTACGTGCGAGTTCCGGCCGGGTAGTACTTGTCCGGCTCGCCCTTGTCCGCGCCGGCCGCGTCGGACGTGAGGCCGACAGCCGTGTTGGACGGCGAGATCTGCGGGACCCCGCCCTCGTTGAGGATCGGGATCGAGACCGCGGAGGCGCCGGAGTTGAACTCGCCGATGTACACGGCGGTCTTGTCGTCCTGAGCGGCCTTGCGCGCGTTCGCCGAGGTGAGCTCCGGCGTCCAGTTGCCTGCCTGCGCGGACGCGTCGCTCAGCGACGTGTACTTGACCGTGAAGTTGCCGGCCTTGCCGCCGGCCTGGTCCAGCGCGAGCTTCATGCCGTTGACGAGCGCCGTCGACTGGCCGCGCTGCGCACCCTCCAGCGGAAGGCTGGAGTAGATGTGGAGCTCGCCGCCGCCGGAGGAACTGCCTCCGCCTCCGCCTCCGCCGCCGCTGCTGTTGTCGTCACTGCCGCATGCGACTACGCCGGTGCCTGCAGCCGCTACGACGCAGCCGACGGTGATGAATCTGTGGAACCGCAAAGTGGTGCCCCTCCCGAGGGTCGTACCTAGAAGCGCGCGTGATCCTACACCGCAGATTCGTTTATGCGAGGGGCGTGATACGCCACGCCGACCGTCGGTCGATCAGGTTCCGACCGACCGGCGGTGACAGGGCGTCAGGTGGAGGGACGCGCTTCGCGCACGTACGCGAGCCGCCCGTCCCGGACACGCCAGACCCCGTAGCGCCTGATCGTGCTGTCGCCGGTCGGCAACACCGACCAGGTGCCGAGGGCGGTGTCGCGCTCGCGGAGCATGAAGTACGCCTTGGTGATCGCTGCACGGTCGTTGCCCTTGACGCCCGCGGCCTTCACGGCGTCCATGAAGGCGCGCATGGCCTCGTAGCTGAAGACCGCTTCCGGCACGGGCTCTCGGCCGTAGGCGCGGTCGAACGCCGCCCCGAAGCGCGCCGCCTTGGGCGGCAGGTCGTCGAGCGGGAGCGCCGGGCTCGTGAGCAGCAGCCGTCGCGCCGTCGCGGGCTCGATCGCGGCAGCGAGGGAGGCGTCGGCCAGGCCGTCGGGCGCGAAGAGCGCGAGATCGGGATCGGCCGCGTGCAGGGCGTCGAGGACCGTCGCGCCATCTTTCGTCGTGGTCCCGGCGTACAGCGCCGCGTCCGCGCCGGACCCGGCGACATCCTGTGCGATCCCTGACTGGTCCTTGTCGTCGGCGTCGACCGCCTTCGTCCCCACGACGTCGATCCCGGCCGCGTGGGCGCGTTGCTCCACGAGACCCGCTATCCCGAGGGCCTCGAGCTCGCCGTCCTGGAGGATCGCGAGGCGGCGGACGCCCTGCTCGCGCATCGTCTCGACGAGGGCGTCGGCCTGGACGTCGTCCGCGGGCGCGATGCGCCCGAACGACCGGGTCCCGGACGGATAGAACCGATCCGGCTCACCGCGCCCGGCCGGTCGCGTCAGCCCGACGTAGCCCGTCGTCGGGCCGATCTGCAGCACGCCGGCCTCGTTGAGCAACGGCAGGGACAGGGCCGTCGCGCCCGACCCGCTGTCGCTGATGTAGCCCATGATGTTGCGGTCGGCGATCGCCCGCCGGGCGTTCGTCACGACCTGGTCGGCGCCCCAGTGCCCGGTGTGCGGGTCCGTGTCGTCGAGGGAGACGACGTTGACGGTGAACGGCCCGACCATGCCGCCCGCCTGCTCGAGCGCGAGCTTCACGGCGTCGGCGCCGTCCTGGGCGGCCTGGCGGCCGTCGCCCTGGAGCGTGCCGCTCGTGTAGACGGTCAGGATCAGGCTGCCTGTGGTCGTGTCCTCGGCCGGCTCGCCGCAGCCGAGGAGCGCCGCGGCTCCCAGCAGCACGACGACAGCGGTGCAGAGGACGACGACCCGGCGACGCACGGCTGCGGGGTCGGGTTAGCGACCCAGGCCCGCGGGGCCGAGCGGTCCGCTCACGTCAGGACCTCTGGTTCCCCGGCAGGAACGGCATCACGATGCGTGTGCCGGCTGCCAGCAGCACGATGAGCGTCGTGAGCAGGAAGGCGTCGAACGACTTGACGCCGAGCGCCCACAGCACGATCCAGACCACGAGACCGGCGGTCAGGGAGAAGATGAAGCCCATGGGTCAACCCTACCCACCCTGCGTGACGGTGGGCTCGCCGACGTCGAGCGGGTCCACCGTGCGGTCGAAGGGATGGTCGACCGGTCGCGCCCGAACCAGCGTCAGGCGCGGAGCGCCTCCGCGAACCCCGCCACCAGGTCCCGCACCGACGAGGGCGATTCCGGCGACTCCGCCACCGCCCGCACCAGCCGCGACCCGATGATCACGCCGTCGGCGCCCGCGTCGGCCGCCGCGGCGGCCTGGTCGGGCGTCCCGATCCCGAAGCCCAGCGCCACCGGCACCGACGTGCACGCGTGCGCGCGGGCCAGGATCGGCGCGAACGCGTCGCGCCCCGCCGTCCGCTCGCCGGTCGTGCCGGTCACGGAGACGGTGTAGAGGAAGCCGCGGGCCTGCGCTCCGATCTTCGCGAGGCGCTCGTCGGGGCTCGTCGGCGCGACGAGCGGGACCAGCGCGAGGCCGGCCGCGTCGCACGCCTCGAGCACCTCTCCTGACTCCTCCAGCGGCAGGTCGGGCACGATGAGGCCGCTCGCGCCGGCGTCGACGGCCCGCTGCGCGAACACGTCAGGCCCCCGCGCGAGGACGAGGTTCGTGTAACACATGAGCACGACCGGGACGCGGGGCGCGATCGCCTCGCACACCCCCAGCACGCCTCCGAGCGTCGCGCCCGCGCGCAGCGCGTCGGTGCCCGCCGCGTGGATGACCGGGCCGTCGGCCAGCGGGTCGGAGAACGGCACGCCGAGCTCGACGAGATCGGCCCCGCCGTCCGCGTACGCGTAGCCGACCTCCTTGGATCCCTCGATCGTCGGGAAGCCGCCCATGAGGTACGGCATGAGCGCCGCGCGCCCGGGGGCCGCGGCGAACGCCCGCCCGATCGCGTCCGTCTCAGTCGCCGCCACGGGCGAGCACCTCCGCGAGGTCCTTGTCGCCCCTGCCCGAGCAGCACAGGAGATCCATCGTCGAGCCACCGCCGTCCTCGTGGACGGCGTAGTGCAGCGCGTGGGACGTCTCGAGCGCCGGGATGATCCCCTCCAGCCGAGCGACCTCACGGAACGCGGCGTCCGCCTGCTCGTCGCTCACCGCGACGTAGGACGCGCGCCCGGAGTCGCGCAGCCACGCGTGCTCGGGTCCCGTCCCGGGGTAGTCGAGCCCGGCCGACACGGAGTGCGCCTCGGTGATCTGCCCGTCCTCGTCCTGCATGACGGCGGAGAGCGCCCCGTGCAGCACGCCCGCCCGGCCGCCCACGGTGAGCGGCGCGCCGTGGCGTCCCGTCTCGATGCCCTCGCCGGCGGCCTCGACGCCGACGAGCCGCACGTCCGGGTCGTCGACGAACGCGGCGAACGTCCCCATCGCGTTCGAGCCGCCCCCGACGCACGCGATGACCCGGTCCGGCAGCCGTCCCGTGCGCTCCAGGAGCGCGGCCCGCGCCTCGTCGCCGATGACGCGTTGCAGGTCGCGCACGAGCGCGGGGTACGGCGCGGGCCCGACGACCGAGCCGATGATGTAGTGGGTGGACGCGACGTTGGTGACCCAGTCGCGGATCGCCTCCGACGTCGCCTCCTTCAGCGTCTTGCTCCCGGCCTCGACCGGCACGACCGTCGCACCCAGCAGCCGCATGCGCTCGACGTTGGGCGCCTGGCGCCGCGTGTCCTCGCTGCCCATGTAGACGACGCACTCGAGGTCGAGGAGCGCCGCGGCCGTCGCGCTGGCGACGCCGTGCTGACCGGCCCCGGTCTCGGCGATGACGCGCCCCTTGCCCATCCGCCGCGCGAGCAGCGCCTGGCCGAGGGCGTTGTTGAGCTTGTGCGACCCCGTGTGCATGAGGTCCTCGCGCTTGAGCCACAGCTCGCGCCCGGCGATCTCGGAGAGGCGCTCGGCGAGGTACAGCGGCGTCGGGCGCCCGCAGTAGTCGCGCAGCAGCACCTCGAGCTCGGCGCGGTAGCCGGGATCGTCGCGCGTCGCGATCCACTGCGCCTCGAGCTCGGCGAGCGCCGGCATCAGCGTCTCGGGGACGTACTGCCCGCCGTAGGGCCCGTAGCGATGTGGGACGCCTGCCTCGACCTTGCTCATGCGGTCACCTCGGACTCGTTCTCCTCCGCGACCGGGTCGGGCGCAGCCAGCTCCACGGCAGCGTTGAACGCGCCGACGAGCTCGGGATCCTTCACACCGGGCGAGCTCTCGGTCCCGCTCGCGACGTCGACCGCCCAGGGCCCCACGGCCTCGATCGCCTCGCCGACGTTCGCCGGCGTGAGGCCGCCGGCGAGGATGAGGGGCGGGCCGCCGCGCGGCAGCGCACGCACCATCTCCCAGCCGAACGACTCGCCACCGCCGCCGTCGAGCAGGTGGAAGTCGGTGTGGAAGGGCTCGAGGCCGCTCACGTCCCCGAGATCGCGCACGCGCACCGCCTTGATGACCTTCGCGCCCGTCCGCCGCGCGACCTCGCCGCAGAACGACGGGCCCTCGTCGCCGTGGAGCTGCACCATCGTGAGCCCCAGGACGTCGGCCATCTCGACCACGCGCGCGAGGCGCTCGTTGACGAACACCCCGGTCAGCTCCACCTTGCGCCGCATCGCGCGGGTGATGCGGCCGGCCTCCTCCAGCGAGCACCTGCGGGCGGAGCCCGGCCACAGGATCATCCCCAGCGCCCAGGCACCCGCGTCCACGCAGAGCTCGGCGTCGTCGAGGGAGGTGATCCCGCAGTGCTTGATACGAACGGAGGACATGCCTCCGACGCTAGTGCACTACAACGTCTCGTGTCCGACGAGCGCGCGGACGGCGTCCGCCATGTCGCTCGCGCGCATCAGCGCCTCGCCGACGAGGACCGCGTCGACGCCGACGCGCTCGAGGTCGTCGAGCTGGTCGCGGCTGTGGATGCCCGACTCGGACACCACCGTCTTCCCCGCTGGGACCTCCGAGAGCAGCTCGTACGTGCGGTCGAGGTCGACCGAGAAGTCCGTGAGGTCGCGGTTGTTGATGCCGATCACGTCGGCGTCGATCGCCTCCAGCGCGAGCTCCAGCTCACGCTCGTCGTGGACCTCCACGAGCACGTCGAGGTCGAGCGCCTGCGCCTCCCCGTACAGGTCGGTCAGATCGCCGACGGACAGCGCGGCGCAGATGAGCAGCAGCGCGTCGGCACCGGCCGCCGCGGTCTCGTACACCTGGTAGACGTCGACGATGAAGTCCTTGCGGAGCACCGGCAGATGGCAGCTCTCGCGGGCCTCGCGGAGGTCGTCGAGCGATCCAGCGAAGTGCGCGCCCTCCGTGAGGATCGAGACGGCCGCCGCGCCGCCCAGCTCGTAGGCCTGCACGACGTCGCTGACGGTCGCGCCCTCGCGGATCGTCCCCGCGGACGGCGAGCGGCGCTTGTGCTCGGCGATGAGCGACACGCCCGGGCGCGTCAGCGCCTCCGAGAACGGGCGATCGTCGCGGTGCGCAAGCGCCTGCTCCAGCTCGCGCAGCGGCACGGACGCCTGACGGCGCCGCACCTCGTCGCGGGTGCTCTCGACGATGCGCTCGAGGACGTTGCCGTTCATCCCTGCTTGCCAGCCTCCGCCAGTTCGTGCGTCACCGCGATGAGCCGCTCGAGGGTCTCCGCCGCCGAGCCGTCCGAGATCGCCTCGCGTGCGGCCGTGACGCCCGCCGCGAAGTCGGGCACGCCACCGCCCGCGTAGATCGCGGCGCCGGCGTTCAGCACCGCGAGGTCCGTCCTGGGGCCGTCCTCGCCGACGAGGATGGCGCGCGTGATCCGCGCGTTGACCGCGGGATCGCCTCCCGCCGTCGCTTGCGGGTCTGTGGTGGTGGGGAGACCCACGTCCTCGGGGCTGACCGTGTAGGAGTCGATCTTGGTGCCGTTGACCTCGACCACCTGGGTGGGAGCGGCGATGCTCAGCTCGTCCAGGCCGTCCGTCGAGGATACGACCAACGCACGGTCCACGCCGAGCTGTGCCAGTGCGCCCGCCATCGTCTCGACATACCCGGCGTCGGAGACTCCGATCAGCTGACGCCTCGCGCCGGCCGGATTCGTCAGGGGTCCCAGGAAGTTGAAGATGGTGCGGACGGCCAGCGAGCGGCGCACCGGGATGACGTGCCGCGTCGCACCGTGATGTGCGGGAGCGAACATGAACCCGAAGCCGACCTCGTCCAGACAGCGCCCGACCTGCTTCGGATCGAGGTCGATCCGCACGCCCAGCGCCTCGAGGACGTCGGCCGAGCCGGAGAGCCCGGTCGCGGTGCGGTTGCCGTGCTTGGCCATCGCGCAGCCCGCGCCCGCCGCGATGAGCGCCGCGGTCGTGGAGACGTTGAACGAGGGCCGCCCGCCGCCGGTCCCCGCGGTGTCCACGAGGTCGCGCCGGCTCGTCGTGACCGGTGCCGCGAGCTCGCGCATCGTGAAGGCGAGCCCGGCGATCTCCTCGCGCGTCTCCCCCTTCGTCCGCAGGCCGATGAGCAGGCCCGCGATCTGCGCCTCCTCGGCCTCGCCGGCCATGATCACGGCGAGGACGTCGGACGCCTCCTGCGCGCTGAGGTCGCGACCGGACGCGACCGAGTCCAGGGCCTTCGTGAGGACGGCGCTCACGTCGCTCCCCGCGCGAGGAAGTTGCGCAGCATCGTCGCGCCCTCCGGCGTCAGCACGGACTCGGGATGGAACTGGACGCCCTCCGCCGGCAGCTCGCGGTGGCGGATGCCCATGAGGACGCCGCCACCCTCGGCGCTGACCTCGAACCCGTCGGGCAGCGACTCGGCGTCGACGACGAGCGAGTGGTAGCGCCCGACCGTCACCTGCCGCGGCAGGCCCGCGAAGAGGGAGCGCCCGTCGTGGGTGATCTCGGTCGTCTTGCCGTGCACGGGCTCGTGGCGGACGACGGCGCCGCCGAACGCCTGCGCCATCGACTGATGCCCGAGGCAGACGCCGAGCGTCGGCACCCCCGCCTCCGGGAACCGGCGGACGACCTCGAGCGAGATCCCCGCCTCGTTCGGCGTGCACGGGCCCGGGCTCACGACGACGCGATCGGGCCCGCGTGCGAGCAGGTCGTCGACGTCGGCGCGATCGTTGCGCACGACGTCCAGCTCCGCCCCCTGCTCGCCCAGCATCTGGACCAGGTTGTAGGTGAAGGAGTCGTAGTTGTCGATCACGAGGACCTTCACGGCCATTGCTGCTGCTCCTCGGCGAGGGCGATCGCCCGCAGCACGGCGCGCGACTTCGCACGCGACTCCTCGAACTCGTAGGCGGGCTTGGCGTCGGCGACCGTCCCGCCGCCGGCCTGGATGTGCGCGACGCCGTCCTTCACCACGACGGTGCGGATGTGGATGCAGGTGTCGAGGTCGCCGGCGTAGGACAGCCAGCCGATCGCGCCGCCGTAGCCGCCTCGCTTGACGGGCTCGAGCTCGTCGATGATCTGCATCGCGCGCACCTTCGGCGCCCCTGACAGCGTCCCCGCGGGCAGGATCGAGCGCAGCGCGTCCATCGCCCCGACCTCCTCGCGCAGCGTGCCCGAGACGTTGGAGACGATGTGCATGACGTGCGAGTACGTCTCCACGCCCATGAACGTGTCGACCTTGACCGTCCCGTACTCGCAGACGCGGCCCAGGTCGTTGCGGCCGAGGTCGACGAGCATCACGTGCTCGGCGCGCTCCTTGGGGTCGGCGAGCAGCTCGTCGGCGATCCGGGCGTCGTCCTCCGGCGTCGCGCCACGGGGCCGGGTGCCCGCGATCGGGCGCGTCGACGCGTGCCGGCCGCTCACCGTCAGGAGCGGCTCGGGGCTCGCGCCGGCGATGTGGAAGTCGCCGAAGTCGAGGTAGTACATGTACGGGCTCGGGTTCACCGTGCGCAGCCCGCGGTACACGCTGAACGGGTGGATGCCGAGCTCCGCCGTCCAGCGCTGGGACGGGACCACCTGGAAGATGTCGCCGGCGTGGGCGTACTCGACGATGCGCTCCACCATGCCCTCGAACTGCTCGCGCGGCATGTTGGACTCGAAGCGCGCGGGGTCGCCGAGCTCGCGGATGCCGAAGTCGGGTACCGGTCCGGCGAGCAGGCGCCGCGCCTTGTCGATCGTCGCCAGCGCGTCGGAGTAGCTCCGCTCGATGCCGTCCTCCGGATACGCGTTCACGATGATCGTGAGCGTGTGCAGGAGATGGTCGAAGACGACGAGGATGTCGCTGAGCATGAGCGCGAGATCCGGCAGCCCGACGGGGTCCGGGTTCGGATCGCCCAGCGGCTCGACGGTGCGCACGAGGTCGTAGCCGAACAGGCCGACCGCGCCGCCTGCGAACGGCGGCCCGTCGGTCAGCGGCGCCTGGCGGTAGCGCTTGACCTCGGCCTCGGCGATCGCGTAGGGATCGCCCCCGTCGCCCAGCGACCAGCGCAGGACCTTGCGCGGGCGCACGCCGATGAAGGAGTACCGGCCCATGCGCTGCCCCTGCTCGGCCGACTCCAGCAGGAACCCCGGGGTCTCCGGATTCCTGCCACGCAGCTTGAGGAACGCCGAGACGGGCGTCTCGGTGTCGGCGATGAAGGTGTGACGCAGCGGGATGAGGTTGTGGTCGCGCGCGAGCTCGCGCGCCTCCTCCAGGCTCGGCCGGACGGCCGGCGCGGCTGCGTCAGCGGCGACGGCCAAGCAGGACCTCCTCGGCGTCCGCGAGATCGCGGTCGCGACTGCGCAGCAGGACCGTCAGGTGGTAGAGGACGTCGGCGGCCTCCTCGTCGACGCGGTCGTCGGTCTCCTCGCGTGCGGCGCGCGACACCTCCTCCGCCTCCTCCATGACCTTCTCGCCGATGAACGGCGGGTCGTCGAGGAGCTGGACGGTGTAGGAGCCCTCGGGACGCTCGCGCTGGCGGTCGACCAACGTGCGCTCGAGGTCGGGCAGCGCCTCGTGCGGCGCGCGGACGTCGGCCTCGCCGTTGTGGAAGCACGTCCGCTCGCCCGTGTGGCACGCGGGACCGGCCGGCTCGACGAGGGCCAGCACTGCGTCGCCGTCGCAGTCCATGCGCAGCGCGCGGACCTTCTGCACGTTGCCGGACGTCGCGCCCTTGTGCCAGAGCTCGTCGCGGCTGCGGCTCCAGAGATGCAGCTCGCCGGTCTCGCGGGTGCGGTCGATCGCCTCGGAGTTCGCGTACGCGAGGGTGAGGACCTCGCCGCTGGCCCAGTCCTGGATCACGACGGGTACCAGCCCGCGGTCGTCGAAGCGGATCTCCATGGTCGTCGAAGTCTAGGCAGCGGGTTAGGCTCGCGGCATGACCGATCCCGCAGGTCTCGCGCGCGAGCTGGCCGAGGCGGGCGTCGCCGGCCTCACGATCGTCTGGGCCGACAACAACGGCATCCCCCGATCGCGGACCGTGCCCGTCCAGGCGGTCGAGGCGACGGCCCACCACGGCGTGGGCGCGACCCCGCTGCTGGCGGTCTTCGACACGCACGATGCGATCACGTACGCGTACGAGGGCCTGTCGACCCCGTCGGGCGACGTGCGCCACGTCCCCGTCCTCGACCGGGCCGTCCCGCTCGCCGGCCAGCCGTCGCTCGCGTGGGCCCCCTCGCGCGTCGTCGACGCCGACGGGGCGCCGTGGGCGCTCGATCCGCGCGGCGCGCTGGAGGGGCAGCTCGCGGCCGCCGCCGAGGCCGGCCTCGAGGTGACCGCGGGGTTCGAGATCGAGTTCTTCGTCGGGCTCGACGAGGACGAGCCGGTCCCCGCGCACCGCGGTCCCGCCTACAGCCCGCACGCGCTGCTGCAGGTCGACGAGCTCGTCACCGACCTGCTGCGCGACCTCGACTCCAACGGACTGACGATCGGTCAGCTCCACGCCGAGTACGGCCTGGCGCAGGTCGAGCTGAGCCTCGCCGCCACCGACCCGATGAACGCGGCCGACGACCAGATGCTCGCCCGCCAGACGATCCACGCGGCCGCGCGGTCCAACGGCCTGCGCGCCGGCTTCGCGCCGCTCATCACGTCGGCGGGCGTCGGGCAGGGCTGGCACCTGCACACCTCGGTGGCGCGCGACGGGCGCAACCTGCTGAACCTGGACCCCGCCCACCCATCGGGCGAGGGCGCGAGCTGGATCGCGGGGCTGCTCCGGGAGCTGCCGGCGATCACGGCCGTCACGACGCCGAGCGTGCCGTCGCAGATCCGGCTGCGGCCGGGCTACTTCGCCGGCGCGTATGCGTTCTGGGGCGTCGAGAACCGCGAGGCGGCCCTGCGCTACGTGCCGGGCGGGCAGCTGCTCGGGGCGGACGCCGCGAACATCGAGCTGAAGGCGTGCGACGCCTCGGCCAACCCGTACCTCGCGCTCGCCGCCGTCGTCGCATCCGGCCTCGCGGGCATCGCCGACGGCCTCCCGCTGCCCGACCCGATCGACGAGGACCCGGGCGGCTGGACGGACGAGGAGCGCGCAGCGGCGGGCGTCCGGCCGCTCCCGACGGACCTCGCGGCGCAGGAGGCGGCGCTGCTGGCGCCCGGCCCGGTCGCGGGCGCGCTCGGGCCGGAGCGCATCGGAGCGTTCCTCGCCGCCCGGCGCAGCGACGCCGCCTGGGCCGCCGACAAGGACCTCGACGAGATCGTCGCAGCGCACCTGTGGCGCTACTGACCGAGCAGCGGGCGGACCTGCCGCAGTGCGACGAGCTCTGCGGGGCGTTCTGGGCGGCCAACGCCCTGCGCGCATCCGGGTTCGCGGCCACGCAGGAGCAGGCGGCGCTCGTCGCCGGGAGCGTCCTCTCGCCGCCGGGCGGCCGGTCGTCGCTGCCGCCCGGCGAGGGCGGCCGCGCGCCGGTCGTCGAGCTGCCGGTGGGCGAGCCGTCGGGGACGTCGGCCCACGGCGTCGCGCGGGCGATCGAGACGCTGTCGGACGGCCGGCTGTCGGCCGTCCCGGCGTCGGGGCCGTTCACCGCCGGCGCGCTCCTGGCGCTCCTCGACGGCATCGACGCCGTCGCCGTCATCGCGAACGTCGACACGGCCCCGCTGTGGGCGCCCGCGGTGACCGACGAGGAGGTCGAGCGCTACGCGGCATCCGGGGACGACGACGGTCCCGACAACGACTGGAAGGTCGGCCACTTCGTCGCGATCACCGGGACCGACGGCCGGCTCGTGCGGATCGCCGACAGCTACGCCTCCCGCGCGACCCACGTCCAGCCCGCCGAGCGCGTGGCGGCCGCGCTGCAGGGCCGCGGCGTGCTCATCGTGACGACCGACCCGGGGGCGACACGCACACGCGTCGAGAGCGCGGGCCTGGAGCCGGCGCTCTGGGACAACGGCTCGCCGCGGCCCGGCTAGCGGACCGACTCGGTGCCGGCGAGCCCGGTGCGCACCGGGCCGTCCCCGACGGCGACGGCGCGCTGGAAGATCGGCGTGTTGCACGAGATGCCGACGCGGCCCCTGGCGTCGACCGCGATCAGCCCGATGTCGCCCTGCACGACCGCGCAGGCGTCCTCCACCGCGCGCTGGATCGGGAGGCCGGCGAGACGCATCCCCGCCGCGACCTCGTGCGCGGCGACCGCCTCCATGATCCGCTCCCCGGTGCCGGTCGCCGAGACGGCGCAGACGCGGTCGTTCGCGTAGAGCCCGCCGCCGACGAGCGGCGAGTCGCCGACCCGGCCCTGCATCTTGCCCGCGATCCCGCCGGTCGACGTCCCGGCCGCGAGGTGTCCGTCCAGGTCCATGACGACGGCGCCGACGGTGTCGCCCTCCAGGGTCCAGATCCCGGGCTGGGGATCCCCGAACGCCGGCTCGGGCTCCTCGCCGGCCTCGCGGGCGGCGAGCTGCTTGCGGCGATGGTCGGTGAGCAGCACCTCGAGCTCCACGCGCGGGAAGCCGTGCTCCTCGGCGAAGCGCATCGCGCCCTCGCCGGCCAGCATGCCGTGGCGACCCTCCTCCAGCAGCGCGCGAGCGACCCGGATCGGGTTCGTCTGCCCGCACAGCGCGGCGACTGCTCCTGCCCGGCGGCGCCGGCCGTCCATGACCGCCGCGTCGTGCTCGATGTCGCCGTCCGCGGTGAGCACCGCCCCCCGGCCGGCGTTGAAGAGCTCGTCGTTCTCGAGGACGGCGACCGACTCGACGACGGCGTCGACCGCGCTGCCGCCCGCGAACAGCGCGCTGCGCCCGGCTTCGACGGCGCGCGCGAGGCCTTCCTTCAGATCGGGGGCGAGATCGGGCCGGATCACGCCACCGCCCGCACCGCCGTGCACGACGACGATCGGACCCGAGACGGGGATCGCGAGCGACATGCGGGTCAGCCTAGGGCGGCGAAGCGCGGGTGCGCCTGATCCAGATACCAGCCGAAGGCGCGGTCGGCGATCCGGCGGCGCCCGACGATCCGCAGCGCAGCGGTCAGCACGCGCGGGGGCAGCGCCGGGACGACCCGCTGCAACGCGAGCGCACGGCCGAACGGCCGGGCGTGGCGCGCCGAGAACGCGCCGTAGCGCTCGAGCGCCTCGTCCCGCGTCGCACGCCCCGCGACGACGGCCCGCAGCTCGCGCCCGCACGCGATCCCGAAGTAGAACGCGGTCCGGATCCCCTCGCCCGACAGCGGGAAGCAGTGCCCGGCGGCGTCTCCGACGAAGAACACGCCATCGCCCGTCGCGGGGCGCAGGCGGTGCGGGAACCAGTTGCCCTGGTAGCGCACTGGCTCGTGCCCCTCGCGCTCGGCCAGGTGCACCGTGGCGTCCTTCACGTGCTGCCGTGGCTCGTAGGACCCGACGCCGACACGGACCTCCCGCCCCGCGGGCACCGACCAGCCGTAGCCGCGGCGGACGAGGTCGCGCTCGACCCAGACGTGCAGCTCGTCGGAGTCCACGGCGTCGTGCGGGTGCACCTCCAGACCGCGCGAGAGCGGCGCGTCGGGCGGCTGGAAGACGCCCCGGGCGTCGAGGACGCGCCGCCAGCCCAGTGCGTCGACGACCATCGGGGCGCGCAGGACGCCGCGGTCGGTCGCGACGCCGCCGTCCGCCCGGCCCCGGACGAGCGCGGTCTCGAAGCGAGCGTCGGTCTGGGCGTGCAGGAGGCGGCACAGCTCGCGGTAGTCGAAGGCCGACCAGCTCCACGGCAGGCGGCAGCGGACGCTGCCGTGCGGGGTCGTGAAGCGCATGCAGGGCAGCTCGCTGCGAATCGCGTCGGAGACGCCCATCGCGTGCAGCCAGTCCGTCGGCGCCGCGCACGCGCTCGTCGCGCGCTCGCCGACCTCGTACCGGTCGAGCAGCACGACGCGCGCGCCGCTGCCCGCGAGCTCGCGCGCGACGGCGAGCCCGGCGAACGACGCGCCGCAGACGAGCACGTCGGCCTCCGTGCCGTCGAGCGACGTGCGCTCGTCGCCGCGGGCGGTCGCGCGGCGGGTCATGCCGCGCGCGCGGCGCCGATCACCGCGCTCGCGAGCTCGAGAGGACCGAGCGCGGTCCGCCGCCCCAGGACGTCGAAGCCGATGCGCTCGACACGGTCCAGGACCCGCTCGTAGATCGCACCCGCGACGCGCATCGCGGTGCGCATCTCGGGGCGCACCGCGCCGATGACCGACCTCGTGTCGGCGAACAGGGCGCGGGCGCGGGCGGCCTCCGAGCCGACGCGTTCCCGGAACGCGTCGCTGGCGCGCTGCTCGGCGAGGTCGTCCTCGCCCAGCCCCGGGAGGTAGATGCGGTCCATCTCCCAGTCCTCGCGGACGTCGCGGATGAAGTTCGTGAGCTGGAAGGCGACGCCGAGCGCCGCGACCGTCTCGCGGTCCGCCTCCGGCGCGCCGAGCAGCGGCGCCATGATGCGGCCGACGGCGGCGGCGCTGCCGTTCATGTAGGCGTCGAGGGCGGCGCGGTCGGCCATGCGCACGCGGTCGCAGTCGACGCGCATCGAGTTCATGTAGACGCGCAGCTCGGAGAGCGGCAGGTCGTAGCGCTGTCCCGCGTGGACGAGCGCGGCGATGGTCGGGTGCGAGGAGTGCCCGTCGCGCAGGCCGCGATCCAGCTCGAGCTCCCACGCGTCGAGCTGGGCGCGCCGCGCCGGCCCGGCGCCGGGTGCGTCGACGATGTCGTCGGCCCCGCGCACGAACCCGTAGAGCGCGTGGACCGCGGGGCGCACGTCGCCGGGCAGCCGCCGGGTGGCGATGAAGAACGTCGGATCCCGACGGAGCTGCAGCGCTGCGCAGCGGCGGTAGGCCGCGCGCACGTCCGTGTCCAGGGCTGCGTGCACTGCGGAGGAGCCTACGGATCGTGCGCCGGAGCGGATCACCGTCCGGGAGCGTCGCAGGCTGAGGAACGACGAAGGCCCGTGCGTCCGCCGACGCACGGGCCTCCATCGTGTGGATGTCCCCTCGCTCACAGGAGCGAGTATGCGCAGGCAGCGACCGGGTCCAGGAGGCTTGATCCGTGATCTGCGGACCTTCCTCTGTGTGACCTCAACCGTGGCGACCTTCGGGCGTCCCTCAACACCTTCCGGGGCTCATCCATGAGCCGGTCTCGCCTGTCCCTCCTGTTGTCGGCCGCGACCAGGAGAGCGCTGAGCGGAGTGGACGGGCGTCCTACTCGATGCCCAGCCGGTCCAGCATGCGGTCGTCGCCGCGCCAGCCGCGCCGCACGCGCACCGACAGCTCGAGGTGCACCCGGGTCCCCAGCTCCTTCGCGAGCTCGCGCCTGGCGGCCGTCCCGACCGCCTTGATCATCCGCCCCCCGGAGCCGATGAGGATGCCCTTCTGGGAGTCCGTCTCCACCCACACGAGCGCACGGATGACGGTCAGGTCCTCGCGTGGCTCCTCGATCTCCTCGACGATCACCTCGACCGAGTGCGGCACCTCCTGGAACGTCCGCCGGAGCACCTGCTCGCGCACGAGCTCGGCGAGGTGCACCTCGAGCAGCTGGTCGCTGGTGTCCTCCTCGGGGAAGAAGAACGGCCCCTCCGGCAGCAGCTCGCCGAGGCGCTCGGTCAGCGCGACGACGCCGCTGCCGGTCCGCGCCGAGATCGGGAACACGTCCTCGCCGACGTCGAGCTCGGCCGCGGCCTCCAGCGCGATCATGGTGCGCGACCGGTTGAGGCGGTCGATCTTGTTGACCGCGATGACCACCGGCAGCCGCGCCTCGCGCAGGAGCGCGGCGAGGAAGCGGTCGCCGGGACCGACGCCCTCCTCCCCGTTGATGATGAGCAGCGCGACGTCGGAGTCGGCGAGCTCGCGCTCGACCCGCGACTGCATGCGCTGCGTGAGCGCGTCGCGCGGGCGCTGCACGCCAGGCAGGTCGACCAGCACGAGCTGACGATCGGGCGTCGTGGCGACGCCGCGGATGGCCCGACGGGTCGTCTGCGGCTTGTCGGAGACGATCGCGACCTTGCGCCCGACGATGCTGTTGACGAGCGTCGACTTGCCGACGTTCGGCCGGCCGGCCAGCGCGACGAACCCCGAGCGGCTCACGTGCTCATTCCCATGCGAGGAGCTCGCGCTGGAGCGCGAGCATCTCGCCGTCGTCGGTCTCGTGATCCATGCCCGTCAGGTGCAGGGCCCCGTGGACGATGGCCTCGCGGAGGTCCGTCGTGTGCGGCGGGCAGATCACGATGTCGCCGAGCTCGCGCGGGACGCCGTCGCCCAGCGGCTCGTTCCCGTCGATCGGGAAGCTCAGGACGTCCGTCGGCCCCTGCTTGCCGCGGTGCTCGGCGTTGAGCGCGGCGATCCGGTCCGCGCCCACGAACGCGATCGCGACGTGCCCGTCGTGCACGCCGGCCGATGCCAGCGCGATCGCCACCAGCCGCTCGATCTCCGCCGGGAGCGGAGCATCGGGCGCCGGGACCTCGCCGACGACCTCGACCTCAAGCACGCCGGCGCTCGGCCGCACGCAGCTCCGGGGCCTGACGAGCGGCGTGCTCGTCGTAGGCCTCGACGATGCGCTGCACCAAGCGGTGGCGAACGACGTCCTCGCCCCCGAACCGGATGAACTGGATGCCCTCGATCCCCTCGATGATCTCCGAGACGGTGATGAGCCCGGACTTCTGATCCTTCGGGAGGTCGATCTGCGTGATGTCACCGGTGACGACCATCTTGGAGTTGAACCCGAGCCGGGTCATGATCATCTTCATCTGCTCGGGCGTGGTGTTCTGCGCCTCGTCGAGGATGATGAAGGAGTCGTTCAGAGTTCGGCCCCGCATGAATGCCAGCGGCGCGACCTCGATCTGTCCGCGCTCCAGCGCCTGGGCCACGCGCTCGGCGTCGAGCATGTCGTGCAGGGCGTCGAACAGCGGCCGCAGGTACGGATCGATCTTCGCCATGAGGTCGCCGGGCAGGAAGCCCAGGCGCTCGCCGGCCTCGACGGCCGGGCGGGTGAGGATGATCCGGTTGACCTCGCGCCGGCTCAGCGCGGCGGCGGCCAGCGCGACGGCCAGGAACGTCTTGCCCGTACCCGCCGGGCCGATGCCGAACGTGATCGTCTCGCGCCGGATGGCGTCGACGTAGCGCTTCTGGTTGACCGTCTTCGGCGCGACCTTGCGCGAGCGGTGACGCCACACGACGTCGTCGAGGATCTCCGCGGGCGACGCGTGCTG
>Ga0070665_100002398_pt1 | contig 20669 bp, 20 predicted proteins | sample KBSS13metaG_FD_65862 | JGI IMG/M metagenome (GOLD analysis project Ga0070665, IMG submission 65862) | Switchgrass rhizosphere microbial communities from Kellogg Biological Station, Michigan, USA - KBS S1-3 metaG | ecosystem: Host-associated > Plants > Roots > Rhizosphere > Soil ...
CCCAGACCCCGCACTGGTTCGGCGCGGTCGAGGGGCCGGTCGAGCTCATCGCGATCCTCGGGCCACACGGCGAGCGGATGCACCTGCACGACCACTGACCGCTACATCCGCACGACCGCCCGGCCGACCACCTCGCCGCGATCGAGCGCGTCGAAGGTCGCGGCGGCCTCGTCGAGGCCCACCTCGCGGCTGATGGTGTCGCCGAGGCTGATGCGGCCGTCGGCCGCGAGCTCCAGGAGCCTCGGCATGTCCGCGCGGCTGCGCGCGCCGTAGGAGCCGACGAGCCGCAGCTGCCGGCGCACGAGCAGGTTCGACTCGATCGGCGTCAGCTCGCCGAGCGCGCTCACCCCGATCACCACCGCCCGCCCGCCGAGCCCGACGAGCTCGAGCGCCTGGCGGATGGTGGCCGGGCGGCCGAGCGCCTCGAACGCCAGCTCGACCCCCTCGCCGTCGGTCAGTTCCAGCACGCGTGCGCGGACGTCCTCGCGCGAGCCGTCGATCGTGTCGGTCGCTCCCATCTGCCGTGCCAGCGCGAGCTTCTCCTCGGACACGTCGACGGCGATGACCTGCGCCGCGCCGAGCACCCGCGCGAGCTGCACGAGGTTCACGCCGACGCCGCCGACCGCGACGACCGCGACCCGCTCGCCCGCCTGCAGCGCGCCGGCGTGCACGAGCGCGCCGTAGGCGGTGAACGCGGCGCAGCCGAGCGGCGCGGCCTCCTCCAGGGCCAGGGCGTCGGGGACTTCGAACACGCTCGTCTCCGGCAGGACGCACAGCTCCGCGAGGGCGCTCGGGCCCGCCATCCAGACCGGAGCGCCGTCGGGGGCGTAGAGGCGGGTCGTCCCGTCGTAGAGCGTGCCCCGGGCCCTGTTGAGCGACCAGAACGCCTCGCAGAAGTCGTCGCGCCCGGCGGCACACCGCGCGCAGCGCCCGCAGGGAAGGATGAACGGGGCGACGACCCGGGTCCCGAGCGCCGGACCGTCGACGCCCTCCCCCAGCTCGGCGATCGTCCCCGCCATCTCGTGCCCGGGCACGACCGGCAGCTTCGACGGCGACTCGCCCTTGATGACGTGCAGGTCGCTGTGACACACACCGCAGGCGGCGACGCGCACGAGGACCTCGCCCGGCCCCGGCCGCGGGTCGCGCAGCTCCTCGATCCGCAACGCCCCCGGCGCGCGCAGCACGGCGGCCCGCATCACGTGCCGCCCACGGTCGTGGGCCGTGCGAGCAGCGTCGCCCGGGGCCCCGGGTCCAGGGAGCGCGTGATGTGTCCCTTGCCGTGCGTGTCCTCGACGAGGCACACGTCGCCGGGGCCGAACCGCCGCACCTCGCCGTCGGACACCTCGACCTCGATCCGTCCCGTCAGGGTCACGATGAACAGCCGTTCAGGCGCGTTGTGGGGCACCACGTAGGACGCCTCCTCGAGCACGCGGCGGAACTCGAGGTCGGCGACCGGGATCCGATCGGAGAGCGCGACCCGCGAGGTCGCACCCGACGACCCTTGCTCGGCGGTGGCGAGGTGGACGTCCTCGAAGTGCGACTCGCCATCGTCGTCCGCCCAGATGCGCACGTAGTCGGGGTCGCCTCTCACGTCGCCCCGAAGTGCGACTCCTCGAGCACGGGCTCCTCGGCGAGCTGCACGTCCATCGCGACCGACGTCCCGCAGCCAGGGCAGCAGAACTCGCGCAGGACCATCTCGTCGACGCGCCCGAGCGCGTTGAGCTCGCTGATGGCCGTGATGGGCAGCTCGCGGACGAGCGTCCCCTGCTTGTGGTCGTCGCCGTAGGCGCCGAGGCGGTGGCCGCACTCGGTGCAGCGCAACGCGCGCCCGCCGTCGCCCTCCACGGCCTCGACCGTGTCCGAGACGCGGTGAAGCCGGGTCCCCTCGACCGTCCCGCCGCCCACCCCGTCGGCCACCGGCCGCCCGTCGCGCAGGCGCGCGGCGCGGATCGCGTCGCGCGCCGCGGCGGTCGCGGCCGCATCGCCGGCGACCACACCGTAGACCGAGCGCGCGATCTCCTCGGAGACGAGCCCGTGGCGCAGGTCGCGCTCGACGAGGACGGGGTCGCGTCGCAGGGGATCGCCGTACCCGCCGCCACCGGACACGACCGTGACGAGGAAGTCGCCCTCGCCCAGCAGGGTGTGGTCCTTCGCCTGCAGGACGTCGGTCTGCGTGCCGGTCACGCCGTCGGTCGAGTCCGGGATGATCCCGGCCGCGAACAGCTCCGGCACGTTGGAGGAGCGGAAGACGACGTTGCTCTTCGCCGACGCCGGCGAGCCGCCCGAAAGCCCGTGGCCCTCCGGCTGCGACACGCCCGACGCGAGCGTCACGGAGACGATCGGGATCGGGTTCTTGTGCGGGAGCATCCCGAACTCGATGCCGACGCCGCCGCGGAAGCGCCCATGGCCGCCGCTGTCGCGGCGCTCGCGCCGGTAGACCTGCAGCACAGGCGAGCGGCTCTCGGTCGTCTCCGCGTTCGGGATCGTCGACGACATCGAGTGCAGGATCCCGCCGGTGTCGATCCCGTCGGTGAACGTCCGCGCGCCCCCGCCGCCGCCGCAGCAGTCCATGAAGACGTGCGCGAACGGCTCGCCGTGGCGGTCGAGCCCCGCCATGACCGGGCAGTTGATCCCGGGCGACCAGCACGCCTGCGCCTCGGTGCCCAGCTCGTCGGAGGCCATGAGCATCTTGGCGAAGGCGTTGGCGACGACGTCCTGCGTCGAGAGCGTCGTCATGATCGACGCCATGCTCACCCCGGCGGGGCTGAGGGCGTTGTTGATCGTCCCCTCCTCGGAGACGATCTCGATGATCCGCCGGCCTGCGTCGACCGCCCACGGCAGGTCGTAGCAGAGGAACGTCAGGAAGACCCCGAGCACGGCGCCCTCCATCGCGGGCCGCGCGCAGTTGATCGCCCCCGGCGCCTGCGGCGCGGTGCCGGTCATGTCGACGACGAGGCGATCGTCGGTCTTCGTCACCTTGCAGCGCATGGGGTACATCACGGCGTTGCGGCCGTCGTGGTCGTGGTAGATCTGGTCCGCCCACGAGCCGTCGGGCATGTCGCGCAGGCGCTTGCGGACGACCCGCTCGACGTAGTCGATGATCTCCTCCTGCGAGGCCTGGAACGCCTCCAGGCCGTACTGCTCGATGAGCTCGTGGATGCGCCGGTGGGTGATCCGCATGGAGGCGAGGCGCGCGCGGAGGTTCAGCGCGTTGAGCTCGGGCGTGCGGTGGTTGCGCAGGTAGGCGCGCTCGATGTCGGCCCGCAGCTCGAAGTCCTCGACCATCTTCATCCCCGGGAACAGCGGCGCCTCGCCGAACCGGTCCTCGGACCCGACGACGAAGCTGCCGGGGACGGGGCTGCCGACGTCGTTGTCGTGCATGACGATGCCCGCCCACGCGACGATCTCGCCCTCCCAGTAGATCGGGCTCGCGAGGATGCCGTCGTTGGCGTGCAGCGCGCCCCACCACGGGTCGTTGGTGAAGAACATGTCGCCCTCGCGCATGCCCTCCGGCCCCCACTCCTCGAGCACCTTCTGGACGAAGACGTCGATCGTCGAGGCGTGCTGGATGATGTAGATGCCCGCGTACAGCCCGCGCCCGTCGCCGGTCATGAGCGCCGCGTTGAAGTCGAGCGCCTCGTAGACGACGGGCGAGCCGGACAGCCGCGCCGCGATCATCGCCTGGTCGTCGTTGATCGCCCAGAGACGGTGGCGGATGACCTCGAAGGTCACGGGATCGAGGCTCATCGGACCACCTCCACACCGGTGTGCACGGCGGGACTGGCCGACGCCGCGGTCGGCGCCAGCCGCAGCGTGAGGTAGCCGTCGACGAGCGCCTCGTAGTCGGGTGGGACGACGACGCTGTCGCCCATCCGCTGCACGATCGCCGGGCCTCCGACGAGGTTGCCCGGGCGCAGCGCGTGCCCGTGGTAGACGGGCGTGGAGCGGAACCCCTCGGGCTCGAAGTACGCCTCGCGCTCGCCGGTCAGCGCCGCCGAGGCGTCGGCGTCGCCCAGCTCGCGCGCGTCGAACGGGACCGGCTCCAGCGCGCGGGTGCCGACGACGCTGTGCAGCTCGAACTCCAGGGCCCCGCCGCTGAGCAGCGCACCCTCGCCATAGAGATGGCGGTAGCGCTCGGCGAAGCGCGCGCGCAGGAGCTCGGGCGTGCGCTCGTCGAGCGCGCCGGGGTCGACGTCCACGTCGAGCGTGTGGACCTGCAGCCGGTAGCGGACGCCGAGGGTCCGCGCGAGCGCGACGTCCTCGCTGGGGACGCCCTCGCCGGCGAACTGGTCGAGCACCCGGGACTCCAGCGCCGAGAAGTGGCCGGTCATGGCCGCGAGGTCCTCCGTGTCGAGCGGCGTCATGAGCTGGTGCGAGGCCTGCTCGGTGTGGGTGATGTCGCAGGTGAGCATGCCCTCGGCCGAGAACGCGGTCGAGTCGGCGAGGACGAGGATCGCCTTCGACCCGATGTCGTGGCCGTAGAAGGCGGCGTGGGTCGGCCCGGCCCCGCCGTAGGCGACGAGCACGCACTCGCGCGGGTCGTGGCCCTGCTCGATCGTCGACTTGCGGATGAGATCGCCCATGTGGGCGTTGATGATCCGGAAGACGCCGATCGCGACCTCCTCGGGCTCCATCCCCAGCGGCCCGCCGAGCTTCGCGAGCGCTTCGAGCGCGAGGTCGCGGCGCAGCTCCATCCGGCCGCCGAGGAACGCGGCGGGGTTGAGGTAGCCGAGCACGAGGTCCGCATCGGTCACCGTGGGCTCGGTCCCGCCGTGGCCGTAGCACGCGGGCCCGGGTCGGGAGCCCGCGCTCTGTGGGCCCACGCGCAGGAGCCCGCCCTCGTCGAGCCAGGCCAGCGACCCGCCGCCGGCGCCGATCGACTGCACGGAGACCTTCGGGATGCGCATGACGTACTGCGAGACGACCGGCTCGGGGTCGGTCGGGACCTCGCCGCGCAGGATGAGCCCGACGTCGAAGGACGTGCCGCCGACGTCGGTGCAGATGACGTTCTCCTCCCCGTACAGGCCCCCCAGGTACTGGCATCCGAGGATGCCGCCCGTGGGGCCCGAGTCGAGGGTGAGGATCGGCCGGCGCGCGGCGTCCTCCACGGAGGTCAGGCCGCCGCTGGCCTGCATGACGAGCAGCGGGTCGCGCAGCCCCTCCTCGCGCAGGCGCCGCTCGAGGTCGTCGAGGTAGCCGACGACCTTCGGCGCGACGTACGCGTTGACCGCCGTCGTCGCGGTGCGCTCGTACTCGCCGAGCACGGGCGCGATCTGGCTGGACAGCGTCACCCGCACCCCGGGCGCGCGTTCGGCCAGCAGCTCCCCGACCCGGCGCTCGTGCGCGTCGTTCACGAACGACCACAGGAAGCTCACGGCGATCGACTCCACGCCCTCGGCGACGAGCTCGTCGATCGCCCGGATCGCCTCGTCCTCGCGCAGCTCCACGACGACGTCGCCGTCGACGTCGACGCGCTCGGCCACGCCCCGGATCAGCTCCCGGGGGATGATCGGCACCGGCTTCTCCAGGCGCGAGGAGTGCACGAGGTCGCGCTCGGGCAGGCCCGCCCGCTTGGCGTAGACCTTGCCGATGATGATCGCGTCCTCGTGCCCGCGGGTCGTGATGAGGCCGGTGCGCGCGCCGTTGCGGGTCAGCACGGCGTTCGTCGCCACGGTCGTGCCGTGCACGAACAGGTCCGTGTCGCGGAGGAGCTCGGCGCGCGTGAGCCCGAGGCCCTCGGCGTTCACCGCGACGGCGCTGAGCACGCCGTCGGCCAGCGAGCCGTGGGTCGAGAGCGACTTCGCGACGCTGCGCCGACCCGCCGCGTCGACCACGACGCAGTCCGTGAACGTCCCCCCGATGTCCACGCCGATTCGGTAACCCATCTCTCCTCCGGTCCTGGCCCCGCGCGTTGACGCCCGCCGACAGCTGGCTTAGATTCAATCAGATGGTTCGACTCATTTCCGATGGCGACGACCTGCGCTCGGCAGGCCCCAGCGCCGAGGAGGACCGGGCTGCGATCGCCGACCTGATCCGCCTCGAGCGCTTCCACCGCGACCGCCGCCGCTGGGACGAGCTGGCCGCCGACTACGTCGAGGACTCGCGCGTGAAGACGACCTGGTTCGAGGGCACCGGGCGGGAGTTCGCGGAGGCGTCGCGCGACATGGCGCAGCGCGGGCGGGAGAGCGTCCACCTCATCGCGCCGACCGACATCCGCATCAACGGGGACCGGGCGACGTGCGAGAGCCACGCCCAGATCCTCAACCGCAGCGTCGTCCACGGCGTCGAGGTCGACATGACCCAGTACTGCCGCTTCTTCTCGCGGCTCGTGCGCACGCCGGACGGCTGGCGACTGGCCAGCTTCGACGGGATCTACCACAAGGACACGATCGTTCCCGTGCGACCGGGCGAGGAGGTCCCCATCGACTGGGACGCGCTGCGCGAGCTGCGCCCGTCGTACCGGATCTGGGCCTACACGATCGGCCTGCGGGGCTATGAGATCGGCCAGGACGAGCTGGGCGACGACCGCCCCGACCTGCTCGAGCCCTTCTACGCCGAGGCCGACCGCTGGCTCGGCGCGGGCTGAGCCGATGGGGCGCGACGCAGCGGGCAGGGTCGCGGTCGTCACGGGCGGCGCGCAGAGCATCGGGCAGGCGTTCGCGCTGCGGCTCGCGCGCGACGGCCACCGGGTCGCGATCGCCGACCTGCAGCCGACGGACGAGACCGAGCGCCTCATCGCCGACGCGGGCGGCGAGAGCTTCGGGATGGAGTGCGACATCTCCTCGCGGGAGAGCGTGGGCGCGTTCGCGGACGCCGTGCGGGAGCGCTTCAGCCGCTGCGACGTCCTCGTCGCGAGCGCCGGCATCTACCCCGTGATCCCGTTCGCCGAGCTCGAGTGGGAGGACTGGCGGCGGGTCCTCGCGGTCAACGTCGACTCGCTCTTCCACCTCTCCAAGGCGTTCGTCCCCGGGATGGTCGAGAACGGCTGGGGGCGTGTCATCGCCGTGTCCTCGACGACGTTCCACACCGGCACGCCCCAGTTCGTCGCCTACACGACGAGCAAGGGCGGCGTCATCGGCTTCGTCCGCGCGCTCGCGACGGAGGTCGGCGACGCCGGCGTGACGGTCAACTCGGTCGCACCCTCCCTCGTCCGCACGAAGGGCACCGAGGCCGGCCCGCAGGGGCCGCTGGGCTGGTTCGACCTCACGCGCGAGCTGCAGGCGATCAAGCGCACGCAGGAGCCCGACGACCTCGTCGGCGCGATCTCGTTCTTCGCCTCCGACGACTCGGCGTTCATCACGGGCCAGACCCTGCCGGTCGACGGCGGGCTCACCCGCGTCTGAGCGTCAGCCCCAGATCTCCTCGGCCGTCTCGACGACGAGTCGCAGCTTCGCCGTCTGGTCGTCGGGGGTCAGCTCGTTGCCCTCGGCCACGGACGCGAAGCCGCACTGCGGCGAAAGGCAGAGCTGGTCGACGTCGATGAAGCGCGAGGCCTCCTCCACGCGGCGCTTGAGGTCGTCCTTGCGCTCGGGCGCGCCGGTCTTCGTCGTGACGAGGCCGAGGACGACGACCTTGTCGCGCGGCACGAAGCGCAGCGGCTCGAAGCCCCCGGATCGCTCGTCGTCGTACTCGAGGAAGAAGCCGTCCACCTCCAGGCCGGAGAACAGCGCCTCGGCCACGAAGTCGTAGCTGCCCTCGGCCATCCAGGACGAGCGCAGGTTGCCGCGGCAGAGGTGCGTCGTGACGGTCAGCCCGTCCGGGCGCCCCTCGAGCACGCGGTTCATCTGGGCGACGTACGTCTCGTGCTGGTGATCGGGGTCGCCGCCGATACGAGCGAGGCGCTCGCGCTGGGCGGGGTCGTTGACGTATGCGAGGCTGACGTCGTCGAGCTGGAGGTACGTGCAGCCGAGGTCGACCAGGCCCGCGACCTCGGCCCGGTACGCGGCCACGAGGTCGTCCCAGAACGCGCCGAGCTCGGGGTAGGCGGCCTCGTCGATCACGTCGCGGCCGCTGCGGAAGTGGATCATCGACGGCGACGGGATCGTGAGCTTCGGGATCGCCGTGGTCACGAGGCCCTGCAGCGTCCGCAGGTCGTCGGCGAAGATGACGTGCTCGAGGGCGATCGGTCCGTCGACCTGCATGAGCGACGCGCCGGTGCGCGGCGAGAGGTCGAGGCGCCCCCCGGCCGGCGCGGGGTCGGCGATGCTGCCCGTCGGGCGCACGCCGGCGAGCTGGTAGGCGAAGTCCGTCATCCACGAGGCGCGCCGGTACTCGCCGTCGGTCGCACTGCGCAGCCCCACCGACTCCTGCATCCGCACGGCGTCGGCGATCGCGGCGTCCTCGGCGGCGTGCAGCTCGTCGTCGGTCAGCGTTCCTGCGGCGTGCGCGTCGCGCGCGGACAGCAGGGACGGGGGTCGGAGGAGGCTCCCCACGTGGTCGGCGCGGAACGGCGGAGTGGCTCGCGCTGTCATCGGAGAAGCATATGTTGATTGTGGTCATCCTTCTGACAATGTGGTTAGATGGATATGGCTATGGGTGCCGACGGAACCTCTCTGCTGGCATCGCGCGTCTCCCGCGCGGAGGCGATCGCCCGCGAGCTCGAGCGTGAGATCGCGGGAGGCACCTACACGCAGGGCGATCGGCTCGGCACGAAGCGCGATCTGCGCGAGCGCTTCGGCGTCGCGGTCGCCACGGTCAACGAGGCGGTCCGCCTCCTCGAGCTCCGCGGCCTGATCACCGCGCGCCCCGGTCCTGGCGGCGGCGTCTTCGTCGCTGCGCCGTCCGCGCGGACCTCGCGTGGGCAGCTCGCGCTGGGCTTCGACTGGGGTCCCGACAGCCTCGACGACGCGGTCGAGGTCCTCGACGCGCTCGAGCCGCTCGTCCACGGGGACGCCGCCGGTCGCCGTACGAAGGCGGACGTCGCCGCGATGAGGAAGCTCCTCGCTCAGATGGAGGCCAAGACCGACGACCGCGTGGCGTACCTCACGCTCAGCCTGTCGCTGCGCCGCCGCGTCGCGAAGGTCAGCCACAACGCCCCGCTCCAGAGCCTCTACCTCACCCTCGTCGGATACCTCGAGGAGTCCGTGGACCGGCTCGCCTCAGGCGGCTTCGACGTCCAGGCCGATCTCGTGTCCGCGCGTGCCGTCGTCGCCTCGGTGGCCAAGGCCGCGGGTGGCCCCGGCCTCGTGGCTCAGGCCGCGTAGCGCTCGACGAGCGTCTCGCGAATCGTCGCCCGCAGCACGTCCTGCAGCGGCGAGAACCGCTTGTCGGCGCGCTGGACGATCACGATCGGCACCGTGAGCTGCGCGCCCTCGATGGCCACCTCGCGCAGCGTTCCGTGCTCCAGCTCGGAGACGACCGACGAGCGCAGCACGAGGCACACGCCGATGCCGGACGCGGTCGCGCGCTTGAGCGCCTCGGGATGGCCGAGCTGGATCGCGATGCGGCGGTCCCGGACGCCGATCGTCTCCAGCGCGGCGTCGACGAGGCGCCGGCGCGGACGGGTCCCGGGCGAGCAGACGTAGCGCAGGCTCGAGAGGTCGTCGATCGCGACGACGTCGCCCACGTCGGTGTCGTCGGGCGACGCGACGAGGATGAGCTCGTGGTCGCACACGGGCTCGGCGACGAGCGTCGAGGAGCTCATCTCGGAGTCACTGGTCATGACCGCGAAGTCCGCGCCGCCGTGCTCCAGCGCCGCCTTGGCGTCCTCGGAGTCCGACACCAGCAATGTGATCGACGCCCGCGGGCGCTCGCGCGCGAACGCGCTGACGACCTCGGGCAGCATGTAGCTGCCGACCGACATGCTCGCGATGACGACGGCGGTGCCGGTGGCGCCGTCCGCGAGCCCCTGCACCTGCCGGGCGACCTCGCGGCCACGCGTCAGGACGTCCTTGGCCCACTCGTGCACGGCCATGCCCGTCTCCGTGAGATGCAGGCGCTGCCCGTCGCGATAGATGAGCTTCGTCCCCACCCGCTCCTGCAGCGTGCGCATGTGCGCCGTGACGACCGGCTGCGAGACGCCGAGGTGGTCGGCGGCGCGACCGATCCCTCCGAGCTCCACGACGAGGCAGAACACCTCGAGCTTCTGCAGGGAGATGCGATTGTCGAAGCCGGGCGCGGCCTGGGTCTCCATAGCCATATCGCTATGGCCCAGCGTATCGGCGTCCGTCACCGGTGCGCCGCCCGCACCCGCGCGGCCTCCTCCTTGAGGTCGAGCCCGAAGAGCCCGAACCGCCCGATCTGGCTCATGAGAAAGTGGTTGCAGCCGGCGCGCGAGAGGGTGCCGACGTCGCCCGCCAGGAGGGCGGCGACCTCCGCGTCGCTCAGCGGCGGCGTCGCGGCCCGCAGCGCCGCCTCGGCCGTCTCCTCCGACGCGAGCGCGTCGCGCATCTCGGGCTCGTGCACGAGCCGACGGCAGACCTTGTTCACCGCGTAGACGCTCACACCCACGCCCCGTAGCCGTGGCCGGCCGCCCGCTGCGCCTCGAGGAAGTCGGGCTTGCCGCCGCCGGCGGCGGCGAGCATCGCGATCCACAGCAGCGTCTCACCGCCGGCGTTGCCCGCCGCCCAGAGCTGCTCCTCGGTCGCCTCGGCGACGAGCGAGTCGAGGTCGCCCGCGGCGAGCAGCTCGAGCACCCGGTCCATCCAGGCGGGGTCGGGCACGCCGACGTGGTTGCCGTCCGCCGTGCGCGGGCCCGCGATCTCCAGCGAGAAGCTGCCGCTCGTCACGATCGCGACGCGGCCCGCGTCGGCGTCGGCGTCGTCCAGCGCCTCCCGCAGCGCGCGCCCGAACGCGTCGCAGCGCGCGGCCGTCGGCAGCGGCGGGATGAGCGCGCTGAGGAACACCGGGACGATCGGGATGTCGACGTCCGGCGCGAGGAAGTGCATCGGCGCGACGATCGTGTGGTCGAGCTCGAGCTCCTGGCTCTTGCCGACGTCGAAGCCGCCCCGGACGAGGTGACGCTGCACGTGGACCGCGAGGTCGGACGCGATCATCAGCTCGCGCCGCGGGATCGTGTCGTAGTCGCTCGCCCCCCAGGCGGACGGGGCGACCGCGATGCTGAAGATCGGGATGCACGTCTCCCAGAAGAGGTTGTAGTGGTCGCTCGTGAGGAAGACGATCACGTCCGGCTCGGCCGCCTCCAGGCGCGTGCGCACCTCGCCGTAGAGCGCGACGATCTCCTCGGCGCCGGGACCTCCGCCGGCGACGATCGAGGGGTAGTGCGGCGTGTGGGGCACGCCGAAGCCGCCGACGATCATCTCGCCCCCGCCACGGTCAGGAGCTCGCGCAGCTCGTCCGCGTCCGCGCGGCGGCGGTTGTTCTCGCGGAACGGGTTGCCCAGCGCGGCGCTGACCATGAGCTCGGCGTCCGCGGCGCTGACCTCGCCGGGCGCGAAGCGCGCTTCGAACCCGATCGTCGCGTACAGCTCGTCGAGGCCGTCGAGCGCGCCGGCGGCCGGACCGTCGAGGGCGGAGCGGTTGAACGCCGCGACGTGCGGGAGCAGGACGCCGTTCTGGTAGCCGTGCGGCAGGTGCACGTCGGGCGCGGAGGTGAGGGCGTGGACGAGCCCGAGCCCGGCGTTGCCGCAGGCGAGGTTCGCCATCGCGCTCGCCTCCATGAGCGTCTGCATCGCGTCGTCCTCGCGTGCGATGGCGCGCGGGAGCGCCGCGCGGATGTCGGTCGCGGCGGCGAGGGCCAGCGTGTCGGTGAACCGCGTGGCGCCGTGCGCCCAGAGCGCCTCGAGCGCGTGGCTCAGGGCGTCGAGCGCCGCCTGCACGAGCGGTGGCTCGGGGAGCGTGCGCAGGAGGCTGCCGTCCAGGAGCGCGACATCCGGCTCGTAGCCGCGGCCGCGGACGACGAGGTGCTGCGCCCGGTTGGCATCGTGGAGGACGACGACGGTCGACACCTCGCTGCCGGAACCCGCCGTCGTCGGGATCGCGACCGTCGGCGCGGGTAGCGCGGGCAGCCGGTCGCGGCCCTCGTACGCGTCCAGCGGCGCCGGGTTGCGCAGCCGCATCGCCACCGCCTTCGCGGCGCACAGCGCGCTGCCGCCGCCGATCGCGAGCACCGCGTCGGCTCCCGCCTCCTCCGCCGCCCGGGCGGCGGCTTCCGCCTCTGCGAGGTCCGGGTCGACGCCGATGAGCGCGCACACCCGGAGGCCGACCCCGGAGACGGGCGCGAGCATCGCGTCGAGCAGCCCGGCGTCGGCGAAGCCCCGGTCGGCGACGACCGCGATCGTCCCGGCATCCAGCGCGCGGAGCTCGTCGCCGAGCCGGCGCTCGACGCACCCGAGGCCGGTCACGAGACGCGTGCGAGCACGGAACTCGAGGTCGGGCATGACGATCAGGCTAATGGTTATGCGCGATGCGCGGCTACTTCGCGGTGAAGCCGCCGTCGACCACGAGGTTCGATCCCGTGACCCAGCCGCTCTCGTCCGACGCGAGGTACACCGCCGCCTCCGCGACGTCCTCCGGGAGTCCGGTGCGCGGCAGCATGATCGCGTCGAGGTGGTTCTGGCGGAACGACGGATCGGCCGCCAGAGCGGGAGCCGTCGCGGGGCTCTCGATCATCCCCGGGCTGATCGAGTTCGCCCGGATGCCCACGCGGCCGCCCTCCAGCGCGAGCTCGCGCGTCATCGCGATGACCGCGCCCTTCACCGCGGCGTGCGCGAAGTTCCCCGGCGTCGCGGGCAGCGAGCTCATGCCCGAGATCGACCCGGTGTTGATGATCGAGCCACCGCCGCGGGCGACGAGATGCGGCCACGCCGCGCTGCACGCGTAGAACACGAGGTCCAGTTCGTTGCGGACCGAGAAGTGCCAGTCGTCGTCCGTCGTCTCCGCGAACGGCTGGAAGCGCGCCGCGGACGCGTTGTTGTAGAGGACGTCGATGCCGCCGTGCACAGCCGCGGCCTCGTCGATCCAGGCGCGCGCCGTCGCGGAGTCGCCGAGGTCGACGGGCTCCATGGACGTCATGGTGCCGCCGGCGGCCTGCACCATCGCGACGGTCTCGCCCCCGTCGGCCTCCTTGACGTCGCAGCCGACGACCAGCGCGCCCTCACGGGCGAACGCCAGCGCGGCGGCGCGGCCCTGTCCACCGGCCGTGCCCGTGATGAGCGCGACCTTCCCCTGCAAGCGGCCGCGCGCGGGTGCGGATGCCATCGGCCGATCCTAGACCCGGCGTGCGCCGGAGCGGGCGCGCCCGCTCCGACGCGGCGCTCGGGTCAGGCGGCCACAGCCGGAGCCCGCGACGGCTGCAGCACCATGCCGTCCGGACCGTCGGTCACCCGCACGGTGTCGCCGTCGGCCAGGCGCCCGCCGAGGATCGCGCGCGTCAGCTCGCGCTCCAGCGTGCGGCGCACGTGGCGCTGGAGCGGGCGGGCCCCGTACTCCTCGTCGAAGCCCTCGCGCGCCAGCCGCGCGACGAGCGCGTCGTCGACCTCCAGCCCGATCCCCCGCTCGGCGCGCAGCCGGTCGGCGACGCGGTCGACCATCTGCCGCGCGATGAGCTCGACCTGCTCCGCGTTCAGCGGCCGGAAGGTGACGATCTCGTCGATGCGGTTGAGGAACTCGGGCAGGAACGTCCCTCTGGCGGCGTCGCGCATGCGCTGCTCGTCGGCCGCCCCCGGTGCGTCGCCGGCCGCGAAGCCGATCGCGCGTCGCGCCTTGCCCGCTCCGAGGTTCGACGTCATGACCAGGACGACGTTGGAGAAGTCGACCGTGCGGCCCTCGCCGTCGGTCAGCCTGCCGTCGTCCATGACCTGCAGGAGGACGTTCCAGACCTCGGGATGCGCCTTCTCGACCTCATCGAGCAGCACGACGCTGTACGGCCGCCGCCGGACCGGCTCGGTGAGCTGGCCGCCGTCGCCGTAGCCCACGTAGCCGGGCGGGGACCCGATCAGCCGCGCGACGGTGTGCGGCTCGCGGTACTCCGACATGTCGATGCGCACGAGCGCCCTGTCGGTCGCGAAGAGCCGCTCGGCGAGCGCCTTGACCAGCTCGGTCTTGCCGACGCCGGTCGGGCCCAGGAACAGGAAGCTGCCCAGCGGGCGGTCTCCCTCCGCCAGGCCCACCCGGGCGCGCCGGATGGTGTCGGCCACGAGCTCGACCGCCTCGTCCTGCCCGATGACGCGTCCGTGCAGGTCGCGCTCCAGCTCGGCGAGCCGCTCCAGCTCCCCTGCCGCGAGCTCGCCGACCGGGATGCCGGTGCGGACCGCGACGACCGCGGCGACGTCGGCCTCCCCCACGACGGCGGTCTCGACGGCCTCCGGGCCGGAGGCGTCGATCCGCTGCTTGAGCTCCGCGGCGCGCTCGTAGTCCTCGGCCTCGACGGCCTCGGCGAGCCGGCGGCGCAGCGCCTCGACGTCCACGGTGGCGCCGCCGCGCAGGCGGACCTTCGCGGCAGCCTGGTCGACGAGGTCGATCGCCTTGTCGGGCAGGTGGTACTCGGTGACGTAGCGATCGCTCAGGCGCGCCGCGGCCTCCAGCGCAGCGTCGTCGATGCGGCACCCGTGGTGCTCCTCGTAGGCGCCGCGGAGGCCGCGCAGGATCTCGACGGTGTCCCCGACGCTCGGCTCCTCCACGGTGACGGGGCTGAACCGGCGGGCCAGGGCACCATCGCGCTCGACGCGGCGATACTCCGCGAGCGTCGTGGCGCCGATCATGCGCAGCTCGCCGCGGGCGAGCAGGGGCTTGAGCATGTTCGCGGCGTCCATCGCACCCTCGGCGTTGCCGGCGCCGAGGATCGTGTGCAGCTCGTCGATGAACAGCACGACCCGGCCCTCGGACGCGACGACCTCCTCCAGCGCGGTCTTCAGCCGCTGCTCGAACTGGCCGCGGAACTGGCTGCCGGCGACCATCCCGGCCAGATCCAGCGCCACGAGGCGCGCGTCGCGCAGGGTCTCGGGCACGTCGCCCTCGGCGATGCGCACCGCGAGGCCCTCGGCGATCGCCGTCTTGCCGACGCCGGCCTCGCCGATGAGCACCGCGTTGTTCTTGCGCCGGCGAGCGAGGATCTCGACCGTCTGCTCGATCTCGTCATCGCGGCCGATGACGGGATCGATGCGCCCGGCCCGCGCCTCGTCGGTCACGTCGCGGCCGAACTCGTCGAGCGCGGGCGTCGCCGAGCCGGACCCCTCCGCGGGGGCGGAGCCGTTCATCGCGCCACGCGCCATGAGCTCGCGCGCGCACGTCTCGCACAGCGCGCCGCTGCGGCGATCGCCGCCGGCGCCGTAGACGACCTGCACCGTGGCGGGACGACGTCCACAGGCGGCGCAGGGGGTGAAGGTGGGTTCCAAGATCAACTCCATTATCTCAGTCGAACTGACTAAGATTTTAGCGCAGCCGACGCCACGGGATCCGGAGCCGCTGCTCGCGGGCGACGGGCCGCCCGAGCAGCGCCTCGAGGGTCGAGACGCCCAGGCCGACGTCGTGTTCGCGGCACCATGCGAGCAGGGCCTCGGCGTCGCGGACCTCCACGATCTCGACGCCGTACGCCACGGCGAGCCGGCGCATGAGATGCGGGTTGCTGCGCCGGTGGGCGACCAGCACCGAGGGCCGCCCCTCCTCCGCCCGGAAGCCGTCGGCGTGGACCTCGACGGCACCGCGCGTCTCGACGACCCCGGCGATCTCGCGGCGCACGGCGAGGACCCGGCGCGCGGTGCGGTGCGTCGGGTGCCAGCCGTAGACACCGCACGAGCATCCACCGGCAGGCACGGGATGCCCGAGGTCGGCCTGACACGTCGCCCGCAGCCACCTGCCACCACCGGGCCACGCCGCGCCGGAGTACGGGCCGCGCAGGCGCTCGCGCCCCCGCTCGCCGGTGAGCGTCCACGTCCGGAGCCCGCACAGCGGACCGGGGAGGAGCGCAACGGGCTCCGGCGACGGAAGGGCTGGGCCGATCGCGGCGGTCATGACGCTCGCCGCCCGTGTCCTACCCGGCGGGTTCGAGGACGACGAGGGCGAAGGTCGCAGCGGCCGGCCCCGGGTTGGCGTAGCCGTGGGGCCGGGTGGCGTCGAACCAGGCGCTGTCGCCGGCCGCGACGTCGACGTGGTGGTCGCCGACGTCGAGGCCGACCGTGCCCCTGTGGACGGAGAGGAGCTCGAGCGATCCCGGGCGGTGCGGCTCGCCCGCACGCCGGTCGCCGCAGGCGAGTGTCCATGACCACAGCTCCAACGGCCCGTGGCCGACGATCAGGCGCGCGGAGCTTCCGGCCGGCGTCGACCACAGGGTCCTCGCGTCGTGGCCGGAGACGACGGCGACGGGCTCGTCGTCGGGCTGCTCGGACACGAGGTCGGTCAGCGTGATGTCGAGCGCCGCCGCGAGCTTGAGCAGGGTGGCGAGGCTCGGGTTGGCGCCGGCGTGCTCGATCTGCACGAGCATGCGGCGGCTCACGCCGCTGCGGGCCGCGAGCTCGTCGAGCGTCCAGCGTCGTCCCGTGCGCGCGGCGCGGACACGGGACGCGATCCCCTCGGCGACGTCCTCCTGGGTCTGGCTCATTGCAGTGCATTATAATGCCCGACATGGTGCAACGTGCGAAGGTGGCTCCCGAGACCTGGGCGGTGATGGGGGGCCGGGGCGCGACGGGCGCCGGGACCCCCCTGAACGTCCCGCCGGTCCTGGCGTCGAACTTCGAGCTCGGCTCCCCGCGGGCGTACAGCCGCGACGACGCGACCCCGACCTGGGAGGCGTTCGAGGAGCTGCTGGGTGGTCTGGAGGGCGGCGAGACGGTCGCGTTCGCGTCGGGCATGGGAGCCATCGCCGCGGTCTTCGACCTGCTGCCCGTCGGCGCCACCGTGGCGCTTCCGGACGACTGCTACCAGGGCGTCGCGGGCCTGGCGGCCGCCGGTGAGGCGCAGGGCCGCTGGCGGGTGGTGCGCGTCGGCGTCGACGACACGCCACGCTGGCTGGAGCTGAGCGCCGACGCAGACCTGCTGTGGCTCGAGTCACCGTCCAACCCCCTCCTGACGGTCGCCGACCTGCGCAGCATCTGCGCCGCCTCGCGCCGGGCGGAGACGCTGGTGGCGGTGGACAGCACGTTGGCCACGCCGCTGGCGCAGCGTCCGCTGGAGCTCGGCGCGGACCTCGTCGTGCACTCGGCGACCAAGTACCTCGGCGGTCACTCCGATCTGCTGCTCGGGGCCGTGGTCGCGGCCTCCGGCGAGCAGGCGCGCCGGCTGCGCGAACGGCGGGAGCTGGCCGGCGCCACGCCCGGCGCACTGGAGGCCTACCTCGCCGTCCGCGGCATGCGCACCCTCCCGCTGCGGCTGCAGCGCGCGACCACGTCGGCCGCCCGCCTCGCCGAGCGCCTCGCCGACCATCCCGGCGTCGACCTCGTGCGCTACCCCGGTCTTCCCGGGCACCCGACGCACGCGGCGGCGCGCGGCTTCATGACCGGTTTCGGCGCCCTCGTGTCCTTCGACGTGACCGGCGGGGCCGAGCGGGCCGACGCGGTCTGCCGGGCGGTGAGGATCATCCGGCATGCGACCAGCCTGGGCGGTGTCGAGTCCACCATCGAACGCCGCGCCGCCATCCCGGGTCAGACCCACCTGCCGCCCGGCTTGCTGCGGCTCAGCGTCGGCTGCGAGCATCCCGACGACCTCTGGCACGACCTCGACGAGGCCCTCACGACATGACGTCTCCAGCCACACAGGAGCAGGCGACCCTCGCCGGCTGCATCGCCCACATCGCGGGCGTGTCGGCGGACGACGTCCCGCACGACCCGGGCGAGCGGCATGCGTGGCTGGGCGAGCTCGGGCTGGGGCTCGTGCCGGTCGCAGATGCCGGCGCCTTCAGCTGGGCGGGCCCGTGGATCGCCCTGCGACCGGCACGCGACGGCAGCGGCCCGTGCGCGGCCGTGATGTTCGGCGTGCCCTCCGGCGTGATCTGGGAGCCGACCGCCACCGCCGAGGAGATCCTCGCGGGGTACGTGCTCGCACCGCTGGACCCTGCGACCTGGCCGCCGGACGGCGCAGCGGATGCCGGCGTCGGCGTGATCGAGGCCCTCGTCCTCGCGCCGGACGCCGAGGCGCCGGTGGTGCTCGTGGACGAGGCGCTCGCCGTCGCGGGACGGGGCCTGGAGGGCGACCGCTACGCAGCCGGGCAGGGCACGTTCGCCTCGGGGCGGCCGGGCAGCGCGCTGACGCTGGTCGACGCCGCCGTCCTGGACACGTTCGACCGTGCGGTGGACCACCGCCGCAACGTGGTCGTGCGGGGAACCGAGCTCAACGCCCTCGTCGGGCGCGAGTTCATGCTCGGCGAGATCCGCTGCCGCGGTCGCCGCCTGTGCGAGCCGTGCGCTCACCTCGATCGCCTCAACGGCGGCGGCGTCCTGCGACCGCTCGTGCACCGCGCGGGGCTGCGCGCCGACATCCTCGGGGACGGCACCGTGCGTGTCGGCGATCGGCTCACGCCCGTCTCGCTCTGACGCGCTTCGCCGTCGTGAGCGGCTCATCACAGACGTGGATCCCCCTCCCGGTCGCGCGCGTAGAGCAGGGGTGAGCGAACGACGACCCCCTACCTCGAGGATCCGCCGGTCGGCGCGCATCGGCGCGCTCGTGGCCGGACAGGGCGCCCGCGCCGCCGGCGGGCGCATCGCCGACCGCGGGCGCGACGACGAGCGCCGCCGCGAGGCACAGAGCAGGCGCTACGCGAAGATCGCCGAGGAGGTCGTCGAGCAGCTTGGCCGCATGAAGGGCGCGGCCATGAAGTTCGGCCAGGTCCTCTCGACGGTCGACCTCCCCAACCTCGAGCCCGAGGACCGCGAGCGCCTCAAGGAGAAGCTGGCGGTGCTGCGCGACCAGGCGCCGCGCGTGGCGTTCAAGGACGTCGAGCGCGTCATGCGCGAGGACTGGGGCGAGCCGCCGTCGCGCGTGCTCGCCGAGCTCGATCCCGAGGCCATCGCGGCGGCCTCCATCGGCCAGGTCTACCGCGGCGTGACGAAGGACGGCCGGGACGTCGCGATCAAGGTGCAGTACCCCGGCATCGTGGAGGCGGTCGACGCCGACCTGCGCGCGGCCCGCGCGCTCGTCCCGCTCATCAAGCGGCTCAGCCCGGGCCTCGACGGCAGGGCGCTCGTGAACGAGCTGCGCGAGCGCGTCTCCGAGGAGCTCGACTACGAGCTCGAGGCGCAGAACGGCCGGCGTGTCGCGCGCCACTGGCGCGACCACCCGCACGTCCTCGTCCCGCGCGTGGACACCGAGCTCTCCACCCGCCGCGTGCTCGTCTCCGACTGGGTCGACGGCGAGGGCTTCGCGGTCATGAAGGAGCTCGGGGACGCTGAGCGCGACCGCCTGGGCGAGACGATGTTCCGCTTCTTCTTCGCTACGGCGCGCGAGATGGACCTCGCCCTCGGCGACCCGCACCCCGGCAACCTCATGCGCAACAAGGCCGACGGGCGCCTCGTCGCGCTGGACTTCGGCCTCGTCCGCTCGCTGGACCCCGGGTACGTCGACCGCGAGGCGCGCATCTACCGGGCGCTGGACGCGGGCGACGCCGGCGCGATCGCCGCGTCGTTCCGCGACCTGGGCTACCTGAAGGGCGCCGTCGACGAGAAGCTGCTCAAGCGCTACATGCTGCTCACGGGCGAGTGGATGTGGGAGGTCGAGCAGCCCTTCCGCCTCAGCGGCGACTACGCGGCCGACCTCGCCGAGCGTGCGATGGGCCTCGGCCCCGAGTGGCTCACCATGGTCCGCAGCTTCGACGTCCCGCCCGAAGCGCTGCTGCTACGGCGGATGGAGAACATGGTGTTCTCGACGCTGTGCGACCTGCGCGCGGCGGCCGACTGGCAGGACCTCGCAGAGGAGCTGCGGGCAGGGCTGGAGCCCCGGACGCAGCTCGGGCGTGAGCACGCCGCCTGGCGCGCGGGACGCTAGCGCGATCTCACCGCCGCCACGCTCAGCTTGGTGGTTCCTACGCGCGAACGTCGATCGCCTCTGATCGGCGGGCTCCAAGCCATCTGCGCCTGCGTGCCCGTCACTGGTGGAGGAAGTTGTTCGGATAGTGGTCGCGAGTGTCACTGACGCCGTCGCAGTCGATGTCATTCGCTGCCGAGTGCGGGCAGAGAACACTGCCGCGGCGCGAGGGGCCGAGCTGGTCCGAGAACGCAGCGACCAACGAGGCTGCGCTCGGACCGGACGAGCCATTGCCCATCTGGTCGACCCAATCGAGTGCTTGGCTGCCGCGGACGACCGTCGTCTCCCACGTCCGAAGGTCGTACCTGCCGTTGTAGGCACCGGGCGCGTAGTACCGGGTGGCTCCGAGGATCAGTCCTTGCTGGTCAGGAGTAACACCAGCCACGACGACACGAAGGTTGTAACGCGTGTAGTTGCCCCACAGGCTGTAGTAGACGCAACCGTTGGACTGGGTGAGCTTCGCCGAGCTGATGGGGACCCACTGCCCGTAACGGTTGGTCGCTTCGAGCCCGGCGAGCGAGACCGGGATCGCGTAGCCCTGAAGCGTGAAACACGCGAACAGACTGTTGGCGGCTGATGCGGGCTGCGCCACTGCGCCGCCGCCAACGACGATCGTGGCGAGAACCGTGCACAGCAGCACGACAGCATTGCGCAAGCGAATGGCCATGAGTCCCTCTCGTGGGGCGCGGAACGCCGAACCGGTGTCCTTTCCTGTCCGCCCAGAGGGCGCGCGCGGGCCACTTTACTAGATTCCGGTGTTCG